>Ga0247834_1002473_pt1 | contig 27673 bp, 31 predicted proteins | sample LaCruzMarch2015__8_FD_187118 | JGI IMG/M metagenome (GOLD analysis project Ga0247834, IMG submission 187118) | Freshwater microbial communities from meromictic Lake La Cruz, Castile-La Mancha, Spain - LaCruzMarch2015_12m | ecosystem: Environmental > Aquatic > Freshwater > Lake | place: Spain...
GTCCCCGAATATAAATGTCATGATTATCGGGGGAATATCCTGCTGCTGTCTGCCCACCTCCTCCCGTTATCCCCGTAAGGAACCACATCGAGAGATCGTCAAAGGTTTGGAAGGTATATGGAACATAGTGACCAATGATTGGTGTATAAAACGACATCAATGCCGATGCATTCTGCAAATCTGCTTCAACACATCGCTTAATTAATACAGATCCAAACATGGCAATTCCAACAGGATGGACAAGTCTTCGAATTATTTCTCGATAGTTTTCAATTACAACTTCACTTTTCAACACATATGACCAATTTTGATAGAAGTGATTGTCCTGAAGTACTTTATTTGTGCTGAGGCGACCATCATTATTTGTGTAATATCCCGCAGACTGACACAGTGCTCCTATGGAGACAGATCCTGAAAATCCCGATCCTCGAACTGATTGAACTTGCATTGTTGGAGGAACAATATAGTTAATTCCAAAGTCATCAATATTGATTTTTCGAATTCCACCAACACTATCAATCTCTACAACGGTTCCTGTTCCTTGCTGTCCGCTCGGGTCATTTGCAACAAACAAAATTCGATCACCAATTTCATAGTCACTTCCATCATTCGTAATTTCAAGTGAAGAGACTACACTATAAACCTTTACCTCATGAAACTCTTCATTGCCATCGGTGAAATCAACGCCAAGACTTCCTGTTGTGAATGTCCCGTTTCTCCCCGAAAGCAATAGTTCTGCAACAGGAAAGTTTCCTATCTGATATACAGAGACATCAACAACTCTTGCTGTTGCGGTTATCTTTCCTGCATTGTTCTTTTGAACGATGTTGTTTCCTGCAACGCGGTAGATCTGATCGCCCAATACATTTGAGATTCTCAGATAGTTATTCTGTGTCCATCGACCTGATGATAATCGTAAAATATCTTGTTTTGGATAGTAAAATTCAACCGCTGTATCATAAAGAATTCGGAAAAGGAACTCATAAGACTTTTCCGTTCCCTTTGCCAAGTAGAATTGCTTTATGTTTTTGAGAAGTCTTCTCGGATCAACAGGGTCATTTGTTGTCTTATTAATCGCTAGATTCTCAGGAAAATTCAACAAATACTCTTGCTTGAAATGGTCGATGAATTGGTCAAGTGTGCTATCAATATCTGGAATATCATGCATATCCATCGGGGAAAGAATTTTCCCCGAATTTCGCTTTAGTCCAAGCCACTCGTAATATGCCGATAGAAACGAAACAAGTGTGGGATGATCGACCCTGACAAACTCGGGAAGTCTATCAGGTACAAAATTTGAAAGTTGGCGTTCTAAGTCAATACTCATTCGAATTATCTTGTGAAGGATGCATCACTTGCGTTTCGGTCAATATTTGTTTTTTCTGGGATTGCAGTTGCCACGATAGACAACTCATCAATTTGAATAATTTGATTTCTTCTTGCAAAGATATCACTCTTTTCAGGAACTACCGTGACATAAAGAGAGGTTTCTCCCGTACCTAAAGTCTCGGGCTTAAAGTTTCTCAGAGATAGCAACCCTGTTGTATAGTCGATACTTCCGATATTCTTATTAACTATAATCTTGGCGGTTCCCGATTCTTTATAGATTCGAATGTTACCATATCCATCATCATCTAAAAAACAATCTACAATAGGTTTAACAATCGCAGATGAAGTTGCATCGCGATAACCAAAAACAGCACTCGATAGAATCGGAGTATATCCATTAATTGGATGGAATAGCGGGTTATCAAACTTAATGCTATATGGTGCAACTCTTCCTAGGCTTGGCTCAAATCTCTTGGATAAAGAAATCACAACTGAGTTTGATAGCACCGCACCCGATGATCCGTCAATTGCAGATGAGAATTTAGACAATCTGAAATTGCGCTGAAACAGTTCTAAGTAAGATGTACTGAATGCTTTAATAAGATCAACAAGTCGAGCCTCAATTCCCGACTTATTCAGTGTGGTTTTTGCTTCGTCATAGTAGAGAGTAACATTTGGATTGATGTATAAGATATCAGGATCTACTACCTCGGGCATAATTGTAACTAGATTTCGCTCGCCCAAGATGGTTCGTTCAATTGCCTGTTTTTCGGCGCTTGACAATCGAGTACCTACCTTTGGCTTAATGCTAACATATACTTTTCCATATTGTGGGGGATCGTTTTCTTCACCTCCCCAAATAAAGAACGAATCTGCTCTATTTGCATATTCTCGACCAAGAAGTGCTTTATAGTCATCTGCGGTGACAGCCCTGTCCTGTGCCTGGTAGTTTCTTGGGGCATAATATTTGATAGATGCAATATCTTCACTATCCTCGCCTCCGAATGAAAACAACACCTTTCCGTCCGCATCGGTATTGATTCTTACTTCATTTACGCGGGTGTCTGTGCAGGTAATTGCTCTTCTTGCATTTGTTTCCTCATAGCCAATTCCATTTCCAAGAGAACCATTCGTGACAAGATATCGAAGATTGATGACATTGCCATTTTCAATTGCTTTGCCAAGGATCCCATCACCAAAATAAATTTCCCAAAATCCATCTCTGCCCTCTTGAATGAAAAACACATTTGAAGTTGAGTCTAGTTTATTAATGTCGGTTGCTTTTTTCCATAACTGAGCCGATCCCGTAGTATCGCTTTGTGATCGCTGAACAAATACTCGAATCGTGTCAATATCTATATTGAGATCGGGAATAGTAAATCTTGCCTCTGTCCCGCCTTGTGTGTTTGCCACATATGCAACTTCCTTTGTATATCCCTGATGGAGGGTAACATCCTGTACAATATTCTCACCCGATCTACGAACTGCTTTATAGGTATCCAAGGTGACAAAATTGACTGCTTTGCCATCAACATCCTTACCACGAAAGACGGTTCCTGTATTAAGAAATTCTTTGCCCTGAATGACTCTCTGTGTGAAGGTATCAACTGTATTGCCACTTGGTGTCATTACAACATCGACTATGAGTTGTGCTGCCTTCTTTGATCTTGGCGTATAGTTTAAGTGCTTTGCAAGAGAAACAACCGATGGTCGCATAATTGCAGAATCAATGAATGACTCATTTGCTGCCATATTTGCATAAAACGCCTGATAGTGTGTGTTATATGCAAGAAGATCGAGAAGGACTGATAGTGCTGAACCTTCAAAGTTGTAGTCCTTGAACTGCTCTTGACCGCTCAAGTACTCTTTTAAGTTTGCCTTGATCTCATCAAACTCAAGGGATTCGATTGGTGTATTTGATATGTTACTCATCTTAGCCTCTGTAGAGCGATTGTGGTTGAGAATACTCTTTGAACATTACGAATGGTGAAGTGAATTGTGATACGAATCTCATTCCTATCTAGCACATCTACAATATCTACAATTGCATCACTAACCCTTTTCTCATAATTTCGAATCACTTCTGAAATTCGCTTTTTGAGTTCAATGACCATTATGGGTTCGATCAGTTCAAACAACATATCCTGCACTCCTGAACTGATCTCGGGATGAAATGGCTTTTCCCCCCTGCGATAGAGAATCAAATTACGCAAAGATCGCTTAATTGCCTCTTCGTCTCGGCGTAATGCAACATCTCCCGACAATGGATTGCGGTCAAAGTTGATATCAAGATCGATAGATGTGTTCTGACTTTTAAGCATTATTGTAGTGCCAGTTCAAGTTCGATATAGTCCCGTGCTTGCTCAAACTGTTGTCTGATTCTTTTTTCTTCTTCTACCGTTGGAACTTCGGTTTCGTGGAACCACTCCAATTGCACAAATCCAATATACAAATCCTGTTTCATGATTGGTAAAATGCTGTATCGAACAATTCCATTTGACTTGTTGTATGAACGAAAATAGCCGTCAGGCATTCTTTCTGTTATGTAAGATCCTGGACTATCATCTCGCATATTCTCGATGAGATTCCAAAACATCGTGACTAAAATGCCCTGTAGATTTCCTCCGTCATATATCACTCCTCGTTCACATGATTCATGGGTGATACTGAATTTTTTCATGGGAGTTCCATCAAGAAATTTTCCACCATTGTGGAAGTATCCAATTTTTGCTTTTTCTGCACCTGTCTGAATTCTTAGCCCCGTCAGAGTTTCATGGATATTCGTATGCTTTAACTGAAAATTCGACCCCCTAGAATTTATAGAAGCCTCTTCAATATAAAGTTTGTCTTCTTGTTTTTTCTTTGACCTTGCATATGCAATACCTGTGAGAACGCCACCCACAACTCCCGAGACGGCAATTCCAAGTTCAAACCAACCTTGAATAAAGGATGAAAACATATTACATCAACCTCCACAATATACATTTGTACTGCCTCTAGCACAGGCAGATCCACAATGAATAGGATCTGCTACCCGTGCTGCGGGAAGGCTATTGATATAAACCGAAGACGATCCAATTGCAGTTTTGCTTACATGGCAGTTATCGCCACAGCAATGAGTTGCCCATTTATCGCCCTTTCGATGCCATCCAAGACTGTTAACGAATACATTCTTTGATCCTTCGAGATTTGGTCTTGGTGGAAAACACCGATGTCCTGTACAAATGTCTGTATGTCTATGTGCGGCTGGCATAAAACTCCTTTAGCAACTTCGAAAGTATCCACGATCTTTCATGGTGGCAAGATATTCTTTATTTGTCACAGGGAATCCATCAATGAACATCTGATTTCTGATATTTAGGATGAATTCATCTCTGTCCGATGACCAATTGTTGTCTGTGTCGATTATGAACCTTCCGTCAATGTAACTGCTCGGCAATAAAGAATCAAATGCCCTTGCCACAAACCGAATTCCCTTGGCAATTGGAAACCCTGCTCGATACAAAGAAGCAGATCCTCGCTTGGCATAGTTGTCTTCTGTAAACTTCCTAGGAGTTTGTTCGCCATAATCAAACGCAAAGGTGTCTGCTGCAACAATATCCCGATCTTCTTGGGGAATTCCTGCGGGATTGGTAAGTCCAAATTCCAAGGGAAAGATATCATCCAAGTCATCAATTTTGCCGTACAGATGTCCCGTGTCAATATCGAGGGTTAAACTTGGAGGAAATACTCCTTCGACAATTGCATACTTGATCGGCCCGCCTGTTGGGGGTGGAGCACCGACATAATTGTAATACACTGCCACAAGTTTTAAGCCAATGCTACAATCAACACCCTGTTCTTGGGGGCGAAGAACCCTTTGCTGTTCAAATATTGGTCGAGAGGGAGATGTTTCATTATATGATTGATTCATCAATGCAGGACTCATCCAAAGGATATCCTCTATTATTGTGTCTGTGAGGGATTCGTCTTGTTCAACGATATTCAATTCACCAAATCCATCAGGATAATAATACTCAATCGGAAAAATTCCTGTCATGTTTGCTACCATCAGAACTCTCCTGCATCAATTAGATCGTTTAGACTCTTGACTGTAACATCAGGAGATTCAAGGATAATATTGGGATTTGTGCCATATGGAACAGGCTCTGCAACAAATGCGTCAATTGGTTGTGCTGTGTCAAATTTCAAGGCATCCCCCATTTGAGGAACTGGTGGAACATCAACTGTTCCTTGAGGCTTACCGCATGAGATTGTTGGGATACTCCCTTGTATTGCTGCTGAAATATCATTAACAGCACTGTTCAGTTTTCCAATAATTCCTAGAATTGCATCAGAAGCAAATTCAAGAGAAGGAAGAGTTATGCCATTGATACCTGCCATAATTTCATTTAGTGATGGGAGATCTCCCAATTTTAAGTTTGGAAGATCAAGATCAAACGAGGAAGTATCTCCCATAAATGCACATATATCAATATTAGGAATACTTGCAAGATCACCGCGCTGTGCGGTTAATTCGTTAATACTCTTCTTTGATTCCGAAAAATCGGTAGCAACAGGCACATTCACCATTCCCTTAATACTAACCTCTTCGCCCGTTGATGCTACAGATTTGTCTGCTGCTCCCAATGCGGCATAACTTTTTGTCTGATTGTCTTGCTCATTGGTATATGTTTCAATGTCCTGTGTTGTGTATACAGAACCTTGAGCATTCCGTGATGGAGTTGCTGTTGTAACGGGAACTGATCGATTGGGAATATTAAAACACATAGGTTATTCTCGATTCTTTATCTGTAAATCTGTTGGACTAAGTCGATCAATCAATCCATTAACAAAACCTCTTGCTTTGCTCAAGAGTGTCTGTACGGTTGACGAATTTTCGCCTTCGGGGTTCAAGTCTATACGCGGTGCTACAATAACCATATTTCCTTCACTTGATAGTGTGTATGTTCCTTTGACTTTATGCAAACAATTTCCACCAACATCCGTGGTCATATTGCCTTTCACATACATCTTTACATCACCACCAACTTCAATTTCAAGATCTTTCCCCATCATTATCTTCAATGTTTTGTTTGCATTGAAGGAGCAATTGCCCTTAACGAGAATCATCTTATCGTTTGTGGTAATGTCCCATGCATTACCAACAACCTTGTGAACTTCGCTTCCTCTTGGATGAATTTCGGTAAATGTGCCCGAGCAATGATACCAATGAATTCGTTCTGCTCCTGGTGTATCATCATATTCAATGATATGCCCCGCCTGAGATTCATATACATTGTTGAACGGATATTGGGCTGCATATGGAGTTTGTGGTTCTGACCAAAATCCATACAGAGCGGTTGCACAAATTTCTAAGTCATTTTTCTTTTTGTGTACGATGGTATTTTCGATTTGCTCATTTCTTGCAAGGCGATTTGTATCTGCCTCACCCATTCTAGAGATCAGTGGATAGAGACCATCAGGATCAGCAAATCCCATTTTTGGATCAATTGTTGGATTCTTGGGGAGTTGATATGGTTTAATTCCAACATCATTTTTTGCGGCATCTAATGATGCAAGAATTTCAGCCTTTTTACTTTCAACTTCAGCAGCAAACATCTTTTTAACACTTTCAGGATCTGCAAATGGAATATTTGGTATCTCTGAAAGTTCCCAAGGAATAGGAATATTTACAGTATTAATGCCGCCAATTGATCCCATAACCACAGGCTCTTGTGAATTTGTACCATCTCGAAAGAATCCAATAACCCATGCTCCCTGAACAAGCCCCGTAGGAGACCATCCTTTGCCCGATACTGATGTGCTATTTACAGGCATAAGCACATGCGCCCATGGAAGATCTTGTGTTGGTATTTGTGTTTTGTCGTTTGAGTGCCATCCAAGAATGCGAATCCGAACGCGACCTAACTTTAACGGATCGTAAATGTCTTCGACAACTCCTTGCCACCAAATGAAGCCATTCTTCCCCATATACTCTGCTTTTATTGGTTCTTGACTTGTGCTCATGATGTCTCCAGTGCGAGTTCTGCTTTTTTGTAATCTGCAATTGGTTCCGAAAACGAATCTCTCGATACGGTCATTGTCATTAGATGTTCTCTATCTGTAACAATATGCTTAATTGCAGTAACCAAGTATCTTCCTTTGAGATAATCGTCTTCATAGTTGTCTTTATTTTTAGTCGATTCTTTTGAGATTGTTTTGAAATCTATTACTTGTCCCACCACAACATTGGTATCCCCATAGCAATTCATTATAAGATTAATAGAATTAATTTGGTTGAGCAACGACTGTCGAATCAAGATAGTTTCATCTGGATCAGATACCTGTGCCAATCCCGACATTGAATATGATGAATTGGGATAAAACCGAATATGAGACTCTACTGCATCGGTATAATCAATCTTTCCTCTTGGAACTAAAGGATTTTTCTCTAAATGAGATCCATCATTCATAAAGGACTTGTCATATTTAAATTGATTTGAAGCCCATGTTTTTGTGGTTATATCATGAGTCAATATTGCCGATGCGAGCATTCCCAAACTCTGTTGTTTGATTTTGTCTGTCATGTCCTCAATGACATATGATTGTATATTTCTAAGTTCAGACTCTATCATTCTTATCCCATCATTGCTTCGAAATCCATCGGGATAATTTGTGTATGTGAATGCAGGTGCTGCTTTTTTCAAAGCGGAAATTGGAACAAAATGATGTCCTCGTGAATTCTGAAACAACACATAATCACACATCGAAGTGTTATTTTTTGCTCTTGCTCGATGTGCTAACCAATTGATTGCATATAGTGGTGTCCAATAAGGAATAACATATGAGCGAGTATCATAAGTATCGACAACTGATGCCAAGTGAATCTTGTCATCGTCCAATGCTTCCCCGATAAGACCGACTGCACCTCCGATGACGGCACCAACAACTGCACCAATTAACGGAATTGGTGACCCAAGAATTGCTCCTGCCGCCGCGCCACTACCAGCAGCCGAAAGCAATCCATTATTTTCTCCATTGTCTATTGCGAGATACTCATCAAATATACTGCTTACCATTTTTGAAACAGGCATATTCACATACGATTTCGAAATTTTGCTTTGCATACTCTTAATTGCCTGATGCGAAACAAATTCAATTCTAATCATCTGTGCTGACTCTTGTGCTGTTTCGGTTAGTACTGAAATCTTATAAGTCCGAAACACTAATCTGACAGGATCGCTCCCGCGCATCGGGGTTCGATAGGTGATCGTAAGTGTTTCTGCTCCTATGATAGGAAAGTTCTTCGCCATATTCATCGAATCAATAAGCGTAATACTTCCCGACATACAATTGGAAAAGATGTCTTCGTAGATAACAAAATTCTCAAATACACCTTTGAGACTCATGGTAAATCCAGTGTAAGACTTAAGAGTGATCTCGTCTATCGAGACATCTCCTGGTTTATTCATCGTATCACTGCCGCTTTGTGTCATTTATTGCCTTACCGAGGAAGGGATGTCTTAAATAATTTTCTAAAATCTCTGAGGAGTGGATCAATATATTCGGGACGCATAATCTTGATATTCCGCTTTTTCTCATTGACTGTTTCTTCATGTGATATGTTGGTAATGCTATTTGCATATCCCAAGGAATCGTTATTCTCGTCCACACCCATATCAATAATTTCAACTCTTCCTAAAACATATCGATCAATGAGCGAGGAAAAACTCTTCTGTCTACTTCCATCATTGGCTAATGATGTAGGACGATATAGTGGAGACATTACTTCGCCATCACTCTTTTCAAAGTGATGAAGTGCATATTGATTGTCATCGGTAATTCTCACCATAGGAGCCGATATTTGCTTTCCTTCGCTTGTTACGGTGTAGATGTCACGAACCAATCTAGTCGGATCACCAATAACACTAGAATTTCTTGCTGCCTCTCCCTGAAGAGAAAAACTTCCTGTGATGTTCTCTACGACAATTTTGTATAAATTGGGATCCCATAGTTTAATGGTTGCTGTTGCCAAGACTGTTCCATCTAATGTCTTTTGTTGTATTACATCACCAACCTCAAAATGAACAACTCTACGATCCAACACCATTCTCTTGTCAACATCAAAAAGCATTGGAGGATATATGAAAATTGCTTTTCCCGCATATACCGATTGCATTTGGTGTTCCATTTCATTCATGCTTAGGGGCCAACTAAAGAACGGATCCAAGATTTCATTGAACAGAAGAATGATCCAATGATAATCTGATCGTCCATATATGCGATCTGCTAAAGTCTCGGGTTTTTCCTCATCCTTGATTGTATACTCAAGATATCCCGACTGTGATTCTTTGATGCTATCTATAATCTTTCCTCGGGTTAATATATTTCGAGCAATGACTGTATTGCCATTACTATCCCGATATCCAACATTAGATAAAAAATTGAAGTATCCCATGTATTGCCTTATGGTGATTGATCTTTGCCCAGTTTCCAGCCAAATCTATCTCTAGTGAGAATTTCAAGTTCGCTGAATGTCAGTGACATTGTAATTTTTGTTGGTGCGGCACCAAACGCATCTTGACTGAATGTTGTAAAGGTAGTATCTTCTCCATATTTAATACTGATTGACTTGAGAGCACATTTTAATATCTGTGGTAAATATCCATTCAAGGTGCCATCAGCCATCAAGAAACTAATTCCAAATTCTGCGGGATAATCCAAGAATCGACCACTTCCCGCCGATCTTTTGGGATGGGCATAATATTTCAACAATCCAATTATTTCATGACAAGTCTGCATTTCTTCTTGATTTCGTGGAAGAAAGGTATATGCAAAGTTGAATTCACGCCGCTTGACTTCTTTGAAAGTATGCAGTGCCATTGGATTTGTTACTTGTCGTTGCTGTGCTGATGCAAATTTAGAAAATGTTCCCGATTCTGCACCAACCAAATCCCCCAAAGAATCAAGTACTTTGAGATTTGCAAGTCCCAATTTTTTACCAATATCTCTTGCACTTGCCTGATCTCCCTGTGCAATTGCTTTTGCTAATTTAAGATTGTCAAGTCCTGCCATACTGCTATCTTCATATTCAAGACCATAACCAACCTCAAGTCCTGTGGGCATATAGAGGTATATTGATTCAAGAATCTTCTGTGTCAATCCCGACAATCCCGTTTGTTCTTCGGTATAGGAGTCTCTTCCCAATCCCTGACCCTGCAAGTCTCCGTCCACGAGTGCTTGCTTTGCTGTATTAAAGATTGCTCCGATTCCTTCCAAGATTGCACCAGCCCCCGCACCAACCATTCCCGCAATATCGGTTGGTTGAGTTTCTGGTTTTTCACCTTTACCTATAGAACTGGTTATATTATCAACAATACTGCTTGTTATTGCCTGAAATTGATTCCGTTTTGTATCAAGAGTACCGCCTCCCGTATCGTATATTTCAATCTTCATAACACTCTGTAGTGTGGGATTGCTCAATAAGTCATATGGATATTTGTAATATCCCTCCGATTTTCCCCTACCCGTGTTGTAAAGTCGATTCTCAAATTGACTTGAAGCGCGAGAAAGCAGTGCTTCAACAGCACGAATTTCGTTTAGATTTTTTACGCTACTATATTCTTGCATATAGTGTATTTAGATGTCTTTGATAAATAGAATATACGGGAGAACCCTCATCGCAAACAACAAATCATATAAGGGAAAATACACACCGAAGCGACCCGAAAAGTATAAGGGAGACCCCACAATGTGCTTCTATCGGTCATTGTGGGAAAGGCGCGTAATGGTTTTTTGCGATGAAAACGACTCCGTTACTAAATGGTCTTCGGAAGAAGTGGTTGTCCCATATATTTCGCCTGTCGATGGGCGCAAACACCGTTACTTTGTGGACTTTTGGATGTGTCTTAAAAAGCCTGATGGTGGGATTGAGGAGTGTTTGATCGAGGTCAAACCCAAAAAACAAACAATAAAACCCGAGCAACCCAAATCAAAACGAATCTCCAAATCCAAGTTGTTTGAGATTAGAAATTGGCTGATCAACTCTGCAAAATGGGAAGCAGCAAAAGACTACTGCACAGATCGCGGTTGGAAATTTCGGATTCTAACAGAAGAAAACATCTTCGGTAAGGCTGGAAAATGACAAAACAACAAGTAATAAAAGTCCTGAAAGGGATGCAAGGAACAAATCTTCAACTTGGAGATGATCGAACAACTCGTTGGTTGGCAACAAACCTATCCAAAATCAAAACAACCATGAATCAAAGAAACTTCATAGATTCAGGAAAAACAGTTATTCGAAAAAGTCTGACTCCTGGCAAGATGGTTTTCTATGGATATAGCCCTAAAACGAAAGACCAACTCATGTTTTGGGACGAATTTCCAATTACCATTATCCTTCACCCCCAAAAAGATGGATTTCTTGGTCTCAATTTGCACTATCTACCTCCAACAGGAAGAGCAAATTTTCTAAACAAACTCCTTAAATATGTCTCCGACCCCAATTGGATAGCACATAACAACACAAGCGTAGAGTTCAGAGTCACATATGGGATGCTTAAGGGGTCAGCGATCTTGAAGGCATACCGACCATGCATCAAGCGATATTATTACAAACACATCGTATCAAAGGTTTCATTCATCTCTCCTCAGGATTGGAAGACTGTTCCTTTCTTTCCTTTAGACAGATTCAAGGGCGCAAGCCGAAGCGATATATGGGCACTCGCATGATAGATACTCTATAGAAACATGGATATAAGCAGAATACAAGCAGTAACGCCAGAACAAGCATACCAATCGTATGTTAAGAATCCCGAACCATCATTTCAGGATTCTGTCTATGGTCGCGCACGAGATACGGGATGGGCATCGGGTAACCGTTGGCTCACGATGATATTCCCAAATCAACAGGTGCGAGATGCCATTGGCATGAATTTTGTCGTAGATGTTGCACGATTGGCAACTACCTGCAAATCTGTAGCCATGAACGAACAGTCATGGTATAGCACCGAACAAAATTATATCGATGCAGGGCCGAGCCGCGTATTTCCATACAAGAGGAATACGAATAATGCTTCGGGTATAAAAATTCAGTTCAACTGTGGTACTGATATGTTTGAGAAGGAGTTCTTCGAGACATGGCTCAGATATATTCAGAATCCAGTTACTCGCCAATGGCGATATTATGACGAATATGCAAAGGGTAGTGAAATATTCCTAATGCTGCTCCCCAACCATGTTCAGAATTTTGAAATGGCAATGCAAGCAATGTATAATGGTCAAATTGTTGGATATCGGTTTACTGAAGTCTATCCATTTTCGATGAATATGAATGGTGGATCTCTAAACTATACAAACATTAATGAACCACTGTTCTCGGATATTGGATTTATGTATCACGATATTCTTCCTCTTTTACCCGACCGAATTGCATATAACAACACATTACCCACAGTAACAGATACGGGTTATCCTGTTATTGAGAAGGATAGATTTAAGGACATCTTAACAGCAAGTCAGTTGGGAATTGACAAGGCAGTCAACGGGTTTGCTCTAGGAACGATTGCAGAGCGTGGAGCGTTCAATGCCCTCCGTCAGCAACAGCAGAGCATCCTGACGGCATATACACGGCAACTAGAGGAATATAAAGCACAGGATCTCCCCCGTGGTGTAGATGGCAGAGTTGTATATGCGACCCCAAGACAGGGTGGTCTACAGGGAATGCTGACTCAAATGTCGCAGGTTCAAGGATTTTTTGGAGAAGGCTTCTTTGGCAACGGATTTAACCCCTAACTTTTCATCATAGGAGATCGTAATGGCACTTTCAGGAATTCTCGCATCAGTACCGAAACATCAGACAACTTTGCCCGTTAGTGGCAAAAAGATTGAATATCGTCCATTTATTGTCAAAGAGGAAAAAATCCTCTTTATGGCATCAGAAAGCAAAGACGAAAAAACAATCAATAGTGCAATTCGAGAAGTAATTTCGGCATGTACGGGCGGGACTGTTGATGTATTCAAGTTGCCGATTGCAGATATGGAATATCTATTTCTCCAATTGAGAAGTCATTCTGTTGGAGAAACCGCAAAACCAAACATCAAATGTTCAAAATGCGAGATTCCGAATGAATGCGAAATCAATCTCAAGGAGATTAAACCAACCATAGATCCAAAGCATACCAAAATAATTACGGTTGTGGATGATATCAGCATACAGATGCAATATCCAACCATGGACGATCTTCAAGATATCACCACACAATCCGATGTCGAACGAGCACTTACAATATTGGTCAAATCGATTGATAAGGTGTATCAGGGGGAAATCATTCATAATGCTGCTGAGATGGACGAGAAGGAAGTTCGCAACTTTGTGGAAGAACTAACACAAGACCAATTTAAGCGGCTCTTTGAGTTCATTGAAACCATGCCCAAATTGGAAAAGGAAGTTCGGTTTAAATGCAAGAGTTGTGGACATGAAAATATTACAATACTCAAGGGGATCACAAGTTTTTTCTCGTAGCCTCCACTCATGACAATTTATTGAATATGCTCTCGGTTAACTTTGCGATGATGCAGAATTTTCACTACACACTTGAAGACCTTGAAGGCATGATGTCATGGGAACGGAGGATTTATATCGAACTGTTGATGCAGCATCTAAAGGAAGAAAAAGAGAGAATGGAATCGATGAAGAGTCAGGAACGATAAAGGATAAGTCAGATGGCAGGAGAACCAACAAATCAATCGGGACAGCCAACGCCACCCATCAATCAAGATGGAATTGCTATTCCTATTCAAACTCCTCCTCCACCACCGTCTCTTAAACCCACATTCGATCCTGAAAAAGAAAAGGCAGCGGCAAAAGCACTTGAAGATTTTCAAGCAACCATAAATGCAGTCGAAAAGGATTCTCAAAAATACATAGCAACGCTTAAGAAACTTGAACAAGTCGAGTCTAAGCATAGCGAAAAAAAGCAAAAAGTTCTTGCTGCTGAAGATAAAAGATTAGAGTTTGAACGCAAATCTGCAACTGAAAATAAGAAGTTCAGAGATTCCGCAGGTGAGTGGAAATTGTCTATTGATGGCGCAAGAGAAGCAATGAATCTGCATGAAGCAGATCTTAAACTCTATAATCTAGAAATTGAAAAAGCAACAAAAGAACAAAATGCTGCAAGGGTAGAACTGTCCGAAGTTCGACAGGCTGCTATATTGGAAGGAAGTCAGCGGAAGCAAACTGAACGATCACTAGAATCTCTCAAGACCACAATTCTTAGCACTGCTAGTAATATGGCAGATGTTCTTGGCCCCGAAATGGGGAAGATGTCCAAGGCATTCCAAGGAGTGTCTGATACCTTTACTGAAATACAGCAAAATGCAAAAATCAGAGACAATGAAATTGGACTGATAAGAACATTAGATGCCAAAAAACGAATAGTCGAAGATGCCAAATCGGGGATTATTCAAAGAGAAAAACTCAACGAAATTCTTGCAAAAAAGAATGCAGAAACAGAAGGAACAAAACTCTCAGATTCATTGAGTGCCACGGGCGGTATTGTTGGACTGAAAGACATCAAAAGCGAACTTGATGCTATTGTTTCGGCAGAAATGGAACTATATTCAATCAAGAATCCTGAGGCAACTGCTCAGGAGACAGAAGAATATCGTAAGCAGTTTGCAATGAAAAGCAAGGAAACGATTCGTGAAAATCTGTTAATCAAGACAAAAAGAGAACTGACCTCAATCGAAGAAAAACAGATTCTCAAGAAGATGGCTGACAAAAATGTTTCGAGACAGATGGCAATGACCATGGTCGCGAGAGATCCTGAAATGATCAAGGAGCGTCAAGAAGCAAAGGAACGAGGCACTCAAGTTGTCGATGGACTGGATCGTATTGCGGATACTCAACTCGCCACACTGAATCACACAAAAGCAGAAGATATTGCAGCGGCAGAACGAGATGCAGAAGCCAATACAGGAACTCCTAAGTGGGCATCGATGCTCACTGACAGTATTGCAAATCTAAAAGATCAACTTGGAGGTTTGTTTGATAAGGATAGTGGGATGTTCAAAAAAATCCTTCTCGTTTTGGTTGTAGGAATAGGTGCGGTAGTTGGTTATCTCTTTACCAAGATTATGTTTATCATATCCCTGATAAAACTCATTCCTTTTGGAATTGGCAAGGCATTTGGTGTTGTATTTTCGGGAATTGGTTCGGGAATTATGCGAATGTTTTCGGGTATTACGGAATTCCTCTCACCACTCACAAAAGGATTTGCAGCACTCTCCAAAATCTTTCCAGCAACAGCGGGTGCTCTTGGACTATTTGGAAAAGCATTCATGTTTGGGTTCAAAATTCTTGGGAAGTTTTTCTTCTATGCTCAACTCGTTGTTGATGCACTCTATGGTGCATATAAAGGTTTTCAGGAACTTGGAAATATTAAAGGAGCAATTCTTGGGGCAGTATCTCAAATTATCAGCGGACTGACTTTTGGGCTGCTTGACTTCAAGGACATCTTCGACTTTTTCAATAGCACAATCGGAGACACAATCGGAGGACTTATTGATACGATATCTGAATATATCATGGGGGGATATAACCTCCTGATCAAACCTTTCATTGATGCTTTTAGTAATATTGTTGAGATATTCCAAGGTGGTGGTGGAATGTTCTCCAAAATCCTAAAATCAATATACGAAATGCTCTTTGCAACTGCAAAGTATCTTGTTGGACAATTGATAATGACATTTATTAGAATGCCAATACTGCTGCTTAAGGCATCATTCTATGTAATCAAATTTTTGGCTTACGATCTTCCCAATATGCTTGTGGATGCACTTACCTCAACCGTAAATTGGTTGTGGAATTGGGTTACAAGTGGAGAATGGCTAGAAGATATTGCAAATTTTGGCGAATGGCTTAACGACAAACTAGTCAGTTTTTTCACAGATATTATCAATTCGATTGCCGATGCACTTGGAGATATTCCAATTATCGGAGGTTCGATTAAGGCTGCATTGGGAGGTGGCACACCCACAACAACTCCTCTTGCGGTTGCAGCAGAAAAAACAAACAAGGTTATGGAAGATACAAACAGTGCAGTTTCTTCCATGGCACAAAGCAATACAAACAGTGCAGTTTCTTCCATGGCACAAAGCAATACAAACATTGCATCAAATACACAGAACACATACAGTAGTTCATCTAGCACTCCCCTTGGAAAAGCAGGAGGTGGTGTTCAATATGCAAATATGTCTTCACCGTCATACAATGCAAATGCAGTTAATACCGCAACAACAAATGCATCTACTGCTCAGTACAATGCAACCAAGCAAAGCAACCCCACCAACATAAGTGCCCCCACCACAAATGTTCTCGGTGGTGGGGGCGGGGGCGAATCTATTATGTTGTCTCCGACATCAAATCGGAATACAGAGCCTACATTCCGTGCTCTGCTATTTCAAGAGTGTCCTTCACTCTAATCAATCATCATCATCTGCCAACTTCTTGAAGTAGGCAAAGGCATCTTCGCCTTCATCTTCAGTCTTTGCTCCCTTTGCAGGAGCCTTCTTTGGTGCCTTCTCTTCTCCAAAACTAGATGCTGCCATAGACTTCATCTTACTGCGAAAGTCTTCAGGCTGTGCTTCCTCTGCACTAACAGCAGAACCTTCTGCGGCACCTCCCTTGAGAACCTGATCCATTCGAGCCTTGAGTTCTTCATATGCCTTAAACTGATCAGGAGCAACAAAGGGCTGAAGAGGATACTGCGACTTCCACAGAGCCTCAAGACGCTTGTCATCGCCATCAAACACTTCAGACTGTGGCTGAAACCCACTCTTTTCATAAGAGACATAACCCGATTCAAGATGTGCCTTCAACTTGAAGTTTGCACCCTGCCAAAAATCAAACGGATTAAACTTTGTCTCATCAGGAGAAGTAGGGCTTGTTGCTTCCTGCAACTTGTCAAAGATCTTCTTGCCAAACTTATACAGGAAAACCTTTCCCTCATTCTCGCGATTGGATGGATCACTCACAACAAGGATATTCGCAATGTACGACAACTTGCGCTTACGATCACGCGCAATTCCCTTGTTTGATTCCATACCACTGTTCCACAACTCGGTGTTTCCTTCACAAACAGGACACTTCTTTCCAACGGTGGTTGGGCAGTTCTCAATCATCCAACCGCCCTTGCCTTGGAATCCGTGGGAGAACAGTCGAACCCATGGAATGTCCTCGCCCTCTACAGGTGCAAGAAAGCGAATGACTGCATATCCGTTTCCGCTCTTGTCTCGCTCAAGAGTCCAAAAGCGATCATCTTCATAACTGCTCTTGGTATTGACCTTTGTCATTTCCTTAGAAAGGCGATCAATTGCTGACTGAGCATTCTTCTTCATACTTGAAAAACCTGACATGTTTTGTATCTCCTTGTGTTTGTTGTATAGTAAAACGATTTAGTTTATTGTATCACAAAATAACCAATTAGTCAAGGGGGAGTTTTGACTTTTTCCCGCCTTTTAGCATGTTTTTATTTTCAAACTCTGCTTTCAATTTTTCCCGAATTGGCTTGGTTACCAACTTTGCAACCGATTCGGGTTCAATTCCATGCTTTTCGCAAAGTTCAAGAATTGCATCGATGTATTGACCATCCTTACGATCTCGGCACAGTTCTTCGATCTCTTTGCTGAAAGTAGTTTCAATGTTAATTATTGATCCCATTATGGCATACTTTCTTCATTAACATCGTTTGTCATTTGAATTGGCATTTCGTCAATTGTATCAACCCACCGAGCAATACCTCGCTCAAATTCTTCCGAAGTTAGAAGAATTCCAATTTGCTCTCCCTTTTCCGTCATGAATCGAATGCAATGAAATCGTTCCTTTTGCGGAGGAACAATCGGTTCAATTCTTCGAGACAATGTAAATCCAAACCAATTAAGTATTTTTTTGAGCCAATTCATTAGCAATCTCCTGTACTTGCTTAAAGTTATATTTTTCCCAATACGAACGGATGACATTTGCCAAACCTTCGCGATAGTCGTTTCGATGTTCGACAAACTCTTGTGACGAGCCGTCATCCGATACAATCAAAACAACAAGGTCTGTAATTCGCTGCCCTGTCCGTTCTTCCCACATATATGAATATGCAGTTGCCTGATGAAAGTAATTTGTGATCCAAGACTTCTTCTTTTTCTTTGAAGAGGTCTTGAAATCAATTATTGCAGGATTTCCATTATACTCTCCGATGCAATCTGTTCTTCCTGCAAGCATCAGATGATCAGACCACAAAGGTCGTTCGATTGCATAGATTTCTCCAATGTTTTTCATCATTGGCAGAAGTGCATCAAAACGCATTGAATCTTCTTCGCTTGTTGGGACAGTACCATCTGTCAGGTATTTCTCAGCAAGCAAGTGCATCTGATTTCCTCTTGCAATTGCCTTCTGAGAGGTCTCTAGATTCTTTGGATCTGTACGCCACTCTTTCCACTTCTCAGCATCTAGATGGTTTACAACCGTGGTAACCGAAGGATACCACTTGTCTTTTGTTGGGGACTTGTAGTATCGACCCACACCATCTGCTTCAACTGATGGCAAGAATTCTTTATCTGAGTTGATCATAATCAATAGTCTCTCATTCCGTGTCTAGGATGTGCGGTTTTAATCTTTGAAATTACTTCTTTGAATCCACTGTCGGGACGAACAATACCAAGTCGAACAGGATCAATGACAGGCGGTGCAGTTGGGATATACTGTTCGACTTTTTTCTCCCCACACTTAGGACACGGAGTCTTGCATGGCTTGTCGTTGTCTTTCATTCGGAGGAATTCCTCGAATGTGTGTTGGCAAGCAAGACAGATATAATCATAATTAGGCATAATATGTACTGTATTTATGCGGTATTAACAAACCAAGAAGGAGGGCTTGTTCTAGACCATTTGGCAAAACGCTTCTTGTCTCCGATATAGTAATTGCGATATGCCGTGACTGCATCATCTGTTTTATAGTGTTCAGGCATCGCTTGTGCAAACGGAGACAATTGTCCTTGCCTGATATTCACAGGCAAGGTAGAAAGATAATCATGGACTAGCCCACACATCGAATGCTTCTTGGAATACCGATCCGTGTATTCTTTAAGAAGACCCGTTGTATGTTGCCACAGCCACAAGTAATTGTCGCTGCCCTGCATTACCCACTTTGTGCATGGGTGATTTACCATAGCAGGTAAGCACAATTTTGCATCTTTAGCAGTACAGGGATGTACCCAATGTTTGAGTTTTCGATTGGACTTTGAAATCCTAATGGTGGCATTACCATCCAATACACGATGTGCCGTTGATAGCATCTGTGCACTTTCTACTATCATTTTTACAACATGTTTGTCGCAAAGATCATGAGCGGCATCAAGTGGATTGGGTTGTACTGCAAAAATATTCATAGGATTAGTCCATAAAGGAACCATTGCGCCACAGATGCCCCAATCGATGCATTAGGATATCCCATCCCAATCCAAGCCATGTGTCTGATTGATAACTGCCTTCGGGACACTGCATGGAATATGTGATGGTAAGTACAGTCTTAGCCTTCGGGGTACGCTTCTTTGGAGTTGTCTTGGTCTTAGTCATTATTGGATCCTCCCATTGATTCGACATTTTTTTCCTTTACCCAAAAAGTTTCAGACCCCCATTCAGGGCTGTGGGTGGTTACTAGGTACTGCTTTCCCCAATTTGGGTGAACTTCAACACGCCGAACGATTGCAATTTTTTGCTCTTCGCGCAGCCATACCTTGATTTGTGGAGTAGTTTTATACGCTGTTTCGTTAGTGTCCATGAGATTAAACCTTGTAAAGAAGTTAAGATTAGTTACAGTATAGCACAAATTAAATCAGTGTCAAGTGGCATGCTAAATATAGGCGAGGTACATATTATGCCAACTACACTATCAATCCCTGAAGTCGTGAAGAAAATTTCGCAAACCGCACAGAGCAAAGAAGATGTCATTCGAATGCTCAGAGAAAACAACAGTCATGCATTTAAACTGTTGCTTCAGTATGCATTCATCGACACATCCAAGTGGTATCGCAGCGATCTGCCGCCATACACCCCCGACAATGCACCCGAAGGACTTACTGTATCAAGTTTGTTCCAGGAAGTCAAAAGACTTTATATATTTAAAGAGTCCTACAATCTTCCAAAAGAACGCAAAGACATTCTGATGATTCAGATGTTAGAAGCCATTCATCCCGATGAGGCATTGATGGTCAAAGAACTGTTCAGCGGAACTTTCTATGGATACGGGATCAGCAAGCAACTTGTAATTGATGCGTTTCCCGATATTGCTGCTACGGTAGTTTCTTCTTAAAAATCGCCATTGCATATTTGGCAAGGTAGTAAGAATCTACAATATCAGAGACAGGACTTGAACACTCCTTGCTTTCCTTGTCCATTGTTTTCATCAGATCGATATTTGTATCTTTGACAAATGACGAATGCATCATACATTTATCAGAATTACCTTTACCTGTGGCAAACTTTTTTAGTGCAGCAGGTGCAATAGTATCAAATCGAATGTGATGTTTCCATAACTTATGCTTAAGCAATCCGCAGTTCTCGCCGATGTGAAAAACCTTTCCCTTGGCTCCCATGGCATAGTCCTCTATGACGAGTATGTCAGGTTCAACCCTACACTTGGCAACAGCCCATTCAGCAATGAGATCGAAACGGTGCTCAGGACAGAGGTAGTCGGGATAGGGATCCCCTGTCCAAGTCATGAAACCACTGTTGTAAGTGACTTGATTGCGTTTGACGGAGGTCAGAAACCAACATTGGACTTTGTCCCCATCAATGAGAGTGACAGCAGGTGAGGTCATAGAGTAGTCGATTCCTAGTGCTTTCACAAAAGTATGTATTGTCTTTGTCTGAATTTGAGGTAGAATATACAACATGAATATCGAACGAATCAAAGAAATGGTCGAAACTGATCTCAAGATCGATGGTACCGAATTAGGCGATGAGTCAATTCGCATTCCACAATTGCATAGCAAGTATCTCAACATCTACCATGATGAGTCTCTGATCCTTCGCAAATTGGATGTAGATTTAAAAATTCTTCAGAAGCAAAAATGGGAATACTACAACGGAAAGATGTCCCAACAAGAACTTGCCACACTTGGATGGGAGCCTTTTGGTCATCGAATCTTGAAGCAAGATTTGGATATCTACCTAGAATCCGATACCGACATCATAAAGCATGGATCAAAGATAGATCTACAAAAAGCAAAAGTAGAGTATCTAGACTCTATTCTCAAGGGAATCAATAATCGGAATTGGGTGATTCGAAATGCAATTGAATGGAGAAAGTTCATGAGTGGGGTTATCTAAATATAATTAATGCCTGTAATTGAAGTCCGTAGTATGAATACCGCCAACCTTCGAATTGTTACGGAGAATGGTATTGCATACGAATTACAGGAGTACTTTACATTTGATGTACCTGGAGCAAAGTACACACCTGCATTTAAGAGACGAGTGTGGGATGGAAAGGTGCGACTGTTCAATGCATACTCGGGATTAATGCCCGCAGGATTGATGGACTATCTTGCAACATTCTCCAAAGATCGTGGATACGAACTTCAAGTTGATTCTGCAATTGCACAACCTGAAATTAAATTCAACTGTGATAAAGTTCGCGAGTTCATGAAATCCTTAAACCCTACAGCAAGAGGGTTACCACTAGATCCACACGATCACCAAGTTGATGCAGTGTGTCATGCACTCAATCAATCAAGATGTGTTCTGCTGTCTCCAACGGCAAGCGGAAAGAGTCTTGCGGTTTATTCGTTGTGTAGATACTATCAAAGTGCGATTGCTCCCAATCGAAAAATTCTAATAGTAGTTCCTACCATTTCGCTTGTTGCCCAATTGTATGCAGACTTCAAAGACTATTCAGCACAGACCAAATGGAATGTCGAAAATAATTGTCATCGAATTACTGCTGGCGAAGCAAAACTAACAGACAAGCAAATTGTCATCTCGACATGGCAAAGCATATACAAACTACCAAGATCATGGTTTGATAACTTTGAAGTGGTTATTGGAGACGAGGCACATCTCTTCAAAGCACAGAGTTTAAATGGGATCATGAATAAACTGATTGACTGTCCCTATCGAATTGCACTTACAGGCACTCTCGATGGCAGTAAGATTCACAAATTGGCAATTGAGGGGCTATTCGGCCCTGTGTACCAAGTGACCACAACAAAAGAACTGATGGAGAAAAACCTCTTAACGAATTTGAGAATCGAATGCATCATGCTTCGATACCCTGCTGAAATTCGAAAGACGGTATGTGGATTGGATTATCACGGAGAGATTGAATGGCTGATCAATTGTGAGAAGCGAAATGAATTCATCACTTCTCTTGCATCTGCAACCCGTGGGAATACTCTTGTCCTTTTCAACTATGTTGAGAAACATGGAAAGCCACTATTTGAAAACATCAAGAAGTGTGCTACAAATGTAATAGAGAATCGCAAGGTGTTCTTTGTAGCAGGAGAAACTGAACTTGAACAGCGCGAAGGAATTCGAAACATTGTAGAGCAAGAGGAAAATGCAATCATTGTTGCTTCCTATGGAACATTCAGTACGGGAATCAATATTCGGAGTTTGAAAAATATTATCTTTGCAAGCCCATCAAAGAGTCGAATCAGGGTTCTTCAGAGCATTGGTCGGCAATTGAGAAAGTGTGATGGAAAACATATTGCCAAGTTGTATGACATCGCAGATGATCTTCACAGTGGAGAAACACTAAACTACACCCTTCAGCATTTTCTAAAACGAGTTAAAATTTATGAGTCGGAGCAGTTCAGATACAAGTTGATAAAGATGCCAATTGATTTGAAAATTCAAAGACCCAAAAAGGATGACAAATGACACAAGTATATCCAATACGATTAATTCGATTGATGACGGGTGAGATGCTAATGGCAGGGATATCCGATGGCGGTAAGTTGTCATATGTATTGGAGTGTCCAATGGTTTTGATTGCTGTCACATCACCAAGGCAAAAAGATAATCAAATTCAAGAAGTAGCGGTTATGTTAAAAAATTGGATTGAATTTACTGCGGATGAGTACTATATCATCTCCAAAAAGGCAGTAATGTGTATTATGAAACCAACAAGAGAAATTCTTGCAGACTACATTCAGGCAAAAATACATTCAGACATTATGGGCGATCTGATCGATAGCGGATTGTCTGAAGGCAAATCCATCAATGACTTGAGTGATGAAGAAGACTCAGAGGATGAAAATTCTGAGGATGGGGTCAGCGACCCCTCATGGGATGATGAAGAGTATGACGAGTTTCCAGGTTGGGGTGGAGATCCACGGCTCTAGGTACTTAAGTACTTAATGTACTCAGTACTTACTATATTACTCAAAGAAGTACATTAAGTACTAGTAACTTAAGTAACTTAATCCACCCCTTGAACTCAAGTGTATCTAGTATCGGAAATCAGTAAATTCCCTTTGATTTGAAAATTTGCTAAAGGAATTTTACAGAAGACACTTTACATTAGTGTGAATTGTGCTATAGTCACTCATAACAAACGGAGAATAGATGTCAAAAAAGCGCGAAGGAAATCATTATATTGACAATGAACGATTCTTAAATGAACTCGTTACACACAAGGACATTGTCATTAAAGCAAAAAAAGAAGGCATCAAACCTCCTGGAGTGAACAACTACATTGGACAATGTTTCTTAGACATTGCAAACAATCTATCCAAGAAACCCAATTTTGCAAATTACACATACAAGGATGAAATGGTATCTGACTCAGTTGAAAACTGTATCATGTATGCTACTAACTTTGATCCATTGAAATCAAGAAATCCTTTTGCCTTCTTCACACAGATAATCTATTATGCATTCCTTCGGAGAATTCAAAAGGAAAAGAAGCAACTGTATATCAAGATGCGGTGCTTTGAAGAAAATGATCCCACAGGAAGATTTCGTAATTGGATGGAGAAAGAACACTCTAAGTATGAAGATACAGGACTAAGTCCGTTTGCAGATTTCATTCCAAGCGAAACACAAACAACAGAATCTCTCAAACCAAAAAAGAAAAAGCGCGTTCGTAAAGGTGAAATTGAACCACCTACATTGGATTTAGAAGATAAATGATCGCAGTTATCAACGATACACATTTTGGCGCAAGAAACGATAGCCCAATTTTCCTAGAGCATTTTCTAGAATTTTGGGAAACTACCTTTTTCCCAACACTTGAAGACAGAGGAATCAAGCGAATTATTCATTTGGGTGACTTTCTTGACCGAAGAAAGTACATCAATTTTCACACACTCAATCAAGTTCGTACTCGCTTCCTAGAGCCGCTCTCAAAAATGGGAATTGAGATGGACATTACTCTTGGAAACCATGATGCGTTCTTCAAGAACACCAACCGATTGAATTCTGTTGTTGAGTTGTTTGCAGGATATCCAAATATTCGCATTCACGAATCTCCCACAATTCTTGATCTCGGGGAAATGAAGGTGGGTATTGTCCCATGGATCACCAAAGAAAATGCTCAAGCATGTCTTGATTTCATCCAATCAGCAACAGTTCGTGTTCTCATGGGGCATTTTGAAATCAATGGATATGAAGTTCTTCGGGGAGTAGAGTTTCATGATGGGATGGATCCCAATATTCTCAGTGGGTATGAAGCAGTCTACAGTGGACATTTTCATTGCAGACACAGCAAGGGATCCAATATTCACTATCTCGGTACACAGTATCAGATGACATTCGCAGATTTGGGGGAGCGTAAGGGATTCCATATACTTCATCCTCGAACAGGAGAAATGGAATTTGTCGAAAATCCGTGTCAGATATTCCATCAGATTGAATATGATGATGCGAACCAAGACTATACCCTACTCAACTGCAAGAAATTCAAAAACACTTATGTGAAACTCTTGGTCAAGAACAAAACTCGACCCATCATGTTTGATTCGTTAGTTGACCGACTCAATGATGCTCCTGTCCATTCGGTTACTGTTACCGATCAGTCGGAAAAAGACACGAATACAAAATCTTTTACCGTGGACATGTCCAAGGACACACTGACCCTGATTTGTGATGAAATCGATACCATGGAGAGCGTGGTCGATCCTGTTCGGTTAAAAACTCTCGTTCGTGAGATATACAGCGAGTCTTTGCAGGGCTAAATATGGTTAATGGCTAAACCATATCGTGTTCTCATATCGGACATACAGGAGTGGAGTACTGCTCCCGCAAGAAGCGGCACGGGATATGTCGTTGACACAATGTCTCGAACAGGCAAAGCAAGTACTGCCAAAAAGCCTTCTATACGCCAACTAAAAAATAACTCACCCTCTCGCGTTGAAATTGGGAAACTAAAGAATGCAAACTGGGGTGCAGGGGGAATCACATGATCTTTGGTAACAACGGAAGCATATCTGTTATTGCAGCAAAAAATATGGTGGGTTATGATATTTTCTTGACTTCAGACTTCACCAAAGAGTTTACAAATGGTGAATCAGTTTCTTTTTACTATCCACCCGAACATCCCAATGCAAATCAAAAGTATCAATTCGGTCTTGTCAATGGAAGTAAAACCACCACTCCATGCACCATGTCATCAGAAGATACAAGGACTATAAATTCTGAGGATCGAGAACTCAAATTACTGAGAGACTTTATATATCCATATCAGACTTCTCTTTTTTTGGGAATGAATCAGAATACATCATCAATTCTTCCTCTAAGTGATGATGGAATGTCGGGTGGAAGTGGATATGATGGCTTCTTGCTCAAGGGATCTGTTATATATGGAGAATCGAGCGGAGCAAAGCGTTACTATGCAGGGCCGTTTAAAGGATATAGCAAGGAAATTGAGTCTGTATGTCAGGGCACTACCGCAATGAATATCATGGATGGCAGCGATTGCTTGGGTTGGCTCAAAGGTTCTGTATATGAGAATGGATATGACCCCAAATACCATGACTTGTTTTCATATTCAGATGAGCCAAAACAAAAAGTAGATCACAGGAATCCATACAATCAATTTTTCATGCATGATACTCCATTTGCAGATATAAACTACGCATGGCTAAATGTTCCAAATCGCAAGAACAGACCGATTCCCTACAATATGCTTGGCACAAGCAATAAGGGAACATATGCTGCACTCATCACACCAAAGCATGCATTAGTTTTAAACAGTAGAGATGTTGCTCCTGAAAATTTAGTGTTTTACTCTGAATCACAGGGTCTTACTTCTGTTGCCGTATCCTCCTCCGTCAATACCTTTAAGCAGATGTGGGATGCGATTGGGTTTGTAAATGAAAATACAAATGCAACAACTTTACAAAATTTCAATGCTCTTTCCACACACTTTGATGGAATCAAGATTTTGACACTAGCATCCGAATTGCCATCAGATGTAACTCCTGTGAAACTGTATGATAATTACGGAAGCAATAGTGTCTTTTATTCTTTATTGTTTGATCAAGAAGGTCGCGGACATCATTCCGCATTTTGCCCTCCACTGACTAAAGATTCAGTAGTGGGCACAGCAGAAATTCGACTCGACACAAACAATATATGTAATACAACATCTGAGTCTATGCAGTTTCCAACGGCACCTATTACTACACCAACCTCAAAGGTGATGGGGGGAGACATCGGAAGTCCTGTAGTAACATACAATAATTATGCATCTGTTCTTATGGGATTCTTATCAGGATATAATCACACCGATGATAAGGTAAGTGGAACTATGATTGGATTTGGAATTGGATCTTCTAAAATGTATGAGTTCTCATGGGGATATTCACATAGCCCAATGAACATACTGAACATGTATTTGGCATTAAGTGGATATCAGGCAACCGCACACCAAATCGTTGAAGAACGAAAATCCGAATCAACAATATTCTTAGAATCGATTTGACCTCCCTAAATACACGATCACTAGGAGATATACAATATGAGCGAAATTCTACTATTCAGATTAAATTCGGGCGAAGAAATCATTTCAAAGGTAATTGATACCTCATCTGATTCTTTTACACTGAAGTCACCCGCCATTCTTTTACCACTCGGTAATGGTCGATTGGGTCTTGGCCCATGGTTACCATACTGCTACACCGAAAGTTTGGTTTTGCCATCAAAGGCAATTGCATTCGTTGCTAATCCAAAGACTGAATTGGCAAATGAATACAGCAGCAGTTTTGGATCGGGTCTTGTTGTTCCTGATCGGGAAATTCAAGAATCTGCACCATCGCTCAGACTTATCACCGAATAATCTTACGATATTCGGCTGAAATTTCCGCGCTTG
>Ga0247834_1002474_pt1 | contig 27666 bp, 29 predicted proteins | sample LaCruzMarch2015__8_FD_187118 | JGI IMG/M metagenome (GOLD analysis project Ga0247834, IMG submission 187118) | Freshwater microbial communities from meromictic Lake La Cruz, Castile-La Mancha, Spain - LaCruzMarch2015_12m | ecosystem: Environmental > Aquatic > Freshwater > Lake | place: Spain...
AGCCGTTCGGGATCCAGCGACAGGGCGCGGGAGAACAGGTCCTTGTGAGCGGCCATCAGTCTCTCCCGTCAGTAGCGAACACCGACGGTCGATAGCGGTCCCTCATCCCGCGCTCAAGCAGCGAGCCGCCGCGCGGTGAGCGATAGCGCCCTAAATCAGACTACCGTGGCAATGCTTGAACTTGCGGCCCGAGCCGCAGGGGCAGCCTGAGTTGCGCGGTGTCCGCTCCCAGCCGACCGGCAGGGCATCGACCGGCAGGCGCGCGCGATCATCGCCCTGCAGCTGGCCTTCCGGATTCTGCGCGAACGGATTGGCCATCTCGTTCTCGCCGGTGCCGGGGTTCAGGTGGATTTCCTTGAACTCGGGCATGTCCATCGCCGGCGGAGCCTCGAAGCGGAACTCGACCGTCATCAGCCAGCGGGTGACATTGTGGCGCAGCTCATAGAGCAGCGTCTCGAACAGGTTGAAGGCCTCGGTCTTGTACTCGTTCAGCGGATCGCGCTGGCCATAGCCGCGCAGGCCGATGACACCGCGCAGGTGGTCCAGATGGACCAGATGCTCGCGCCACTGCATGTCGATCATCTGCAGCAGGAACTGCTTCTCGAGGCCGCGGGTCTGTTCCGCGCCGATCTGCTCCAGGCGCTCGCTCGCGCGGGTGTCGGCGGCGGCGATGACCCGCTCCTCGATCTCCTCGTTGGAGACGCCTTCCTCGGCGGCCCAGTCATGCAGGGGCAGTTCGAGGCCGAGGGTCGACTTCACCTTTTCGTCCAGGCCGTCGATGTCCCACTGCTCGGCATAGGCCTTGGGCGGCATATGCTTCTCGATCAGGTCGGAGATGACGTCGTTGCGGAATTCGCCGACCAGTTCGGACAGGTCGGTCGAGTCCATGAACTCCTGGCGTTGCTCGAACACGGCCTTGCGCTGGTCGTTCACGACGTCGTCGTATTTCAGCAGGTTCTTGCGGATGTCGTAGTTGCGGGTCTCGACCCGCTTCTGGGCGGTCTCGACGGCGCGGTTCAGCCAGGGGTGGCTGATCGCCTCGCCCTCGGCCACGCCGAAGCTGCGCATGATGGAGTCCAGACGGTCGCCGGCGAAGATGCGCAGCAGGTCGTCCTCGCAGGACAGGAAGAATTTCGAGGTCCCAGGGTCGCCCTGACGGCCGGTACGGCCGCGCAGCTGGTTGTCGATCCGGCGGCTCTCGTGGCGCTCGGTACCGAGGACGAACAGGCCGCCGGCGGCCAGCGACTTCTGCTTCTGAACGGCGATGTCGGCCTTCAGACGGGTCTCTTCCGCGGCCTCCATCTCCGGCGTGACTTCCTGCGCCAGGTTGCGCAGGTCCTGACGCCATTTCTGCAGGCGCATTTCGAGGTTGCCGCCCAGCTGGATATCGGTGCCGCGGCCGGCCATGTTGGTGGCGATGGTCACCACGCCCGGCAAGCCTGCGTCGGCGACGATATAGGCTTCCTGCTCATGCTGGCGGGCGTTCAGAACGCTGTGCGGAATGCCCTTGCCGGACTTGATTTCGATGTCGAAATCCTCGTCCTTCAGGGCCTGATAGGCCTTCTTCGCTTCCTTGCGGACCTTCTCGTCCTCGCTGGTGACCGCTTCCAGCAGATGGGCGTGTTGGGGTTTCAGCGTCTTGAGGGTGACCTCATACTGGTAGGTCTTCAGCAGCTCGGACAGGGTTTCCGATTTTTCGATCGACACGGTGCCCACGAGGATAGGCTGACCCTTGACGTGGCATTCGGCGATCAGGGCCGCAATGGCCTGGTTCTTCTCGGCTGTGGTGCGGAAGATTTCGTCGTCGTGGTCGATGCGCTTGACCGGACGGTTGGTCGGCACCTCGAGGACATCCATCTTGTAGATGTCCAGGAATTCCTGGGCCTCGGTCGCCGCCGTGCCGGTCATGCCGGACAGCTTTTCGTAAAGGCGGAAATAGTTCTGGATGGTGACCGAGGCCAGGGTCTGGTTCTCGGGCATGATCTTCACGCCCTCCTTGGCCTCAATGGCCTGGTGCAGGCCCTCGGACAGGCGGCGGCCCTGCATCATCCGGCCGGTGAACTCATCGATCAGCATGACCTCACCGGCCTTGATGATGTAGTCCTTGTCCTTTTGATACAGGGTGTTGGCGCGCAGGGCCTGGTTGATATGGTGCACCAGGGTGATGTTGGCGGCGTCGTACAGACCGGTGGTGTCGGGCGCGAACAGCGCGCGCTCCTCCATGATCTGTTCGATCTTTTCTGATCCCTCCTCGGTCAGCAGCGCCTGGCGCTGCTTCTCGTCCAGATCGAAGGTCGTCGTGTCCTGGATCAGCTCCTTGATGATGCCGTCGACGATCAGATACAGGTCCGAGCGGTCTTCCGTCGGGCCCGAAATGATCAGCGGCGTCCGGGCCTCGTCGACCAGGATGGAGTCGACCTCGTCGACGATGGCGAAATGGTGCGGACGCTGCACCATCTCCTTGCGGTCATAGACGAGGTTGTCGCGCAGATAGTCGAAGCCGAACTCGTTGTTGGTGCCGTAGGTGATGTCGGCCGCATAGGCCGCCTGGCGCTGTCCCGAGGACAGGCCGTTGACGATGACGCCGACCTCCATGCCGAGGAAGCGGTAGACCCGGCCCATCCATTCGGCATCGCGCCGCGCCAGATAGTCATTGACGGTGATGACGTGCACGCCCTTGCCCAGCAGGGCGTTGAGGTAGACCGGGGCCACGGCGACCAGGGTCTTGCCCTCACCGGTGCGCATCTCGGCGATACCGCCATCGTGCAGGATCATGCCGCCGGCCAGCTGAACGTCATACTGGCGCTGGCCCAGCACCCGCCTCGACGCCTCGCGCGCCACGGCAAAGGCCTCGTTCAGCACCTTGTCGAGGGTTTCGCCGCCTGCGATCCGGTCACGGAAGGCATCGGTCATCATACGCAGCTCGTCGTCCGACAGGGCAGCGAACTTGTCCTCCAGCGCGTTGATCTTCTGAACCCGGCCCATGAAATCCTTGACCTTGCGGTCGTTGGAGGAGCCGAAAATCTTCTTGGCTATGCCGAGCATGGATGATCCGAAGGCGGGCGAGCCGCAGAGGCTCTGGTACTGAAAGGTCCCGAAGGAACGGTGACGACTGCGCGGCGGGAAGGGGCACCGGCGACGACGACCCGATGCGCCTGACTCAGGCGCGCGCGAGGGCCGCGCGGTCGTTCGAAAACCCCTCGACTTGGGCGCAGGCGGGACTTAAGCACCGACCTTATCCCTGTCAACGCGAGGGGCTTTGCCGCCCTGTGACGGAGCGCGCTCAAATGCGGCTTTCAAGCCCCTTCGTCCCTGTCCTTCTTGCGGCGGTTCTGGCCCTTTCGGCGTGTGGCCGCGAGGGCGGCACGGACCGCGCGCCCGAGCCGGGTGACCGGTCCGTGGCCGAGGTCCAGGGCCAGACCATCTGGGCGTCCGACGTGAAGCGCGAGGCGGTGGCACAGGGCCTCGTCGGGGAGGGCGAGCCGCTGGACGTGACCTCCGACCTGTTCCGTCGGGTGCTGGACGAGGTCATCGACCAGAAGCTGCTGGCCCGCGAGGCCGAGCGGCGCGGCCTCGACAACTCCGCCCTCGCCCAGCGCCGGCTGGAGGCGACGCGTGAGCGTATTCTCGGCGACATGCTGGTCGAGACGGTGGTCAACGGTTCCATCTCGGATCGCGCGGTGGAGACCATCTATCAGGAGCAGGTGCGGCTGGCGCAGACGTCGGAGGAAATCCGTGTCCGCCTGATCCTGTCGCGAACCAAGCCCGAGGCCGACGCCGTGATCGGCATTCTGGCCCAGGGCGCGGCCTTCGAGGCCGTGGCCGCCGAAAGCTCGATCGACGACGCCACCCGCTATTCCGGCGGCGATCTCGGCTACCGGACCATCGACGTCATGCCCGAGGCCTACAAGAACGCCCTGCGCGACCGCCCTGCGGGCTCGACCGTCGGCCCCTTCCAGACCGAGGGCGGCTGGGCCGTGCTGCGGGTCGAGGACCGCCGTCGCGAGACCCCGCCGACGCTGGAGCAGGCCCGGCCCCAGATCGTCCGCTACCTGACCTATGAGGGCGTGCGCCAACTGCTTGAGGAGTTGCGCGGCAAGGCTGAGGTCGAGGTGCTCCTGCCCGGCGATACGCCCCGTTCGCAGGAGCCGGCCTCGGCGCCGCGCCCGCCCGCATCGTCCGTCGGTACCCCCGCTGCACCAGCCCGGCCGGCCGTCGCCGCGGCCTCCGCGCCCGGGAAGGCATCGTGAGCCGGCCGCCCAGGGCCGGCCGCGCCTCCACCGGCCAGAAGATCGAACAGGCCATCGAAAAGGCCTTCGACCCCCTGGCGACGGCCCTGAAACGCGCCACGACCCCGGCGCCCTCGAAGGCCTTGACGGTGGCTGCACCGGGGAAGCCGGGGCTCGAGATTTCGCCCCTCGCCGTGCCCTTCCCGACCATTCCGCCCATCGGCGGGGTCGAGATCGCCACCGCACGGGCCGGCTTCTACAAACATGAGCGCGATGATCTGGTGGTTTTCAGCTTCGTGCGGGGCACCACCTGCGCCGGCGTCTTCACCCGGCACAAGGTCGGCTCCGCCCCGGTCGACTGGTGCAAGCGACAGCTGGACTCGGCCGAGGGCGGGCAGGATGTGCGGGCCCTGGTGGTCAATGCCGGCTGCGCCAATGCCTTTACCGGCAAGGCCGGGGCCGATGCGGCCCGTCGCACGGCCTCGGAGGTCGCCAAACGCTTCGGCTGCCGCCAGCGCGACGTCATGCTGGCCTCCACCGGCGTGATCGGCGTGGTGCTGGACGACCGCAAGATCGTCGCCCGTATGCCCGACATTGAGGCAGGGCTGGATGCCGACGCCTGGGCCCGCGCCGGCCTGGCTATCATGACCACCGACACCTTCCCCAAGGGGTCCTATGCCGAATGCGAGATCGAGGGCCGCAAGGTCCGGATCGCCGGCATCGCCAAGGGGTCGGGCATGATCGCCCCCGACATGGCCACCATGCTGGGCTTTATCGTCACCGATGCCGCGATCGCGCCGCCTGTGCTGCGGGCCCTGCTGGGCCTGCACGTCCGCACCACCTTTAACAGCGTCACCGTGGACGGCGACACCTCGACCAATGACACCTGCCTGCTGTTCGCCACAGGCGCGAGCGGCGCGCCGCGTATCGGCCGGGTCGGCGACCGCCGGCTGAAGGATTTTTCGGCGGCCCTGGAAAAGGTCATGCTCGACCTCGCCCATCAACTGGTCCGCGACGGGGAGGGGGCGACCAAATTCGTCAAGGTCACCGTGGACGGAGCTGCCAGCCCCGCCTCGGCCCGGAAACTGGCCAAGTCGATCGCCGACAGCCCGCTGGTCAAGACCGCCCTCGCCGGTGAGGACGCCAACTGGGGCCGGGTCGTCATGGCCGTCGGCAAGACCGAGGAGCCGGTCGACCGCGACAGCCTCGCCATCCGTTTCGGCCCCCATGTGGCGGCGATCGACGGAGCCCCGTCCCCAACCTACGATGAGGCGAAGATGAGCGCCTATATGAAGAACGCCGAGATCGACATCACCGTCGACGTCGGCTGGGGACGCGCCTCGGCAACGGTCTGGACCTGCGACCTGACCAAGCGGTACGTCGAGATCAACGGCGACTATCGGAGCTGATTGTGGTAGGTTTAGGGACATGACCCTGACCGATCCGTCATCGCCCGACGCCGTCCTTAGCGACCAGGAGTTCGACGCCCTGGCAGCAGGGCGTTTGACCCCGGAAGCGCTCGACCGGTTGCGCGCCCAGGTCCAGGCTGCGCTCGACCACCCGGATGAATCCGTCAGTCACGACGAGGTCTGGACGCGGCTCGAACAGCGTATGAAACTTGCCGTCGCGCGCGCCGCTTGAGCTGCTCTACCGGCGCGAGGCGCAGCGCGATCTGGATGACCTCTTCGATTTCATCGCCATGGAGCGGCCGATCGCAGCTGAGCGGTTCCTGCTTGAGATCAAGCGGTCCTGCGAGGGATTGCGCTGGTTTCCATTCATCGGCCGGCGTCTGGATCCTGAAGATGATCGCGTCATGGTGCTGACGGTCCGGCGACGCGCCGCGATCAAATATGTTGTCACCGCCACAGCCGTTCACATCCTGGCCGTCAGCTATCGCGGACGTGACCTGTCGGCCTTCTTTGCAGGACGTCGCCCATGACCCTCCCCACCGTCCTCGTCGTCGCCGTGGCCCTGATCGACGCCGATGGCCGGGTGCTGATCGCCCAGCGGCCCGAGGGCAAGAAATTGGCCGGGCTGTGGGAGTTTCCCGGCGGCAAGGTCGAGCCGGGCGAGCGCCCGGAGCAGGCCCTGATCCGGGAACTGCAGGAGGAACTCGGAATAGATGTCAGTGAGGCCTGCCTCGCTCCGTTCGTTTTTGCGAGCCACGCTTACGATTCGTTTCACCTATTGATGCCATTGTACCTGTGCCGACGCTGGTCGGGGAGGGTGCAGAACCGCGAGCATGCGGCGCTGAAATGGGTCAGGCCGAACCAGCTTTCGGACTATCCCATGCCGCCGGCTGATGAACCCCTGGTCGCCTGGCTGCGCGACCTGCTCTAGCCGCCGGAAGGAGGGGGCCGATGATGCGACGCTTCCTCTCCCGCCTCCTGCGCGACGAAAGCGGCGCGACCGCCATCGAATACGGGATGATTCTGGCGCTGATGTTCCTCGTCATCCTCGGCGCGATGCAGGCCTTCGGGGCGACCGGCAGCGGTATCTTCAACGGTGCCATGGACAGGATCCGCAGCGCCATGGGCGGCTGAGGCTCAGTCCTCTCCCGTCTGCTCCCTGACCCCCAGCGCATCCGCCAGCCGCATCTTCGCCGAGCCCCTTGGCAACGGCTTCTGCTGGCTTTCATGCGGGGCCCAGCCGGCCAGATGTACGATCTCGAAGGTCGCCGGAATGCGGCCGTCGGTGTCGGTATGGCGTTCCGCATACAGCTGCGCCGCCCGACCGACGATGCCACGCGTCAGCGGCCGCACCGGCCCCGCCAGAACATTGGTTTCGCCCATGGCGCGCAGGTCGCGGAACAGGGCCAGCAGGTCGGGATAGCGCACCGTCACCCGGTCGACATCGGCCACCGGCAGGGCGAACCCGGCCCTCTGCAGCAGGGCCGCACCGTCGAAGCCGTCGGCAAAGGGCGAGACACGGGCCTGGGCCCCGCCGCGCGCCTCCAGCTCGGCCTCGGTCAGGACCGCACGCAGCTCCTTCAGCGTCCCGGCTCCCAGCAGGGTGCCCAGAAACAGGCCGTCGGGTTTCAGCGCCCGCCGGATCTGGCTCAGGGCGCCCGGCAGGTCATTGGCCCAGTGCAGGCTCATCAGGGAGACGATCAGGTCCTGCGACCCGTCTGCCAGATCGATCGGGGCTGCACCCGGCCCGGCGCGTGCCGCCCGGTCGCCGACCGTCTTGACCGGCCCGACCCGGTCCGCCGCCGCGCTTTCGGCCAGGGCGGCGGCAAAGGCTCCCGGCTGCGCGGACAGCTCAGCTGCCCCGGGCCAGTCGCGGACCAGGGCCTCCAGACTGCCCACGGCGTTCTCCGCCGCCCGCGCGTGCAGGAAGTCGGCGCGGGAAAGCGATCGTTCGCTGCGTTCAAGCCTTGCCGTGCGGCGCCGAACGTCGAAGATATGCGGAGGACCGGAGGAAGGGCTCATGAGACTTCAGGATGGGGTCTGGCGCGACCGATTGAAAGCCGTCGTTCCGGGGATCGCGCTCGGAGCCCGGGCGCTGGGCCGCGGCGTGGCCGATCTCCTGCTGCCCACGCTGGCTCATGACAGCCCGGAGCCGACGGCCTCGGCCGGCCTTACCGCCGGGGCCTGGAGCCGGGTGACCTTCCTCGAGGATCCGGTCTGTGACGGCTGCGGCGCGGGGTTCGAGATGGACGGTGGGCCTTTTGCCGCGCCCCGGTGCGCGGCCTGCCTGGCCCAGCCCTATGCCTTCGCCCGCGCCCGGGCCGCCTGCGTCTATGACGAGGCTTCGCGGGGCCTGATCCTGAAGTTCAAACATGGCGACCACCAGCCCTATGCGCCCCTGTTCGCCCGCTGGATGGCCCGTTCTTCCTCGCCCCTGCTGGACGAGGCAGACGCCCTTGTTCCTGTGCCACTGCACCGCTTCCGCCTGCTGTCGCGGCGTTTCAACCAGGCCGCCGAGATCGCCCGACCGCTGGCTCGCGACGCCGGGCTCGACTACCTGCCTGACGCCCTGATCCGGACGACCCACACGACCACCCAGGGCGGCAAGTCCGCGCGCGGCCGTCGCCTGAATGTCAGAAAGGCCTTCGCCGTCAGCGAGGCGGGCCGGCGACGGATCAGGGGCCGCCGCATCCTTCTGGTCGACGATGTGCTGACCACGGGGGCCACCGCCGAGGCCTGTGCACGGGCCCTGATCGAGGCCGGTGCCCGTGCCGTGGACCTGGCGGTCGTGGCCCGGGTGCGAACGGCACGGGAATTGCCTACATAGGAACAGGCCCGGCCGCTCCGGCGGCGGGCGACGCTTTCTGACCGGAGTTCCGCCTTGGCTGACATCGTTCTCTACACCAAGCCCGGCTGTGGCTACTGCCACGCCGCCCGGGACCTGCTCGATCGCAAGGGCGCGGACTATGAGGACATCGTCGCCTCCCATGATCCTGCCAGGAAGCAGGAGATGATCCAGCGTTCCGGTGGTCGCATGACCTTTCCGCAGATCTTCATCGGCGGAAAGCACGTCGGGGGTTCCGACGACCTGCACGCGCTTGACCGACGTGGCGAGCTCGACGCATTGCTCCGGGCCTGATGGCAACGCTTCCGATCGCCCTGATCCAGACCCGCACTCCGGCCAGTCCGGCGGCGGCCCTGGCCCATGTTGAGCCCCTGATCCGCGAGGCGGCGGCAAGCGGGGCAAGACTGATCCTGACGCCGGAAGCGACCAATTTTCTGATCAGGGACCCGGCTGCCCGTGCCGCCGTCCTGACGGACCAGGATGGCGATGCGGTGGTCATTGGCCTGCGCGCCCTGGCGCAGGAGCTCGGCGTCTGGCTTCTGATCGGCTCGGCCATTGTCCAATCGGGCCATCAGGGCGACGACCGCGCCGCCAACCGCTCCCTGCTGATCGACGAAGCGGGCGCTGTGGTGGCCACCTATGACAAGCTGCACGTCTATGACGTCGACCTGCCGACCGGCGAGCGCTGGCGCGAAAGCGCCGCCATCCGCCCCGGCGACGACGCTGTCCTGGCCGACACGCCCTGGGCCCGTCTTGGCCTGACCATCTGCTATGATATCCGCTTTCCGCAGCTGTATCGCGCTTTGGCCAGGGCCGGTGCCGGAATGATCTCCGTTCCTGCCGCCTTCACCGTTCCGACCGGCGAGGCCCACTGGGAGACCCTGTTGCGGGCCCGGGCCATCGAGACGGGCTGCTGGATCCTTGCCCCGGCCCAGGCCGGTCTGCATGAGGACGGCCGCCGCACCTGGGGACGGTCAACCATCGTCGGGCCCTGGGGCGAGGTGGTCGCCAGGCTCGATCACGACGAACCGGGCATCCTCCTTGCGACCCTGGATTTCGACGCCGTCACAAGCGCCCGTAACGCCGTGCCGCAACTGACCCACGACCGAAAGTTCGTTGGACCACAATGATCCGCTACGCCCTTCAGTGCGATCACGGACACGGCTTCGAGGCCTGGTTCGGCGACTCGGCCGCCTATGACGACCAGGCCGCGCGCGGACTGGTCGAATGCCCGCTCTGCGGCTCGTGCGGGGTGTCAAAACAGATCATGGCCCCGGCTGTGGCCGGGACCCGCAAGACGGCGTCGGGACCCGATCTTGCGAATATGCAGACCATGATGACCCGGATGGCCCACGAGGTGCGGTCCCACGTCGAGCAGAATTTCGACTATGTCGGCGACGCCTTCGCCCGCGAGGCCCGTGACATCCATGAAGGCCGGTCCGAGAAGCGCGAAATCTATGGTGAGGCCACGCCCGCCGAGGTGAAGAAGCTGAAGGACGACGGGGTCCCCTGCGCCGCCCTGCCGCCGCTCCCGCCCGATCCGGCCAAGGCTCACTGAGCGAAACCCGACGGCGGAGTCCGGAATGGCATTACATGGTGGCCCTGCCCGGCATCCTCTGTCCGGCCTGAACTGGCGGACGATGACGGTTGCTGATCTGGACGCCGTCACGACGATCGCCACCGTCGGTTTCCCGGACCATTTCGAAGGCCGCGACTGTTTCGCGAACCGGCTGGGCCTCAACCCGTCCGGCTGTTTCGTGCTGGCCGGCGAGGGCACCGCGCCGGTCGGCTATCTGGTGGCTTATCCGTGGACGGAGCACGCCGCGCCGGCGCTGGACACCCTGATCAGCGCCATCCCGGACGATGCCGCAGTGATGTATCTGCACGACCTCGCCCTTGCCCCCCCGGTGCGCGGGGCCGGCTGGTCCCGCCCCGTTGTCGAGCGTCTGGCGCAGGAGGCCCGCGCCGCCGGCTGGCCGGCCCTGACCCTGGTGGCGGTCAATGACGCCGCACCGTTCTGGGAACGGCACGGCTTCGTGGTCATCGACCCGCCCGGTATGGCGGACAAGCTGGCGTCCTATGGCGCGGACGCCTGCTATATGATCCGCCGTCTGACCGTCTAGATCGAAATCCCGCTGCAGCCCGCTTTACGGCACCGGCGGACCCGCGAGGCGAGTCCTTACGAGCCGGTCAGGCTCTAGCCTCGCGTCCAGCCCTTGCCGGCCATACAACCGCGAAAGGCGTCGCTGCGAATGCCCTCGCCGGTCGAGGCGCGGCATTCGGCGCGGGCGGCGTCGAACGGCTGGGCGTTCTCGCCATGCCAGGCCAGGTCGTCGCTGTCCGAGGCATCGATCACGGTGACACAGGCCGAGGTCAACAGGGCGGCGGACAGGACGGAGAGGATGAGCAGGCTTTTCACGGGGGGGCTCCTGTTTCTGGGGGTGGACGGAAGATCCCTCATCCCACCGACCGTATTTCGTGTCCCGTTACAACGAGGTCAGGTCGATGAACCCCCGATGAACCGGGTCGGGCCAGCCCGGTGGTCAGGTCGCCGGGGTGGCCGGCACGGGCGGCGGTGCCCAGCTGCGATCCCTCTGCCCGGAACAGTCCGGCAGGGGTTCCGTCGCCGGCGGGCTTTCGGCACCTCCAACCGCCATCCAGATGCCCATCCACTGGCCGCGGTAGTTGTCCACGCCGGTCGGCCAGTCCATCGCCGGGATAGCGTCCGAGAGGCGGCGGTCCAGCGCCCGGTTGCCGGTCGACCGTACAATGATCGCCTGGGCGACCCGTGACGGGCGGCCCCGGCTCCAGCGGATGCACAGGCCCGCCACGCCGCGCCGGTCGGTCACCGCTTCCTGGGGCGCGATGGTGGGCGGCGCGGGGGTGGTGGCTGTGGCCAGCAGGGCGGCGGACAGGATGGCGATCATTCGGAACTCCTTGTCGCGGGCGTCAGTCCCGCGTGGCGATCATCAGATAGTTGATGGCGGTATCGTCGCGCTCACTCCAACGATCCGTAAGCGGATCATAAGCCAGGCCGAACGGTCCGCTGACCGCCACAGGCTCTTCCGACAGCATCATCCGGATCTCGTCCGGCTTCAAGAACTGGTTCCAGTCGTGCGTCCCCGCCGGCACCCAGCGCAGGACGTATTCCGCGGCGACCTTGCCGAGCGCCAGCGCCTTCAGCGTCCGGTTCAGGGTGGCGACGATCATCATCCCGCCGGGCTTCACCAGCCGCGAGCAGGCGCGGATGAAGGCCTCCGGATCGGCCACGTGTTCAATCACCTCAAGCGTCAGCACGACGTCGAAAGGCCCGGCCCCCTCGGCCTCCAGCTGTTCGATCGTCGCGGCGCGATAGGCGATGTCGAGGCCCTGCTGTTCCGCATGGGCTCGCGCCGTGCCGATGTTTTCGGCCGAGGCATCGATGGCGGTGACCTGGAAGCCCAGCCGCCGCATCGGTTCGGCGATCAGCCCGCCGCCGCAGCCGACGTCCAGCAGGGTCAGGCCGGAAAAGGCAGCGCGTGTCTTCACATCGCGCCCGAACCGCTCCGCCGCCCGGTCGCGGACGAAGGCCAGCCGGGCCGGATTGAATTTGTGCAGCGGCGCGAACGGTCCGCGGGCGTCCCACCATTCCGCCGCCTGGGCCGAAAACCGCGCCACATCGGCGGGATCGATCGAGGGGCCGGCGGCCCCGCCTTCGAATTCCGCGCCGCTTTGGGGTTTGCGCGCCGATACCCTGTCGTTAGAAGCGGCCATGGGCCGAGGGATGAACCCGCGCGGCCTTCCATGCAAGATGGGGCGATCCGCCACGATGACGCGGCCAGACGAAACGCGGCCAGCCAAGACGCGACTGGTGATGAAGTTCGGCGGCACCTCCATGGGCGACCTCGAACGCATCCGCCGCGCCGCCCGTATCGTCGCGGCCGAGGCCGCTGCGGGCAAACAGGTCGCCGTGGTCGTCTCCGCCATGGCCGGCAAGACCAATGAACTGGTCGCCTGGACCGATGGTGCGGGGCGGCCGGGCCAGGGGGTCGAGCTTTCGGATGATGAATACGACATCGTCGTCGCCTCGGGCGAACAGGTCACCGCCGGCCTGCTGGCCCTGACCCTGCGCAACATGGGCCTGAATGCCCGCAGCTGGATGGGCTGGCAGATTCCCATCCTCACCGATGATGCCCACGGTCGCGCCCGGATCGAGGAGGTGCCCGGCGAGGTTCTGGGTGCCGCCATGGACGCGGGCGAGATCGCCGTGGTGCCCGGCTTCCAGGGTGTCAGCCGCTCGGGGCGGATCACCACCCTCGGCCGCGGCGGCTCTGACACCTCGGCGGTGGCGGTGGCTGCCGCCCTCAGCTGCCCTTGCGACATCTACACGGACGTGGACGGCGTCTATACGACCGATCCCCGCATCGAATCGCGCGCGCGGCGGCTCGAGAAGATCTCCTATGAAGAGATGCTGGAAATGGCCTCGCTGGGGGCCCGGGTGCTGCAGACCCGCTCGGTCGAACTGGCCATGGCCAAACGGGTGCCGCTCCGGGTGCTGTCCAGCTTTATCGAACCCGACGAAAACGGCATCCTGCCAGCCAAGTCCGGCACACTGATCTGCGACGAGGAGGAAATCGTGGAAAAACGCATCGTATCGGGCGTGACCATGAGCCGTGACGAGGCCCGCATCACCCTGCTGGGGCTGTCTGACCGGGTCGAGGCACCGGCCGACGTCTTCGCCCGGCTGGCCGGGGCCAACGTCAATGTCGACATGATCGTGCAGAGCCAGGCGCGCAGCGAGGGCGCGGTCAACCTGACCTTTACCACCGGCCGCCGCGACGCCGCTCGCGCCGCCGACCTCATGCGCGCTGCCCGGACCGAGCTCGGTTTCGAGGAACTGCGTGTCGATGAGGATGTCGCCAAGGTCTCGGTCGTCGGCGTCGGCATGCGCAGCCATGCGGGGGTAGCCCAGACCATGTTCCGGGCCCTCGCCGACAAGGGCGTGAAGTTTCAGGCCATCTCGACATCCGAGATCAAGATCAGCGTATTGATCGACGCTGCCTATGCGGAATTGGCAGTTCGTGCACTTCATGCCGCTTATGGACTCGAGCAAGTCTAGGAATTGAGCCGGACGGTGCCCATCTGCGGCGTCGTTCATCAGGAGGGGCCATGCCGGTTGGCGGATTGACGACGGGGCCACGGAACCTCCTTCGCCAGATTCGCGAAGCCATGGCCGGTGCGACTCCGGCCCAGGACCGGCTCGATACGGTGGTGCGCATCATCGCCCAGTCGATGGTGGCCGAGGTCTGTTCGATCTATCTGCGCCGCGCGTCCGGCGAACTTGAACTCTTCGCCACCCAGGGCCTGAAGCCCGAGGCCGTCCACACCACCCGCCTGCGCCCCGGCGAAGGCCTGGTCGGTGAGGTGGCTCGCACCGCAGCCCCCATCAGCCTGTCGGACGCCCCGTCCCACCCCAGCTTCGCCTACCGGCCGGAGACGGGCGAGGACCCCTATCACGCCTTCCTCGGTGCTCCCCTGCTGCGCGGCGGCCGCGCGATCGGTGTGCTCGTCGTCCAGAACCGCTCCGAGCGGCGCTATGATGACGAGGAAGTCGAGGACATCCAGACCATCGCCATGGTCCTGGCCGAGACGGTGGCCTCCGGCGAGTTGCTGGCACAGGACGAATTGCGCGACATCGAGGTCGCGCCGCACCGGCCCGAACGCCTCAAGGGCCAGCGCTTCGCCGAGGGCCTCGCCTACGGCCACGTCATCCTGCACGAGGCTCCGGTCGCGCCCGAGAATCTTCTGGCCGAGAACCAGCAGGTCGAGGAAATCCGCCTGCGCGAGGCATTGATCAGCCTCAAGGCCCATATCGATTCCATCCTTGACGGCGGTCAGGGCAAGCTCGCGGGCCTGCCGTTCGAGGTGCTGGAAACCTACCGGATGTTCGCCGACGACCGGGGCTGGAACCGCTCGCTTGAAGAGGCGGTCCGAACCGGCCTGACCGCCGAGGCCGCCGTTGACCGCGTCCGGAACGAGCACCGCGCCCGGTTCGCCCAGGCCCGCGACCCCTATATCAAGGAGCGGCTGCACGATTTCGAGGATCTGGCGAACCGGCTGTTGCGGGTCCTGGCCGGGGTCAGACCGGGCGAGCGCGACCTGCCGGACGATGCGATCCTTGTCGCCCGTAATCTCGGTCCGGCCGATCTGCTGGAATATCCCCGCCACAAGCTGCGGGGCCTCCTGCTTGAGGAGGGCTCGGCCGCCAGCCATGCCGCCATCGTCGCCCGTGCCCTGCAGATCCCCTGTGTCGGCCGTATCATGGGGCTGCGCGACCGGTTGTCGGAAGGCGACCTCGTCATCGTCGACGGCGAGACCGGTGAGACCTATCTGCGTCCCCGCCCCGACATGCTGGCCGCCGTCCAGTCGCGCATGCTGGTCCGCAGCGCACGCCAGGCCGAATTCACCAAGCTTCGCGACGTTCCTGCCGTCACCCTCGACGGGACCCGGATCACCGTCCTCACCAACGCGGGTCTGGCCGTCGATCTGGAGAACCTGGACGCCACCGGTGCCGAGGGCATCGGCCTGTTTCGCACCGAATTCCAGTTCATGGTCTCGGAGGAACTGCCCCGCTTGAACAGCCAGACCGCCCTCTACAAGCTGGTTCTGGACACGGCCGGCGACCGGCCCGTCACCTTCCGCACTCTCGATATCGGCGGCGACAAGGTGCTGCCCTATCTGGAGACCGAGCGGGAGGAAAATCCCGCCCTCGGCCGTCGTGCCATCCGTCTCGGTCTTGACCGGCCCGGCCTGCTGCGGCTGCAGCTCCGGGCCCTTCTGACCGCCGCCGCCGGCCGCGAGCTGCGGGTGATGTTCCCGATGATCGCCACAGTCGACGAGTTCCGCGCCGCCCGCGAAATGGTCGATGTAGAGTGCGCCTGGGCCAAACGCCGGGGCCGGGAACTGCCGGCCCTGCTGCGGGTCGGGGCCATGATCGAATGCCCGTCGTTGCTCTGGCACCTCGACGCGCTTCTGCCGCTGACCGATTTCGTGTCGGTCGGGACCAATGACCTGTTCCAGTACATGTTCGCCGCCGACCGGACGAACCCGCTGGTTTCCGACCGCTACGACCCCCTGTCTCCCCCGGCCCTGCGCGCCCTGGCCGAGATCCAGAAGAAATGCGCCGATACCGGCACGCCGGTGTCGGTTTGCGGGGAACTGGCCGGCCGGCCGCTGGAAGCCTTCGCCCTGCTGACCCTCGGGTTCACCCGCCTGTCGGCTCCGGCGGGCGGCGTCGGATCGGTGAAGCGGATGATCCTGTCGGCCGACCTGACCGCCGCCCGGCGCGGCATGGCCAACCTGCTCGGCTCCTCTGCAGGCTCAATCCGGGGTGAGCTCGAATCCCTGGCGCGGAAGTTGAACGTCACGATCTGAACCGTCCCGGTCCGACACGTCGGGATGGCTAACAAATCGTTGATCGGGCGGCCCTGATGAGTTATCCACAAGCTGGAACGTGGTGGTCTGGGGGGTCAGGCCGGAACTGTCATCCCGATATGGTACGGGCCGCCAGTTCGAGTATGGCGACGCGGGGGCACCCCTCGCGCCAGCCGAGTGTGGGGTCAGGCCTAATGGCGCTGGATGCGGGGGGAATCTCCGAAGAGCTCAAGGCTCATCCAGACTGGAAGGATGTCGTTCCTTCCGTCACGGATGCGGCGACTCTGGGCGACGGCCTGCGCATCGCCCGTGAATACTCCGGCCGTTGCCTCGCAGAACTGTCCAGCCTTACCCGCGTTCCGCCGCGCTATCTGACCGCCCTGGAACAGAACGATTTCTCGACCCTGCCCAACCGGGTCTTCTCGATCGGCTATGTGCGCGCCTATGCCGGCGCGCTGGGCCTGGACGAACAGTTGGCGGTGGAGCGGTTCAAGCGCGAGAGCCCCGATCCCTCCGTGCCGCTTCAGGCCCCGGTCGGCGTGGCCTTCGAGGAGGTCCGTCGCTTTTCTCCGCGTCTGATTGCCGCCGGCCTGGCCCTCATCATCGCCGTGGTCGGCTGGAACGTGTTCCAGCGTGTCAGCCTGATGCGGGCCCCCCAGCCGTCCGACCTGACCGCCATTCCGGAAAGCTGGACCCTCGGGGCCGTCCCCGGCCAGCCTGCGGCCCTGAGCCTTACCGCGCCGCGCCCGGCCCCGCCGGACCAGACCATACCGGCCCTTTACATAACGCCGGGTCTCGAGGCCGAGCTGACCGGCATCGACCCGGCCTCGGCCGAAGCGCTTGCCGCTGCGGCCTCCGGCGCGCCGCCGGTGCAGCGGGCGTTCAACCCCCGCGGTGCCATCTATGGCGCTTCGGCCAGTGCCTCACAGGTGGTCATCCAGGCGCGAAAGGCGGCGAGTCTGGTGGTCAGGATGGCGGACGGCCGGGTCCTTTTCGCGCGTCAGCTGGCGGCCGGAGATGCCTGGCGCGCGCCGGCCGGAGTGGCGGCGGTGGTGGACGTATCCAGTCATTTCACCGATTTTGACGTCTATCTGAATGGCGAACACGGCGGCACGCTCACGGCTGAGCAGACCCCGCTCAGCCAGCTCAACGCCCGCGCCCAGACCCTCGCCCGTCAGGCCGCCGCCGAGGTCGTGGCCCGCACCCAGGCCGCCCAGGCGGAGGCCCAGGCCCAGGCCGAGGCTGTCGCGGTCGAGACGGCCCCGGTTCCCGCGACAGGCGGCTGATTGAGGCATCGGGTGTCGTGGCCATGCCGCAATCAAGCCCCTATGCTGACCGCCCATGAGCGCTGACCTTTCCCACATCCGTCCCTGGCGACACATCGAGCGCCGCAAGAGCCGCCAGATCATGGTCGGATCGGTGCCTGTGGGCGGCGATGCGCCGATCTCCGTCCAGTCCATGACCAATACGCCGACGTCCGACGCGGCGGCGACGCTGGAGCAGATCCGCCAGCTGGAGGAGGCCGGTGCCGACCTCGTCCGGGTCTCCTGCCCCGACGAAGCCTCGACGGCGGCCTTCCGGACCATCGCCCGCGAGTCCCGCATCCCGTTGGTCGCCGACATCCATTTTCACTATAAACGCGGCATTGAGGCGGCCGAGGCCGGGGCCGCCTGCCTGCGCATCAATCCGGGCAATATCGGCTCGGCTGACCGGGTCCGGGAGGTCATCCAGGCGGCCCGCGATCACGGCTGCTCCATGCGCATCGGCGTCAACGCCGGCTCACTGGAGAAGGAGCTGCTGGAAAAATACGGCGAGCCCTGCCCCGAGGCCATGGTCGAGAGCGCTCTCAACCACGCCCGCATCCTTCAGGACCACGATTTCCACGAGTTCAAGATCTCGGTGAAGGCCTCCGACCCCTTCCTGACCGTGGCGGCCTACCAGCAGCTGGCCGAGGCCATCGACTGCCCCCTGCACCTCGGGGTGACCGAGGCCGGTCCCCTGCGGTCGGGCACGATCAAGTCCGCCATCGGCATCGGCAACATGCTCTGGGCGGGGATCGGCGACACCATTCGCGTCTCGCTCGCCGCCGACCCGGTCGAGGAGATCAAGGTCGGCTTCGACATCCTCAAGTCGCTGGGCCTGCGCCACCGCGGGGTGAACATCATCGCCTGCCCCTCCTGTGCGCGTCAGGGCTTCAACGTCATCGAGACCGTCGGCATCCTCGAGGAGCGTCTGGCCCATGTGACCACGCCCATGTCGCTGTCCATCATCGGCTGCGTCGTCAACGGACCGGGTGAAGCCCTGTACACGGACGTCGGCTTCACCGGCGGCGGGGCCGGCTCGGGCATGGTCTATGTCAACGGCAGGATGGCCCACAAACAGCACAATGACGGCATGGTCGACCACATCGTCGAACTGGTCGAGGCGAAAGCCGCCGAACTGGACGCGGCGCGTGCGGTTGAAGCCGCGCCGGTGATCGCTCTGGGGTAGCAATCGGTTGCAGCGACTTCGGACGGGGCGCATATTCCGTCCATGCCCGCGCTCGATCCCACAGAATCCGAGTTTGGCTCGACCGAAGAGGCCGAAGCCTATGATGTCTGGTTCCGGGCGAAGGTGCGTGAGGCGTTGGATGATCCTCGTCCCGGCATCCCGCATGAGCAGGTCATGGCCGAAATGCAGGCCATCATCGAGGGCAAGGCCAAGCCTCAAGCTTGATGCTGCCGGCCATCTGGAGCTGACGCGCGCGATACGACCTTGGGGTCATGCTCGACTTCATCAGGCAGCGCAGCCCGGCCGGCGCGACGAGGATCAGCAATCTGATCCGCACCAGCGTTGAGAAACTGCCGTCGAACCCAAATCTGCATCGGGAAGGACGGGAGCCCGGGACCCGGGAAGCCGTAGTGCATCCGAACTACATCTACATCTATGTTGTGCGGACAGACGCGATCCACATCCTGCGGGTCCTTCATGCGCGCCAGCACTATCCCTGACCGGTGCCGGACGCCCATCCTGTCGAAGACGTTGAAATCCGGAAGGGCTCAAGAGCCGCAATGAAACTCTACATCACAGTCCCGTCGCCCTTCGCCCGCAAATGCCGGATCGTGGCGCGTGAGAAGGGGCTGATCGACCGGATCGAGGAGATCGTGGTCGACCCCTACGCCAATGCGCCGGAACTGCTGGCCTCCAATCCGGTGGTCCAGGTCCCGACCCTGATTGCAGAGGACGGCCTGCCGCTCAACGACAGCCCCGTGATCTGCGACTACCTCGACGCTCTCGGCTCCGGTCCGCGCCTCCTGCCCGCCGACGGCGCGGAGCGTCTGCGCGTGCGGCGGCTCGAGACCCTGGGCAATCAGGCGCTCGAGATGGGGGTCAAGCTGGTGCTGGAAAAGCGCCGCCCCGAAAGCGAACAGTCCCCGTCGTGGATCGGCCGCTGGACCGAAAACATGGGCCGGGCTCTTGATGCGCTGGAAGCCGCTCGCCCCGATCCGGCCCGGCTGGACATCGGCGTCATCACCGCCGGCGTCGCCGTCACCTGGATCGGCTTCCGCCATCCCGATTTCGACCTTGCGGCGGGTCGTCCGGGGCTGGTGGCCCTGCAGGCGGCGCTGGAGGACCGGCCGAGCTTCGCGGCCACGCGGCCGGGCTGAGCCGTCCCGGCCAGCCGCACCCCTGAATCGTCTGGCCTGCATCGACAGGCCAGCATCGACTGGCCTGCATCGACAGGGCGGTGTCCGTCGGAGTAAACACCGCCTCCCGTTTTGAAGAGGCGCTTCCCCCTTGCGACTGCCCCAGGCCCGGCTCGATCAGGTGCTCGACCGCTTCCACCAGGTGGAGGCGCGGATGGGTGCGGCCAGCGACGGCCAGGAGATCGTCCGCCTGTCCAGGGAACATGCGGAAATGAAGCCCGTCGCCGATGCCGTCATGGCGCTGGCGAGGACCCGGGCCGAGATGGCGGATCTCGAAGCCATGGCGGCGGACCCCGAGATGGCCGAAATGGCCGCCGACGAACTGCAGGCGCTCAGGGACCGGCTGCCCGACATGGAGCGCGACGTGGCCCTGCTGCTGGCCCCGCGCGACGCCGACGAGAACGCTTCGGCCGTGCTGGAAGTCCGCGCCGGCACCGGCGGCGACGAGGCGGCCCTGTTCGCTGGCGACCTGTTCCGCATGTACTCCCGCTACGCCTCGACCCGCGGCTGGAAGGTCGAGCTGGACTCGGCCACCGAGGGCGACGCCGGCGGCTACAAGGAGATCATCGCGACGGTCACGGGCGACGGCGTCTTCGGCCGGCTGAAGTTCGAGAGTGGTGTCCACCGCGTCCAGCGGGTGCCGACGACCGAGGCCGGCGGCCGGATCCACACCTCGGCCGCGACGGTTGCAGTCCTGCCCGAGGTCGAGGATGTCGAGATCGAGATCCACGACAAGGACATCCGCATCGACACCTTCCGCGCCTCCGGCTCGGGTGGTCAGCACGTCAACAAGACCGATTCCGCTGTTCGCATCACCCATTTCCCCTCGGGGATCGTGGTGACCTCCTCGGAGAAGTCCCAGCACGTCAACCGCGACAAGGCGATGAAGAACCTGCGCGTCCGCCTCTATGACATGCAGCGTCAGATGAAGGACGACGCCCGCTCCGACTCGCGCAAGTCCCAGGTCGGCTCCGGCGATCGTTCTGAACGGATCCGCACCTATAATTTCCCGCAGGGCCGGGTGACCGACCACCGTATCGGCCTGACCCTGCACAGCCTGCCGCAGATTCTTGAGGGCGACATCGACCCCCTGCTCAACGCCCTGATCGCCGAGGACCAGGCCGCCCGTCTCGCCGATCTCGAGGCGGAGTTCGGCTGAAGCCTGACCGGACCTTACTGAAACAGCGAATCTGGTCCCGGAACTTGCCCAACAATGCTCCAGACCGCCGAATGCCCGGAGACCCCATGACCCCGACCCTGCTGACCGCCTGGAAGACCGCCACCGCGACGCTCAAGGCCGGACAGATCGACAGCCCGTCCATCGACGCCCGGCTGCTGCTGGAAGTCGCCACCGGCGCGACCCGCACCGACATCCTGACCGACCCCTACCGCGTCGTGACCGCCGATCAGCAGGCTGCACTGGACGGTTTCGTCGAACGCCGCCTGCGCCGCGAGCCGGTCTCGCGCATCCTCGGCCGGAAGGGCTTCTGGAAGATCATGCTGAACGTCACCCCCGACGTGCTCAGCCCCCGCCCGGACACCGAGGTCATCCTCGATGTCGTCATGCTGGCCTATCCGCCGCATCAGGCCTTCGAGATGATCGATCTCGGTACGGGTTCGGGGGCCATTCTTCTGGCCACCCTGGCCGAGCGCGCCGGGGCCCGTGGCGTCGGCACCGACATCTCGTTCGAGGCCCTCGCCGTGGCCAAGGAGAACGCCACCAACCTCGAACTGGACAACCGCGCCACCTTCCTGCGCACCGAATGGGCCGCCGGTTTCGGCGACGCCAGCTTCGATCTGGTGGTCTCAAACCCGCCGTACATCCCCTCGGGCGACATTCCCGGCCTCGACCCCGAGGTCCGCGAGCATGATCCGCATCTGGCGCTGGACGGCGGCCCCGACGGTCTCGTCGCCTATCGCGAACTGGCCCCCGAGATCCGCCGCATCCTGCGCCCCGACGGCATCTTCGCCGTCGAGATCGGCTGGGACCAGGGCCCGCAGGTCAAGGCCCTGTTCGAGGCCGCGGGCTTCGAGGGCGTCATCATCGTCAAGGACCTGTCCGACCGCGACCGCGTCATCACCAACGGACCGGACCCGAGGACAAACCCGATTCCGAAGATGTAGCGTTCCTCCCCCATCGGGGGAGGGGGACCGCCCGAAGGGTGGTGGAGGGGTCTCAAACAAACCTCTTGGAAACGGCCCCTTGCCGCGCTAAGTCTTTGTCTGTCTCCCACCCAAAACGCACGCCTTGGACCGCTTCAGGCCCATCCACGCGCGCTCAGGGCATGTGAAGGTCTGGCCAGATCGGCCGGGCGGACCACGGGGCGGCGACGTATTTCCGATCACATCGTCAGCGGGGATTGGCCCCGGAACGAAGCGGAACGACCCAACGGACAGCACCGGCGGCCATCGCCCCGGACCGTCCCTCATACAAAGCACGGTAGCGTCGGATGAGAGATTTCAAGGGCATGAAGCGTCAGCGCGGACGTAACAGAAAGCCCGGCAGCGGCGGCGGAAACAGCAACGCCAACGCTACCAATCCGAACCGGTCCTGGGACTCGCAGGGCCCCGAGAACATCAAGGTCCGCGGCAACGCCCAGACCGTCTATGAGCGCTATATGCAGCTGGCGCGCGACGCCTCGGCCGCCGGCGACCGCGTCCTGGCCGAGAACTACACCCAGCACGCCGAGCACTATTTCCGCGTCCTGCGCGCCCTCCAGCCCTCGCGCCCCGTGTCCGAGATCGCCCAGCGCGAACTGGCCGGACAGGGTTTCGACATCGATTTCGAGGACGAGACCGGGGCCCAGGCCGCCGCCATCATGGCCGCCGAAAAGGTCGAGGCCGACCGTCTCGCCCAGATCGAGGCCCGTCAGCGCGAGGCCGAGGAACGCCAGAACGATCGCTCCAATGACCGCCAGAACGACCGTCAGGGCGAACAGCCCCGTCGCGAATGGCGCGACCGCGACGACCAGCCGCGTCAGGACCGCGAGCCGCGTGAACCCCGTGAGCCCCGCGCCGAAGGCGAGGGCGGCTTCAACGCCGACGGCAGCCGCCGCGAGACCCGCCGCGAACGCTGGGAACGCCGCCAGCTGGAGCGTAACGCCCGCTTCGAACGCGAAGGCGGCGAGCCGCGCGTCGAAAGTGAGGCCCCGCCCGCCGAGACGACCGAGGCCGCCCCGGACGTCCGTTCTGAACGGGCTGAGCGCCCGGCCCGCCCCGGACGTCCCGAGCGCAAGCCCCGCCGCGACGCCGGGGCGAACACCGACGACGGGATTGGTTCGGCCCTGCCGGGCTTCCTGACTCGTTCGACTGCATCGGCACCTGAACCCGTTGAAGCCGCCGAAGAGTCTGCCGCGCCCAAACGTCGCGCGCCCCGCCGCAAGGTCGAGGCCGCGGCCGCCGAGGACTGATCGGGACCCTGCCCGCCGCGCGAGGTCGCTTGACGCCGCCTCGCTTCGCTGGCCCAAGAGGGCCTCGATCTCTCCCGGAGCGCCCATGTCCGGCCTGTCGCGGTCTTCGGCCCTGAGCCTTTTCGCGAGCCTCGTGCTCACTGCCTGCGCCTCCGCGCCACCCCCCCCGCCGCCGCCGCCCGCCGCTTCCGGAGAGGCCGCCGGACCGGTGGCGCTGCGCGACTGGCGCGGCATCGTCACGGCATCCGACCGCGACCGCTACAGCCGCCGCGATGCGGCCTGGTCTCTGGCCCTGCAACAGGCCCGCCGTCAGCCCGGCTCGGGCGACCTGACCGGCCTCGGTGATCTGATCGACCCCCGGGCCGCCCGGTCATCTGTCGCGCCGCCGCCCGGCGACTATCGCTGCCGCACTGTCAAACTGGGGTCCCAGGGGGGCGAGGACGGACTTGGCTATGTTGTCTACGGCTGGTTCGCCTGCCGCATCGAAGCGACGCCGCGGGGTCTGAAATTCTCCAAACAGACCGGCAGCCAGCGCCCCGGTGGCCTGCTGTTTCCCGAGAGTGATCGTCAGATGGTCATGCTCGGCTCGCTGGCCCTGGCCGAGGAGCCGCCCGCCAATTCCTACGGCCAGCGGCCCGACCGGGACCTGATCGCCGTGCTGGAAAGGATCGGTGATCGCCGCTGGCGTCTGGTCATCCCCTGGCCCCAGGTTGAATCGAACCTTGATCTGATCGAACTCGTCCCCGCGTGACGGAAAAGGCGGCTCCGAAAGTCCGAAAGCCGCGCGCCAGGACCGGGAAGAAGCCTCCACAGGGGACGCTGGATATCCCGTTACCGCCCCGCCGCCTGACTCCCCGGGACGACGTTGCCATCGTCGGTGCCGGTCCAACCGGCCTTGCCGTCGCCCTCATGCTGGCCCGGCAGGGGCGGGGTGTCTTGATCCACGAACGTTTCGACACGCCGCGCCCCGTCGGTGCCGGCCTGATGCTCCAGCCGACAGGACTGGATGTGCTGGACCGGCTTGGGCTCACGGCGCAGATCGAGGCCCATGGCCAGCGCATCGACCACATAATCGGGCGTGAGGCCCGCCGTGGACGGGTCATCCTCGATGTGCGCTACAGCGAACTGAAGCATCCGCGACAGGCCATTGGCATTAACCGGACCGCCCTGTTCGCCATTCTGTTCAAAGCCTGCGTCGAGGCCGGCGTCGAATTCGAAACCGACCGGGAGATCGTAGCCGCCGACGGCGGCCGTCTGATCAACAGCGCCGGCGGCCGCAGCAGGCCCTTCAATCTCGTCATCGACGCCTCGGGCGCGCGGTCGGCGATCTCTGCCCGGATGGGGGCTGAGCGGACCGATCTGGCTTGGGGTGCCTTGTGGACCACCGTGCCCTGGCCGGGAGCGCCCTTCGATCCGACGGCACTGCAGCAGGTCTATCTGGGCGCCAGCCGCATGCTCGGCGTCCTTCCCTGCGGTGTCAGGCCGGACGAGACGGCTCCCCTTGCGACCTTCTTCTGGAGCCTGAAAACCGAGATCTGGCCCGAGTGGTACGCGCGGGGGCTGGACGTCTGGAAGGACCACTGCCTTCGCCTCTGGCCGGAGCTGACGCCGGTCATGGACGCCATCACCGACCGGGATCAGATGACACTGGCCTCCTATGGTCACCAGACCCTCGGCCGCCCCGTGGCGGATCGACTGGCGGTGATCGGTGATGCTGCCCACTCCACCAGTCCGCAACTGGGGCAGGGAGTGAATATGGGCCTGCTCGACGCACAATCCCTGGCCGACGCCCTGATCCGGCATCGCGACCTGCCGGTGGCGCTGTCTGCCTATGCCGCAGCCCGCCGTTGGCACGTGCGCCTGTATCAGGCCCTGAGCCTCGGCTTCACCCCCTTCTATCAGGCCGACGGTCGCATCCTGCCGTGGGTCCGCGACCATGTGCTGGGCAAGGTGGCGCGCCTGCCGCTGGCACCGCGCCTGCTGGCCGCAACGGTCTCCGGCCTGCTGTTGGACCCTCGCCCGCGCGACCGGTACTGAACCTTCAAGCCGGCGGGGCTTGACCCATGTCAATCCGGCAGCGACCCTGACAACCCGGGTCGGTCCCGGCTTTTCAGGAGAGCATCATGCGCGGATTCAGCGTCACCCTCGGCTCGGTCATCGGCCTCGTCGTTGTCGCCGCCCTCGTCCTGGTCGGCCTGCCGACCTACAACGTCTATTCCAAGCAGATGCAGGGCAAGGCGGCCTATGAAGAGGCAGTCCAGAACCGCCGCATCCGCGTGCTGGAAGCCCAGGCCGCCCTGGACTCGGCCCAGCTGAACGCCCAGGCCGAGGTCGCCCGCGCCCGCGGCACCAATGAGGCCAACCGCATCATGGCCGAAAGCCTCGGCGGGCCGGAGAACTACCTGCGCTGGGCCTATATCGACATGCTCAAGGAAACCGCCGGCAAGTCCGGCCGCGAAACGATCTACATCCCGACCGAGGCCGGCATGCCGGTCCTCGAAGCGGGCCGGGTCTCGCGGCGTCAGACGGAGTAGGGGCTCAAACCTTCGTCAGCCGCAGGTTATGGTAGTCATAGCTGAAGTCCGCATCCGGACTGACGGCCTTCATCGTCGCTGAGACCGGTCGGCCGTTCTCCAGCCTGAAGCTGATGAAGACATCCTCCTCGCGCCGGTCGGTGAACCGGGTCCGCAGGGTGTCGCCGTCATACGGCTCGACCGGGCCCTGCAGCGACGGGGTCCGGTTGAAGCTCAGCCACAGCTGGAGGTCCCGCGCCTGGATCGTGATGTCGCCGTACCAGGGGTCGCGCCAGGTTCCGGCATAGGCCGCCAGCGGCAGGGACGGCGGCGCGCCCGCCGCCTGTTTCGCATCGATCGCCGCCGCCGCCTCGATCGATTTCGCATCCCCCTCGGCCTTCAGACGCACCCCGTCCGCGACCCAGTCGAAGCCGGTCTTTCCCATGACGATATCGGTGATACCGCTGCGCAGGGCACGGGTCAGGAAGCTCTCCTCGGCATTGGTGAAATAGGAGAATCCCGTATTGCGCCCCGGGATCAGCACTGTGCCCGAGACATAGCCGGGGGCCCCGCCGCCGTGGGTGATCATCCGTTCGCCGCGATAGTCCTGCACCTGCCAGCCGGTGGCATAGGTCGAGGCGATGGCCCGCCCCGGCAGGGTCTCGGTCGGCCCGGCCGAGTTGGAGATGATGATGTTGGGCCGCCACATCTCATTGGCCCGGGCTTCGGAATACAGCCGGGTCCCGTCGGGCAGTTCGCCGCGCGCCAGCTGCACCGCGATCCATCTGGCCCAGTCGACCGGGGTGGTGACGAAGCCGCCGGCCGCCCCCGCCGAGGACCAGTTCCAGACCTCCTGGATCGACTGGCCGATGGTCCGCATCTCGCCCTGGTAACGCAGCGGCGGCCCGACCCGCCCGTGCGGCAGGGCTGATTTCGCCGGATCGGCCCCGATCATCACCGGCAGGGTCGCGGTCATGCCCAGCCGGTCGAGGATGCGGGTCTGGATGAAGTCTTCCCACGCCATGCCCGAGGCCGCCGCGATCACCTCGCCGGCCACCACGAACATCAGATTGCAGTAGTGGTAGGTGGTCCGGAAGCTGTCCTCGATCGGCACATGGGGCACGGCGGCCATGATCTCGGCCCGGGTCCGGTCGCTGTTGGGCCAGAACAGCAGGTCCCCGGCCCCGAGGCCGAAGCCGATCCGGTGGCTCACCAGATCGCGCACCGTCACCATCCCGTTCAGCGCGGGCTTGGACAGGCTGAAGCCCGGCAGATACGTCCGCACCGGCTCGTCCCACTTCACCTTGCCCTCATCGATCAGGATGGCGAGGGCGGCGCAGGTCACTGCCTTGGTGTTGGAGGCGATGGCGAACAATGTGTGCTCATCCACGGCCGCCCCGCCGATGGACCTCACGCCATAGCCGCGCATCAGCACCGCCTGCCCGTCCTTGACCACAGCGACCGACACCGCCGGCTGGTCCGGAAAACCGGCCATGACCCGTCTCACATAGGCGTCGACCTGATCGGCCAGCGAGGCGCTGTCATTCGCTGCGGCCTGCGCCCGGCCGGTCGAGGGCAGGGCGGCCGCCCCGGCCACGGAGGAAACCAGAGCCGCGCGGCGGGTCAGGCGAAGGGACATGGAAGGGCTCCGGACAGGGTTCGACGCGGACGCTAGAGCAATCGTCTGCCGAGTTGAACCGGCCGTGGCGTCTTTGGCGGGATGCGGCGGTTGTCAGGTTCATCACAACGGACACAACGAAGGGCACAACGAACACCACGGGACCGGAGCTCCGTTGAGTTCGGTGTCATCTCCGGCGGACTTGAAATCGCGGCGTACGCCGCATTGATCCAACCCAACCCCGGTGGGTGCGGACATTGCCCCCAGCCGTGACGGCCAGCTCGGTCAGGGCATCCGCACAGCACCCGTCGTGTCCGTTGTGCCCTGCGTTGTGTCCGTTGTGACGAACCAGCCCTATCCGGCTCAGCTCCCGCCCTGACCCCGCGTCTCCCACGCCATCCAAAGTGCCACCAGGGTGATGCCGCCGGCCATGACGGCGCGCAGTACCGGCCCCTGCACCCGCCCCACAACCGCGCCGCTCGCCCCGGCCGCGCCCAGCACGATCAGGGCATGCACCACGACCGCCACCACCAGATGCAGGCC
>Ga0247834_1002476_pt1 | contig 27655 bp, 13 predicted proteins | sample LaCruzMarch2015__8_FD_187118 | JGI IMG/M metagenome (GOLD analysis project Ga0247834, IMG submission 187118) | Freshwater microbial communities from meromictic Lake La Cruz, Castile-La Mancha, Spain - LaCruzMarch2015_12m | ecosystem: Environmental > Aquatic > Freshwater > Lake | place: Spain...
GACCCCGGGAGCGCCCACGGCCGCCTGGTGAGCAAGGAGATTGCCGATACCGGCATCGATTGGACCGGGGCCATGGCTTATCTCAATGTCGCCCATCAGTGGTGGACTTGGAACCGCCCCATTCGAAAGCACAAAGCCGGATCCCCAGAGTTGGAGTACGCGGCCGACCTGATCGGCCTGTGCGATTCCGATCCCAAGGTATCCAAAAAAGACCCCAAGATGGTCGAAAAAATCTGGAGCGATGATTACTTCTATCTTTTTGGAAAACTTGAGGCCCTCGACGTCGAGAACGAATGGTTCCAAGACGCAAAAACCGGAACGCTCTACTTTTACGCACCGGGGGGAGTCGACCCCTCGAAACTGGAAGTTCGCTATAAAGCAAGAAACTATGCCGTGACCGCGCGAAACAAGGAGTACCTGCAAATCAGCGGGATCAACTTTTTTGCCACCACCTTTCGCTTGGAAGATTGTCAGCACACGCGGATCGAGAATTGCGAACTACTCTATCCCAGCTACGCACGCACGATCACGGAATATGATCAAGACCGCCGCGAATCGGTCTTCACCAAGATCACCGGCGATGACAACACCGTCCAACACTGCTCGTTGGCCTACCCGAACAACCTCGGCCTGATGGTCATGGGCTCGCACAACACGGTCGAGAACTGCATCATCCACGATGTCAACTGGAGCGGCACCCTCATCTACCCAGCTCTCCAACTTTCCGCCAGCCCGCACCTCGGGGTCAACTGGTTCGACACCATTCAGTATCCGCCCACGCCACGCACGATTGAAAATTCCGATGTGACCTCCACCGACAATCTTGCCCGCGGCAACACTCTCTACCACGGCGGCAGTAGCCTGCTCGTCTACCACGCCGCGGACAGCATCGTGGAATACAATCACATCTACGACGGGGGCCTCGCCTGCAAGGACGTCTCGCTGGTCTATGGCTGCTGGCCATTCTCCCGCGGTAGTGTCGTTCGCTACAACTGGGTACACGGCTGTGTAACCGATAGCTACACTGGACGCGGTGGGCACGGCGGAATCGGGATTCGTGCCGATGACCAGTCACGCCACAATATTTTCCATCACAACGTCGTTTGGGATTGCGGCCAGATTGGGATCATCATGAAGGGAGAGGACAACCGGGCTTTCCACAACACGGTGTTTGGGATCGGGGAAGCCTCCTCACCCCAGCTGGATATGATTTTCGACCAGGAGGCCGAGCCGGTGAAAATCTGGGCGGTCCAATGGCCCCAGCTCCAGAAGCAAAATCACTGGTCAGAGGCGGTCAACAACATCAGCCGCAACCTGGTCGGTAGCCATAAGGTGGAAAATCAATTGACCGACTCCGAACAAATCCATCACAACCTCCGTGGCAAGGACGCTCAACCCTTTTTGAAGGACCCGGCCAAATTTGATTTTAGGCCCGTGGCCGGATCTCCACTGCAAGACGCGGGTGTTCCCATCCCCAATGTTAACGACGGCTTCAAGGGCAAGGCTCCTGACTTGGGTGCCTACGAAACAGACGCCGAACCGTGGAAGGCCGGTGCGAATTGGCCGGAAAAATTCACGGTTCTTGATCCATCCACGAAACCCAGCGCCCCTACCGAGTAACCCCATCGAAAACCCAACAAAAAGCACCCGAACCAAGGCAAAAATAACCATCTCAGAGACACTTTGAACCATCCCCAAAGGAGCGAAATTTGACTAGGGTATGAATCCCTTTTTTGACCCTTTACCATAGGAAAGATTCTTTATGAAAATCACCCGCCCCAACGTCCGTCGCCACCCGAAGAATCCCCTTATCCGACCCAAAGATGTCCAACCTTCCCGCCCCGATTTTCAGGTTGTCTGCGTTTTTAACTGCGGCGTGATCCGCCACCAGAACGAGGTTCTTCTCCTCATGCGCGTGGCGGAAATCGCCAAATCGGACGCGCAAAACCCCATCCAAGTTCCCCTCTTCGATCCCAAGCAGGGAAAGATTATCATCAAAAATTTCGATCCCAAGGATCCCACCGTCGATACCAAGTCCGACAGTCGTTACGTCCTCACCCCCACCCGTCGCTACCTCTCCTCCATCTCCCACTTCCGCATTGCCCGAAGCAAAGACGGCATCCAATTCACCATCGACCCAACTCCTTGCATGGTCGCAGACAATGTTTATGAGATGTACGGCATCGAAGATCCCCGGATCACCCTGATCGACGGGACCTACTACATCAACTACAGCGCAATTTCTCCAGAAACCGGAGTCACCACCTGTCTGGCCTCGACCAAGGACTTCAAAACATTCCAACGCCACGGTGTGATCTTCACCCCTGATAACAAGGACATCTCCATCTTCCCCGCAAAGATCGGTGGAAAATACTACGCCCTGAACCGCCCGGCCTCTGCCGAATACGGCTTTCGGGATATCTGGATGTCCCAGTCGCCCGACCTTCTTCACTGGGGAAGACACGAAAGCATCATGCAGTGCCGCCCTGGCTTCTGGGACGATGGCCGCATCGGCTCCAGCTCCGTCCCCTGCCTCACCGATGCCGGTTGGCTGGAGGTCTATCACGGCTCCAGCAAGGGCAACCGCTACTGCCTCGGCGCCTCCCTCCACGACAAGACCGACCCGACCAAGGTCCTGGGGCGCTCGAAGGAGCCGCTGATGGAGCCCGAGGCCGATTACGAGCTGCATGGTTTCTTCGGAAACGTCATTTTTAACTGCGGCCTTCTGTGCGAGGATGGGCTCCTGAAGATTTACTACGGAGCGGCCGATGAGGTGATCGCCTACGCCGAAGTCAGCTTGGCCGAGGTTCTCGATAGCCTCGCCTAACCTCGCCATGCCCGTATCCCCCTCCCCTTGCCGGAGGTTTTGCCAGATCATCGGCTTGAAGCCAACCCAACGGGAGTATTACCTCGATCTGCATCGGAAAATTTGGCCCGAGATCAGAGAAAATATGAAACAGATGCACATTCACAACTACTCCTTGCATGTCTTGGGAAATCAGCTTGTCCAATATTTTGAATATACCGGAAACGATATGGAAACCGATTTCCGTCGCAACGGGGAGAATGAGTGGACCAAAAAATGGGAGGCCCTCTGCCGCCCTTGCCACGAACCTCTGCCGGGGCGGGCGGAAGGAGAGTGGTGGAGCAACATGCAGGAGGTCATCCACTGCCCATGAGCCAATCTTCGCCCCGCCACCGCCCCTACGCCCCCCCCCTTTGGTGGGTTCCCACCAGTTATCTCGCCATGGGCCTGATCTATGTCCTGGTCTCAGGAGTTGCCAATATCATGTTTAAGAATCTCGGCATGGATAACGCCAGGGCCGCTTTCTGGTCCAGCCTCTTCATCCTGCCCTACACCATCAAGCCCTTCTGGGCCCCGCTGGTCGAGTTGGGCAAAACCAAGAAGTTTTTTGTCCTCACCATGCAATTTATCCTCGTCGGTCTGATCGTTGTCACCGCGTTGGCCGTCCGCACCGCCATCCCTGAATCTATGACGCCCATTTTCGTTCTACTGGGATTAGCTGGAATTCTTGGAGCCACCCAGGATATCGCCACCGACGGGGTCTACGTCACCACCCTCGGGCGGGCCGATCAGGCGAAGTACATCGGCCTGCAAAGTATGTGCTGGAATGCTGGTCCCATCTTAGCCAACGGGATCCTGATCCGAGCCAGCGGGATGTGGCAGACCTCCACCGGCAGCTGGAACACCTCTTGGATGTATGTCCTTTTGGTCATCGCTGCTCTGATGGGTGTCCTCGCCGTCTACCATACCTATCTTCTTCCTCCTGGGGCTTCCACCATCGACACCCCCCAAGGCTGGAAGGATAGCCTCCACACCTTTTTTGAGGCCTTTCACTCCTTCTTCCGCAAGAAAGATATCGTTCTCATGATCCTCTTCGCCTTCTTTTTTCGTTTCGGCTACGGATTCCTCGAAAAAATGGGTCCCCTCTTTATGATCGATTCCCGCGAAAACGGTGGATTGGGTCTGACCAACCAGGCCTTGGGGGATATCAACGGCACCTTCGGGACAGGCGCCTTCATGATCGGCTCCATCCTCGGAGGCATCTTTGTCGCCCGAAGAGGTCTCAAACAGAGCCTTTTTCCTCTTTGTCTGTGCCTCAATGTTCCCAATGTCATTTTTCTCTATTTCAGCCTGGCCTCCCCTTCCTCCTATCCCCTCATTGCGAGCTGTGTCAGCGTCGAGAAGTTCTTCTGGGGCATGGGGGTGGTTGGTCTCTCCATTTACATGATGCAGCAGATCGCCCCGGGAAAATATCGCACCGCCCACTACACCTTCGCCTCCGCTCTGATGGGGCTGAATATGATGCTGACGGGGATGGTCAGCGGAAAGCTGCAGGAGTGGCTCGGCTACCGTAACTTCTTCATCGGCGTACTCCTCGCCGCCATCCCCTCCATCCTTGTCACGATCGCCGCACCCTTTCACCACAACGAAAGCAACGCCACCGATCCTGCTTAAACTCAGGAAATCAAATGGTCAATCGCTCCAGGTCAACTTTCAGCATCGAAAGGTCAAAGCTGACTATTTTGATCTCACCCAACCATTTTAAATTTGGAGTTGTCGTATGATTCCCCCCCCTGCTCTTTCCCCGCACAATTCAAGTCGGTTCCGCGGCTTCACCTTGGTCGAACTTCTTGTCGTCATTTCGATCATTGGTCTGCTGGCCGGCTTGGCTATCCCCGCGATTTCCTCTGGAATGAACAAAGCCAAAGAAAGCACAAAAATCAGCAACCTGCGGGGAATTTATCAAGCGTGCATGCTTTGGTCTTCCGAGAACAGTGGACGAGTTGTCCCGGCCATCTTTCCCCCCGATGCGAACGGACAGATGCCAGGCTGGCACCAAGTTTTGGCCACAAATACGTTAGGCCTAAAGGAACGAAAAAAAATACCCAGAGGCAAAGATATTTTTGTGGATCCCTTTTTTAAGGGTTACAATACCAATACTTCATGGATTTGTGGCTATGCCATGAATACCCAACCCGGATTGCCTTCAGATACTACTTATTATGCTTACCAAGGGAATCTTGGAACGATTAATGAAATGAGAATGCTCGCGCTGACCGAGCCGACTAAGCGGGCATTTATTATCGATGCCGAAGTCACCTACTCTTTCACACCGAGAAATATCAGGGGTGGCTCCGGAGCCTATTTTGCCACCAACCGCCATGGTGGAGGTTTGGGGATGGTCATGATGTACGACGGTCACGTTGAAAAGCTGAACATGGATCAAGCCTTCGACAGCGCCAACGATCCCTCGAAACGATAATTCATCCTCATTTCAATCAACCGTAACGTTCGTTCACTGCGGAAAGTGTTCCTCCGTCCGCGGTCGCCAAAGACGCGACGAAGTTCCTTTCTCTTGAACTTAGTTCAAATTTCAACTTCCCAAATGTAACGTCCTTGGCCCCAGGCCGCCTTTTCCCAAACAACCTAGGCGGGAAGTCCGAACCCCTAGTCAGCTGTTGAACTACTGGCTGACTATGAACCGCATAAACTTTCGCGGTTGTCCACTCTCTATCGTCTGAGTGAAACTTTTCACCGTCGTGTTAGCGACGGTTGGAGCGGCACCCGTTGCCGTAAGTTCAACATCCGTCCAAGGACCTTCGAGGTTATAGGCCCACTGTCCTAACACTTTTCCTCCCACAATTCCTTGAAAATTCAGACTCGAATCATCATTTCGGATATTTCCAGTGAGCGTGAGAGTAGTTCCGCTGACCGAAAACACAGGCGCTGCCGGGGTGGATGAGGGCCCCGTTCCTCCGAGAGCATAGCTCATCAAATTCTTAAGCCCGTTCGCCCCTAGCTCATTTTCCGATCCAGCTGCATACCCCAAACCCGTGAATGTGCTTCCAACCGTTCCCACAATTACCAATTTCAAGTTGGGACTATTGATCAAACTGGCCGACTGCGTAGGAGCCAATCCAGCGACGATGGGAGTTCCATACGAGCCCAGGTTTGCTAGGGGACCAGGCAATAAATCATACGTTCCCGCCGCCGTGCTCGTCAGACCAGTGACCGCCACCGTATTCGTTGTGATCGAGGCCACCCGCAACGCGTTGGTGACAACCAGACTACCGCCACTGACCGTGGTCGTGTTGGTATAGGCAAGAGCTCCCGTCAGAGTCAGTACCCCAGAGCCATTTTTCTCCAGCGTACCTTTCCCTGCGATGGATCCCCCAAAGGTTGCGTCACTTGCCTGATTCAGAATCAGAGCCGTTGTGTTACTGTAAGCCAGATTGTTGGTATCCGTCGTGCCAATGAGAATATCCCCACGCACACTGGAGGCATTTCCTTCCAGCGTCCCACTGGCGACAAAGGTGTTTCCTGTGTAGGTGTTCTCACCCGTTAGGATCAGTTTTCCTTCCCCAGCTTTGTGCAGAGCCCCCGCTTCGCCGCTGATATCTGAAATCACACCCCGAATCGTCATGGTCGAACTGTTTGAACTTACCTCGATTTGAGGAGCGAACGAGTTGGTCCAATCCGCTCCCGCCGCAAAAGCAACCGGATCACGAGCCGCCCCCAACTGGAATCCGGAGTTTTCATCCAAGTCGAAGATTTGGTTTGCTGAATCCGTCGACAGCACCGACGCGGTGGAGAGAACCATGAAATTGGCCATCGAAGAAGAGGGTTGCCCACCCAGCGAACTGACGGTGGCAAACCTAAGAGCGGTATGCCCTCCCACAATCGTCCCGCCCTGATAGGTGTTGGTCCCCGTCAGCCAGAATAGCGATCTGCCGTTGGTCGCACTGGTGGTGGGGCTGGACTGCAGGCTCAGCCCACCATTACTGATTACCCCATTGATTTTAAGCGCCTCATTGGGCGAACCATAACGGGTGATCACACGCGGCGAACCTCCTCCCAGGTTGATGGAAGCGTTGGTCGGCATGATGAACCAGCTGCCGTACATATCGACGCCAAAATCCCCATTGGCGGTGATGGCGTTGGCAAACTGCGTAATACCTGTCTTGGTCAGAATTCTTCCTCCAGTAATGGTCATCGCATTTGTCCCAAACGCCTTGTCCGCCCCGTAGCCTAGGCCACCCGCCTCCAGGATCACCCCGCGCGAGATAGTATTGTTTCCTTTATTCAGCCACTGGGTTCCCTCGCCCGACTTCTGTAAGGTAAAGATATTTGTTGAACCTGTTATTCCACCAGAATAAGAGTTGGTTTGGCCAGTAGGGCTGTTGATAACCAGCAACCCGTTCTGGCCATAAGAAGTTACCATTACATTGGTGTTATTGGTGCTTTCGGACACCAACCCGGCGATGGTGTTTGTTTTACCGTTCAGATTAAGCTGGGTGGTGGCCGTCGAGTCGGATTTAAACGTAACCACACCTGTTCCCAAAGATTCATTGGTACCTGCGGTCGCCATCGCGTTTTTCAAGCTCAATCCGCCGTTAAACGTGTTGGCCGAGTTAAATTGAACTGTGTTGGTCAACGCAGAGTTGACCCCAACCAAGCTTAACGAATCTCCGCTAATTGACGAACTAAATACCCACGTGCTGCCGTTCGTTCCGGCCAGCGAGATGGTACGTGCCCCAACGATGGAAGCCGTATTGTTGGTACTCTGGAACCTCAACGTCCCATAGCTGCCACTGCCCAAGGTGAAATCCCCCTCCATGACCAGATTGGAAAAAGACAGGTTGAGTTGACTCGTTGCCAAGCTGGCCGCCAATGTGCCGCCGCGAATCGTCACCGTACCATTCCCCAAGGCAGGATAGCCTGCCGCCAGCACTGTCCCAGCGTTCAGGGTAAATCCACCACTATACGTACTGGTGGTGTTGCTCATCACCAATGAGCCCGCCCCGTTTTTGATATACCCCATGGCATTTAGGTTGGCCTGCGCGGTGACATAACTTGCATTCGTGCCGATATTTATCGTGACGACACCGCTGTTGGAGGAAACCCCTTGGATGGTGGCTCCAGCCGCCACATTCGCCGTCACGCCGTCATTGACCGTAATGGAACTGACCTGATTGGTTCCACTTCCACCCGTCACCGTGCTGTTTGTCCAGAAGACGGCGTTATTGCCATTCACCCAAGCCGTTCCGGATGACGCGCCCGCTGTCGCCGTCCAATCCGCACCCGTGTTGGTGCTCCAAACACCGTTTCCGTCAAAATATTGAACCCCGACTTGGGCAGCAGGAACGACATTGACTAAGACCGAAACCGTCGCCGACGTGGAGGTCGTCACGCCCAGCGTGTAAGAGGACGTGGTTGAAATGGTTTGGGCCAAGGTCAAAGTCCCCGTTGCAGAATCGATGCTAAAGATCCCGCCGCCGTCCCCCGATACAATCGCCCAACTGCCAGTAGACTGGCCAGTGAGCGTTCCCACCACGGCCCCGCTTGTAGCACTGCTCATCGGAAGGAAGAAAATTTGTCCCGCATCCACCGTCGGCGTGCCCGCAACGGCCTCAACTTTGACCGTGCTAGTCAATCGAATCCACTGGGCAGTTTGGTTTGAAAGACCCGTCGGGGTCGACAAAGTCTGAATCCCGGTAAAACTACCCGGATAAATCTTGTAATTCCCCGGAGCGACTGTTCCGGTGAAAACCATCGAGATGGTGCTCGGCGAAACGGTCGCCGTCCAGTTGGTGCCGGTCGTGACCAGATTTCCCTGACTGACCGTGGTCGTCCCCGTATAGTTGGCTTTTTGCAAAGTCGTTGTGCCCGCACCGTTCTGGGTAAAGTCCCCACTCCCCGCCAACGGATTGGAGATCGTCATCGTGCCGCCAGTGACGACAAAGCCGCTGTTCGCCGTCAAGGTGTTCGTCCCAGAAAGGGTGCCGCCCGCAAAGGTAAAAGTGGAAAACGTCGGGCTATTACTGTTCAAGTTCAGGGTTCCCCCGCTTCGGAGTTCAAACGAGCTGCTGGTGCTTCCCAAGGCACTCGCATGGCCCAGGGTCAAAGTCCCGGCCGAAACAGTGTTGGTCACCCCCGCCCCGCCAAAGGTGTTGGCGGCGCTAAGTGTGAAGTTGCCCTCCCCACTACTTTTATTCAACCCACCGGGTCCCGCCAAAACATAGCTGTTCGTTATGTTCGCTGAATTGGTTAATGTATAGCTGTTGGCGGTAAGACTTCCCGGTCCTCCCAACATCTTGCCGTTACCCCAGGTCACATCGGCAAAGGTTAAATTCAAAGGAGAACCTACAGCTACATTGAAGAAGAGTTCTCCACCTTGAAGATTAAGATTATTGGAAGTCGAAACATTGTTGGTTAACTTAAACAAGACCCTGCCTGCTTCAATTGTGAGTCCACCGGTGAAAGTGCTGGTGGCACCTTGTAAATCAAGTGTACCCGCACCTTTCTTGATCAAGCCATTCGTGCCAGCAAAAGTGCCTGTGCCCAGCTTCACCAATCCAGTTGCCGAAGTGACATCAACAAAGGGATTCGTTCCCACCAAAGTTCCCGCATTAGCTGCATTGCCCCCAATTGCCAATCCAGCCGCGCTGCTACTGTCCCACCTCAGACCATTGAGATAAGGAGGGTTTCCAGCAGAAGTAGCAAAAAAGTTCGTCCAACCTGTCGTACTGTTGGTCCAAATCATTGTGTTGTTTGGACCATTGGTAGTACTCCAGGCATTGGTGTTGTTGGCACCTGTGATAGCTGTATTGTTTGCATTGGTGATGGTGATTTCGGCGGCACTGACTTGGGTCGTTCCCAAGCCCAAAAAGAGGGAGGCCGTACCTAAGAGACAAAAATCAATCATCCACCTGCCTTCTCCGCAAACTCCTCGCTTCCTACCATTGGCCATGTTTTTCTGCATATTTTTGAATTTGCTTGCGAATCTTTAATATTCAAGGGTGTTTTTGCGACACCCACACATCCAATAAACATGAAGGGGTGGGTTAGCTGATTAAAAATCTAAGCTGTTCCAGCTTATTTGTGGCTGATGAACAGCACTTTGCAAATTTTTGGCTATTACCTAAATTCCGCAAAAGTTCTACATCAAGGTCAAAGATCGACATGAAAAGGTCATTTTTGGCTATCTTGGAAATAGCGTAACGCCGAATCAAAAAAAATAAAATTGGCAAAATAGATCGATTCGTGCCCCGCCTGCCACCGTGGATCCAGGACAAGATTCACCATCAAAAAAGCAGATCGCACCATTCCTCTAAAAAGTTGCTGCCTTTAAGGTCCGGAGCCGTGACCCCTTTAGGCCAAACAAAAAGTAAAAACCAAAAAAACAGGAACCACTCATCCCCTCCCAGGTCACTACCCTCCGAGCCTTTGGTTACCCAGGCCCTGCAGTTCATCCAGAGCCGTTTTACCGATCCGATCCAAGTACAGGATGTGGCCCAACACGTCGGCCTTTCTCGGCGGGCACTCGAGCGCCGATTTCTCCTCTACCTAAAAAGCAGCCCAGCCAAAGTAATCTGGAAGGTTCGCCTGACGAAGGCCAAGGCCCTTTTGCAAAACAGCACCTGCTCGCTTTCCGAAGTGGCCCAGAAATCGGGGTTTACCTCCCTGGAATATTTTCGCACTTCGTTTCGCTGCAAAACCGGCCTGCCCCCAAAAAAGTACCGCGTTCAATCGATGATTGGCAAAATTCCCCCGATCGATTCCCAAGGCGCAGCCTGAGGCGAACCGCTTTTCGGCCAGATCGAAACGCTGTTCCTTGTCGTATTCTCTAGGTTGTGATACCCGAAAACCGTTCCAAGGTGTTTCTGTGGACGTTGCCCATCCCATGAACAACCACTTTCCCTTTAGATCCTTGCCCCTTTTTCGACCGGTACGGTGGAGGCAATCCTGTCGCGCACTGATTTTTCTGGGGCTCTCATTTTGGCGGATCGGCATCGGGCATTCCGTCACCTATGTTGTCTCTCCTTCAGGAAACGACGCTTCGACCAACGGCGACTTGTCCACCCCCTTTTCCACCATCGAAAAAGCTCTTTCCGTGGCGCAGCCTGGGGATTCGGTCCAACTCCGCGCCGGCACGTACCGCGAGGCGATTAATCCGCCGCGCAGTGGCACCGCACAGAACCCGATCGTGATCGAGGCTTACCCAGGAGAATCGGTCACCGTATCCGCACTCGATGAAGTGTCGGGTCCTTGGACAGCGGCGGGCAATGGGATTTACAGCTGCACCGTGGCGGGCACTTTGCCGGTCTCCTTTTGGACTTCGCCCAGCCCTTCAGCCGCGGGTTCCCAGTTCGTGGAAAATGGCGGACAACTGGTCGGGACGATGGTGAATGAAACGGGTTCGACGACAAGGTCCATGACCAGCACATCCCCGAACGCCGCTTGGAATTTCTTTTCGCAAGCCGTCACCTGGAAAGTGCGCGGCTTGAGCATCGCCAGCACGGGCCCGACCGCGTTACCGGGTGCCAACGCTTACCTCTGGTTGAGCATCATGTCGCCCCGGACAACGTCCAATGCGGGATCAACCAGCGCGTATGCATCCGACGATGCCGTGACAGTGCGCTTGGACGGTGCGGGCAAGATGAGTCTGTATTTGAAGAAAAACACCGCAAATTCTCTTGGTACGGAAGTCGGAAATCAGACCGTGAGCGGGATTAACGGGTACGATCTTACCTTGGGACCCGCCTCTGGCGGCAGTGTCCCATACACTCTCGTCGTAAAACGCTCCACTGGCGGGGACAGAACCTTGAGTGGCAGTTGGGCCATATCGCAGACCGAGTGGAGCGACGGCGGGGACGGCAGCACCTCCCATCTGCAAATCTTCGCGCAAGAAAATGCCACCCCGACGCCTGACCTGGCCCAGAAATTCCAATTCACTGTCGGCTCGTACCTCGTGAGCGCGGGTACCCGCACGCTTCTGCGGGATGAGTTTGACGATAATGAACTGACGACGGTGGATGATTATCCCAGCGGGCTGAATGCCACGGTCACGTCGGGCTATGATCAAGTCTTTGTCGATGGAGTCATGCAGCACGAGGCACGCACCCCCAACTTTGGGACGGGCGGGTTGCTGAGTCCGGCCACGACTTCGGTGACCATGAGCCGAGACACCGATGTTCCGAACAACACCATCACCTCATCCACCTTCAGCGGAAAGTCGAACAACTTCTATGCCAACGCGAGGTTCATGGGAGCGTTTGGAGGCGCCTGGTCATGGCAGAACGCCGTCGTGACCAATAGCTCGGGGAGTACGCTCACCTTCGATCTTGCCACAAAATCCCAGCCTTGGTGGCCTGGTACAGAATCATGGCAAAGTAAGAATGGAGTCGGCTTTGTCTACGGCCTGCTCAATCTGCTGGACGCGGATGGAGAGTGGTATTTTGCCCCTGCCACTGCACAGCTCTCCCTGCGCCCCACGGGAGGCGGTGATCCGGGTAGTCGTCGGGTCGAGATCAAGCGCCGAAACTGGTGTGTCAACATCAATGGCCTGGATTACATCACCGTGCGCGGCATCCAGACGGTCGGAGGAGCCATCAAACTGAATGGCGTTGGTAACGTGCTCAGCGACTGTGATGCGAGTTACCTCAGCCACTTTCTCACCTTCAGCAACGGATATTGGCGAGATGGTGGCACCGCCCAAGGCGGTGGGGTGGTTCTGGGTGGCAGCGGCGGCGCCGTGCGAAATTGCACCATTTCCAATACGGCTGGGCCTGGCGTGACCACGAGTGGCACGGGGCACATCATCACCCGCAACAAGATTTTCAACGCGAATTACGCCGGCATTTTTACCGGTGGCGTGGTGCTGGATGGCGAGGGCGAAGTACTCGCATTCAATACGGTCTATGATTGCGGGCGCGATGTGATTGAGCCGAATGGAGTCGGTTCCACGATCGTGTTCAACGATCTCTACGGTTCAGGAAAGCTCTGTAAAGACTTGGGCGTGATCTACACCTCCTACACCGATGCCCTCAGTCCCAGCGGCAAGAAGACAAGGATCGCCTATAACTGGGTGCACGACGGCAATCTGAATGATCCCTTGAGCAAGGGCATTTACCTCGATAATTTCAACCGCAATTTTCAGGTGGACCACAATGTGGTGTGGAACTTTTTTGGCCCCAGCGAATTAAGGCCGCTGCAAGACGGAATTAAAATGAACTCTCCGGCCGACGGCCATGCCTTGTATCACAACACGCTCTTCGATTGCGGCAGCTACAACGAAAACACCTACAACTCCTACCCTTCGGGAACTAGTGTTCCCTACTGGACGGACACCAACCAGCATCTGATCTATATCGCGCAAAATAATCTGGTGCTGACCGACTCTGGGGCAAGTCTGGAGAATATCGCGCAAAGAGACTTTCGTCCGAAGACTGGCACTTCCGCCATCGATCCCCCATCCTCCAACGGAATCACGACCTGGACAACACCCAATGGAACGGCAAATGTTCCCCCCACTTTTAGCTTCAACAAAGGGGAGTGGACCGGAACTTTTACCTACGAGGAAACAACCGGCCAAGGCGTAACCCTGCCGCGGGTCAACGATTGGGTCGCTGACGGCAAACCGGATAGCGGTGCCTATGAGCGCGGCATCGCGCCTTGGACCGCTGGAATCAGCGCTTGGGAAGGTCTCAAGCAGGACTCACCACCGTCGGTGGGTGCCATTGCAGCGACCTTGCAATGCGTACAAGTGGCTCTCCATACCGCTGCCACCCAAAACCGCGTCTACTACGGCACGACCGATGGCGGCACAAACCCGAGCTCCTGGTCCTCTGCCAGGGACCTCGGCACCACCGTGCCGACCGATGTGCAAACCGTACTCCGTCCGGTATTGAGCGGCTTGTCCCAGAGCACCACCTACTACGCCCGTTTCCGTGTGACTCGTGCCAACATCGACTCTTGGAGCGACGCAACGAGTTTCACCACCGGCACCTTACAGACGCCAACCATTACGACCCCTCCCACGGCAGCGATAATCGTGCTGGGGCAACCCCTGAGTTCCGTCCCGCTCATCGGCGGTTTGGCCTCTGTTCCTGGCACTTTTGCCTGGACGGAGCCAGGCACCATTCCAAGCGTGGGGACCAGCTCTCCATCGATCACCTTTACCCCCACGGATAGCGCGAGCTACACCACCACCACCGGAACCATCGACGTAACGGTCAGCCCGTTCGTAACCAGAACATGGTCAGGTGGGGGTGCTGGTGCCAACTGGGATACGGGTGCGAATTGGGATGGTGCTGTCCCGGGCGCGGGTAGCGATTTGGTTTTTTCCGGCACGAATCAACTCAGCTCCACCAACAACCTCACGGCTGGCACGCTGTTCAACAGCATCAGCTTTGGCAACGCGACCGCGGGACGCACAGGTTTTACCCTCAGCGGCAACCCCATCACCCTCGGGGGCAACATCGCCACCGCGGCCACGAATAGCGGTACGGGAAGCATTACAGACACCATGATCTTGAGTTTGAGTCTCAGTGGAGACCGCACCATCCATGTCGGAGCGGGTCATAATCTGAATTATGGAATCAGCAATTCGGCATCCGTGATCAGCAGCACGGGCAACTTTGGTTTGACCAAGGAGGGTCCCAACAGCCTCCTCTTGCGCGGTTGCCTGAATACCTTCTCCGGCAATTTCTCGATCCATGCTGGAACGGTGCAGGTCGGGGCCAGCTCGGGGAACGCGACGATCGGCAACCGCAACGTTCCGGGTGCACTCGGCGCCGGTAGCGTGATCAATCTCGGTGCCTCCTCCGGCAACACCAACGCGACTTTGACTTACGGGTCCAGCATCAGTGACAGCACCGACCGCACGATCATCTTGGGTGATACATCGGGAAGTAAAACCATCCAAACATCAGGCACAGGCAACCTGACACTCAATGGCACGATCAATCGGGGATCGAATCATTTAACCTTGGGCGCCGCCACCACCTCAACACTACGGGTCGAAAGCCAGCTCAGCGGTTCCGGGGCCCTGACCAAGACCGGGGATGGCACTCTCACGCTGACGAGCGACACCAGCGATTTCACCGGGGAGACCAAAGTCGATCGTGGGACGCTCGAATTCACGTCCATCGCCAGCAACGGCGTGGCCAGTTCGCTCGGCAACGGCGGCGCCACCTCGATCCGGGTTGGCTTCGGTAATAACGGCGGCACGCTGAACTATGTCGGCGGCGGCGATGTGACCGATCGTCAGATCCGGATCGGCTCAGGCAATGGTTCGGGAGGCGCCAGCGTGAACAACAACGGCCCCAATGGTGGCACAGGCCTGCACTTCAATAACAATAACTTTAATGTCAGCTCAGCCAACACCACCGCCGGCTCCCGCACGCTGACCTTGGGCGGAACGAATACCGACGCCAACACCATCACCGGCACCATCACGAACAACTCCGGTGCAGGAGCCGTCGTCAACCTGATGAAGGCTGGGAACGGCCGCTGGATTCTTTCGGGCACCAATAGGTATTCTGGCAGCACCAGCGTCACCGGCGGGATTCTGTCCATCGCCAACCCCTCTCTGGCGGACGGTGCCGATGTGTCCATCGCCACAGGGGCAACATTGGATCTGAATTTCAGCGGAACCGACACCATCGGCAAACTCATCCTTCAGGGTGAAGAACGAGCCCAAGGCACTTGGGGAAGCCTGACCTCCAACGCCCACTACAAAACCGAAAGTATTACCGGCACGGGGGTTTTAAATGTGACCGTCGGTAACATCCTTCCAGCCACTCCCACGGTGACGATCCCGCCGATCGCCTCCGCCATCAACAGCGGCGAAACCCTCGCCTCCTCCACCCTCAGTGGCGGCGTGGCCTCTGTTCCTGGCACTTTTGCCTGGACGGATCCGACCCTCCAGCCAGCGGTGGGCACAAACTCCTACTCCGTCACCTTCACGCCGACCGATACGTTCTACTACACCAACGCGACGACCCCTGTCAGCGTGACGGTCAACGCGGCCGGTTATCCCACCTGGGTTGGTGGCTACAACTGGGCCGGCGGTGACTCCTCCCCGACTGGAGATCCTGACGGCGACGGGCTGGCCAATCTTGTCGAATACGCCACCGGTCAGAATCCCACGGTGGCGAATGCTAACCCGATCACCTTTCGTCAGGTCGAAATCAGCGGAAGCAGTTATTTGCAACTCAGCGTGGATCGCAATCCGGCAGTGACAAATGTACTCATCGAAGGCCTCAGTGCCGGCACCCTCTCCGACCCGGCGGCCTGGAGCACCCTCACCACGGTGACGGTGACTGACACGCCACTACTCTTTACCGTGCGGGACTCCCTGCCCGTGGAGAGCAACGAGAAACGCTTCCTTTCCCTGCGCTTCACACTCCAACCCTAATCATCAGAATGTCTCTTGGTCTGAGCGAGAATGAAACCACTTCTACCCTTCCAAAGACGTTCACCGGTGATGAGAATATTTTTATAATCCCGAAGCGGGCAATCCTATTTCTGGCGGGTGGATGCGACTCGGCCCGACCCGACCGTGGCCCAGGGCGATGTCTGGACTTTCACCATAAAAAGAAGCTATTGAACCACTCATGAAAAAGATGCTTGTGACAATTCTGGCACTCGGAATCTTCGGGGCGGCGGCCATGAATGCTCCTGCCGCCGAATCGTCGAAGGCATCCCGCCCGAACATCGTCGTCATCATGACGGACGACCAGCGCTGGGATTCGCTGGGCTGCTCGGGCGACCAAGTGGTCAAGACACCCAATATCGATGCCCTGGCGAAAGAGGGAACGCGCTTCGAAAATGCCTTTACGGTGGCCCCGCTTTGCGGGCCCAGCCGCACGAGTTTCTTCACTGGAAAATACGCTTCTAAAAATCAGTGCTACAACAACAAGAAGAAGAGTCTGATCGGCAAGTTTTCACTGCTCGAGCCTCTCAAAGCCGCCGGATACAGACTGGGTTTGGCCGGCAAGAACCACACCTTTCAGGGCGGTTACGCGAAAATGTGGTTTGATCGTTTCTCGGAATACAGCCCGTGGGGAAAAGGCGAGGAGGACGAGGCGGGGAGCTTGAGCCCCTCGGACAAGGCCGTGCGGGATTTCCTCACCACCAGCGGACCGAAATCAAATCTTGGACATAAACTGTTGGAAGGGTTGATTGATTTTCCCGAGCCATTTCCAGAGGATCAGACCATCACCGCACGCATCGCCGACGATGCCATTGCCTTCGTGCAGACGAACCAGGATGCACCCTTCTTTCTCCATATGGCCTTCCCCGCACCGCACTGGCCTAACATTGTCTGCGAGCCGTACTTCAGCATGTACAAGAAGCAACTCGACGCAATCAGTCTGGCGGGTATGGATACAATCGACTGGGACACGCACCCTTTTGCCCACTATGTCCAGTCGCAGTGCGCTGGATTTGATACGATGTCGAAGGAGGATCGTCGGAAGATCCTCGCCGTCATGTATGGACAAATCTCCTTCATCGACAAATCGGTCGGTCGGCTGGTCGAGGTGCTCAAGGAAAAGGGTCTTTACGACAACACTGTCATTGTGTTCACCAGCGATCAGGGTTGTTTGGGTGGGCAGTTCGGCCTGCCATGCAAAACCAAGGGATTCTACGAATCGCTGATCCGGATCCCATTCATCATCAAAATGCCGGGCGACAAGCAACTCGGACGCGTGACCCCCGCGCAAATCAGTAACATCGACGTCATGCCCACCCTGCTGGAATTGGCCGGAGTGCGCGTTGACGAACCAATCGACGGCATCTCCTTCCTGCCGGTGCTGAGCCAGAAGAGGGACGCACACCGCACGGTGATCTTCTCCGAGGTGGGCGAACCGGGAATGCCGCCCGCGCCCATCCCCAAAGCGGAATATGCGGCTTACAACAAGAAGCGCTCGGCGGAAGACATGTTCTGGTTTATCGAATATACCACCCGCGGCCGCTGTGCCATGATCCGCGAGGATGGTTGGAAATACTGCTTCTACAACGGCGATTTGGAAGAGCTTTACCACTACGCCAGAGACCCGCTGGAACTCACCAATCTTGCCCCGGACGCAAAACACCAGGTGCGAAGGGAAAGCATGAAGAAGAAGCTTTTCGAACAGGGCTTCGTCGGCCTTGGCTCGCCGAAGATACCAAGATAATCAACCCATGAACCCCTTCCCATGGGAATGGCTCGCATCGGATTGCCGAATGACCGCAGGGAAAAGGTGCTTCCGCGTGTCCTGATGAAAAAGCGCGTCACATTAAAAGTTCTGGCCGAGAAAACCGGATTCCACGTGACGACGGTCTCAGGCGTTCTTCGTGGAAAACCGAACTTTAACCGAAAGACAATCCGAGTGATTCATCAAGCGGCCAAGCAAATGGGATATGTGCCCGACCCGATGCTTTCCGCCTTGGCGGCCTACCGCACGGAAATCAAAAAAACCGCGTCGGGAAATACGCTGGCCTGCATCGGGCTAGGGCCGCGGGAAACTTTGGCCGACTGGGGATTCGAACTGGTCATGCCGGGAATCCGCCAAGCGGCCAAGCAGCAGGGTTATGAGGTTGAGTTTTTTCCGGCCAATCCAAAGGCGATGAGCTGGAAGCGGATCGGCGATATTCTTTATCACCGCGGGATCAAGGGGATTATTTTCGCGGCGGGTCCCGATCCCGATATGAAAATCCCGGATACCTTTCCCTTCGAGCGGTTCAGTGTCGTGGCGATCGAGGACTGCATTGTTCAGCCCGCATCCATTCATCGCGTGATGAATCACCGATCCAGAAATGTGGTGCTGGGTATCGAGCGGTGTTTTACAGCGGGTTGTCGCCGAATTGGAATGGCCACGTTTGCGGATCGCGAAAAACGGCAACATCGGGCGGAGACTGGAAGTTATTTGGGTGCGCTGGCCCACTTCGACCTAGACAATCGCATCCCGGTTTTTTCACCCGAGAGACTGGTGCCCGCGGAGCTACTCGCTTGGCATGCGCAGCACCAACCCGATGCCGTCCTCTGCAGCCACCGCGACTTAGCGGACTGCCTGATGAGCGCGCGTTCGGTGGGGGTTCCAAAAAAGACTGCGGTGGTCCATTACCATATGGTGCGTGAGAATGAACCCTACGCGGGGGTGCGCACCCAGCACCAAGATATCGGCGGAAAAGCCGCCGACTTGGTCGTGGCCATGATCAATCGTTGGGAGGTCGGGCTGCCCCAAAGCAATATTTACCTGCAAGTGCCGGGAGCCTGGAAATCTGGTGCCACGTTGAGGGAAAAACGTGTGGGGTGAAATTCTAATGTTAGAATGACAATTCCCCTGTGATGGAATAGAAGTGCGATTACTTTATTTGCCATGGATGAGTTCCCCTCGCGAAAAAACCCACCCTACGCGCATCTCCGCTTTCCCCCGAGTCCAGCGGCTCGGCGAGACCGGCATCAGGAGCAACTTGCCGGCCTTGGATTGACCCATGAATCAAGTCGGACTTTTGACCGAACTATTTCGAATGAAATACGCCGAACCGCCGCCCAAGCTCATGGACTCCATGACAGGCACCACCAAAACATCGGTTGGCCTCACCACCTTGCCGTGGATTTTGCCCCGTTCAATTGCCCTGCCATAAGGAAAGGCTCTTGAACAAAAAGTTCGCCTGGTATGCCGGTTGGTTTGTCATCGCTGCGCTTTGCGCGGATGTCGGCAGCGCAGATCATGGCAGCGATACTCGTCCGAACATCCTCTTCATCCTGACCGACGACCAGCGCTGGGACGCCATGGGCGTTGTCCAAAAGGAGCAGGGCGCAGCGGCGCGCTTCCCCTGGCTGCAGACCCCCAATATGGACCGGCTGGCGGCGGACGGCGTCAGGTTCCGGAATGCCTTTGTCGTAAACTCGCTCTGCTCGCCGAGTCGCGCGACCTTTCTGACGGGCCAGTATGCCTACCGCCACGGCGTGCTTGGTAATGCCGAGGATTTTCCGGTGAACCATATCACCTGCGCCTCTTTGCTGACCGCGGCGGGCTATGTCACGGGATATTTCGGCAAGTGGCACATGGGCGAGCAGCGCGGCCAGCGTCCGGGCTTTACCACCTCGGCGAGTTTTGTGGGACATGGCAAATATTTCAACTGCCCGTTTGAGGTCGACGGCGTTCGCCGCGAAACCACTGGCTGGGTGGACACGGTGGTCACGGACTTCGCCATCGACTTCCTGAAGCAGAACGCGGGCAAGCCGTTCTTCGCCATGGTCGGCTTCAAGACGCCACACGACCACCGCGAGCCTCGCCCGGAAGATGCGGCCGCCTATCCCGAGGTGACGACCGCCGTGCCCGTCAGCGCGAATTGCGTCCCGCCATTCAAGCCGGAACAGGCCAATCCCGGAAAAATCCCCGGAAAGCAAGTGCCGTTGCAGCCTTACGACCGGCAATATTTCCAGACGCTGAATGGCGCGGATTACAATCTGGGCCGCCTGCTGGACACACTGGACGCGCTTCATCTGAGCGAGAACACCATGGTCATCTACACTTCGGACAACGGTTATTTCCTGGGCGAGCACGCCCTGGGCGACAAGCGCTACGCGTATGATGAAAGCCTGCGTATTCCCATGTTGCTGCGCTACCCGAAGCTGGGGCTGAAAGGCAAAGTCATGGACGATGTGGTACTGAATCTGGATTTCGCGCAGACCGCGCTAGATTTTGCGGGATTGCCCGCGGATGCCGGCATGCAGGGACGCAGTTGGAAACCGCTGCTGAGCGGTGCGGAGACCCGTTGGCGGGAGTCGTTCTACTACGAATATTTCCTCGATACGAAGTTCCCGAAAGAGACGCCCTGCCAAGCTTTGCGCACGCCGACCGCCAAGCTCATCATCTACCCGGGTCACGAGGAGTGGACGGAACTTTTCGACTTGAAAAATGACCCGCATGAAACCCGCAACCTTGTGAACGAACCCGAGTTTGCTGCGCTTCTGGCGCAAATGAAGGCTGAATTTATCAAGGCACAGCAAGCGGCCAAAGCCAAATCGCCATAACACCTCTTCCGCCAAATGTCTGACATCCCCAAAAGAACAGCGTGCGTTGCCTCCTTGCCTGGGTCGAATCCCGACGCTGCCGGCACCACCGGCAAGTTGCCGATGGCCTCGAAGCTGGCCTACGGGCTCGGCGGCTTCGCCGAGCACAACATGAACAACACGGTGAACAGCATGGCCAATCCCGTGCTGAACGTCACCCTAGGCGTGAACCCAGCGATGGTGGGGCTTCTGCTGGCAATTCCCCGAATTTATGATGCGTTCGCCGACCCGATCATGGGAGGGATCAGCGATCGGTTCGGATCCAAATACGGGCGTCGCAAGCCGTTTATTCTCGTGGGCGGGCTGCTCAGTGCGCTGTTTTTCTTCCTGATGTGGCAGATCCCGCGGGGGATGGGCGAGACCGGGTATTTCGCATTTTTCCTGACGGCGTCGCTGATTTTTTACACCTGCTTCACGATTTTTGGCGTGCCCTATATCGCGCTTGGCATGGAGATGAGTCCAGACTACGAGGAGCGCACAGTCATCCAGACCTACCGCGGGATGTTCGGGTTCCTGAGTGGTTTTGCCATCAACTGGCTCTACTGGCTGACCCAGCGGGATTGTTTTTCCGACACCTTGAACGGCATGCAGTGGGTGGCGGGAGGATCCTCGTTGATCCTACTCGGATGCGTGCTCATGACGGTTTTGTTCTGCAAGGAGCGCAATGTGAGCTCGAGCCATGCGCCGAAGATCTCTGTCATCCAGAGCTTCCAAGAGACGCTGAAGTGCCGCCCTTTCGTGCTGGTTATCCTGACGATCGTCAGCGTGCTTTGCGGAATCCTGCTGGTCATGCAAATGGCCCTCTACATCAACATCTACTACATCTACCACGGCGACAAGAAGGAGGCCTCGGCCATGTTCGGGCTGGTGGGAACGGTGTTCAACCTGGGCACGCTGGTCGCCATGCCGCTCATCTGCGGGCTGGCTAACCGGCTCGGAAAGAAAAATGTGCTAATCGCGATCCTTGGGGTGGCGGCGCTGGCTGGACTGAGCAAATGGTTTTGCTACTCGCCCGCGCATCCGTGGCTCCAACTGATTCCCGCCTTGCTCACCGCCCCCGGGTTGGGGGCCGTCTGGGCCGTGGCATTCTCCATGGTCGCCGATGTCTGCGACTATGACGAGTTCGTGAACGGAACCCGGCGCGAGGGGATGTTCAGCGCAGTCCAGAACTGGGCGAACAAGCTGGCCGTCTCGCTGGCGCTCCTGCTCTCCGGGGTCGTGCTCAACCTGACCGGGTTCGATGCCAAGCTGGAGACGGCGCAGTCCGCCACCACGCTGACCGCGATGCGCGCGCTCGACGCCACGATCCCCGCATTCTTCGTACTGATCGCCTGCGCCCTGCTCGCCTTCTACCCGCTCTCGAAACACACCATGCACCGGCTGCGCCGCATCCTCGAATGGCGCCGCGCCCGTGCCCTAACCACATAATCTATGAGAACACCAAAAAAAATAACCCCTCCCCAACCGCTCACGCGCCATCCTGCGAACCCCATCATCACGCCGGATCAGATGCCCGTGCCGTGCTCGGCCGTTTTTAACGCGGGTGCGACCTGGTTCGATGGCCATGTCCTGCTTCTGCTGCGCGTGGAAAACCTGCGCCGCGAAGTCGTCTTCCATCTCGCTCGTAGCCAGGACGGAATCCATTTCGAAATTGAAAAAGAACCCATCCACTTACCCTTGAGCAAGACCGAGGAGCGCTATGGACGCGGGCTGCGCTTCGATATCCGTGTCACCGAAATCGACGGCACCTACTATCTCCTCTACGCGTCTTGGATCGGTAGCTACGGAAGCGTGCTGACGATTTCCACCACCAAAGATTTTAAGACCTTCGAGACCTTGCCCTATCTCTCCGAGCCATCGAACCGGAATGGCGTTCTCTTCCCCCAGAAAATCAATGGCCTGTATGCCCGACTCGACCGTCCGCAGAATGTGGACGGCACCGGCCGCATCTGGGTGAACTACTCCCCAGACATGGTGTTCTGGGGTCAGGCCATGCCGCTCAACCTGCCTGTCACCATGTGGGCCAAGCACAAAGCCGGCGCGGGTTGTATCCCGGTGAAAACGCCACAAGGTTGGCTCATCGTTTATCATGCTACGGCCATGACCGCATCGACCGAGAACTACTACCTCGGTGCGGCGCTTCTTGACCTGAACGATCCCTCAAAAGTGATCGCCGCTCCCAAAGACTTCATCCTTGCCGCCGAAAAAGACTACGAATGCATGGGCCAGGTGCCGAATGTGGTATTCACCTCGGGAGGTCTCGTCATGCCCGACGGCACCTTCAATATTTACTATGCCGGCGCGGATACCCGAATGTGCTTGGCTCAAACCACAGTGCCAAAACTGGTCGACTTCTGCCTCCGTGCGAATGACGAAGTGGAGCCTCAAATCAAAGCCAACTTCTTCTAATGAAAATGCATCCGAGGACTCTTCTCCCACCTGTTTTTCTGGCTCTCTCTTGGAGTGTGCTCACGGTTTCCGCTTCATTGGGACAAAGTGTTCCTGAAAAGGATACCCAAGGGGCGGACGCCAACCCACCTCCCTACAAGGTCGGCGTGCTTTATGAGACAGACCCTGCTTCTACGGCGGGGTGGAAGGCGGCGGCGCAAGCCAGCCAGGGCGGATTGGAGCTGACCGAGATCGCCTATGCCAATGCCACCCACGACGCGGTCTCGGCGCTAGATTGCTTGGTGCTTCCCGATAGTCCGCACGTGCCGGCCACGCTTCAACCGGTGCTCGAAAAGTTCGCCGAGGGCGGGGGCGACCTCATCTTGGCCGGTGGGCGGGCTTTTTCGCAGTTGCCTGCGGGTCAGAAGCCGTTCACCGATCTGGTTTTTGATCCCCAGCCACGTTTCCAATTCCAAGGAGATTACACCGCTCAACCTTGGAGTGAAGCCAACGTGAAGTTGCCGCCTGAAGCTCTGCCCGCAAATCAAACCGCCCTCTCCGGTTTCTCGGCTTTGGGATTTGCCTTTCCAAATAAATCCCGTTTTTTCCCGTTGGTCGAATTGGTCGATGGAAAAGGACGCCGCCATGCCTGGGCCGTCTCCCTCCTGCAACATACCGGCGGCGAATTCAAAGGCGGCCACTGGCTTTTGGCCGGAGTGGAACAACCCGCTTTTTACCAATCACCCACCTTGCTGGCTTGGATGTTACAGACCGTTCGCTCTTACACGCCGCCCGTCGCAAAGGCTGCCACGTCCTTGCCGCCCCTCACATCCTGCACCGGCCGTATCACGATCAACAAATCTGGTCAATTGGAGAAGCCCGATGGATCCCCCCTTTTTGTCATAGGCGCGAATTATTGTGGACTTTTTGATGCAAAACTTGAGGAGTTTTTCTCGAAAGATTCATTTTCCGCTGATGCGCTGGATGCCGAATTTGAAAAGTTTCGCAAAATCGGCGTCAACGCGTTGCGATCTTTTTCCTTCGGTCGCATGGGAACGCTCGAGGCTCCCGGAGATCGCATCAAGGTCATCCGCGACTGTGCCCAGCGTCATGGCATCTATCTCATGCCGGAAATCGGGCTCAAGGCGGTTTTGGCAGGTCCATTGGATATTACCGACAACGCCAAGCATGCCGCCGCAGTTGCCCGTGCTTATCGGGGCGATCCGATGGTGCTGGGCTATGACCTAGCCAATGAACCTTACCTCACCGAAGTCGGCGCGATGACATTCCATGGCGAGCCCAGCCCGCTGGTGAGACTCCGCCCCTACGAAACCATGGTCGACCTCCTAAACCAAAACATGAATACCGCCTGGGTAGAACGGCAAATGCAGCAGACGGATGGGTGGCTCAATCTGCCAAAGAACATTTCGGCCAATACCAAGCGCGAACTGCTGGCCTCTGTTAGCATTTGGATTGGTTATCTCAAAGAACAGCGAGGAACGGATAGCACTTTCGCTGGTTTAAATCGCAAGATCGATATCGAGAACTCGGGTAAATACGCCCCTTTTCTAACTGCTTTGAATGAGACGTTCAGTCAGTGGATGGAGGCCGTCATCCCAGCCATTCGCCGCGAAGACCCGGAAGCCCTCATCACCATCGGCTACAACACCGCTCTGATCGCGCTCCCTATCAACGAAAAACTGGATTTCATTAGCAATCACATTTACCAGAAGCCTTATAGCTTTAAGGATACGGAGATCAGCCTCACGACGTTTGACCGCCTCCATAAAATGTACCCCTCCAAACCGATCACCATGGGTGAGTTTGGTTTAAGCAATGGATTGCAGATCAGTGGGTCCACGGTCAATTACCAGGCGCAAGCCCTCTGGGAAATTCTGCACTACCTCTATCCCTTCGCCCATGGCTTCAGCGGTAGCATGAAGTGGATGGATAACGACTGGACCACACCCTACATTGCCCGCTACGCCAAGTGGTGGACAGACCCCAAGACTCTCGCCTACGAAGAGCAATTCGGTTTCTTTTCTTTTGATGGCACACCGGGCGGATCCCCCAAGCCCATTGCTTGGTGCACATTGTTTTTTGCCGATTATCTGCAATCCAACCCGCCGCCCGGTAAACTGACTTTGTTTGAATCCAAAAATCAAGTGCGTACGGGATTCGAATATCGTGCCGAAACCGCTTGGATCTATGGCGGCGAGACTTTGGCCAACCGATCGATCCGCTCGAAAAATACCGAGACCAAAGTCCTCATGGCACGCTGGGACACTCAAACGATCACGCTCATGTCCACGGTCGATCTGGAGATAGAAATCGATCCTGCGGCCATGGTGAATCCGCCTGCCCCCGATTCGTCTTTGCCGGAGAATTGGCAGAAAATACAACTGGAGGAGGGCAAGCCATTGACGATCACTCGTTGATGACACCAATCCTTCAGACAGAGAAAAACAAACCACGAAAACAACCAACGAAAGGAGTCAAAATATGAAAAACATAATGATTCAAACCGTCACAGTCGTAATCGCCTTCGCATGGGGAACCGGGGCCTATGCCCAGGATGTCACCTATCGCGTGCCCTTTAAAACAGTGAGTATGTATGGAGGGGCTCTCAAGCCGAACGAAATTGTCGCCTCGGAAACGCCGGAGGACTTTAAGTTTGTCTTTGGTGGTGATCCATCTCCGGATAACAACCAAAAAGCGATTCAGTTGTATTGTGAGGTTTACGCGCTCCAACCGGGTAAATACAACTTGAAATTTCAGATCAAGGGCCAAGATCCCGCGACCTCCGTCACGGTTCACATGAATGCCAAAAGAAAAGCGGATGGGGACGGCGGCCAGCCCATCAAAATCGGCGAGTTCAAGAGTTTCAAGTTGACTGGCGATTGGCAGGAGGCGGATCTTCCCTTAATCGTTGGGGAGTCACTGCTTCATGGATACCTCATCCTGAGGGTGGGTAGTGTTCCGAAAGGTGGGGAAATCAGTATCAAGCCTGACTTGAAAATAACTCCAGCGAAAGAGTGATTCTCATCACCCCGACCGAAGCCCGACGGATGAAGCTGTCTCGCACGATGCCACTCGCCACAATTAGTGCTCGGACTATCTCATTCGTCGGGTCGTTGTTTGCCGCCCTCCCCACAGTCTATGCCCCATCCTCAAGCAACATCCCTCGATGACTTGCCTACGTGCCGAACCCAGCAAGGATTGAAACGATGAGAAACCATGAAAATTCACCAAGCCCGATAGGGCATCCGCTCCGATTTCGCCAAATCCACCTTGATTTCCATACCTCGCCCCACATTTCCGGAATCGGTAAAGATTTTGAAAAAAAACAGTGGCAGGAAACCCTTAAAGAAGCCGCCGTCAATTCAATTACACTTTTCTCCAAGTGCCATCATGGGTGGAGCTACCATCCGACAAAGGTAGGCAAAATCCATCCCCATCTTGGCTTTGATCTCTTGCGTGCACAGTACGACGCGACCAAAGAGGTTGGTCTCAACGCACCCATTTATCTTTCTGCTGGGGTTGACAATTTGGCTTCCTCTGAGCATCCCGAGTGGCGGGAGGTCAACCAGAATGGTACTTACACGGGCTGGGCGCAGAGCCCGTTGCAGGCGGGATTCCACCTGATGGATTTTCACAGTCCTTATCTAGACTACCTCTGCGGGCAGATCCGTGAGGCGGTCCGGTTGTTTCCCGATTGCGACGGTGTTTTTCTCGATATTATCAGCCAAAATCAATCTTGCGGGCGCTGGAGCCTTGAGTTCATGAAGGCGAACGGGCTGAATCCGGAGAATCACGAAGACCGCAAGGAATCAGCCCGGTTGGCTCTAGAAAAATACTACCGGCTCACAACCGAGGCGGCAAAATCCGAGCGCTCCGGCATGCCCGTTTTTCACAACGCCGGCCACATCCCGCGCGGCCGACATGATATTCTCCCGTATTTCAGCCACCTTGAGCTCGAGTCACTTCCAACGGGTGGCTGGGGTTACGATCACTTCCCCCTGTCCGCCAAGTATGCCTGCAATTTGCCGTTTGAGTTCCTTGGCATGACTGGGAAATTTCATACGACATGGGGTGAATTCGGCGGCTACAAACACCCCCATGCCCTTCGCTATGAGTGCGCGGCAATGCTTGCCTTTGGCGCCCGATGCAGCGTTGGGGATCAACTCCACCCGAGCGGTGCCCTCGACCCCTCGACTTACCAGATCATCGGCAGTGCCTACCGTGAAGTGCGCGATAAGGAACCATGGTGCCACGGCGCGGAACAGGTCTTCGATCTAGCCATACTCTCGAGCGAAGCCGAAAGCCGCACCCACCGCGAAGCCCTTTCCGACGAAGGCGCTTGCCGTGTATTACTCGAAAGCCATTTTCTT
>Ga0247834_1002480_pt1 | contig 27634 bp, 25 predicted proteins | sample LaCruzMarch2015__8_FD_187118 | JGI IMG/M metagenome (GOLD analysis project Ga0247834, IMG submission 187118) | Freshwater microbial communities from meromictic Lake La Cruz, Castile-La Mancha, Spain - LaCruzMarch2015_12m | ecosystem: Environmental > Aquatic > Freshwater > Lake | place: Spain...
TCGAGGTGAGCTTCCCGCTGTTGCCCGTCCCCGAAGACGCCATCCCGGCGGCCTTCCGCAAGGCCGTCGACCCCAGCGGCCCTGCTGCCGGCCGCATGATGGCTGCCCGCGCCATGGCACCCATCCCGCCACGGGCCCTGATTCCCATCATCTACCAGTTGATGATGGACCCCGATCCGAAGATCGCGGCCGCCGCCGTCAAGAGCTTCAGCACCCTCGACGAGAAGCTCGTGGGCCCCGTCCTCGGCGAGAACCTGCCCCCGCAGATTCTCGAAGCCCTGGCCCACGTGCTCATCGACCGCTTCGCCCTCCTCGAGAAGGTGATGTTCAACCGGTCGACCCCCGACGGCGCCTTCGCGTTCCTGGCGAAGAATGCCAGCGACGCCAAGGTCATCACCGTCGTCGTCGAAAACCAGGAACGCTTGCTGCGCAGCCACGACATCGTTCGTGGCCTGTCGAAGAACCACAAGGCTCTGCGTTCGGACATCGACAAGGCCGTCGACTTCCTCGTGCGCGAAGGCGTCTACCTCGAGGACATCAGCGAGTTCGAAGACGCGTTCTTGCGCCTCGGCAAGTCCGACATGCTGTCGGTGCTCAAGAACATCAAGGTCAAGGAGGAGCACCTCTCCGAGCGCGAGCGCCAGAAGGCGGCCGAGCTCGGCATGTCCGCCGACGAGTTCATCACGTCGGGTGCCGACGTCCTCACCGAGGAGGAGCGCGAAGCCCTGATGGCGGAGCTCCACGACGAGGATGAAGACGGCGAAAAAGAGAAGGACGACTGGTCAAAGACCCCCTTCATGAAGCTTCCGATCCCCATTCAGATCAAGCTGGCGATGACGGGCCCCCACGAAAAGGCCATCGAAGCCCTCAACAGCAGCAACCGCGTGGTCGCCGGCAGCGCCATCCGCAATCCGAAGATCAAAGAGAACGACGTCGTCAAGATCTCGCGCAGCAAGTCCATGCACGAAGACGTCATCCGCTACATTTGCAACAACGGCGATTGGACCAAGTCCTACGCCGTCAAATACAACCTCGTGCAGAACCCGAAGACGCCGCCCACCCTCATCAGCCGCTGGTTGCCCCTGATGCGGGCGACGGACCTGCGGTCCCTGGCGAAGTCCAAACAAGTGCCATCAGCGGTGTCGATCATGGCGCGACGCCTGATGAACGCCCGCGACCAATAGCGTCGCGCTGACGGGTCCGGCCGATGGCGACGTCGACGGGGTCGTTGACCGCGTCGCCGACGTCAGCCGACTGCGCCGAACTCAGCCAACCTGGGTGGGCTTGTCCTTGGGGAGCACGATGACGGGCTCGTCGGGGTGCCGCTTGTAGAGCACGGCGACCTTGCCGAGGGCATCCACCAGGATGGCGCCGGTCTGTTCGGCAATGCTGTTGGCATCGGCCTCGATGGCCTCTTTGTCCTCGCCGTGCAGCCGCACCTTGACGAGCTCATGGGCCAACAAGGCCCCCCTGGTCTCTTTGACGACGGCGTCGGTGAGGCCTTTGTGCCCGAGCAGGATGATGGGCTTCCGGTCGTGGGCCAGGGCTTTGAGAAACGCCAACTGCTTCGCGGTCAAGTTCATCCTGTGGCGCTACACGACCGGCCCCGACCTGCAAACGAGCCTCGAAGAGAAACCCGCTCTGGGGTTTGTCGCCGAGGCGAGTCTCTTGAGGGGCGGGCGGGGAAACCTCCCCGCCGATCAAGTCGAGGGCGGGTGCCGCTAGCGCTCGACAGATGGCGCCACCGGCGTGGTGTCGGGCACGACGGTGGTGAGCACCGATCGCAGGGCCGCGCCGCCCTGGTGGCCGAGGGCGGTGACGACGACGGCAGCGTCGCTGCCCTGAACATTGACCCGGGCGATTTCTTTCAGACCCTTGCTCACCCGCAGACTGCCAAGCACCGTCCCCCCCACCTTGGACAGGGTGGTGCTGACGACGATGGTGGCGTCGCGAAACCGGATCTGCTGGGTGTCGGCACAGGGCATCTCGACACAGGCGGCCAGCTCGGCCCGCACGCTTGGTTCGTCGACGACGACGACGCCGCTGGTGTGCACAAACGCTTCCCGCAAACGGGCGGTGAGGTCTTCGAGGCTGTAGCCCGGGGCGTCGATGCCGCGCATGGCCACGATGGGAGCGTCGACCAGGGGCCTTGCCGCGGGGGGCGGCCCTGTCGAAGCTGGCGGCGACGACGTATCATGGGCGCAGCCGACGACGACGACAGCCAGGGCACACAGGACGAAGCGGATGGCGTTTTTCAAGAGAGGCTGCACGTCGGCATGGTGGGGTGCCTGCCTGCTGCGGTCAAGGCCGCCCTTCCTCGCGAGCCCCTTCATTGCGGGTGTCGTCGTTGTCGTCGTCGTCGCGGGCCTGGCTGGATGCTCGACAGCCACAACGACGCCGACAACGGCAACGACGACCAGGGCGCCCCTTGTGGTGGCGACGTGTGGCGACACCACCGTCAGCATCGGGGCCGACACCAGCACGAGCAGCGTCGCCCACGACGTCGCCGTCACCGCCACCCTGATGCCGGAGGCCTGCGCCGCGCTCACCAGGTGGGGCCTCGGCTGGCGGCGACCGGCGCGCCTCACGGTGCACCACAGCGTCGACAGCTTCGTCGACGCCACCGGCCAGACCACCGACAGCCTGCGGGCCTGGACCTCCTGGGACCAGCTGCACCTGCTCACCTTGTCGTCGTGGACCGACCAGGGGCGGCCCGCCGTGGTGCGGCGCCTGACCCACGAGGCCTGCCACATCGGCCTGCTGCAGCGCTTCGTCGACGAGGACCAGGCTCGAAAGGCCCACCTGCCCCGGGCGCTGACCGAGGGCATCTGCAGCGTCGTCGCCGATCAGGGCGTCGACCGCCTCGACAAAGCCGCGGTCCAGCAGGCCCTGGCCGGGGGGCGCCCCATGGATTTCGTCGACGACAGCCCCTTCGCCTACGCCGTCGCCCACCACGTCATGGCCGGTATCGCCGCCTGCCGGGGTGACGCCGCCCTGCTCGGCCTGTTTGACGACGTCGCCGCCGGTGCCACCGCTGCTGGAGCCCTGGGTCGGGCGCCGCTGGCGTTTCTGGCCGGGTGCGACGACGGAAAAGAGGCAACCGACCGCCCGGCCCGCTAAGGTTGGGGTGTCCTGGTTCACTGTGGAGGTTGTCATGCGCTGGTTTCTGGGTGCCCTCATTGTGTCTCTCGCCACGTCGACAGCGGCCCAGGCGGGGATCTTTCTGAACGGCGTCAACATCGACGGCGTCGTCAACCAGACCTTCGAGAACTGCACGGTCAAGATCGACGAAAAGGGCAACGTCCTCATCACGGCCAAGGGCTATGAGGTCCAATCGTCGGCACCCAAGGTTGCGCCAACGACGACGACGCCGGCGGTGGAACCCGTCACCAAGCAATACTTCCTGGTGACCGACACCACCGACCCGCCCCAGGCCCAGTTTGACGTCGACGTGTTCATCAATTCGGTGTGGGTCAAGCGCATCACGGCCACCGACCAGCAAATCATCGTCGACGTGTCCAAGCACCTGCACAAGGGCAAGAACATCGTCCATTTCACCGCCACCAAGAACCTGAAGGAGGGCCGCAAGAGCGTTTCTCCCGAGCATTACCTGAAGATTCACCTCGGCGAGGGCAGCGTGACCGGCAACAACGTCATGATCGACAACCCGATCATCGAATACACCCGCACCGCCGCCGAAATGGGCACGTTCAGCGACGACCTGCCCTTGAACGGTCGCTGAGCATCGTCATCGTCATCGTCATCGTCGTCGTCGTCGTGGTTTCCGGTCGTCGTTCGCGTCATGCATCGCGTTGTGTGGTTGGTGTTTTCGAATCTGAGGCGCCCTGATGTTCACGCCCCTGCCCGGTCATTCTGTCGTCGGCCTGCCCATCGAGCAGATCGTGGCCATCATCGAGTCGATCAACTCGCCCAATATTGCCATTCCCGAATTGGGCACCGAGCCCACCAAGGCCTACCTCATCGGGTGCCTGACGCCGGGCGGGGGCGCCGCCATTTTCTGCTATTTGCTGCAGGTCGATACCAACCGGCCCATCATCTACATTTCCAACCCGCCCGAAGTGCCCCTCGACCAATACGCCTGGCTCGAGAGCGAATCGATTCAATACGTCGAAAGCATGGGCTTCATGCTCGACAACCTGGGCTTTCGCTCGCGGCCGCCCGGGGAGCAGCAGGCCCTCTACGAGAGCCTGCCCCCCTTTCGTGAACAGCAGCAGCGGATGGCGGGGTCGGTGACGTCCTCGTCGGCGGCGACCATGGCCCTGCCCGCCGAGGAAGTCCCTCCCGAGCGCTTGGCCGTCGCCCGCTTGCTCGCTTCCTTCTGACGGCCTGCCTCGCCCACCCGCAGGCCATTGACGGCGTCGCCTGATCCGGCGGACCGTGGCGGATGTCGAACACCCCCGCCAATTCCGCTGAGCCTTCCATCGCCTTGCCAGTGCTGGCCCTCGTCTTCTTCGTGGTGTTTTGGCCCATCGGCCTGGTGCTCGCCATCGTTTCGATCGTGAAGTTTCAGTCCGCCAAGGGCACCACCGCCCGGACGCTGGCCATCATTGCCCTCGTGATAAACCTCCTGCTGCCCATCCCCATGTGCGGCATCCTCGCGGCCATCGCCGTCCCCAATTTCGTGAAGTTCCAGTGCCGCTCGAAGCAGAGCGAGGCCAGGGGCAACCTGAAGGCCCTCTACGTCTCTGAGGAGAGCCATCGCGCCGAGTTCGACACCTACTCGACAGACCCCCAGGCCGTTCAGTTCACGCCCCGGGGCCAGAAGCTCCGCTACACCTACACGATTCTGTCGGCGACGAAGGAAGCCTTCAGCGCCGAAGCCCGCGGCACCGGCGACATGAACGGCGACCTCTGGACCATCGACGAGAAGAACGCCCTGACCAACGTCAACAACAGCTGCGAGCGCTGACGCCGTCAGCGAAAGGCCAACCGTGAACAGCTTTCACGGTTGGTCATAGTGAGGGTTTGTCGTCGGCAGAAAAAAGATGGCGGAGCGAGAGGGATTCGAACCCTCGATACCCTTGCAGGTACGCCAGATTTCAAGTCTGGCCTTGCACGTTTCACCATGCGTCACGGTGCACCACTGTGCTGCGATATTCAATGGTTACGAGACAGGGCGTTCCACTGAACATCACTGAACATCAGGGGCGTAGGTGGGTGAACGGGTGGGTGAATCGGGGCTTGGTGCCGCCATCGCGCGCGGCCCGTAGGTGGGTGAGACTGATGCAGCACGCAACAACCGCGCCAAACAATGACCGGGTGGTCATGGGTCTGGCGACATAGGCAACTCCCATGCCGCAGCACGCAAGCACCGCGCCAAACAATGACCGGGTGGTCGCCGATTTATGACCCATTTACACGGTGACGCGATGCGGCAGCAGGTTGCCGTCAGCCGCCTGAAACGCGCCTGCCATGAGATGGCCCACAGGGCCCCTCGCACGCGCGCGCGTACTGCTCAGCACCCCGCAACGCCAGCGGCGCCGAACGTCGATCCTGACGGACTACGCGGCGCCGCTTTTCAGTCGCTTGTATCGGCTGGCCGATATCGGGCCGAATGCCGGGTCCTGGCTTGATTTCCACCTGTTTGGATGGTGGTCGGAAGGCAAACCGAGGTATCGCCAACAGATGAAAAACCGCCATCCTCGGGCAACCGGCCTTGCCGTCGCGTTCGCAACCCTCGCCGCCTCTGGGTGTGCATCGACAAAGCAAGGCGTCGCGGTCCAAACGACTGCGGCGGGTGCAGCCATCGCAACAATCGGCGTCATGGGCCTCGTAGGTGAGAGCATCGCCGTCGGGGGTATCTTGGCATCCGGCCAAGCGGGACAAGAGGCTTTTCAGCCTGTCTTCGTGCAACTGGCTATCGGCGGTGGCATCAGCATTGCCATGGTCGTCGGCGGTATGGTGTGGTCGACCACGTCGGCCAACGAGATTGATTTCAGTCCGCGCGTGGAGGTCATTGAGAAGCGGGTTGAGGCGACACCAAAAAAGACACGGGCAGTCACGGCCACCAAGAGCCATGGCGTCGTAACGGCCAAGGTCGCGGCCTTGCTTGCGAAACCGGCGATAGCGTCAGCGTTCATCATCACTGGCGAAGACATCCAACGAGCCAAGGTTATTTGGAATGTCGATGTGCCGGGCGCGGCTGCCCGATTCAAAGACTGCAAAGCACAGCCGTTCGCCGATGGGTGGGGGGTGCCGCTGTCTTCTGCCACCTATGTCGGCGAGGAGACTTCTGGCGGCGTGGTCGAACACTTCGTGCTCACTCTCGAACGGGCCGACGCCCGGGCAGTTGCAAAGGCCAATCTGGTTGAACTTCGAATCTGCGACGAGGTGTTGGTCCTCGACAAGAACTCACAGAAGGGTCTGACCGAACTCCTTGGCTTCTAGCTCCGACCTCCCTTGCGTCAGTTCAGCGGCATGGTTCCGGTCTTGGTGCCCGCCACTGGCACCAGGTCATCGAGCAAGGCCACCGTTCGCCCGACCACCTTGGCCCCGGCATGGGCGTAGGTGTTCGCCGTCAGCGTGATGGTGCTGTGCCCGAGGGTGCTTGAAACCGCCTTCAGGTCGCCGCCGTTGCGTTCAAGCATCAGGGTCGCCGCACTGTGGCGGAGGTCATGGAACCGGACGACAGGCAGGCCAGCGGCGGCGAGGGCGTCCTTGAATCGCTTGGTGACGTAGTTCCGCTCATGGGGGGCGCCGCCGTCGTTGGTGAACACCAAGTCCATGGGGTTCTGCCAGACCTTGCCAAGTTCAAGGCGCCGGCGGGCTTGGGTGGCTTTGTGGGCCTTCAACAGCGCCACAAGGTTTGGCGACAGCGGGATGGTGCGGGCCGACTTCGCCGTCTTGGTTTCCACATGGCAGAACTTGCCGCCGATGCGCTGCAACTGGCCCCGCACCGACAACGATGGAATGGCGCCGTCGAGGTCCAGGTCACGCCAGCGGAGCCCCAAGACCTCGCCTTGCCGCATCCCTGTTGATGCGGCGACGAGAAAGACCCCACGCATGGAATGGTCCGCCACCGATGTGATGAACTTCCCGAGGGCTTCAGCGTCGAGGTGCTGCGATTCCCGATGACGGACCTTCAGCGAACCGGCCAGGGCGGCGGGGTTGTCGCCAATGAGCACGCGGTCACGTCGGGCGTCTTCCAATGCCTTGCGCAACACCGCGCGGGCACCGTTGGCCGTGGTGGGTGAGGTCCGCTTGGCGACGGTATCCATCATGCGCCGCACATCGACGGCGCGAACCTGTGACAGCCGCAATCGGCCAATCTCGGGCACGATGCGCTTGTCGACGTTCAACCGGTAGTCCGCCAGCGTGTTGGGCCGCAGTCGTGGCGCCGCCGTGTGCGCCAGCCATTCCTTCAGGTAGGCGGCGAGGGTGGGGTCTTCGTCGACCACCTCGCCGTGAAGGTGTTCACGCTTGATGTGGGCATCCCGTCGGTCTTTGGCCTCCGCTTGGGTGTCCCCCCAAAACTCGCGACGCTTTCCCGTGGTGGGATGCGGCGGGAGTCTCGCCACCCATTTCCCATCGGGGCGTTGAAAGACCGTCCCCTCGCCGCTGGCCCGCTTCCCGGCTTTCTTTGGTGCTTCGCTCATGGCGCCACCTCACCAACAACACCAACGACAGCCCCAGCTTCAACAACGACAGCCACGGCATCGGGGGCGTCGTCGAGGGCCTGCAATCCGTTGGCCTTCAGCGTGGAAAGAGCTCTTTCATGGGCCTTGCGGTCGACGTCAGCGACGGTGCCAGACCATGCCACGGGCCACGTCAGCCGCGTCAGGTCGGCGCGGGTGAAGGTGCCGCCAATGAGGTCGACACCGCGTTCGTTGAAGGCGAGCCAGGCCGCACGCTGGCGAAGACAGCCAAACCGGGCGCACGCAATGACCCGGTCGCTGTTGATGAACGGCGAGGTCGACTGAAGCCAGGCGGCGAGGTGGTCCCCGACGGGCCAGACGTCGCACAAGCCCCGGTCGGTCCCGAGGGCTTGGGCAGTGGCGAGCATGGAATCAGGCACGCCAGCGTGGAACGTGGCGCTTCCTGTGGCCCAACTAAGTTGGACGAAACATCGCCAGCGGTCCCCCTCGACCACCTCATAGCAGGCACCTTGCAGGGTCACGAGGTCCACGCGGGCCGTCGTTTCTGCCCACGACAGCCCCACATCCACCACGTCGGGCAGGTCGCGGGTGATGGCGCCGACGATGTCGTGGTCATCGACCACCATGTCCAGGCGGGCCAGGCAGGCGGCGACGTCGCCACCGTCTTCGGCCTCGATGGCCAGGGCAACGGTCAGGGTGGGAGCGGAGGGGGCGCCAACAACCGACAGTGTGGCGTGGATGCGGCAAGAGGTTTCCGCATCATCGAAAGAGGCGAGGTGCATGGGGGCTCCGATTGTGCGGCGGGTGAGAAGGGGGCGCACAACACATGTCCGTCCAGCCAGGCCCGGTGTTGCACGCCCCCTAGATCAGGGCTTCAAGCCAAGTCCTGATCAGGGCTTGAAGCAAGTTATGTAAACCGGGCCGCGCGTAGTGGCGCGTGCTGACAAGTGCCTAGACTTTCGCCGGTTTTGCCGGGTGTTCCTAGCGCTTGGGAATCAGGGGCCGGAAAGAGAAGGAAGAGAGAGTCGTTTTGGATTCTAAGGTTGAACCGGCAAAACCGGCGAAAGTCACTGCCTGATGCGTGGTGATACGTTCGACGGTCGGCGACGTTTTCACGCCCATTCTATGGCTTGCGGATGCGGCGGTTTCGGAATGGGTGGTGCGACTTTCGCCGGTCCATAAAGTGTTTTTTGGACTTTACGGACCGGCGAAAGTCACCGGGCTAGGGCGCCCACCATTCGGCCAACAGTTTCGGGTTCACCCGGTAGGTCTTGGGTGGTCGGCCCATCCGTTCGGAAACGGTTTCTCCCTCGGGAGGGAGCACCCGCCCATGGTCCACAAGTTCCTTGAGGGCCACGGTGCATTCCTTCGCCGACTTCAACCCTCGCCAGCCCTTCTTCGCCATGTCCCGAGGGCTGAAGGCCACCCACCGAAGCTCTTTCAACTTCTCATCCACCTTGACCGCGTTGTTTTGTTCCGCCGTCGACGTGACGAGGGCAATGGTGCGGAGCCAGGACGCCACGCAATACTCGTCAATCAGACGGACCGCGCTTTCCATCGTCGACTGTGAGACGTCCCCCACGACGTCAACAGCGCCGTCAGCGGCCCATTGGGCGAGGTGAAGCACAAGGGCGAAGCGACCGACCAGGTCGAGGGCCTTGCCCATGAATGGCTCAAGGTCGGCGACGACGTGTGTTCCCGTGGCGTAGCCCAAGCGGGCCTCGTACCCACGCCACACGGTACGCGCCCCCGGCGTCAGGTTCACCGTCAGCGGTCCCCCAAGCGCCACCCAGAGGTCTTGGGTGGCGTCGTCCGTCTCTTCCACGGGTGCCGCAACGGTGGCAGGTTCGACGTCAGGGCCCCACCCTTCGCCGAAGTTGTTTCCCATGATGTCGACCTCGCCATCGGCGCGCACGGCAACAGGGCGCCGTGAGTCCGTTGGTGCCGTCTTCTGTGAAGGAACCTTGGGGCGTCGCAGCATGGCCGACGACGCAACAGGCCCCCATTCCTTCGCCAACAGGTCGCCGATCATGCGTTCGAAACGGTCCCGCACCGTTGGATTCGCATCGGTCGGGGCAGTCCAGGTGCCGGGCACGTCGTCGGGGTAGGCAATGAGCCCGAACCGCTCAAATAGGCCGTCGTCCCCAACCTTCAGCAATGACTGTGCTTTGGCAGGTTGAATCCCGCCAAGAACGTTCAGGTATGCGTCGTCGACGATCCGGTCCTCTCGTGAGAGTCGCTGTACCTTGTGGGTGCCGCCCGAGTAGGCCGTCAGGTAGAACGGCGCATCGCTCCCACCGTCGCCACGGTACTTCTTGAAGCTGTGCAGCCATGCCGCCAGTTCATCGGCGACGAGAGTCAAGCCCCGTGACGTCGCCATGAGGTCGGCAAGTTTCTCGACAGTCACATCGTTGACCACGATGTGGTCGGTCGGTGGTTCAGGTGGCGGGTCCGCTTCTGATGGACGGTCGGGTGGGGCGGTCCCCTTCGCAGAGGCATCGGCGACGGATCGCAGGTACCCTTTCTCGACGGCGTCGGCTTCCTTCTTCCTCGCCAGCCATTTGGTGCGAGCCTCCCTCATTGGCACGGCGCGGACCCCTTCGGCATCGACAAGGGGCTTGGTTGCCGCCTTCAGTGCGGGTGTCTTGGTGCGTCCAGGTGGGGAAACAATCATCCCCCAAAGGCAGGCGCGGACGTCGAACCCCTCCCGCAACCGCAAGTGGACCCCTCGACCGATGGCCCCGGCGAGCGCCACCAAGACAGGCACGGCCACCATTTCGACCGCTACCCCCAACGCCCGTGCCTGATCGGCGCAGAAGTCGGCGACGGCTTGGGGCAAGACGTCGATGGGGAACGTCGGTGCCCGTGGGATTGGGGCCAGCGGCATCGGGTCCGGCAACGACCGCCATGTCTCCTTTGTGCGAGCACCACGGACCGCACCGATGACCCGGTCTGGGGTCCCATCCTTCAAAGGGACCATCGGCAAGGGTGAGTCTTGGAACGCACCGCCAGTGCCCTCGCCCCCACTGGCCCGCTTGTCGGGCTTGGGGGCTGTCGTCGACGGCATCGGGCGGTCTTCGGGGTACGCCGGGGGCTCTGTACCGTTGGCCAGTCCTTTTGCGATGGTCTGGCGTGCCAGGTGGGGGCTGGCGACGCGTTTGCCCCAACCATCGACAACGTCGACCAGGGCGCGGGTTGCTTCGTCCTCGCTGTGCCCGTGCGGCACGCCCCGCTTTGCCGACATCGCGGCGGCATACAGGGCATGGTGCTTGCCGCCGTCGGGCGTCGTGGCGAGGTCCCGGCAGATGCCCGCCAGACGTGCCGTGCCCCATAGCCGCGTACGGGCGGCGCCCACCACGTCGTCAGGCCGTTTGGCGTGGGGGGTGGGCACTGTCGGCGCCAGCGGCACCAACTTGCGGGCTTCAGCAACCACCGACGACGGGTCAAAGAGCCGATGGCCGTCGACGGTCCACCATTGAACGGCGTTGTTCTGGCGCTTGCCTCCCTTGCCATCGGGCACCATGAGCGGCGCCCGAGGAAGAAAGTGCATCCGGCTGGCGTCTTTGGTGCCGGGGTCGTTGTGCCCGAGGGCCAGGCGCTCCGACAGTATGAGCCAGACGGACGGCCAGTCGGCGGCATCGACGTCCACGGCAAACGGCACCACGACGCGCCAAGACTCGGGCAGCTTCTTCCACCCACTCCCCCACGTCGTCCACGCGAACGCGCGGACACCCATGCTGGCGAGGTTGTCGGCGACGGCGTCAACGTTGGCGGGGCTGACGTTGTCCAGGTCCATGACGAACATCGTCACGGCATCGACGTTGGCCAACTTCCGCTTGGTACCGGGCTTGTAGCGGCAAGGCGAGAAAGCCTTGCCCCGCTTCTTCGCTTCGTCGTCGGTGGCATCCACCTCGACAAGCGCCTTGTCGACGTCATCCTTGAAGGCGCTTTCCAATGCGGCTACACTCATGGAGTGCGCCGCTGGTTGGTTGTCCATGGCGTGCTTGAAGATCGACACTCCCAAAACCCGCTCATTCACTGGCGCGTCTCCCAATACGCCAGTGGATGAGTCGTCTTGTGGGGGATCGTCGGGCCAGGGCGTGTCTTCGTCGGGGTAGGTGTCAGACATTGCGGGCTCCCTTCGCTTTGATGCGGACATGGGTGGGGTAACGGGCACGGTGCGGGATGACCGACGTCAACCGCCGTTCAAGCACCAACCGGGCGACGGCTTCAAACACGGCGGAGGCCTTCCATTCGGACAGCGCCCGCATCAGGTCGGAGATTGCGGCGTAGCCCTCGACGCCGTCGACCTTGCGAGGTTTGCAGCCAGCCGCAGCAGCCATGACCGCCAGACGGCAGGCGGCGTGCTTCGCTTTGGCCGTTGGCTTGGTGGTCGGCTTGGTTTTCCGGGTGGCCATCACACACCACCCTTCACGGCGGCGGCGAGGAAGGCGCGCATCGCCTCTTCCGTCACCAAGACGCACTTGCCGATGCGCACCGACGCGATGGCGCCCGAGGCGATGTACTGCCGGGTTCGGGTGATGCCGATCCCGAGGGCTTTGGCCACTTCGGATGGGCGATACCCCACCTTCAATGGTGAATGTGAAACAACAGCGTGGCGAGCTTCAGTATCTTGCATTTTGTTGGCCTCATGGGGGGTCTCGCGGCACCAAACAGTGGCGCCGCCTGACTCCACATGCGCATACGAAACGGTGGTCGGTCAACGACACCGCTGCCGCTAGCTGAGACTCCTTTGGCGAACCGTTTCCACATGTCCCCACAGATTCAAGCACTTGGACACCAGATCTGGACGGTGCCCACCGAACAAATGGTCGGCAACTGCGATGGTGCCCCGCCGGCGCATCCATCAGGTTGGTGGGTGTTCGCTCACACAGTGATAGCGACCAACAATCCATCTCACTCCAAAGCCACGCGGCGACCAACAACACCACGACGCTTGACACGTCGGTGCTGTTTGTTTAGAATGTGTTCACTAAGCGAGCACAGACTCACAAGCGTGAAAACAATCGCGAAAGGGTCGTTCCCGACCCTGCCGGATCTAGGGCCACCGTCGCGTCATGCCGATGCAATCGCATCACCCCAGATCCCGCCGCAAGATCGCCAGTGCCGATGACCTCCGTCTAGACAGCGTCGCCACGCTGACACCCGTCTGGCGTGCGAGGGTGGTCAGGCTGACGCCGTCGACGTCGTGGGCCATGAGCAACGCGCGGTCGGCGACTGACAGGCTGGCCAGGTGGTGGGCAAGGTCTGGCGGCACATCCTCGACGCCACACGGTGCCATCGGTTCGACAGACCGGGCGAGGTCGACGGCGTCCAGCCGTCCACGGCGAGACTCACGGCGTCGCATGTCCCGCAACGTCCACCCTGCCCGCGTGGCTATGAAGCCCTCGACGGCGCGGGTGCTGTCGAACCGGTAGACGTCGACGGCCAAGACCCGGCACAACGTTTCTTGGACGGCATCGTCAACGTCATGAGTGATGCCCCCACTGGCCCGCCGAACCATGCGCCGCACGATGGCCACAAGCTCGCCAGCCGACACGCCAAACACATCGGCAACCGGGTCCCGAGGGCTGGTAGGTGGGTGGGTGGGTGGGTGAAGCCCGCTCCCCCGTGTTTCTTGGGGGTCGCGGGCACGCGCGCTTGTTTGGGTTTTGTCGTCGTCAGAGAGTGGCGGAGCGAGAGGGATTCGAACCCTCGATACCCTTGCAGGTACGCCAGATTTCAAGTCTGGTGCCTTCAGCCACTCGGCCATCGCTCCGCCGACGTGTGTAGCAGACTGGGCGGCAAAGGCTACTGCGGGCTCTTCAGGCCCTCCCAGGGCCCTGCCCAGGCCCCCAAAACCCTCAATCCACGGCGCAGTGGCCGCCGGTGCAGGTGGTGCCGCCCGGGCAGTCTCCCTGGACGGTGCAGGTGCGGCGGGCGCATTGGCTCAGGCCCTGGTTGCAGCGGAGGCGGGGGTCGCAGCCGTCGTCGGTGGTGCAGCTGATGGCCCGGCAGGAGCCGATGGCGCAGCGCAGGCCCAGGGGGCAGTCGACGTCGACGGCGCAGTCGGTGGCGCAGACGCCGAAGTCGTTGCAGCTGCTGCTGGCGTTGCAGTCGGCGTCGTCGGCGCGGCAGCCGCAACTACCACCGGGGAAGCTGCTGTTGCAGGAGCCGAAGACGCATTCGTTGTCGACGGCGCACTGCCCCGTCGGGCGGGCTTCGCCCTCTCCCTCGCCTTCTCCCTCGCCTTCTCCCTCACCCTCGCCTTCTCCCTCACCCTCGCCTTCTCCCTCACCCTCGCCTTCTCCCTCACCCTCGCCTTCTCCCTCGCCTTCTCCCTCACCCTCGCCTTCTCCTTCGCCTTCGCCCTCGCCTTCCCCCTCGCCTTCTCCTTCGCCTTCAGCAGGACCGGGGGCGCAGCCTTCGCAGCCTGTCGACGACGACATGAGCCCGAAGATCCCGATGGCAAAGCACAGGGCGGAGAGGGAGCGGTGCATCAGGGGGCCTCAGGTGTCGGTGTCGGGGCGCCAGCGGAGCAGGGCGTCGAGGTGGGTGTCGAGCCAGGCGTCGGCGTCGACGGCGCCGTGGAAGGTGGCCTCTTCGGCGCGGAAGGCGCGGGAATGGACCACGCGGCGGCCGTGGCTGTCTTTGCCCTCGCCAATCTTGGCGTGCAGCATCTCGTGGTGAACGATGCGGGCGACGACGACGGCGGGGACGTGGACGGCGTCGAGGACGGGGTGGATGACGATGCGGCGGGCCCGGTGGTCGTAGCTGCCGAAGGTGATGCTGCGGCGTTGGCGGCGGCTGGGTGAACCGGCCTGGCTCCAGCCGATTTCGGCGGCGATGGCGTTGCCGAAATAGCGGGCGTTGATGGCCTCGTAGTGCTGCAGCAGGTCGTGGGCGGACCCCTTCCAGGCCCCGTCCTTCATGGGCTTTGACGCCCAGCCCAGCAGGTGGATGCGGGAGCGGGTGAAGGTGTCGACGACGTCGCCGGCCTTTTTATTGCCGGTGGCGAGGTAGACGGCCACCGCGCGGCGGACGTCGTCGTCGGCCTCCAGAAACATCTGGTGCACGCGGATGATGCGCACCCCGTCGCGCTCGCTTTGGGACAGCAGCACCGAGCGGGTGTCGACGATGACGACGCGGGCGCCGGGCACGACGGACGTGATGCACTCCACCAACAGCCGGGTGCGGGACACGGCCTTCACCAGGGGGGCCGTCGTCGATGACGGCGTGGGCGCCCGCAGTGGCGGCGGCAGGCTCGCCAACATCGGCACTGGCGCAGAGACCGACGACGGCGACGAAGATGCACCAGGCAACGGGCTCGCGGTCCGCGCCGCTGGCGGCAGGGCCGACGACGTCGACGACGCCATCGACGAAGTCGACGACGACGGTGGCGACGATGGCGCCTCGAAGGTGAATGCGAGCTGGGACTTCACGTCCGCCAAAGCCTCGCCGACCCAAACGCCCCCGTAAAGCGACCGCCACCGCGGCATCGGGGCACGGGTTGACAACGACGGCGCCGACCTTGACACCCCGGATATGTGGTCCCTGTTTGACGTCGTCGCCAGTGATTCGGTTCTTGTGCCCACCGTGCCCGCTCCGCCCCCGTCGGGCGACGATGGCATCGTGGGCCTCATCGCCCTGATCCTTTTTGTCGGCTTCTTCGTCGTCACCGGCGCCCTGTACCTGCGCAAAAAGCGCATCGAGCGCATCGACGCCCTGGCCGCCGAACTCGACAAGCCCGGCACGTCCGACACCCGCGCCCTGCCGCCGACGGGCGAAGGCCCCGAAGCCGTCCCCGTCCCCAAGGCCGCCGACCTCGTGGCCGCCGAGAAGGCCGCCCTGCTCAAGCGGGCCGAAGCCGACGCCGCCGCCCGCGCCGCCGCCCGCGCCGAAGCCGCCGCTGCCAGCGGTGACGACGAGGCCAAAGCCAAGGCCGAAGCCGCCCGTCAAAAGGCCACCGCCGCCGAGCAGGCCCTGGCCGTCGCCGCCGACGAGGCCCGCACCCTGCGGCTGGCCCTCGGCCGCACCCGCGATGGCCTGATGGGTCGCCTGAAGACCGCCGTGGGCGGCAAGACCATCGACGCCGCCGTCCTCGACGACATCGAGACCGTGCTCTTCTCCGCCGACATCGGCGCCCGCACCGCCGAGCGCATGCTGCAGGCCGTGAAGACCAAGCTGTCCAACAAGCAGCTGGCGGACCTCGACAAGGTCGCCGAGACTTTGAAGGCCGAAGCCACCGCCATCCTCGACACCGTGCAGGTGAAGCCCCTGGCCCACTCCGTCACGCCGGGCACGGGACCCCACGTGGTGCTCGTCCTCGGCGTCAACGGCGCCGGCAAGACCACCACCATCGGCAAGCTGGCCTCCCAGCTCAAGGCCTCGGGCAAGTCCGTGCTCCTCGGCGCCGGCGACACCTTCCGCGCCGCCGCCGCCGACCAGCTCGACGTCTGGGCCACCCGCGCCGGCGTCCCCATCGTCACGGGCCCCGACGGCGGCGACCCTTCCAGCGTCCTGTTCGACACCGTCAAGAAGGCCGTGGCCGACAACATCGACGTCGTCCTGTGCGACACCGCCGGTCGCCTGCACACCAAGGTCAACCTGATGGAGGAGCTCCGCAAGGTGCATCGCTCCCTGGCCAAGGCCTGCCCCGGCGCCCCCCACGAGGTCATCCTGGTCCTCGACGCCACCGTCGGCCAAAACGCCATCGCCCAGGCCAAGCAGTTCGGTGAAGCAGCCCCCCTCACGGGCATCATCCTCACCAAGCTCGACGGCACGGCCAAAGGCGGCGTCGTCCTCGGCATCGTCGACGAGCTCAAGGTCCCCGTGCGCTACATCGGCGTCGGCGAAACCATCGCCGACCTCCGCGCCTTCGTGCCGAAGGACTTCGTCGAGGCCCTCTTCTCCGACAGCGTCGGCGCCCCCCCGGTGGGCTGAGCGGGCTTGTCGACGACGTCGCCGTGTGGGATGCCGCTCCCATGGCTCGTCTGCGTCGCTTTTCCCTCGTGGTGGTTCTCCTGACGGGCGCGGCAGCCCTGGCCGCCGTTGGCTGCGCCACCACCGGCACCGGCAGCAGCGACGGCCCCGACGCCGCCGACTACGCCGCCCTCGACGTCGGCAACAGCTGGACCTACGCCATCACCCCTGGCCCCGATGTGCCCTCGGTGGTGCGCATCGTCAGCCGCGATGAGCGGGGCTTCTATGTCGACGACCGCGGTGGCCGCATGGCCCCCCGCAGCGATGGGCTCTACGACGGCACCCGCTTCCTGCTCAAAGAGCCCCTCGTCGCTGGCGCCACCTGGCTGGCCATCACCCCCGGCCCACGGCCCGGCGTGCCCGGGCCCACCGAGAACTACCGCGTCATGGCCACCGGCCTCGACGTCACCGTGCCCGCCGGCACCTTCCGGGACTGCATTCAGGTCGAGGCCACCACCCAGACCCGCGACCCCCAGACCGGCAAGCCAGCGACCCTGGTGATGACGTGGTTCTGGGCCCCCAAGACCGGCATGGTGCGCTTGCAGCAGGCCGTGCGCTTCGCCGACGGCAGCGCCCCCCTGCCGACCGCCACGATGGAACTGGTGTCGTTCACCGCCGCCGGCGCGACGGCGACGACGGCGCCCGCCCCGACGGCGACGGTTCCCGCCACGCCCGCCACTCCCTGAGCACCACGCCCAGTGACCCTGCGTGAGCTGACCGCTTTTTCGACGGAGTTGCTGTCGGCCTACAGCCGCAACGACGCGACGCGGGCCACCATCCTCGAGGTCCAGCGTCGTCGGCTGCGGGAGCTCGTCACCGTCGCCAGCCAGACCCGCCGCTACCGGGGCCTGACGTCCCTCGACGCCGCTGCGCCCACCGACAAGAGGGCGGTCCTCGACGACTTCGATGGCGGCCTCGTCAAGGGTGCGCCCGACGAAGCCAGTGTGCGGGCCTTTCTGCATCGCGGCGCCCCGGCGTCGCTGCTCAACGATCGCTTCATCGTGGCGACGACGTCGGGGACCACCGGCGAGGTCGGCATCTTTGTCACCGACGACGCCTCCTTCGCCCGCCTGCGGGCCACGGTCTTTGCCCGCATCTTTCGCGGTCAACTCAAGCCCGAGGGCTTCGCGCTCCTCGCCAAACGCCGCTACCGGCTGACCTTTGTCATAGCCACTGGTGGCCACACCATGACGTCGGTGTTGGCCCTGCGCATGCCGAAGGCCGGTCGCATCGCGGCGGACGTGTCCGTCGTCAGCATCGACCAGCCCCTGCAATCCCTGGTGCAGGCCCTCAACACCCGTCCGCCCCTGCTGCTGCACTCCTACGCCACCGTCCTCGAGCTGTTGGCCCACGAGCAGCTCCAGGGCCGCCTGCGCCTGGCCCCCGAAATCGTCACCGCCGGCAGCGAGCCCCTCACCCAGCAGGCCCGCCAGACCCTGCAGGCGGCGTTTCCGACGGCGACAATCCTTGAGACGTGGGCAGCCACCGAACACGTGGCCCTGGCGGTGTCGTGCACGCTCGGCCACCTGCACCTGAACGAAGACGCCGCCATCATCGAGGCCGTCGACGACGACAACCGCCCCGTGCCCGCCGGCACCTGGAGCGAGCGGGTCCTCATCACCAACCTGCTCAACCTCACCCAGCCCCTGCTGCGCTATCGCCTCGACGATCGCGTGCGCGTCGATCCGGCGCCGTGCCTGTGCGGCTCGCCGTTTGCGCGCATCGAGGTCGAAGGCCGCACCGACGACACCATCTACCTCGACGACGGCCATGGGTTTCAGGCCCATACCCCCATCCCCTTCGAGGTGGTGCTCCTCGGCGTACCCGGGCTGTGGCAGTTCGCGCTCGTCCACGAGCAGCAGAACGAACTGCGCCTGAGCATGGTGACAGACCCGGGTGCCGACGCCGCCACCGTCGCCGCCGCTGTCGTCGTCCGCATGGAGCGGCACCTGCGGGACCACGGTCTGACCGAGCAGGTGTCGTTTGTCGTCGAGCAGGTGCCGTCCCTGAGCCGCCACCCCCGCTCGGGCAAGCTGCGCCAAATCACCAGCCTGGTGCGCAAGCCCGAAGCGTTCGTGCCCGCCGCCACCCGCCGCGTGGCGGGCGAAGCCGCGCCGACGCCTGCTTCGTCGTCGTCACGACGCCGGCGCTGACGTTTCTAACGCCGGGCCCAGGCCCGCAGGCGTCGCTCAGCTTCATCGAGGGTCGCGTCCTGCTTGCAGAAGGCGAAGCGCAACAACTGGCGGCCACAGTCGACGTCGACGCTGTAAAACGCCGAGGGCGGAATGGCCGCCACACCGGCCTCGCGAATCAAGCGGCGGGCAAAGGTGCGGTCGTCTTCGTCGGTGATGGCGCGGATGTCGGCGAGGCAGAAGTAGGCGCCCTCGGGGACAGCGACGGTGAAGCCGCACTCGGTCAACACATCACAGACCCGGTCCCGACGACGGCGATAGGCCGTCTGCAAGTCGGTGATGAAGGTGTCGTCGAGACGGTCGAGGGCTTTGGCCATGGCCACATGCAGGGGCGTCGACGCACAAAAAGTCAGGTATTGGTGGGCCCGCTGGGCGGCCGCGATGAGGGGGGCGGGGCCCGTGGCCCAGCCCACCTTCCAGCCGGTGTAGGAAAATGTCTTCCCCGTCGACGACAGCGTCACCGTGCGCTCCGCCATCCCCGGGCGGGTACACAAAGGTGTGTGCGCCACTCCGTAGGTGAGATGTTCGTACACCTCGTCACACACGGCGATGAGGTCGTGCTGCACGCACAACGCCGCCAGCTGGTCGAGCTCCTCCACCGAGAACACCCGGCCCGTCGGATTGTGGGGCGTCGTCAGCACCACCATGCGGGTCTTCGGCGTCACCAGGGCCGTGAGCTCGTCGATGGGCAGGCGGAAGTCCGGCCAGCGCAGGGTGGCGACCTTTGGCACCGCCCCCGCCATGGCGATGGTGGCGGGGTAGCCGTCGTAAAACGGCTCCAGCAGCAGCACCTCGTCACCGGCGTCGAGGAGCCCGATCATGACCGCCGCCAGGGCCTCGGTGGCCCCCGCCGCGCACATGACCTGGCTCATGGGGTCGAGGTCGATGCCGTAGCGGCGCTGCTGATGGGAGGCCACCGCCCGCACCAAGGGTAGCACGCCCATGGAGCGGCCGTATTGGTTGTGCCCACCGCGCATGGCCTCGATGGCGTCGTCGACGATGGCCGACGGGCCGTCGAAGTCGGGAAAGCCCTGGGACAGGTTCACGGCCCCATGCTCAAGGGCAAGAGCCGTCATCTCCGAGAAGATGCTGGTGCCAAGGGCCTTCAGTGCCGTGTGGGCCATGTCGCCGCCTCCATCGATGTGTCGTCGGCCGTCGGCCGTCGTGGTGGTCGTCGTCGTCGTTCAGCGCTTGGTGGGGGCCCAGGCGGGGATGGAGCCTTCGCCGTAGCCGTCGACGTAGAAGTCCGCCCAGATGTCGGTGTTGCCCGGCGTCGCCGCGTAGTGGTCGAAGTCGGTGACGCCGCGCTCGCGCAAGATCTCCTCGTCGAGCATGGGGCGCCCCGTCAGCCCGAGGTTCTTCGTCGACAGGATCTTCAAGGCGGCGTCGGCCATGATCTCGGGGGTGCGGGCGTGGGCGTTGCCCTCGTCCTCGCCGAGCAACATGTCGAGAGCCGCGGTCTTGATGACCGTGCGGGGCCACAGGGCGTTGACGGCGATCTTGTCGTCGCGAAGCTCCTCGGCGAAGCCCAGGGTCAAGATGGTCATGCCGAACTTGGTCATCGAGTACGCCGCCGTGCCGTTGAGCCATTTGGGCTCGAGGCGAATGGGGGGCGAGAGGTTCAGCACATGGGGATGACGGCCCGCCTTGGCGCTGGCCTTCAGGTGCGGCAACGCCAGGTGGGTGACGACGAAGACGGCGCGGTTGTTGATGCCGATCATGAGATCGAGCTTCTTGATGGGCACGCTGTCGATGGGCGCGATGTGGATGGCGCCGGCGTTGTTGACGACGATGTCGATGCCGCCGAATTCCTTCACGCCGGCGTCGATGGCGGCCTGGACGCTCTCTTCGCTGCGGACGTCGCACTGCACGGCCAGGGCCTTGCCGCCCAGGGCTTTGACCTCGTCAGCCACGCTGTGGATGGTGCCCGACAGCTTGGGATGGGGGTCCGACGTCTTGGCCGCCAGGATGACGTTGGCGCCGTCCTTGGCCAACCGCAGGGCGATGGCGCGACCGATGCCGCGTGAGCCACCGGTGATGAAGGCGGTGGAACCAGCGAGGGATTGAGCCGTATGCGCCATATCGATGACCTCCCAAAGGCGGCCCGCGCCAGCGAGCCATCGCACCGCCGCTTCTGACAGCCGTGCCAGCGCGCATTGACACACTGTCCACGACGACGGAAGCCCGGACGGTCACCCACCGCCTGGAGCGCCATGAAGCTGCCTGACAACGCCGCCTTCGCGACCCGCTGCATCCACGCCGGCCAGGTTCCAGACCCCACCACCGGCGCCATCATGACGCCCATCTACCAGACGTCGACCTTCGTGCAGGACGGCCCCGGCGTGCACAAGGGCTACGTCTACGCCCGCAGCCAGAACCCCACCCGTGACGCCGTCCAGCGCAACCTGGCCGCCCTCGAAGGCGCCAGCCACGGCCTGTGTTTCTCGTCGGGCTGTGCGGCCGAAGCCGCCATCGCCATGTGCCTGGAGGCCGGCGACCACGTCGTGTGCAGCGACGACGTCTACGGCGGCACCTTCCGCCTGTTCGACAAGATCTTCCGCCGCTTCGGCCTGACCTTCACCTATGTCGACATGACCAGGCCTGACGACGTCCGCGCGGCCATCACCGACAAGACGAAGCTCATGTGGGTCGAGACGCCGACAAACCCCATGCTCAAGCTCATCGACATCCGGGCCATGGTCGACATCGCGAAAGAGTTCACCGCCCAGGGCATCGCCGTCGTCGTCGACAACACCTTTGCCACCCCGTACCTGCAGCAGCCCCTCGCCCTCGGCGCCGACATGGTGGTGCACAGCACCACCAAATACCTGGGGGGCCACAGCGACGTCATCGGCGGCGCGGTGCTGACGAGCAGCGACGACTGGCACCAGCGCCTGGCCTTCGTGCAGAACGCGGCGGGCGGCGTGCCCGCACCGATGGACTCCTTCCTGCTGCTGCGCTCCACCAAGACCCTGCACGTCCGCATGCAGCGACACGTCGAAAACGCCATCACCATCGCCAACCTGCTGGCCAACCACCCCAACGTCGAGAAGGTCTACTACCCGGGCCTCGAGAGCCACCCCCAGCACGAGCTCATGAAGCGCCAGATGCGGGGCCCCGGCGCCATGATCAGCTTCGTCGTCAAGGGCGGCCTCGAGAAGGCCAGGCGCCTGCTGAAGGCCACCCGGCTCTTTGCCTGCGCCGAGAGCCTTGGCGGCGTCGAGAGCCTCATCGAGCACCCGGCCATCATGACCCACGCCTCCGTCCCCAAAGAACAGCGCGAGGCCCTGGGCATCGACGACGGTCTCATTCGGGTGTCCGTGGGCATCGAGGACATCGAAGACCTCTGCACGGATCTGCGGGCTGCGTTGGACGCCTGACCGAACGCTTTCGCTACCGATCAAAGCAAGGGGGTCATTTGCCGCATTGGTCGATGACGGGTCGCCCTGATCAGACACCGTTCAGGCTTGCAAATGCCACATGTTGTGGGTATCTGTATACAACAAGCAACCACAGACGCCCCGTTGGCCACCATGCCATTGGTGCGTCGACCCAGACGGCACGAGCGAGGTCCCCATGGCGAGCAAGAAAGCCCCAAAGCGCGCGATTGTTTCCTTCAAAGACCTGCAGATTGCCTACCTGCTCGACGGCATCGCGGGCGTCGAGAAGCTGGTGGCCGGCCGCAAGAACGCGGGCCCCATCCTCAAGCGCGCCCTCAAGGAGATGAAGGGCCAGGGTCGCAACGTCGAGACCCTGGAGGCCTACATCAACAGCAAGCACGGCACCTCGGGCCGGGGCCGCACGATGCCCAACGTCGGCGAAGAGCGCCGCTACAAGGCCCAGCAGATTGCCGACGGCGGCACCTTCCTGCGCCTGCCCCTGACGCCCATCGGCGTGAAGAAGGGTGGCGTCGTCAAGGTGCGCTTCGAGGCCGACCGCGTCATCGTCACCAAGATCTGACGCCACCTCGTGGCTGAGCCTTCCTCCCGTTCACCGCGCGTCTGGCGGGTGCTCGCCAGCGCCAGTCTGGTGTTGGCGTTGCTGCCAGTGGTGCTGCTCCCCCAGCTGGTGGCTGGCGTCCACCCCGAAGCCGCCACGGGCTTCGCCGTCGTCGAGCTCACGGCCCTCGCCCTGTGGTGGCTGAGCCGGACTGTCGGCCAGCGCCGCTCCCTGCGGGTGTCGTTTCTCGCCGTGCCCTTTGCCCTCGGTGCCCTCGCCACGGCCCTGCAGGTCTTCCCCCTGCCCGGCGCCGTCCTCGACGTGCTCCAGCCCGACACCGCCAGCCTCCGTCGCTTCATCCAGGAGGGCCTGCCCGAGGCCCTGCGCGGCACCGTCTGGTCGGTGACGTCGATGGACCCCAACGAGACCCGGGCGGCCCTGCTGCGCCTGCTCGGGGCCACCGCGCTCTTTGTCGTCGTCGCCGACGCTGCCCGCGACCAGCGGCGGGCCCGCCTGGTCTGGCGGGCGGTGCTGTTGGCGGGCGCCCTGGTGATGGTGGTCGCCGTGGCCCACGCCGTCTTCAACGTGCCCGGGGCCTGGGGCCAGTTCAGCCGCCTGGGCGGGGTGTTGTTCGCCCCCATCGTCAACCCCAACCACCTCTCCAAGGTGCTGGCGGCGTTTTCGCTGTTGGCCCTCGGCCGCGCCTTCAGCGTGCGCCATCGCCGGGAGGCCATCGTCGCCGGCGTCATCGGCGTGGCCTGCGGCGTCGGCGTCGCCCTCACCTTGTCCCGGGGCGGCGTGCTCGCCTATGTCATCGGGCTCATCGTCTGGGCGGGGCTGTTCTTGCGGGCCCGCGCCGAGGCCAGCGACGACAACGGTGCCGGCAACGGCAGCAGCGGCAGCACCCTGCCCCCCTTCGCCCTGCCCGCCCTGGCCCTGTCGGCGGTGTTGGTGGTCATCGTCGGCGTCGTCGTCATCACCGACGACGCGGTGTTCAAAGAGATGGCCACCCTGCAGGAGGACGCCGCCAACGTCGAGGGATCCAAGCTCGCCATCCTGCCGCCAGCCCTGTCGTTGGTGCCCCTGCATCCCGTGACGGGGACGGGCAACAACGCCTTTGGCGCCGCCTTCACCTCGGTGTCTGTGCCCGGCACCCTGTACGACGACGAACTGACGTTCTCCCACGTCGAGAACATCGTGGTGGCCACCCTGGTTGATCACGGCGCCTTCGTCGGCGGCCTGCTGCTCATCGTGGGCTTGTTCATCGCCCGCCATCTGTTGACGGGGCTGCGCAGCACCCGGGCCATGGCGGCCAGCGCCGGCGTCGTCGTCCTCGTCGTCGGCGACCTCGTCGACTTCGCCCTCGAAACCGGCGCCGGCATTGCCCTGATGGCCACGGCCCTCGCCCTTTGTGCGTCCGCCACCCGCACCGCGTCGGTGCGGCTGCGGTGGCCGGTGGCTGCGGCCCTCGTCGTCACCGCCGCGGTGTTGGTGGGGGCCCATGCTCCCGGTGCCATCCGGAATTGGCGCTATCGGCTCGATCGGGAGTTGGCGGCGGCGCCGCTGGCGGAGCGCACCGCCCACCTGCAACGCATGATGGCCGCCCGCCCCTTTGACGGCCACGTCGCCAGCCTCCTCGCCGTCGACGCCCGGCAGCGGCACCAGCCCCGCGAGGCCCTGGCCTGGGCCAACCGGGCCTTGAACCTGTGGCCGACATTGACGGCCGCCAACCTCGAGGCCGCCCGGGCCCTGGCGGCCACGGGTCACCTCGACCAGGCCATGCTGCAGTACCGGGCGGCAGCCCAGGGCGACGGCGGCAAGGGCAGCGCCGCCCTGCGCGAGGCCCTGGGCCGCACCAGCGACGTCGCCCTGCGGGAGCGCGCCCTGCCCGACAACGCCAATGCCCGCCACACCCTGTGCCGGCTCCTCGAGAAGGAGCGGCGCCTCGACGACGCCATCGCCTGCGCCGACGTCCTCGCCGCCCGCAGCGACGCCACCGATGTCCAGCGGCTGGAATCCCTGCGCCTGGCCATTGGCCGCACCGTCGACAACACCGCTGACGGCAAGCAAGAGGACGGCGACCTGCGCCGTCGGGTGGCTGAGGTCCTGGCCCGGGGCGTCCCCGACGGCGAGGCGGCAGGCCTCGTGGCCCGGGCCCTGGCAAGGCTCGACGGTCGGGCGGCGGCGTTGACGACGTCGTCTGTGTGGCTGCCCACCATCAGCGACCCCCGGCCCCTGCTGCAGTGGCAGCTCGCCGAGCACAGCGCCGCCGGCAACCTCGACGAGGCCCGCGCCACCCTCACCCTGCTGCGCCCCACCGCCCGCACGCCCGCCGACCGCGACCGCTTCGATCGCCTCGAGGCCGACCTCCACGGCCGCGCCGGCGACCACGGCCAGCGGCTGCTGGTGCTGCAGCGTCTGGTGGCCCGCCACCCCAGCGACGTCGAGCTGCTGGCCCTGCAGGGGCTCGCCGAGGTGGCCGCCGGCAAGACGGGCGCAGCCCTGATGACCCTCAAGCGGGTTCGCGACCTCAAGGGCAGCGGCCCCACCACCCGGGCCTTCGAGAAGGCCCTGGGGCAGGATCGTCCGCAGCCGAAACAAGCCCCTTGAAGACGTCAGCAGAACGCGCGCGCGACGCGACGGACGGCACGACAGAACACCTTCTCGACGACGGTTGCGGCGGCTATGGCCTCACCATGGCCACTCTCGTGCGATGGATCCCCACCACCATCACCCTCAGCTCCCTCGTCAGCGCCGCCACGGCCTTGATCCTGCTGGTCCTGGTGCCCACGTCGTTGACCCGCGACGCCCTCGTCGCTGCTTGCATCGCCTGGTCCATGGGCGCCGACGGCCTCGACGGCCCCCTGGCCCGCAAGCTCAACGCCCAGACCTCCCTCGGCGCCCACCTCGACAGCCTCGCCGACCTCACGGCCTTTGGCGTCGTCCCCGCCATGTGGCTCATCGCCCGCCACGGCCTCGACTACGGCGCCGTCGTCGTCGTCCCCGGCGTGTTGTGGGTGTGCGCCGCCGCCATCCGCCTGGCCCGCTTCGCTGAAGACGGCGTCACGCCGGGGCCCCTGGGCCCAAGCTTCAAGGGCGTGCCCACCCCCGTGGCCGCCGCCATGCTCGTCACCGCCGTCGGCATCGCCACCCTCGCCCAGCAGCCCCTCATCGAGCTGGGGGTGCTGTGCGCTGGCATCGTCCTCATGCCGTCGACGCTGCCCTACCCCAAGGCCGGCATCGGCCGCTGGCCCTGGGTCATCCTCGTCCCCATCGCCGTCGCCGTCCTCGCCCGCCACGCCGCCACCGCTGGCTGATGCGCTGCATACATGTCGCGAGATGTCGCGTGATGTCGCGTGATGTCAGCGGATGTGGGGTGAAGTCGGGTGAAGTGGTGGTCGGCGGGACGGCACCCGGCTACAAGGCCCCATGCTGTTGGCCCTTGCCCCACTCGCCCTGCTGTTGACGGCCGCCGGCCCGGTCGCTGGCCCGGCCGCCGGCCCGGTCGCTGGCCCCGTTGCCGACGCCGCGCCGTCGATTCCCTTCGAGCGCTACACGCTCAAAAACGGCCTCGAGGTCATCCTCCACCAGGACCCGCGGGCTCCCCTCGTCGTCGTCGACGTCTGGTACCACGTGGGCAGCGGCAACGAGGTGAAGGGCAAGTCGGGCTTTGCCCACCTCTTCGAGCACATGATGTTTCAGGGCTCGGTCCACACCGGGCGGGACCAGCACTTCCAGATCTTGTCGAACGTCGGCGCCTCCAACATCAACGGCACCACCAACCCAGACCGCACCAACTATTTCGAGATTGTCCCGGAGAACGAACTCGAAACCGCCCTCTGGCTCGAGAGCGACCGGCTGGGATTTCTGCTGCCCCTCCTCGACGAGGCCCAGCTCAAAAACCAGATCGACGTCGTGCGCAACGAGCGCCGCCAGCGCTACGACAACGTGCCCTACGGCAAAGAACTGTTCGCCATCGCCGCCGGTCTCTACCCCGAGGGGCACCCCTATCGCTATCTGACCATCGGTCGCCACGAAGACCTCGAAAACGCCTCCGTCGACGACGTCAAAGGCTTCTTCACCACCTGGTACACGCCCCAAAACGCCACCCTGCTGGTGGCCGGCGACTTCGACGCCGAAAAGACCAAAGCCCTCATCGAGAAGTACTTCGGCCCCCTTGGCACCGGTGGTGTCGGCAAAGCCAAGGCGCCCCAAAAACCCGCGCCGACGGCGCCCACCCTCACAAAGACCTCGCGCACGGTCCTCGAGGACGGCTTCGCCCGCCTGCCCCGGGTCCAATACGCCTGGCACAGCGGCAAGTTCTTCAGCAACGAAGACATCGACCTCGACGTGCTGTCGATGATCCTCGGCGCCGACGGCTGGGGCCGCCTCTACAAGCGGCTGGTGGTGCAAGAGCAGCTCGCCCAATCGGTGAACGCCTCGCAAAACAGCCGGGGCTGGTCGTCGAGCTTTCAGCTCGGGGTCACGCTCAAGCCCGGCAGCGACCTCGTCGCCGTCGAAAAGATTGTCGCTGAAGAGCTGGCGCGCCTCATCAAGGAGGGCCCCTCCGCCGCCGAGGTCCTGCGGGCCCAAAACGGCCTCGAGGCCTCGATGGTCTTCCCCCTCGACGAGCTCCTGGCCCGCGCCGAGCGGCTCCAGTCCCACAACCACTACACGGGGGACCCGGGCTCCATGCCCGCCCTGCTGACCCGCTACCGGGCCACCACCCCCAAGGGCCTGCAGAAGACCGCCAAGAAGGTCCTCGGCCAGCCCCGTGTCGAGGTCGTCACCATGCCCGCGCCGTCCACAACGCCGCCCCCAACGCCGCCCACCACCGCCGGAGGTGGCCAATGACCACGTCGATCCCCATGAGCCTCGCCCTCGCCGCCCTCCTGTCGGCAGCCG
>Ga0247834_1002485_pt1 | contig 27591 bp, 25 predicted proteins | sample LaCruzMarch2015__8_FD_187118 | JGI IMG/M metagenome (GOLD analysis project Ga0247834, IMG submission 187118) | Freshwater microbial communities from meromictic Lake La Cruz, Castile-La Mancha, Spain - LaCruzMarch2015_12m | ecosystem: Environmental > Aquatic > Freshwater > Lake | place: Spain...
TGCCCAGATAAGAGGGATGACCATCCATCCCGATAATAGAAAGCTTGTGGTTGCTTTCAGGCGTCAGGTGGTCTATAAAAGCGTGTACTCCAAATGATGTGGTCATGTTTCCTTTTTCGCCACGGGCAAGGGCGATGCATTGATGCAGGAAGTGGCGGTATTGTCCGTCCGGTGCACGAAAACGATACGAATAGACAAACTTGTACTTGAACATTTCATGGACAGGGATTTTTTCCGTTAAAAAATCAGCTACAAGCGACTCGCAGTCCAGAAAAAAGTGGTGATCATCGGGGTGAATCCGTTCGATCAGGTCCTCCACCAATATGTCCTTTTCATCTTTGCCGTAAAACGCCCTGGCATTCGGATGCATAAAACTGAAGTACCCTTCATTGATTTCAAACCGGAAGGAGTACCAGGGGCCGGGACAAAACAGGTTGCCGATTAAAGCTGTTACATCAATGTCGTTGAACTCAGGCTGGATGGGCATGATTTCTTTGGCAAAGGCTTTCCATATTTTCGTGGCCTGGTTAATGGTGTTCATGTGATGCTTTTTTGGCAATGGTTTACTGTTCGATGATGAGTAAAATAGGTTAACCCCTCTTCACCCCCTCCCGCAAAATACACTAAACCCGACGCTGCACACACCACCCCTCTCCGACCACTGTGGGCATGGAAGTTGTTTTTCCTTTTATGCCCTTAGTGTTTGGGATTGTAACCGGTTTGGCGTTTTTTTTTTGGACAATAAAAAAATTCCGGGCCAAAAAAGGCCCGGAACGTCACCCGTATTTAGTAACCGCACGATCATGTGCTATTACCGGATTAAGTATAAGAAATTCGATTTGCGCTTGACCTTGTTTTCATCCAACATGCCATCCCATTCCCTGCCGTCTATAAATTTGGCTTGAAGCACCTTCCAAACGAACACTCCGCCGGGCAAAGGATTGCCATTCAGCGTGCCATCCCAACTCTTTGCTGGCTGACCATCGGCATCCAGCTCTGTGGATTCCCATATTAGTTGTCCGGTGCGGGCAAATACGGCAATATGATACTCGGATAAATTGTATCCCTTTGGAAAAAAGACCTGTTTTTCTGGATATTCCTGGTTGTTAGGCTCCATAATATTCGGGATAAACAAATCGCCATTTAGGTCAATTGACAGCGGCAAATTAGTTGTATCTACGCAACCAGATGAAGACCTTTTTTCTTTTTACAGACACACTTTTTGGGACATTATCGGAAATTGCCGGGGTGACTCCGAGCCAGCTCGGCAATAGTATCAAACAAATGCCCAGATGTTTGACTTTCAAACATCTGGGCTTCGTTTTGAATATACCAAATTACTTGCCTGAGCTTACAAGATATCCTATTAGAAAGCGGAGTTAACGCACCAAATACAGGAATCCGCTCTGCCGAATTCTTCCTTTCTCGTCCTCCATGCCATCCCAGTCTGTCCCGTCTATGAATCGAGCTCGGTGAACCTGCCAGGCAAATACACCGAAAGGCATTTCTTGTCTGAGGCATGTGCCATCCCACGCGGGACAGAATGAGGTCTAAGGAACGCGGTTGAAATAAAGATATAATTTTGGGACGCCGATTTTGTCTCTGTCAAAGCGCGAGGAGAGCGACAAAATATGGTTGTCAAAATTGTACCTTTATTTCAAACGCGTTAATTATCGAGACCGTGTGGTAATTTAGCTAGATTTAAGGCCGTTTTGGAGCCTTCTTCTGGTTAATATCGCGTAATTGTAATTTAGAAGCAGCAGGTTCTGGGATGCCTGAATTGCCTTCTGTGGGCATTGGTTCTGCACTGATGTCACGTACTTTTTGTCGAACTGGTTCGAAACCTTCGTATCCTTTTCTAACGGCTTTTACCTCATAATCAAAGTCAAAATTGCCTTTGCCATCTTTAAATTCTTTCACCCTGAATCCTTTTTCATTTTTTTCGACAACAGCAAGTCCGTACGTATCTGTACTATTAGGCGTAACTATAACAGTAAGTGAACCCGGCTCGATAATCGCCTGGAAATGCTCAGGGAATGGAATAAACACTTCTCCATGTATTAATTTGCCACTTCCGCGGACATAAGCAGCTACCTCTGGTCCTTCTACGCAGGCATACCAGATTTCCTTGTCACGGTAGTTGGGATGATCGATTCTAAACATTTTTGCCTGAGCATACATCTCAATATTTCCATTGGTGGCACTACTTCTAAATCCTGCTCGATCTGCCCCGTCCGTATTATAAAGTCGTAATTCCCCTTGACCATATTGATTTACAAACATTCTTGCTTTGTAGATGCTATTGGCATCAGCAGTACCGATCCAGCCAAAATCTGTGTTTGAGCCCAAGGAGCTTAAGGTGCAGTTTTCGCTGCCATTGGTTCCAAATGTAAGGGCAAAACCGGCTCCTGAAAGTGAGTTAGCCGCTAAACGGGCTTTAGCAAAGCCAATATCATCATAAAGGCTAAGGTTTCCGAAACTGCCTGTTGTGCCGTTAGAACTAATTCTGGCATTTAAATTTCCTGTTGGACCATAAGCACTCAGAAATCCGGAACTGACAGAAGTTCGACCAATAACTACCATAGGTTGCCCAGAAGGATCTACAGAGATGATGCTGTCTGTGCTAACCTTTCCACTAAAAATACCAGCGTAGTTGCCATCTCCTGCCCCAGCAGAAGCATAGATACCAACATTTGTCCCGTAGGCATAAATGCCATACCTACCGCTGGTGAACTGTCCACCGATATATCCACCCTCAAAACGTCCACCGATCCCCCAATAATCACTAGGCCAGGATAAGCCTCTAACGGCTACTGCATCCCAATTTGTTATATTTGTATTGACAGCACTAATTCCTGTATATGTTTGAAATTCAAGATCAAGTTTGTACTGTGGGTTAAAAACACCAATACCTACATTTCCTGAATTTGAATTATAGATGTTGGAACCGTCGGTATTCCAGAAACTTGTACCTGATCCACCATTATCCGTTCCTGGCCCCCAGGCACCATTACTGAATTTAAGTACCTGACCACTGACCGCTCCCATGCTGTTTAATTTAGTCGCGGTTATGGCGCCATCAGCAATTTTTGCGGTGGTTACGGCGCTGGATGCCAACTCATTTGAAGCAACAGCGGCTGCATTAATCTGAAGATTTGAAAAAGGGCCGTTTATATCTCCTCCTGCTTGTGTGCCGGTAGTTATGTCGTCACCGGAATTTATATCGCCAGTATTTTGAATCGAAAAAGTATTGTTGCCCAAATCATTAACTGTTATTCCTGGATTGACTCCAGTAATATTTACAGTGCCGCCGCCGGACCCTGTTTCATCCGTTCCTGCTGTCCAAGTTCCGTTAATGTATTTCAAAACCTGGTTATTAGTTGCTGGAATGCCAAGTTTTGCAGCAGTTACAGCACCATTTGTAATTTTGCTGCCAGATACCGCCCCATCCAAAATTTTGGACTGTGTTACCGCATTGTCTGCCAGCTCATTTGAAGAAACAGCGGCTCCATTGATCTGAAGATTTGAAAAAGGGCCGTTTATATCTCCTCCTGCTTGTGTGCCGGTAGTTATGTCGTCACCGGAATTTATATCGCCAGTATTTTGAATCGAAAAAGTATTGTTGCCCAAATCATTAACTGTTATTCCTGGATTGACTCCAGTAATATTTACAGTGCCGCCGCCGGACCCTGTTTCATCCGTTCCTGCCGCCCAAGTGCCGTTGTTGAATTTTAAAACCTGTCCGTTTGCAGCTGGAATACCTAGTTTATCTGTTGATACAGAACCGGGTGCCAGTTTTGATCCGGTAACTGCGCCATCTTGAAGCTTTCCAGAAGTGACACCGTTATCTGCCAACGCAACTCCGATATTTGAAACTCCCGGCAACTGCGTAATTTTAATTCCGTCCCCTTGATAAAGAGAAAAACCGGCAGTTTCATCATTAGCAGGCTCAAATTGTTTTGTTATTGCATCAAATTTAAGTACTTGACCATCTACTGCACCTGCGGTTTTTACATTCTCAAGTTCGGCAGCAAACAGGGCATAAGGAGCTGAGGCCAATTCAATCGGATCAATTGTTTGATAGGTATTACCATTGTCATAAGAATACTCGACAATAAGCCAAAAGATACCGAGTTCCCATGGGATTTGATCAAAATTCGGGTTGGTTGCGCCATTGCAATTCGTACCATCCGGATTTTGATTCAATTTGAAACTAAAAGTTCCGAAATTGTCAGTCTTTACTATATGCAATGCACAATAATATGGGGTGCCGTTAGGGCCGCCTTGCCGAACTGTTACTTTTGTAAGTATAGTACTTTTAACAAGAGCATTACCCTGGCCGTCTATCGCTACCGCCTGAAAGTTGATCAGTTGCGGCGTTTTTGTTGTTTGAGCAAATAGCAAGCTACCCCAACAGGTAAGAATGAGGAGGAAAAAAGGTTTCATTGTATTGATTTTTGGCAAATTTTGAAAGATACGATTGTTTAATGCTTCATGTCTGAAACAGGTGACACGAACTGTGTTGCCGGGTCTGATATGTTTGTCGGAATAACCTTTATCTCCCAGTCAAATGCGTAATTGCCCGTTGCTGACTGCAATTCTTTTACCTTGAATCCATCAGCGTTTTTTTCGATTACAGCCAAGCCCTTCGAGTCGGAAGAAAGCGGCGTAAGCATGACCGTATATTGATAGTCGCCTGATTTTTCTTGAAAGTAGGCTTTTACGTTATCAGGAAATGTAACAGATGCTTCTCCCTCACAGAGATTTGCAACTCCATTTATACTCAAGCGATTTCCATTTGTTCTTAAACCGGAATTTTGGTGTGTAAACTCATCATTACCTCCGCCCTGGAAGTTATCCGGGCCTGGTTCAAACCGATTGGCTGTGGCGTTGAATTTTAAAACCTGCCCGTCTACCGCACCTTCTGTCGAAATGCGCTCTACCTTCCTTGCGAGGAACGCATAAGGAACGGAGGCTATTTCAATTGAGGGAATAGTAGTATAGGTGTTTCCATTATTATATGAATATTCAACACTCAAATAGTAAATGCCCAAATCCCAGGGAATGTCAAGGAATGCAGTACTTGCGCCATTGCAGTTTACCCCAAGTGGGTTTTGATTCATTTTAAAGCTGAAAGTGCCGAAAGCATCCGTAGGCAATGAATGTAATCCGCAATAAACAGCATTTCCATTAGGGCCTCCCTGGCGAGCGGTGATACGAATCAGGACAGTAGAGTCTGTTAACGGATTTCCTTGATTGTCAAGAGCAACTGCCTGAAAGTTAATAATTTGTGGTACATTGGTTGGTTGTGCAGATATTTTGAACATTGCACAGCACAATACCAGGGTTGTAACAAAATTTTTCATGATGATTTTATTGATTTGTTTTAATGATTAATTTACTGAACTGGATTGCACCTTGATGGTCTTTAATCAAAAGGGCATAAGTACCCGCAGGTACTTGCATGAATGAGATTTTGTTAGACCCTGTTGACAATCCATTCGTTTCGAACAGTGTTTGCCCTACCAGATTGACCAATTCTGTTTTGTAAGTACGATCAGTTTCCTGATTAATGGTAATTGTCAAGTCTCCACTGGTGGGATTGGGAGAAACGCCCACTCGAATAGGGTTTGGAATGTTTTTGGTCGCAACCGTAGCACAATTCGGCAAATTAATGATTGTGCCATTCGAAAATCCTGGTTGTGCGCCAACACGCAAACAAGTTCCGGAATTGATGAATGCTTCTCCCACGGTAGCCGTGAATTGACTGTTAATCACAGAACCGGAGGAAATTGTAGGCCGCAACAATGTTGATGACTGTGCCAACAAATGAGCTCCCCCGAGTAGGGAACATAGAAAAAACTGGCAAACCAGCAAATGTGCTTTATTCATGTAGATTGCATTTTTGAGTGAAAAATTGGACATGACAAATAGTTTGGAATAATACCACAAAGATCAAAGAGGTTTATCCCCCACACAATACTGCATTTGCAGTAAAATATTCCGCTACAAAACACCCATCTGGAAGCATTTGGCCACCAATTGAGCAGTATTTTGACATTCTGCCTTGTTCAGGATGTTTTGTCGGTGCGTTCGGGCTGTTGCCGGTGAAATAAACAGGGATGCAGCGATTTCTTTTGAGGACAATCCTGTGGCGATAAGCCGGATGATATCCATCTCCCGTTGGGAAAAAGGATTATCCATGTGCAATAATTTGCTCCCCGGGTTTGGCACGTTGATGCCCAGATAAGAGGGATAACCATCCATCCCTATAATAGAAAGCTTGTGGTTGCTTTCAGGCGTCAGGTGGTCTATAAAAGCGTGTACTCCAAATGATGTGGTCATGTTTCCTTTTTCGCCACGGGCGAGCGCGACGCATTGATGCAGGAAGTGGCGGTATTGTCCGTCAGGTGCACGAAAGCGATACGAAAACGGGTAAAGAGGGTTTGTCTGTATGGGAATAAAGAGATGAAAATTCATAGTCAAAATATTCCCATTCTATTTTTTCAGTCAATAAAACCAATTCATGTGCCGGATTCACAATTTGATGCAAATTGGGCTGAAATAAACTGGCCTGCTTTTGGTCGGGTAATTTTCATTTCATCATTTGCAAGATTTTCGAGTGTAATATACGACTTCTTGCAAATTTATACACTACTTTTTACAAGCAGTTGGTTGATTATTACTAAATTGGGCATTTTTCAGGATCGACTATTTACGGGTTTAGGGGTGGGGAATGCTGGTTATAAGTACCTGTCAATTTTTATCGAAGCGTGAGAACTCTAATTGTCCTTGCAGACCGGACATAACTATACAGTACATTCCCTACAACTTTAATAAGTCCTGCTTCCAAGGAATAAACCCGAGTTAGCTTCTCCTCGCTATTAAGCTGAAATATTCCAGTTTCGCCGGATAGATATAATCCCGCCATACCATCATAGCAAATACTTGATGGCATTATTGCGGTATTAATAGTTGATCTCAAGCCAGAATTTCCATTATAATTAAGGAGTATATTATCATAATAAAAAAACAGATTGTTTCGATTTATCAAAGTAAAGGGCCCTGCTGTGCCCTCCTGGAGGTCAAGTATACTGACAATCGAATCACCATAAATTAATTTTCCAAAACCGCAACCTGTATTTCTATTATTCCAAAACAGAAATAGTTCATTTCCTACCTGGATTGGATATACTATTTTTCTTGAAGGATCAAACCGGCTGATTAAATGCAACTGATAAAATGAATCCAAATCAACATATTTAAATAATCCATATGTGCTATTTTGAATATCGAAAACGGTCAAATACTCAACGCTCCCTTTTGTTGGATGAAGCGAAAATGACAGTATTGGCATAAAAGGTTTGGGCGCTAAAGTCCATTTTTTTTTATTGACTTGATAAATTCCATTATCAGCCAGTATATATATTTCTCCATTCGAACTCACCTCAAAATGTGATTCCGGAGATATAGAGTCCGGAATGATAAACTCTTGCGTTATCCCAAGTGTTTGGGCCCTTAAATGGCTTGTTACGAGAAATAAAAATAAAATAAGTAAATGTGTTTTAGATATGGTGGCGATCATCGGCGTTTTAATCAAGTATATTCTACTAACAAATCATCTTTGATACGATTTTATTTAAGATTTTTTCATTTACCAACATTAAAAGACTTTAAATCAAAGTGCCCCATTGTCCATTCTGATTGTTGAGGCGCCAGCTGATCGGCTGGATACCAAGCACCCTTGAATTCAACTAATGAAGAAGCCGGGTGCATGATATGCGGCGAGGAAGTAATACTTAACTTTGCGCTGTTTCCAAATCTTTCTGCGCCGGAACACAACCATTCATCACACATATCCCAGCTGCTCGCTCCTGTCATACTTATTTCGATACAAGGATATGTTTTGAACATTACCGTATTCGTGTCCGAAGTATTTTCAATCGAGTAATATAAATTATACCAATGAAATATACGTCCATCATTCCCTAAATTTCGATCGGATGTATGACGATTATGGAGCGTATCAACGGAGCATACTTTGTAATAATTGCCACTCTCATGTATAGCCCTATGAATTAGATATCTGATTATCAGGCCATTTCCCTGATATAGCACCGTACCGTTTTTGCGTACGAACCTATTCATTGCGGATACATCTAAAGGGTTATTCCAAGCGTCAACCCTTAATTCAGCCGGGATACTTGCGTTATAATGATCATCTGCCCGTAAACACATCTTTTCCTCTTTTTCCTTCCGCTCCTTCGTAGTTTCTTCCTTAGCCTGCTCAATTCGACGTTTGATTTCTTCCTCGGAGACCCTTACGAATACATTATCCGACTCAGCAGCCGGTATATCTCCGGGAGAAAATTCATCATCGTCCAACTTGAAATTTAGCAAACGTTCCGCAACGCGTTCTGATGATTTTGCATCGGTATACTTTTCTTCGTAATAAGATGCAGGGGACTCGTTGCCAATGCTAGCGCCATTATATTTTTCTAAATCTTTTTTCCATTTCTGCAATTGTTCCTCGTTGTATTCCCTACGGGCTTCTTGCGAAGCACTGAGATAATTTTGAGTCTCGATAATTATTTCTGTCTTTCGTTGAGCCTGGCGTTGTTCAATCTCTTCTATAGAAGCGTTTTGAGAAGAGCGCTGGCCTTGCCCGCATTTTGTCTGGTATTCTTTTTCCAAATCAGCCAGGTTCAATCTGAATGTACCTTTAATTTTATCACAGACTTTCGGGTTATTCAGCATACACTTCAAATATTCAATCTGTCTCAACGCTTCCTGACAAGGATCGCTCAACGCAGGTTTTGTATTGCATTCATGTGCCGCATACTGCGCATTTATGCCACAATTATCTGTACCGTAACTACCTGCAAATTGTGCAAGTAGATTTTGAGCACATATTGTCAAAATCAGCACAATCAATATTCGGGTAAAATTTTTCATGGCAACCATACTACTGAACATTTTTGAAAAAGGGCGGAAAAAGCAAGACCTTTATATTTTCTGACGACGCAATAATCTATGCTTTCCCCGCACATGCGCAAATTTAGCGCACTTTACGAGAAATACGGTCTTGGCACTGTAAAAAATATCTTGCTATTGACATGCCTGATACCGTTGGTCCGAACGACAAACCTTTACAACATGAAGTATTACATTGGCGGGGTACTCGGCTTGGAATTAAGCATTTCATGGTCTGGCAGTTTCCGGGACACTTAGTCCTCTCTTTTCATAACGATAGAAAATAATTTCAGTTCGAAGCAATTCGTTAATCAGATCAGTCTGATTAATTTTACCGGTTTCTCTCCAAGATGACTTCACTTTTTCAGCTGCATTTTTTAGTGCTGAATTTTCTTTAGCGTTGTCGGAAATTTTTTTGAGGATTTCGTATGGGTTCGATGAATGCGTCAGCGCATAATTAATGTAACTTGTGGCCATGATTTCATAAGGACTGCGCTCCTCATTTTCCAATTCCGCAGGGAGATTAATCGAGATAGAATTGGTAGTTTCGGCCAACACCATATTTGTTTGTGCATTGAATTTGGCATTTTGATCCATAATATCCACCGCGTTAATAACAAGTGAAGTGGCGAGGACTGCATCATAGCTAAGTGATGCAACGCCAGCGGCCCCGCTAGTAACCGCTTCAACTATCGCTAATGCCCGTTCGTTACGTTGTTCTTTTAACTTTTGTTCTACACTGACACATACCACCTGAAGCTCATCAGCAACTTTGTAAAAATTATCGTGTCCTTTAGACAGGTCACTGTTTGAAACATCTAACGTTTTAAGGCATTCGCATGCTAATTTCATAAGTCCTGCATAGTTTGTCTGGCCTAATTTGTCAGAACAAAAAGCGATTCTTTCCAACGCAATTTTCTTTGCACGTACTTTTGTCAACTCGCTACAAATAATATCGTCTATCTTTCTCAAAGATGCATAATATTGGTTGAGGGCAGCGCCGTAGTTTTGATTTGTCTCATAATCTACACCTGCTGCTAAGTAATTAGCCCAAACACCCGGTTTGTTATAATATGGGCCGGACATTTTTTCTATTGCTTTCTTTAAATTATCATCAACGCTGGAGTGCTTAATCATATGGCTTTCGTTCTGATCATAATTGTAGTATTGTATTACCCATAACGCCGCATCACCGGCCTCCCATTTTTTTGAATCGGATTTTCCTTTGGGATAATAGAACACCTCCCGTTTAAAAACTGATCCGATTATTTCACTTGAAGATAAAGGTGTGCTGGATACCTTTGTTCCAGCTACGGCAGATTCGGGTTTATCTGTAGGGCTGGCCGAGGTGGCGAGTTGCGGCTGGCCTGTATTTTTTTGAGTTATCAGGCAAACCGGGTGGGTTTTTGGATCATAATAAATAGTAAATTGCTCTTGTGCCTTGCATTTCCCTTCACTGTTTCGGGCCTTAAGTAAATCTTTTAATGCGTTTTCAGAAACAGGCCCCATGAGCATTTCTGTATCACTCTGCATGCTTTTAAGATTAGCATATATATCCGTAAAAATCAGGCTGATAGAGACTTCGTCCAAGGGGTACGTCCACAGCGCAGTTTTATTCAAAATCGTGGGTAAGAAAAATCGCTCAGACTTTCCGGTAGCCGGATCGAGTAGAACGATTGGAACAATTTTAGAATTTTGATAAACTAATAGTTTTTCAGTCGCTGATAAATCATTTCCTACCGGTGTATCATTGATATTTTGTACCACATGACCGATTTGTATCTTTCCTTTTTGATCACCACGAAAATTTCTAATGTAGGAAGAGTCCGCTGATATAACAGTGACACCTGCAGGAGTCTGAATAAGTTCAAATTTAAGTTTATGATTCTCAACTTTTTTTTCAATCGAAGTCACTCTAAATGTGTCCTTTTTTAGGATTTTCCCATCCTTGTAAACGGTAGTAATTACCCGGTTGTTTCCAATAACAGAATTGATCGCCAGCTTGCTGCCACTCTGATGCTCTACCAAACTAATTGAAGCTGTTTTGCCGCCGATTCGGATGTCGTTTCTGGAAAGAAATTTCTTAAAGGCTTGATTATGGTTCAATTTTAATTCTGTATCAAATATATCCATTATTCCAATATCAATAGCCGACTGAGCATGGGCAATTGAACCTAAGAATAAAAACAGGGCAATTGGCAAGAAATTAAAGTTTTTCATTTTTAAAATGAATTTTTAGTCAAGAATTGCGCCTACTCTAACAGGTTTTCGGCATCCCCTTCTGTATGCTTTATTGGAATTTTTCAGATTCTCCGGACTTTGTTGCACGAACATTTTTTCCCGGAACAAAAGCATGTTTTGATTCTCTAAATTTATTAAACCACTCTTCCTTTGAGAAAAATTTGGCAATATCCTGAAAAAAAAATTAAAAATGCTCATCTAACTAAGCCTTTACATGCTTTTAAATTTTGTGATTTACATTTTTGATATCACAAAGATCAACGAGGTTTATTGCCCCCACAATACTGCATTTGCAGTAAAATATTCCGCTACAAAACACCCATCTGGAAGCATTTGGCCACCAATTGAGCCGTATTTTGACATTCTGCCTTGTTCAGGATGTTTTGTCGGTGCGTTCGGGCTGTTGCCGGTGAAATAAACAGGGATGCAGCGATTTCTTTTGAGGACAATCCTGCGGCGATAAGCCGGATGATATCCATCTCCCGTTGGGAAAAAGGGTTTTCCATGTGCAATAATTTACTCCCCGGGTTGGGTATGTTGATGCCCAGATAAGAGGGATGACCATCCATCCCGATAATAGAAAGCTTGTGGTTGCTTTCAGGCGTCAGGTGGTCTATAAAAGCGTGTACTCCAAATGATGTGGTCATGTTTCCTTTTTCGCCACGGGCAAGGGCGATGCATTGATGCAGGAAGTGGCGGTATTGTCCGTCCGGTGCACGAAAACGATACGAATAGACAAACTTGTACTGGAACATTTCATGGGCAGGGATTTTTTCCGTTAAAAAATCAGCTACAAGCGACTCGCAGTCCAGAAAAAAGTGGTGATCATCGGGGTGAATCCGTTCGATCAGGTCTTCCACCAATATGTCCTTTTCATCTTTGCCGTAAAACGCCCTGGCATTCGGATGCATAAAACTGAAGTACCCCTCATTGATTTCAAACCGGAAGGAGTACCAGGGGCCGGGACAAAACAGGTTGCCGATTAAAGCTGTTACATCAATGTCGTTGAATTCAGGCTGGATGGGCATGACTTCTTTGGAAAAGGCTTTCCATATTTTCGTGGCTTGGTTAATGGTGTTCATGTGATCCTGTTTTGGTAATGGTTTACTGTTCGATGATGAGTAAAATAGGTTAACCCCTCTTCACTCCCTTCCACAAAATACGCCAAACGCTATGCTGCACACACCAACACCCTCCCCGGCTACACCAGCCCCGTTTTGCCCAACCGCTCGAATAGAACTTCGCGTCGGCCAGGCGAAACAGGTACCTCGAAGTCATCCTCCAGCCGAAGCGCCCCTCCCCCTTTCCGGTGGTAACGAACCACACACATCAGGTTTACGATATGGGATTTATGCACCCTGCAAAACAGCGATTCCGGCAGCAAACGCTCAAAGCTGATCAGGTTTTTGGAAACGGTGACCGGGCGCCGCCCCCGGATGTGAAAGGTGCTGTAATTCTTGAAGCCTTCAATCCGGATGATCTGCGAAACGGAAACAAACTCGATGTCGTGCTGGGTCGAAAGCGCCAGCCGGGTAACCGGCAAACCGGAATCACTGTTCCCGGCAAGCACAGGAATGCCGGGAATACTGGCGGTGATCAGGTCGCTTACTGCAGCGAACAGGGTACTGTCGGTATCGTGTATGACCACAGTGGGCATGGGGGTTGTTTTTCCTTTTATGCCCGTCGTGTTGGGGGATGTAACCGGTTTGGCGTTTTTTTGAAAAAATACTTCGGGGCCTTGTTGGAGCAACCCGCAGTCACCGGGTGTAACAGTGCAACCCGGTGGGAACGGCGGATTCGGCGGAAGGTACACGCCGCAGACGGCAAGGAGATTGTATAGCCGGGGATGTAGATCTACTCCACCAACACCCAAGCCGCCCATTGGAACGGATCCCGATATGCTTTCCGCATTTTTTTCTGCGCGGTTGCAAACGCATCGTGGATGGTTTTCCCCTTCAGCCATTTTTGGTAAAAAACGTGCATAAACTCGGCGGTCTCCTTATCCGGCACTTGCCATAGGCTTACCAGCAGGTAGTCCACGCCGGCCATTTTGAAGGCGCGCTGCAGGCCGTACACCCCTTCGGAGTCCCGGATATCGCCCAGACCCGTTTCGCAGGCGGAGAGTACCGCCAGTTTGGTGTTGCTCAGGTTCAGGTGGCTGATTTCGTAAGCGGAGAGGATGCCGTCTTCCCGTTCGGGTGGTACGGGCAGGCCCATCCATGCAGTATTTGCACCTGCGAATATCAGGCCCGAACGAAACAGCGGGTTTTCGTTCCATTTGAAGACCGCCGTTTTTTCCCAGACCCCGCTGAAGGCGCTGGCCCCTTTGGTTTGGATGACCTGATCCGGGAAAAAGAATCCGTGCGTAGCGATGTGCAGGATATCGGGGCCTCCCTTTCCGTAGTAACCCGTCACTTTTATACTTTCCTCGGTAGCCGACCAGTTGCTCAGCATGGTGGTTTGCACCCCGGCATCTTTCAGCAAACGGCTCAATCCCATTACTTCTCTTTCAGAACCAATGAGGTATTTCCAGGCTTTGGCGGTATCCCTCAGGAGCCGGAAATCTTCCTTCAGATACAAGCTGCCTGCATCGCGGTATGCCAGGAGCGCCTGATCCACCACCGTGCTGTCGGACGAGTAGCGTATGCCGCCATACAGCAAGGCTGTGTTGCCGGGGCGTATCGGCGGAACGGGCTTGTCCCGCAAGATGCCCCTTGTGCTGCCCAACTGCCGGATGGTGTACCGGTGAGCCAGTACCCGATTCTTTCCGACGGGGAGCGCTGCCGGATTCACCCGGTGCAGCAGCCCGGAGAGCGACACATATACCGTGTGTACCGACTGCGGGAGCCATTGGGCCACAGGCTGCCAGATCAGTTCGTACAGTTCGGCGCCATGCCCCGGCTTTTTGTCCATGAGTTTACCGCTACGGGTGTAAAGCGATGCTACTGCGCCAGGATGGCCTGTATGTTGTTCCAGGAGCGCAGCCAAACGATTCTCATCAAAAAGTGGAATAAAGCGAGGCGGTTGTCCGTCGGGTAGCAACAACAGGGCGGCATACCGGGTTGTACCGGCATCCCTCATTGGCTTGGGCATGGTGTAATGGATAAACTCAATTGCCGCTTCGCCGTGTTGAAGCGCATGTTGTATTTCTTGCCATCCGGGAATACTGGTTTTGTTTGTATCTGCTGTCTCGGAAATCATTTCGCGCTCCAGGCGGTTTATCCAGTTTTCCAGGGAATCTGTGTTTTGACGCTCGACCATCGGTTTCACAAGTTCCGCAGCCAAACGTCGCTGGAACTGCTGCCATTTTTGATACAGATTCGCCGAAGCGGTATCGCCCCGGGCATGCATTTGACGGACGAGGTCGCTTTGGCTCTGGAGCGCTATATTTTTAAACAACAATGCATTATCGTACGCCAGATCTGCTATGCCCGTACCCGCGCAAGCGGCGTTGATCAGGTTGTGGTGAAGGGAAATGGAGTTGAAAATAGATTCCAGTTGGTGGGCTGTAGCGTAACCCAGGGCATTCTGAGCGGTTTTTTTCCAGTAAGCATGGCCCTCACGTGCCCAGTCTTCGATATCAGCGGGTTTTGCACCAACACACATTCCGGTTAGTATCCGAAAATCATTGTGCCGCGCTTGTTGGAGTGAAGCGGTACCAAAAATGGAAAAGTACAAATCACTTGAACGCTGCATGAAGGAGTCGGCCTCCACATAGCTGCCTTCAAAGAGTCTGCACAAAGCCATTTGTCGGAGCGTCATGGCCACACTGGAATGGCGTGGTCCTTCAATTTCTATTTGAGCAGCGAGTGCTTCCTGCAACAGGTCGAATGCGTCGGCAGGCCGCTCCTGCGCAATATAAACTGTGGCCAGATCGGTGAGTCCGGCAGGGTAATACGGATGCTTTTTTCCCAAAATTTCAATACGGGCACGAAGCGATTCCTGATAAAGGCTGTCGGCAGTTTCGTAGTCTTTTTGTAAAACTGCCACCCGCCCCAAAGCGGAGAGCAGCATGGGGTAGTCCGAGTGTTTTTTCCCATGGGCATCCAGCATAATGCGAAAGGCTTGTTCGTGCAGGCGCCCGGCTTTTTCGAAGTCTCCGATTTCGATGCACAGGTTTCCGTAATTGTAACACACCAGCCCGAGCCACCAGGCGTTTGTGCCCAGCTTGTCTCGCAACGCAGACATCAGTTCTTCGAAGTATTCAATGGAAGTATTCCAGTTGCCCATCCTGTGGTTGCTTATGGCGAGCCCATTGAGGAAATAGGCCGTCGGGTGCCCCCTGCCGTAAATCTGCCGGTGTATTTCGAGGCCGGCCTGATCGGTTTTAAAAGAGGCAGCATCGTCGTCAAGCTGGTCGTACAACGCGCTCAGTGCGTACAGCATAAAGCAATATTCTTCGGTCTTCGTCGCGCCGATTGCTTCCCAATCGGCTTTGCATTGCTCATAGATTTGACGTGCTTGTTCATATTTGCGTTGGTTGTGATACACATTTCCGCGGCACCAGCGAAGGGCAATTTTTGAAAACACAGACACCCCCTGGTTTCTATCCGCTTCGGGAATGACCACCGCCAGCAGGGAATCGGCCTCTTCCCACCGGATCGCCCGTACCAGGGCCAGGCTTAAAGCCCTGCACATGGCGGCGCAGGTGTCGTCGGTCATGCCGAAACGAGTGTAATAAAGGGAGAAGGCACCCCGCAGACGGGGAAATGCGTCTTCGTAATCACCGGCCTGGTATTCCATTTCACCCAGCCTGTACATGGTTTTGGCAAACATGGCCGTATCGACTATCGGCCGATTGTCCAATGCAGCGAATGCGTCCCGGGCGTAAGGCAGCGCCCTGCGGTAGTAGCCGGCCTTGTAGAGCGCGTCGGCGGGTTCTCCCAGGGGAAGAATCCCGATATTCGCGAAAGACTGCCCCATAGACGCAGTGCACGTGACCGACACGAGCCACCAGCAAAGAAAAAACAATCTCATATATGGTTTCTGGATAGTCTCAGTTTCGGCTATTCCACCACGTCCACGATCACCGTTGCCCCCCCCACTTCATTGCCCACATGCATCCCGACCGGTCCCCGGCTCCTGTAACTCCGGGCAAACAGTTGCTCGAAGAAATGCTTGCCTTCATACGCCTCCCCTCGCGAAGCCACCACATCCCGCAAATCAACGGGAGTAAGGGTGGCGATCAGTTTAAGTACCTCACGCCCCGGAGCATCAAAGGTAACTCTATGTTCCCGCTTTTCCCCCGGCTTTAGTCTGAATTCTGTAGGGCTCCATCCTGCGCCGGGAATCAGCACACTCACCGCGTGGCGCGCGTCTATATCCAGCACCGTATAGTACAGCACAAAAGGGCTGAGGTTCTCTACGTGCAACAAAGTAACCTCTTTATTCCGACGGACAGACAAGCCTACAGGCGTTGCGGGGCTACCGGAGGCGGGTATGCCGGCCGAAAAGCCAATCCGGTATGGGCTGCCGTCAAACGCCAGGCTGCGCAAAAACCGGGCCTGCAAAAAGTTGTCGATTGTTCGGCGCAGGTCAGGTGGCAGGGTTCCGGCATACCCGCCGTTCCACAGTTCTTCTCCATCGGGTGTTTGCAAGGCAAGTTTGCGCCCTCGTCTGCTGCGCAGCAAGAGCTCCGGTGGTGAGGCGGAGTCAAACACCAATGACGGTACTTCAGATAATTGCCTGCGCAGGATCTCGCCCGTGGCAGGATCATCCGCGTCAACAGCAACAGAAACAGAGTAGGTACCGTAGCGTTGCGCGCGAACAAACACCCAGGAATGGAGTGCGTCGGATTCCGTCAATGTACGATCAAGTTGCACCGTACATTCCAAAAAGCCAAGCCCTTTGTCTGCAACAGCGCCATAGGCAATTGGTGATATGCGCGATGTATCGCGGGTATCGGGCGGAAAAAACATCAATTCCGTACCCGCCTGCAAACCATGCAGCAATCCGCCTTGCAGTACAAGCGCTTTGGAGCCCAACAGGGTAAGCACGCGAAAATAGGGAGGCGGTGAATTTAAGCGTTCGCCGAAAACCAGATAGTCGGGTACGCCTTCCAGCAATGGCGTCTGTTTCTGCTCCACTTTTTCCATTATACGCAGGCAGACCTGTTCATACAGGCTCCGGTAAGTGGCATCCGGGCGCAAACTGCCCAGGCTTTTGCAAAATGCCCAGGTGAGCAATGCAGAGCGCTTTCCGGTCTCCACCACAGTCTCCAAACTCGACTGGTGTGGCATGCTGGAATAAAACACAACCAGTGGCGCAGAGGAGCCGGCATCCCCGGTTGGATCGCGTGTAAGTCGGGGGGGGTTACTGGTTGCAGTCGCGTAAGTGCCTGCGCTGCGCAATCCGGAGCCGGAATGGCAGGCGTCGAGCACCACACATACCTGGCCCCCGGCGCCTGCCGCACGCGCACGCAGGCGATCAATGTATTGGCCCAGGTCATCGTCGCGCAGCAGTTGTTGATGGTGTCGGCTGTCGGCAAACCGGCCGTCGTAAGGCACAAATGCCTCATCAAGCTTGTCTGCTTCGTCGCGGTTATCGTCGTCAACTTGTACGCCATGACCGTAAAAATGAAGCAGAACAACATCGCCCGGCGATATTTGCCCCTCCAGTCGTGCAAATGCGCGATCAATATTTTCACGGGTAGCATTAGCGTCGATCAACGTTGATATGTTCTCCTGCATGAATCCTTTCGCCAATAAAGTGGCGCACATGAGTTGTACACCTTGTTCGGACTGCAGGGTACTGAATTCAGGCGAGGTAAAGCGCCCCACGCCGATCAGCAGTGCGTGCTTTCGGCTTTGCGCATTCAGGGCGGTGCTGATACACAAAAGTGCCCAGACAATAAAAATTGGCATTTTAGGGGAAAGCGGCATATTCAGTGATCATTCAAGTTTTCCCAGTAAGGATATTGCACGGCGGCGGTAACCATGCGCGGGATTTTGGACGATGGCTTCCAATGCTGCTTTTCCTGCTTTCGTATCCCGGCCGAGTTTGGCGAGCGAAAGCAGCCACTCGGCATCGTCCTGATAAAGGGTGTTGTTTTGGGCCAGCACACTTTCAAGCAGGGGTATGGCACTGGAGGGCTTTTCGGTTTTCAGGAAATGGATGGCTTTGTTGAGTGTACTTTCCAGAAGGCTGTCTTTGCGTGTTTCACCCATCACGATATAGTCAATTTTTTCCAGTCCACGCACAGCCTCAACGAAAGCGATGCGCGCACCAGGATCGTCGGCATGTGCTGCGCCATTCGAGCGGGGCTGCGCCGGGGTTTGTTGTCCGGAATCTATCTGCACAGGCGATTCCTCCGCCAGGGGAGCGGGTTGAACGGAAGAAGAGTCGGGCGGCGTCGCAATGTGATCGGCTACGGCTGGCGACTCGGTTCCTGGCGGAAGAGTAAGCCAGAAATAAGTGGCAGCCGCCAGCAGGACAGATGCGGCGGCGGCGGCCAGGAAGCGCCGGTTAACGACGGCCAACATCGCGGCACCTGATCGGGGCGAGACCAAATTTTTTTTTACCTGCTCCCTAAGCCGCAGGGTGTGCAGCCTCCCCAGCATGTCGCGGTGGCGCTCCACCGCTTGCCGAAGTTCCGGATCATTTTGCAAAGCATGCTCGAACACGCCAAGGGCAGCGCCACTCAACTCCTCATTCAGGTAATCTTCTATGTAGTCGTAAGCGTTCATGGCAAGATGTATCCGGTCGAGTGCCGGAATTGTGCGGCTAGTTCAACTAATTTTTTCATGCACAGGGCACGGTGGTTTTTCAGGGCATTCACAGTGGAATACTGGGTCAGTTTCAGTTCAATGACGTCTTTGTCTTTCCGTTCTTCAAGGTACTTGATGCGGATCAGTTTTTGGCAATTTTCATTGAGTTGGGCCAGCAGCCTTTGCAGCATCTCCAGTTGTTCCAGAGTGTCCCATTCCGGCTCATCGACCCGGTCGAACCTGGGGTCCAGATCATTCGTAGCGCTTTGGCTGGCCTTTCGGGTATAGTGATACACCCTGCGCTTGGCGATTTCGATGACATAGGTCGCCGGTTCGTTGCCAGTATATTCGTATTTGCCTGTGCGAATTTTGTCCATAAAAATCATAATACAATCGCAATGCAACTCCTCAATATCGTCGTCCATCAAGCGGAAACTTTTGCCGATCTGATAGATGGAACCGGATATTTTAGAGGAAAGACAACGTATAGCCGCTCCCTCTTCCCGTTGCAGCGCCGCAACCAGCGCTTGCGCATGGGGGTATTGGTGACAAGTCTTGTTCGAACTACGATCCAGGAAATAGTCAAGTATGCGGGCCATTTGCTCAAGGTCTAATGGATACACACATTAAATTGATGTTTTTCGTGTGTTCCTTTTCAGGGTCAACAAGCAAACACTTCATCAGACCACGACTTGATTACAGCCATCTGACCGTTTTTCATACGGCACATTCATGCTGTCGAGTTGTTGAAAAGTAACCACAAAGTATAATAGTTTTAACAACTTAATTTGGTTGCAAAATTTATTTTTGATAACAGCTAAAATTTTTGCACTTTACACTACCATAAACATCCAAACACGCCATGTTGCAATTTGTTTTACCCCCAATAAAAAATGACTCAATTTAGCCCTTGACTCCTCCATGCCAAAAGGACTCGCAGATGGCCCATCAGGCTTTTCTATCTTTTCACCTATACCACAGAAAATCAATACAATTTAAATTAAAAATAAATAAATATTTTATAATACTTGTAAAGTAGTTTAAAGTATAAACATATTTGCAGCATGGAAAACGAATTCAACTACAAAGACAGCCTGAAGGCCATCGAAGCGATGATCGCACAGGCCAAACACCGCCCCGGCAAGGCCGATGCGGCGATTACCCTGCTGTGGGGTTACTTGGTTGCTGCAGCGGCCCTGCTGCACTGGTATCTGGAGGCGGTATTACAAGTGTCTTACGCCCCGATGGCGTGGCTGCTGATGCTGGTGGGCGCCGTAGTCACGCCGATACTCAGCTGGCAGACGAAAAAAAGTCGGCGGGTGAAGACCTTCATTGACGACTTGATCGTGCAGCTGTGGATTGCCTTTGGCGTCTCGTTTGTGGTGCTGTGTGTGGCCATGGGGTCGGCCCACACGCACTTTCTCCCTTCGGTGATGCTGCTCTACGGTGCAACCATGTGGGTGCACGGTGCCTTGCTCAAATTTATGCCCTACCAGGTCGGGGCGGTGGCCTGCTGGTTGGGCAGTATCCTGGCTTTTGGGTTGCCACCGGAGCAACAGCTTTTGGTATTGGCCGGGGTCATGATTCCGGGCTACCTGATCCCGGGCCACTTGTTGTACGCCAAAACTGCAAGCACCCATGTTTGACGAACTGGATCCCTTACTGCATTCCCAACTGCGGCTGGCAGTCATGTCGCTGCTCATCGGCGTAGAAGAGGCAGAATTTAATTTTCTGAAGGACAAAACCGGTGCCACAGCGGGCAACCTCAGCGTACAAGTGCACAAGTTGGCCGACGCCGACTACCTCAGCATCGAAAAATCCTTTCGGAACAACTTCCCGCTCACCATCTGCCGCATTACGCCAAAAGGAATTGCCGCTTTTGAACGTTACGTGGAAACCCTGAAACAGTACATCGACCCCAAATAGCCGTTTTTTTGACCATTTAGTTTAATTTTTAAACTACTCACACATGCAAACTGACAACTTGATTGCCCTTTCTCACGTGCTTGCCGCGTCTGTCGCCCTGGCGTCGGGAGCGGTGGTGCTGATCGCCCGAAAGGGGACGCTGTTGCACAGGCGGGTGGGCTATGTTTTTGCTTTCACCCTGCTTTTGACCAACGGTACAGCCGCGCTTTTGTACAACCTGACCGGCACGGTCAATTTCCTGCACGTATTCATCCTGGTGTCGATGTGCTCGCTCTTGTACGGCATGGGTTCCATCTGGCGCAGGCAGGTTGACCGCCATGTGCGGGGCATGACTGGTGCGGCGCTTGGCGTATGGGCTGCGGGCTTTGCCGAGCTGACCGTGCGGGTGCTGCCCGGATTTGCCTCGCCCCAAACCATCATTTGGGCCGCTGTGGGCACCGGTGTCGTATTTTTCTTCCTCATTGGATTTCTGATCCACCGGTTTTCGCAAACGCTGGATCGACTTTCTGCCTAAACTGCTCCACTCCCCACTCTCAACTCTTAACTCTCAACTCTCAACTACTCAACTACTCAACTACTCAACTATGCAAAAAAGCATCTTTTTTCCGTTGGTTTGTTCCTTCATTTTGTCGTTTACATCGTTTGCGCAGGCCCAAAGCGGCAAGCCTTTCCGTGTGGGCTTTCAAACACAGGAGCTTAAAGGGGACTTCGGGCTGGGCCTCAGCCTCGACATACCCGTTGTGAAGTGGATCGGGGTGCGCATCGTGGGCAACCACCACTGGCTCGATCTTCCGGGTGAGACCGATAACCGGACGGCGCATTTTCAGACACTCCGTGTGGGTCTGGCACCCGACGGTTGGCAGGTGGCGGAAAAAATCCGGGTGTACGGAGAGGGCGGCGTTCTGTTTATTTTTCCGGAAAACGCGCTTTCGCCCGACAACGTTGTGGCCGGGGGATACGGGGTGTTCGGATTCGAGTTTTTTACGGAGCGCATGTTCGGTTCCTCCATTTTCATAGAGGCTGGCGGCTCTTCTGCCGGTATTCGGGCAGACCGGCAGCCGGGGGCTCCTGCATTCGGGGCGGGCATGCTGTTGGGGGCGGGATTTCGCGTGGCCCTTTCGCAGTAAAAACAGGAACGCAGTGCTGCTCCCCGGGACATTTTTGGGGCTCGGGGAGCAGGCTGTTTATGGATCAAATAAAGATGGTAAGCCAGTTTGCCACCAACCCAATCCCTAAAACCTACCGATCGTTTTGCCAGTTTTCCGCTAATTTTGCCATCGTTGGCGTTTACCCAACAGCAAATGAAACGCGCAAGACACCCATGAACACAAGCACAACCCTCGCCAACCGCTTTCGGGAAGTCATTTTAAACGGCACCTGGATAGCCAACACCAATTTTAAAGACCAGTTGACAGCTGTTGATTGGAAGCAGGCCAACACGCCCGTCGGGGCCCTTAACACCATTGCCTTGCTTACTTTCCATATCCATTACTACATAGCGGGCATCTTGAACGTGTTGGAAGGCGGCTCGCTTGACATCCGCGACAAATACAGCTTCGATATGCCCCCTGTACAATCGCCGGCAGACTGGGATGCCCTGCGCAACCAACTCTGGAGCGATGCCGAACGCTTTGCCAGGCGATTGGAGCAGTTGCCTGAAAGCCTGTGGTCCGACGTTTTTGTTGATGCAAAATACGGAACCTACCAGCGAAACATCGATGGTTTGATTGAGCACTGCTACTACCACCTGGGGCAGGTGGTGCTGATCCGGAAAATGTTGACTGTGATTACCTGAAGGTTTAGCCCTGATTGCTGTTTTTTCTTCATTCAAAAAGCCTGAAGTAACGCATGCTGTTTGTAAAAGTCTTTTTCTCCGTTTTGATCTTGTTGATCGTTCAGGTCAACTTTCTTTCGGCACAGGTGAAACAGAACCTTGCCAAAGACTTTGATTTTTTTCAACAAAAAAGCCAGGAATACACCGAATGGCTGAACAAGACAGGTTTGGGGAAATCCATATCCGTCGATCGGGTTCGCATGCGTCCGATGCCCAACAATTGGGATGTTGATTCCACCGAGCTGGAACTCTTGCTGCTCATCCGAACCAATGATCCCGACTCCGCCATTGGCATCTGGCAGGCCCTGAAGAAGGGATTCGATTCGGCGGGAGACTCCCTGGAGCATTACCTTTACCGAACTTTCGTACACAAAATGGACATCCCCGGCGAACAGGGCAGCATTCAGATTCACATCAAAGACAGCAGCGGCAACCTTGATCCGTGCTTTTACATCTGGATATGGCAGGAACGCGACTCCTTGCTGGGCTCCAAAATCCATTCGGAATACCATTTCAAAGAATGCAAATCCAAATCGTTTGAAATTACGGTGAACCTACCTTCGGTGAAAAATACCGGCAAAAGCAAAACAACACGCGTAGATAAACCCAAGGTCAAAACTGCAGATGAGGTATTCGCCGTCATCCAAAAATACATCCGGGACTCATTGATCAACCAACCCCGCTACCGCACCACCGAGTGCAACGACCGAACCCCGTTTGTGGAGGAGCTGGACCGAAGTCCGCAAGCCTATACATTCACCGTTGGCAACCTCTGTAAAGAAGTAATGACCAAACAAAGCCGCACTACCTGGGAGGCCTGGTGGGGCTACAGCACCATTGCCATGGAGCGCCTGACGTTTCAGTTTGAATATTATCCGATGAACAACGGCCGCGGATTCACCCTCAAATGCGTGATTGAGGGCAAATACGGCTCCGGTTTGTTCAAACCCCGAACCCCGGGGTACATGAACATGGAGCCTGATTTCGATGATTTTTTTGAGACCTACAAAAACCGGTTCAGGAGCGAATTACAAAAACGGCTTTAGCCAGGCGATCCGATGGCTGCGAGCCATCTGAGCGCTCAACGGCTTTACCTCACCATAGATTTATTTTTTGCCGCGAATTAGCGCTAATTCGCGCAATTCGCGGCAAAAAACCACCACAAACCCATGCGCACAAAAAAAGAAATCCGCGGCCTCGTAGCCGACGGTCGCCTGCCCGAAGCCGCCGAAGCCGCCCTGCAATACGCCGAAGCCACCGGCGACCCCACCAACCTCAACGGCCTCATCGCCCTCAACAGCGACCTGACACAACACCGCGAGGGCTGGCTTTCCGGACAAACCTCCTTCGAGGAGTTCTCACGCGGCCAGGCGCGCATTACCCACCACCTTTTAGACCGCGTAGACGAGCTGCCCGACGAGCCCAACCCCGCAGCCATCAAAAAACGCATGCGCGAGGAAAACTACAAGTGGCAGGTGTTTTACCTGTTCATTGCTTCCAAGCTACTGGTATTTTTGTGGACGTTCTTCATGTGGCGTACCGAAGGCTTTCAAACCGAAGAAGCGCTCACCGCCTTCAACGCCCTGTTGCCGGGGTTTATGGTGTACGCCGCCATCATGTTCAAGGCACTATTCCGCTCCGGCATAACAGGCGATGGCCCGAAACGCTTTGTGCCTACCCGCTTTCGAACCATTGCATGGGTGGTATTCATCGGATATACCGTGGTGCAAGTGTTTTTGGTGACGGAAAAAGTAAAGGGCAACATCACGTTTACCACCATGAACCTTGCCTTGGTCGCAGTAGAAGCCGGTATGGGGCGGTTTATTGGCGAAATGGTGGAGGGGTTGTTTAAAGAGAAACAAGCGTAGTCAAGTGAAAAGGAAATTATTCGCTTAAAACCAATACTTTTGTGGCCTAAACGGATGAACGCCCTGCACGACATATTAACCCATCACGAGGCACAAATCGCCAAGCTGTGCGTGCAGTATCGCGTATCAGTCTTGTATGTATTTGGTTCTGTTGTCGACGGCCGGTTTTCAGAGGAGACAAGCGATATCGATTTTTTGGTGCGCTTTGTGCCCGAAGTTCCGTTGGAAAAAGTGGGCGCATTGCTGTTGGCTTTGGAAGAAGCGTTGGAACGCCTGTTTCAAAGAAAGATAGACCTGGTGCGCGAACGTCCGTTTACCAATCCGATATTCGCCAAGTCAGTAGCCGATACCAAACGCATGGTGTATGCCGCAGCTTAAGGCCTTAAAATATTTATTGGATATCCGCATTGCAGTAGAACGCATAGAGGCGTTTATGAGCGACGTGCCTGACGTTGAAGCTTTTCAAAAGGATTTGAAAACGCGACTGGCCATAGAACGCCTGTTCGGTATCATTGGAGAGGCTGTCAACTTGTATGGGAAAGTAGAGTTTGTCGATGAGCTTCCCGATGCGCGTAGAATTGTCGATTTCCGAAACCGTCTGATCCACGCCTACGATGACATCGACGAGCTTGTTGTTTGGGAAATATTGCAGACGCACATTCCGGCATTGAAAAAGCGCGTTGATGAACTGATTCGTTAAAATCATTACACTCCTGACTAACCATGACCGCCCGCCTCCTCTTCCTCCTCCTTCTTCTCCTCGCCTCTTCCCTGCCCGCCCAAACCCGCGCTGGCAAGGACTACGCCGTGTTCTTCTACGTTACCGACTTCCAGCCGGGGATCGACGACATCCGTTACACCAAAACCGAAGCCGAAGCCCTCGCCAAAGAACTCTCCGACCACTATGGCTTTGAGTGCGCCTTTGTGCCCGAGTGCAAAAAAGACGACATCGCCAACGCCCTCGACGCCTGGAACAAAAAACTCGGCCCCGCAGACCAGGCCCTCTTCTTCTTCTCCATGCACGGCTACTACGACCCCGCCGGCGACCGCGGATACCTCATCCCGGCCGACGGCAAGGCCGACGCCGAACACAACTATTTCCGATCCTGGTTCAGCTACGACGACCTGCGCACCTACCTCGCCCCCTGCCGCGCCGGCCACATCCTCGTGGCGCTCGACGCCTGCTACTCCGGCTCCTTCGGCATCCGCAGCACCAAAACCAAACCCACCCAGGCCGCCACTACCCAGGCACCCGACTGCGCCGAGCGCATCCGCCGCGTCATGCAGAACAGAGGCCGACAGTTCATCACCTCCGGCAAAACCGATCAGGAAACACCCAAACAGTCGACCTTCGCCGGCGAAATACTCAAAACCCTGCGCACCGGCTACGACGCCGAGGGGCTGATCTTCATCGATGACCTGACCTACCGACTCCAAAAACTCAAAAGCCCGGAGCCGGAACAGGGATCGTTTGTAGGGCACGCCGAAGGGGGCGACTTTGTGTTCGCCCGCAAAAACGCCTGCGCCCCCGAGCCCGACCGAGATGGCGACGGCGTGCCCGACGCCCGCGACCAGTGCCCCGACCACTGGGGCAGCGGCCCCGACGGCTGCTCGCCCGAACTGCCGCCCGCCCACGACCTGGCCGCCGACCTCGAGGCCTGGCGCAGCGCCAAAAACCAGCACACCGAAGCCGCCTACCGCGAATACCTGCGCCGATTCCCCAACGGTGAGTTCAAAGAACCCGCCAACACCGCCCTGCGCGGGCTGGAACAGGAAGCCCTCATCCGCCGCGACGACACCGCCTGGGCTGTGGCTCAGGAAAAAAATACCGCCGAAGGCTACCGAAAATACCTGAGCGACTACCCCAACGGCCGCCACAAAACCGATGCCGAGACCGGCATCAAAAACCTGGAAAAGAAAACCACCACCCCACCCGTGCCCGACGACGGACTCGTTTTTGTGCCCGGTGGAACCTTTACCATGGGCTGCTCCTCCGAACAGCAAGATTGCTCCGACGATGAAAAGCCCGCCCACAAAGTCACCACATCCGACTTCTACATCGGCCGCTACGAGGTGACCCAGAAACTGTGGACCGACGTCATGGGCAACAACCCCTCCTACTTCAAAAACTGCGACAACTGCCCGGTGGAGCAGGTGAGCTGGGAAGACGTGCAGGAATTCCTGAAAAAACTCAACCAAAAATACCCCGGTCGCAACTACCGCCTGCCCACCGAGGCGGAGTGGGAGTACGCCGCTCGTGGAGGCGGCAAAGCCGTGCTGTTCGGCAATGGAAAAAATACGGCCGATCCGAAAGAGATCAATTTTGACGGTGACTGGAATCCAACGACTTATTCCATAAAAGGATTGGATAGAGGAAAAACCGTACCCGTCGGCAGCCTGAACAGTCCCAACGCGCTGGGCCTGCATGACATGAGCGGCAACGTTTGGGAGTGGTGCAGCGACTGGTACGGATCGGACTATTACCAGAACAGTCCCGCCAAAGACCCGGCCGGGCCGTCGAGCGGCTCCTCCCGCGTGTTGCGCGGCGGGTCGTGGTTCAGCTACCCGCAGGACTGCCGTGTGGCGGATCGCAGCGGCGACGCGCCCGGCTACCGCGTCTACCGCATCGGCTTTCGCCTGGCCAGGACCAGGTAGCTCTTTAGCGCTTTTACCCTTTTACCCTTTGAAAAAAATACTTTGGGATGGCGTGAGCCATCCCTTTTTTGTTGTGGGCAGCACCAACAGCATATATGTGCACAGCATATATGGTGTATATATGAATGCGGAGCACATATATGTTGCCATTAATGGTATATATGAGGTAAAGCGGTTCGCGGAGCGATAGGATGGCTACAAGCCATCCTATCGCTTGATCAATTAGCAAACACCGCACAGCGATAGGATGGCTCCAAGCCATCCTATCGCTTGGCTCCAAGCCATCCTATCGCTTGGCTCCAAGCCATCCTATCGCTTGGCTCCAAGCCATCCTATCGCTTGGCTCCAAGCCATCCTATCGCTTGGCTCCAAGCCATCCTATCGCTTG
>Ga0247834_1002492_pt1 | contig 27554 bp, 25 predicted proteins | sample LaCruzMarch2015__8_FD_187118 | JGI IMG/M metagenome (GOLD analysis project Ga0247834, IMG submission 187118) | Freshwater microbial communities from meromictic Lake La Cruz, Castile-La Mancha, Spain - LaCruzMarch2015_12m | ecosystem: Environmental > Aquatic > Freshwater > Lake | place: Spain...
AGAAATCTTCGGCGATCCATGCTTCGTCTACAGCTACCCCGAGGCCGTGGCCGACGGCTTCCTCGTCGACCATGAGCCGCCAGTTCGGATCGTCACGCAGCTCGCCAAGCACGGCATCAAGTTCGATAAGGGCGCCGAGGTCGCCACGCTGCTTGCTGGCGGCGGCGTCCAGCTCTCGTTGCTGCCCGACGAGATGCAGTTCGACGTCGAGACGTTCAACCGCGGGGTGATCACCGACGGCTTCAATCGGGCCGTCTCGCAGGAGCTGGCCCAGCACCTCGACCCCTACGGCGAAGAGAAGACGATCATCTTCTGCGTCGACGACGACCACGCCGAGCGGCTCGTGCCCATCCTCAAAGAGGAGTTGGAGAAGGCTCACGGCGCCATCGACGACGGCGTGGTCAAGAAGATCACGGGTGCCACCGACAAGCCCCTCGACGCCATCCGGGCCTTCAAGAACGAGGTGAGCCCGAAGATCGCAGTCACGGTGGACCTGCTGTCGACGGGCATCGACGTGCCGCGCGTGTCGAACATCGTGTTTCTGCGGCGCATCCGCAGTCGCATTTTGTACGAGCAGATGTTGGGCCGGGCGACGCGCTTGTGCCCTGAGATCGGCAAAGAGGTCTTTCGCATCTACGACGCCGTGGGCCTCTACGACGTGCTCTCCGAAGTCTCGGACATGAAGCCGCTCGTGAAGGACGTGACGCGCACGACCAAGCAGCTCGTGGACGAGCTGGTCGACCCGCGCGCCGTGAAGGTGCCCGGCAGCGACAGCGGCCGCACCCACGCCGACGACGTGCTCAAGCAAGTCGTTGAGAAGCTGCGCCGGGTTGTGCGGCGGGTGCAGAAGCAGGGCAAGGCCGGCGCGCTCACCGACGAGCAGCAGAGCACCGTCGAGTCGCTGGAAGCACTCATGGGCTGTTCGCTCAAGGCGTTGCCCGATGCGTTGCACGACGCTGGCGCCGAGGGTGTAATCCAACTCCTGACGGGCAAGGCCGAGCTGGCGGTGCTGCTTGAGCGGCTGTCGGCACAGGCGGGCACGGGCAAGCAGGCGATCATCGCGCCCCACGAAGACACCGTCATCGCCGTCGAGCACGGCTACGGCGACGGCAACCAGAAGCCCGAGGACTACCTCGCGTCGTTCCAGACCTTCGTCGAGGAGAACAAGAACAAGATCCAAGCCCTCGCTGTGGTGTGCGTGCGCCCGCGCGACCTCACGCGCGCGCAGCTCAAGGAGTTGAAGCTCAAGCTCGACACCGCCGGCTACTCCGAAGCAGCGGTCCGTTCTGCATGGCGTGTATGGAAGAACGTCGACATCGCCGCCACCATCATCGGCTTCATCCGCCAGCGGGCGCTTGGCTCACCGCTCGTGCCTTACGAGGAGCGCGTTGATCGTGCCCTTGCCAAGATCCAAGCGTCCGGGACGTGGACGGCCCCGCAGAAGAAGTGGCTTGAACGGATCGGCGAGCAGATGAAGAAGGAGGTCGTCGTGGACGAAGAGGCGTTCGCCAAGGGCGCCTTCGTCAACGTCGGCGGCTGGAAGGGCGTCGACAAGGCCCTCGGTGGCCGGTTGAAGCAAGTGCTCGACGACCTCGGTGACGAGGTATGGAACGACGGGAAGGCGGCGTGATGGACGAAGACCGCCTGCGCGAATGGTTCGGATCTTTTCTCGATTGGCTTGCCGCTGGCCGTGGAGGCGAGCTGCTTGAAGCCGTGAGCGACTGCGCGCACGAGCAACACCTCAACGCGACGACGGCAGCGCACATGCGGCTTTGGGGCCGTCGACACGTCTCGCCTCAACATTTTTGGGCGCGCTCGGAGTGGGAGAAGAAGGATCTCACTTGGGGCGTTGCTCCCGAGAAGTTCGAGGGATGGTCGCGCGACGAGGTGACGAAGCCCTTAGGGGTCGTCGAAGCCAAGCTCGCGTACTGGCACGAGCCCAATGGCCGCCACGCAGAGAGGCTCAACACGCTGCGGAGCCAACTCAGCGTGAGCGGGGAGAAGTGGCCCGACCTCTGGCTGCACGGGCTCTTGTGGCTCGTCTCCTACGAGCAGGAGCCGGAGAAATGCGTTCGGCTTGATGGAGATGAGGGTTGGGCCAGTTCGCTGGCAGGACTCACACCCCTTCGCCCGCCCAGCCTGCCCGCGCAGGAGAGCCCGTTCTATCTCGTCGCAGAGCGGGATCTTCGCGAGGTGTGGCCTCGCAGCGACGCCGCTCCAAAGGCGACGCTCTACGTTTCGCTTCTGCGCTACGAAGGACAGCAATGACCTCGACGACATCGACCGGCGACATCGTCGCCAAGCTCTGGTCCCTCTGCCACGTCCTGCGCGACGGGGGCATTAACTATGGTCAATATGTTGCTGAGTTAACGCTTCTTTTGTTTCTCAAGATGGCGAAAGAGACGGGCAAAGAGACGCGCATTCCCAAGGGCTGCCGGTGGGATGACCTCATGGGCCTGCCGCCCGGCGGCGACCAGCTCATCGCCTACAAGAAGATCCTTCTTGAGCTGGGCACAGCACCTGACCCCCTCGTGCGCGCCATCTACGCGGGCGCCCAGACCTCGCTGCGCGAGCCCCGGCACCTCTTGAGCCTCATCCTCGACATGGAGAAGCTCGATTGGTTCTCGGCCAAGGCCGACGGCCTCGGCGATATGTACGAGGGCCTGCTCGAAAAGAACGCCGGCGAAACCAAGAGCGGCGCCGGCCAGTACTTCACGCCGCGCCCCCTCATCGACGCGATGGTCGAGGTCATGAAGCCGCAAGCGGGCGAGACGATCCAAGATCCTGCCGCTGGCACCGCGGGCTTCCTCATCGCCGCCGACACGTTCGTCAAGAAGCACACCGACCAGCTCTTCACGTTGAAAGAGAAGCAGGCGGAGTTTCAGCGGCGTGAAGCCTACGTCGGCATTGAGCTGGTGCCCGAGACGCGACGCCTCGCCCTCATGAACTGCATGTTGCACGACATCGACGGCGTCGGCGAAGGCGCGGTCCATCTCGGTGACACGTTGACCTCGATGGGCGCGTCGCTGCCGAAGGCGAACCTGATTCTCACGAACCCACCCTTCGGCACCAAGAAGGGTGCAGGCGGGGGAAGCCGCGACGACCTCACGTTCCCCACCAGCAACAAGCAGCTCATGTTCATGCAGCACATCTACCGAGCCCTCGTGCCGGGTGGACGCGCCGCCGTCGTGCTGCCCGACAACGTCTTGTTCGAGGAAGGCCGCGGCCGCGAGATCCGTGCGGACCTCATGGACAAGTGCGACCTGCACACGATTTTGCGCCTGCCCACCGGCATCTTCTACGCACAGGGAGTGAAGACCAACGTGCTCTTCTTTACGCGCGGAAGAACGGAGAAGGGCAACACCAAGAAGGTGTGGGTCTACGACCTCCGCACCAACGCGCCCGCCTTCGGCAAGCGCACGCCGTTCACGCGCGCCTACCTCGACCCGTTCGTGACGGCCTATGGCGCCGACGCCAACGGCACGAGCAAGCGCGTCGACGAGGGCGACCAAGGCCGCTTCCGCTGCTTCACGCGCGGCGACATCGCCAAGCGCAACGACAACCTCGACCTCGCGTGGCTCAAAGACGACAACGCCCACGACGAGAGCACCCTCGGCGAGCCCGACGAGATTGCCGCCGAGATCCGTGTGGAACTGGAAGGCGCCCTCGAAGACCTCGCCGCCCTTGAGGAGCTGCTCGCGCCAGCGACGGCCGAGGCCGCGGAATGAGCGAGCAGGCGTTCGAGAGGTATGAGCTGCCGGCCGGTTGGACATGGTGCCGGATTGACGACGTCATTTCGTCGATCACGGACGGGCCGTTTGGCAGCAACCTCAAGAGTTCCGACTACGTCGATGCTGGTGCGCGGGTCATTCGCCTCGGCAACATCGGGCTCGGCCGATTCGTCGATGACAACAAGTCCTTTGTTTCGATCGAGAAGTTCGAGGGCCTGCGAAAGCACGAGGCCGTCGAAGGCGACATCGTCATTGCAGCCTTGGCTGAGCCCGTGGGCCGCGCCTGTGTTGTGCCGCCGGGGCTGGGCCTCGCTCTCGTCAAAGCCGACTGCGTTCGTGCCCGCATCTCGTCGGAGATCGAGCGTGACATTGTCCTTCGGTGGTTGAATTCGCCGGCCGGCCTAAAGAGTGCGGCGCTGGCGAGCCACGGCATTGGTCGACTGCGAATCAACCTTGGCGAGATGCGCGCGCTGGACCTGCCTCTCCCGCCCCTCAACGAGCAGCGCCGCATCGTCGAGAAGCTCGACGCCGCCTTCGACAAGAGCCGCGCCGCGAAGGCCCGCCTCGAACGCCTGCCCGCGCGCTTGGAGAAGCTCAAGCGATCCATCCTCGCCGCCGCCTTCCGCGGCGACCTCACGAAGGACTGGCGCGCGGCCAACCCCGACGTGGAGCCCGCGAGCTTGCTGCTTGAGCGCATCCGCGCCGAGCGCCGTCGTCGGTGGGAGGAGGGGCTGCGCGCGAAGGGGAAAGATCCGAAGAAGTCGACCTACGAGGAGCCCGCCCCCGTCGACGTCGCCGGCTTGCCCGAGCTGCCGGAGGGGTGGGCGTGGGCCAGCGTTGATGAGCTTGCTTCGCTCTTCCAATACGGATCGAGCGCGAAGACGGACGACGTCGGCGAGGTGCCCGTTCTGCGCATGGGCAACATTTTCGACGGCGAGCTTGTCGTCGGGAACCTCAAGTTCCTGCCCCGCACACACGACGAGTTCCCGGAGCTGTTCCTCAAGCCCGGCGACATATTGTTCAACCGCACCAATAGTCCCGAGTTGGTTGGCAAGACCGCCGTGTACCGAGGTGACCCGGCGACGTGCAGTTTCGCGTCGTACCTGATTCGTGTCCGCGTCGAGGTCATCGAGCCCGCGTGGGTCAGCTACTACGTCAACTCGCCCGCTGGCCGCGATTGGGTCCGAAGTGTCGTCGCCCAACAGGTGGGGCAGGCCAACGTCAACGGGACGAAGCTGCGCGCACTTGCGGTGCCCGTCCCGCCCGCTGGTGAGATCCGTGCTGCGCTGATGCTGGTGCAGGCAGCGTTCGACGCGGTGCGTGCTCTAAGGGGTCGCGTTGAACGCGCAGCATTCGCAGCCAGTCGCTGTGAGCAGGCGGCGCTCGGCAAGGCCTTTCGCGGCGAGCTGGTCCCGCAAAATCCAACCGACGAACCCGCCTCGGTGCTACTCGACCGCATCCGCGCCGCCCGCGCCGACGAACCCCAACGCGCCCGACGCGGCCGGGCCGCCCGCACCGCCGACCCGGAGCTGTTTGCGGCGAAGCCAGCCGCCCCGAGAGCGACGAACGGCCACGGTGCCGAGGCTACGGAGGGCGAGCCTGTGGACCTCGTTGTGGCGGCCTTCCAGCTCACGCCACGGCTCACGGCCACGTCCATCGGCACGACCACCGGGCTCGACGCTGCCAGCGTCAAGAAGGCGCTCAAGGCGCTGGTGGACGGCGGGCAGGTCCGCGTCGAGGGCAAGGCCCGCGGCACCGCCTATGTGTGGGGCGGCTGATGGCGTCACTCAAAGCGGCGGGAACGTTCTCATTCGACCCGGCCAGCAAACCTGCCGCTGGACCAGCCGAATCCCTCAAACGTTTGATGAAAACGGCGCTCGTCCCGTCTCAAGTTCGGATGGTGGGCTGGCTACGCAGATTGGCGCACGGGGGAGACGCCGAGGTGTACGCAGGTTCGAGCGAGGCGCAGATTCTCGATGTCCACGCGGTCACGTTCGGCGCATCCACCGTCGATGCTGCCGACGGTTTCGCCCACATCCACATCGACGCCGACCCAACGTCCAATCCGGGCCTCGACCTCGAACACATGCGGTATGTCGTCGTTCGCGGCGTATTCAGCGTGAAGGCGCCGGGCGCACGAACCAACGCCGGCGTCCTTGGCATCAGACTGGCGGCTCGGGTCGACGCTCCAAACGTGAACGTCAGATCGTTCTTCCCGTCCACGGAGGCAGCGTCTCTCGCCACAGAAACAACCTCGTTTGAAGTGTCGCTTGAGTCAGACCTCTCGATGCGAGCCAAGGCATCCGCGAAGGTGCCCGGCGCGGGGGGAGAAGCAGAGCACGCTCGCAAGACGAAGGCGGCTGCTGGTGTTCGGCGCGAATGGCGCCAACAGCTCGTTGGTCACCCGGTCGTTGCGCGCAGGACAGCGACGGGAGTTGAATGGGAACTGCATTCCTTCAAGCGACTCGCTCAAGGGGAGAAGTCAGCGAAGAGCCTTCGCTTGGGAGGCTCGGACGTGGAGTGGCTCATGGTGGTCGGGATCCCCAAGGAGGAGGTCGAGCTGCGCCTCCGGCTCTCCTACGAAATCGAAGCGCCGATGTTCCTAGAAGGGACTTATTCGATTCCCGCGACCCTTGACCTCGCTGCCAATCTCCCGCGCGAGTCGTCGTGACAGGTCAGCCGGACCCGACCAAGCATCGAAGAGGTGCCGCAGCTGCGTGCGTGGGTTTCTTGACGCGAAGCGGCAAGCCCTTGAGGCGTAGCCCCCGAAGCGGTCCCATCTTGACTTACATCACGGGTTCGCAGGTCTTCACCGGAGCTTCGGACGAATGAAGGCGTCAGCGGTCGCGAGGTCAGTGCGGCTCTTCTCGATGTCGGCGGTTGTCGCCGTGAAGCCAGCGTCGTACCGGACCTGCTCACTGACGCTCTTGAGCCGGTCGAAAACCGTGCGAAACGCACGCCCACGCCCCTGTGAAAGCTCCGTGTTGTCGCGAATCGCCTTCGACCGCTGACCGTGATTCTCGGGAGGGCCGTCGAGGCCCTTGTCGACGAGGTATGCCTGCACAAGGTGCAGCGCCGCGTAGAAGCGCACGACGATCTCCCACTCGTTGGGAGCGTCAGACATCGCGTCCGCAGTCGCGCTGTGGCGCGCCGCCTTTTCTACGTGTGCCTGTGCATTCACGTCGGCCTCACCGTCTGGCGTGGACCTGCCGTGAGCCAGCCGGGGCGACCACGGTGGGGAGCCGCCCGCGCGTCGCGCGGAGGTGGACCTCAAACATGAGGCCCGGCCGGCGGGCAGCAAGTTGATCCTCGGCGCGCGCCATTCGCTCGTAGGCGTCGTCGTCGTGGTCGGCGGCGATCGCGAAGACGTGGAGAGTCTCGCCCTCGTCGGCAACAAACACAGCATCGAAGCTCTTGAACACGTCGGCCACAAGCCCGTTAAGGACACTGACGTCGTAGTCGTCGGCGACCGTCGCAGGCGACGGGAGCGTCAGCACGAAAATTTGAGCCGTTTGCACGTCTGCGCTCACGGCGTCGCCGATGCCACGCGCCCTGCGAGCTGGACGGCCGTACTCGACGGCGACCGTCGACGGTGACTGAAAGGCGTCAGCAAACATCACGCGGTCCCCCCAAAGCGATAAAGTTGCTCACGCGGCACGAAGCGAAAGAAGAGGGAGTTCACCCGGTCATTCAGCCCCTTGAACGTCGCTTCCAGCTTAGTGCGTTCTACACGGTTCTGGCGCGTTCTTGTCTCAAGACGGATGACGCGCGTCTGCGTCTGGCGTTCCATCCCCGAGCCCACGGTCACGAAGGTCAGCGTGTCCTCGCCCGTCTCCGCGAACTTGAGCGCAACCTCGGCGCTCGGCCCATCAGACAGTTCGGCCAAAGGCCGAGTCATGGGCAGGAGCGATCCAAGATCCTTGAGGTCGGACCAATGCTGTCCCTGCAACAGGAGATCGATCTTCGTCAGCTCCACGGCGGCAAGCCGCAGCTCGATTCCGTGCTCCGCGCAGAAGGCCGCGAATCGGTCGTATTCACCGAGCGCGTAGTCCAAGAGGCCGGGCACGCCATCGCGGGTCGTGAACCGGGGGTACGCATCGTCGGCCCCGCGCTTTCGCCAGTTCACGAAGAATCGGTCGTTCTGGATTTGGACGAGCTGCGTCTCGTTCTTGGAGATCAGCCACGTCCGTTGGGGCGCCGCGCCCTCCCAAATGGTCGGCACGTCGGTGATGGCGGGATGCACCTCATGGGCGGGGAAGTCTGCCCGGCGACGGTCCCAATAAAGACCATGAAGGACGGGGGTGAGGCCGACGACAGGCTCGAAGACAAAGCCGACGACGACTTCGTTGATGGGCGCTTGAGTGAGCTTCGGATGGTCAACCACAGTGCGCTCCGGCGGGGCGGGTATCCCTCAACAGGGTAGCGTCTGTCCATCAGCAGCGGCGGTGACAGCCAGATGCTTGGTGCCGGCCCACCCCGGAATCCGTGTGTGTCCGATCCAACATGCTGTATTTACAGGGAAATGTTCGCTTGTGGGGCAGCCCTCGGTCGCCCGCTGCCGACTGAGCGACGAGAACATGAGTCGGGCACTCGGACCACACCACGCGAACCCATCGTCGACGGGCGCTGCGCCTACGCCCGCTTCAAGAGCCGCGGATCGGCGACGCTGTCTTCGTCTGGCACGGGCTCGCCGCCTCCGTCGGGGTCGGAGTCGAAGATGAGCGACACGGCCTTCGACGGCACCCGCTCGTCGATGCAGAAGTCGAGTGCGTAGCCGTCGCCGCTGAACAGGCCGATGGCGGCGTACTCGCCATCTTCGGGGCGCTGGCCGTCAGGGTCGGTGAGCTTGTCTCGCTTGGCGGCCATGTCGATGTGAGCCAGCGTCGACGACGATCCAAGCAAGAGGTTCGGGAACAAGCCGAAGGCGCGGTTGAAGTCGCGCGCGAAGCCGTCGATGGCGTCGTCCCACGTTCGCCACGACTCGATGCTGTAGGTCCGACGCAAGATGCTCAAGGCCACCTCGACGCTGAGTCGAGCGCGCCACAGCCACCGCGTCAACGCGCAGGTCCAAGCTGGGCAGACCGGCCACGGCATCCGCGCTATCGACGGCGATGCCGTGGCAGCTCAAGTTCTCCGGCGACCAGCTCGCGCGCTTCATCCCTGCCACCGGCGTTGACCTCGTCGCCTTCGATGAGGCACGCGGCACCGGGAACGAGCTTGTGCTCGTCGAGCACTTCGAGGGCGAAGCCGCCGCGGAGGCCGCGCTCCTGAGCGTCGTCGACATGCCGTGCTTCCTGTCGTTCGCTTTGCCGGTGCGGGGCAAGCAGCTCGACCTCTTCGGCGGCGAACCCACAGCGTCGAGGGCGCAACACGGATCTGTTCTGTGTGGTCGGGCTACGGGTGCGAGCTATGGCCGACGTTGAGCAGGCAGGCGCCAGCTCAAGGCTTTGCCACAAGCGTCCAGAAGTCTGTGCCGACGGCATCGGCGACGCGGGCCAACGTGCGCACCGTCGCGTTCACGGAGCCCGCCTCAAGGCGCTGCCACCGCTTCGCGTCGATCCGCGCCGCGTGGGCAGCGTCTTCCTGAGTGAGGCCCGCCGACACCCGTGCGTCGCGGATGCGACGGCCAAGCTGACGCTGGATGTCCTCGACAACCTTCGATCGCACCGCACTTCGATACGGTGATCCGTCTCATCCCTGACACCGCAATAAAGTACGGTAGGTTGGGTCATGCGCTGCCCCATCGTTCTTGCCGTTGTCGCGGTCGTTGCCGGCTCAGGTGCTCAGGCGCAGGCCCTTGCTGCGCCGCTCCCGGCCGGGGCGCTGAACGCCGCGACGGCGCCCCCGCTCGTTTGCCCAAACGGCTCCCAGATCGAGGGCGGAAGGCCACCCGCAGCGACCATCGAGGTGTGCAAGCGCCCAGACGGCAAGAAGGAGGGCGGCTTTCGTCAGTGGTCCGACGACGGCAGCCTCAAGCTGGCAGGCCAGTATCGTGACGATCAGGCCGAAGGCCCGTGGCGAGGCTGGTACCCAAACGGCGGGCCGCAGTTCATCGGCGGGTTCGCCGCCGGCCAGTGGAGCGGCGTCTGGAACTATTGGGGACCGGACGGGCAACGCAAAGCGGACGTTACCTATCGCGATGGCCGCGACGTGACCTCGGAGCCGGCCACGCGCGCTCTCCGCCCAGCCGTGACGCCAGCAGAACTGCAAGCCGAGGCCGACGCCGACCGCGCAGCCGAAGCTCGACGGGACGCCGAGCTTGCCGCACGCGCAGCAGAGCAAGCCGACTTCGACCGGCGGTATGAGGAGGACGCCACTCGCGCGCAGGGGCAGCGGCGAGCGCGAGTCGCGGCAGCATGGGACGCCCAGCGCGACCACACCGTCCTCGGGGCCACGCAGTTCGTCGCAGACAATGGCGTGGGCGACGTGCCCGATGGTGTCTTTCGCATCCTCCGCGATGAGATCCAAGACAAGGGCAACCACCTTGTCGTGCGAGTCGGAAAGACGAGGTGGTGGTTCGCCAAGGCACCCGCCAGCGCCTTCGACGAGTTCGTTCGCTGCGGTCTGCACGCTTCTCACAGGGCGGCTGCCGTCGATTGGGCGCACCACGCTTGCAGGCCAATGGGATCCAACCCGAGGGAGGGGGCGACGACGGAGAGCACGGCGGTGAAGCTCGATGACAAGACATGGATCGTGCTGACGGAGGCGCCGAAGTTCTTCGAGGCGATTTGCAGCGCAAACGGCGTGGAGCTGGACCGCCTCCGAGCCGCTGCTGAACGGAAAGCTCGTGTGGTGCCGGCAACCAAAATCCCGGTGTCAGGGGCGTGGCTCGACAGCAAACTCGACCACAAGGTGTGGCCGGTCAGCCCGGTTGCGTGCAGCCTCGGCAAGAAATGATCTGACACACCACGACGTTGGTCACTTCCACGCCCTCGCCGAGGCCATCGCTCTCCCAGCCGATCCAAGCTGGTCGCCGAGGACGCCCGACATGGATCTCGCTGGCGTCGGCTTGATGCGATCGAGGTACGATCCAAGCACTACGTTCCGCGGCCACGCCGCCGGTCCCCGACGAAGGCCGCAAGATCCGACTCGTTGATGCGGATGGCGTGGTCGAAGAGGCGCACATGGGCCAGCGACCCATTGTCGACCCAAGCGTAGACTGCGGCTGTGGACACGCCGAGCCGTGCTGCCGCCTCCTTCACCTTGAGCATCTGCATGTGGGGGCGCGCGTCGTGGACCGTGCGGTATCGCCCCTCGTTCAGGGCGCCTTCTGGCGGTGTCCATTTGGTGTCCACCCGACCGTGCAAACCCGTGGATTCCCGTGACTGTGGTGGACAACCGCCAACCGTCATCGTGACAGCAGGATGCGGCGTGGACGCTTGTGGAGGCCCGTGATCGGGCTGACGCGAGCTTTGCAAGCTTGAGGTCGTCGGTTCGATCCCGTCCAGCTCCACCACGAAAGCCCCTGAGAAATCAGGGGCTTTCTCTTTTTCCGGCCCGCGGCGCTCGAGGCCACGAGAGGCCGATGGCATCCGGACCACCGCACCTCTGGCCCGGTTCAATGACGCGCGGGCACGGACGATCAGGGCTGCCACCTCGCGCGGAAGACAACGGTCCCGGCGCCGACGTCGAACGACTCAACAACGACCGTGCCCTGTTTCTGAGTGAGGTCGAAAATCGCGCCGAACGAACCTGCCACCGAGGTGACCCAAATGGGATCGCGCATCAGTACCGGCAGCGAGGTCACTTCGATGGCCATCGAACTGCTCGTGCGGTCGCGCGTCGCCCACACACCGCAGTCGCGAAAGATCAAACCGTATCCGGTGGGAATCCACTTGAAGGCCGCGCCCGGGTCTGAACCCGCGAGCCGCACCGCGCCCGTCACAAACGCATGCAAGATCGGCGTCGCAAAGCCCGCCAACAGGAAATCGCGGAAAAACTGCGGGGCACGCGCGCTGCCCAACTGAACGCTCACCACGCGAGTGACCTCGAGATTCATGGCGACCGGCACCCAATCAACCGAGGACACGCCCTCAATGCGCTCCAAGGTGCTCGGCGACAGCGCCTGGCGGATCGCTGTGCGGTCCCCATCGGGCAACGTGTCGATCTGCTGCAGGAAGGTCTGCATGTGACGGCCACGCACGACGGCAGCTGAGTTGGCCATGGTCACTCCTGATGAGGATTCGGTAGCACTGTCGAAGACCCGTTCACAAGACACGGAGGTGGTCTTGCCCGCGCCCGATGCGCGGTGCTTCGCCCCCAGACTCCTGAGAAATCAGGCGTTTTTCTTTTGGTCCTGCGCAGCGGCCGGGCCGGGGCACACTGGGCCCATGTCGATGCACACCCGCCCCCTGCAGGCCCTTTACATCACCCTCGCCGTCGCCGCTGTCGACGCGGGTCCCGCCGCCGCCTGTGAATGCGCCTTTGACGAGGTGACGATTGTCTCGCCGGCGCCGGGCGAGGTCGTCGACCCCCTCCGACCCGTGATCGCGACGGCGTATGCTTTGTCGTTCGGGCAGCCCCAGGTGGTGTCGTCGACGCCCGTCGAGACCATGGTGGTCGCCCTCGCCGGCGGCGACTTCCTGATCATCGCCAGACCCGTGGGCCCGATGCCCGACGGTGCCGTCGACATCGAGATCGTCGACGGGGGCCAATCCCTCGCGAGCATCCGCTTCACGGTGGACGCCGACGCGGCGCAGGCGCCTGGTGCGGCGGTGCCGTCGATTGCCGGCGCCTCCATTGAGCAAGAGTTTTCGGGAACGCTGGTGTGCTCGAACTACCTCTCGTTCGACCTCGCCGTCGAGGCACCGGGAGCCGTGGTGTTCCTGCAGGACGTCGGCATTGCCGCCGACGACGCCGCCCCCCTCGCAAGCAACGCCCTCTCCATCGGGTTGCGTGCCGGCAACGCCGTCTGCGAGCGTGGCTGGCCTGAGGCCGCCTTGTCGTCGAGCATCGCGACCCGCGTCCTCGCCGTCGGGGCCGACGGCACCATCACGGCGTTCAGCGAGCCCTTCACGGTGGTGACGCCGACCGACGTCGACTGCGATGGCCTTGCCGACGAGTTTGACGCCTGTCCGACCGAGGCGGGGGCGTTGCCAGGGTGCCCCGCCGATGGCGTGTCCCCCTGGGCCTGCCTCGACGATCCGACCAAGACCTGCGCCCCCAACGGTCGCATCTGCGAAGCCGCCAGCGAGGGCGAGGGCGAGGGGGAGGGCGAAGGCGAAGGCGGCGGTGGCTGCTCGACGGGTTCTCCCGGTTCAGCCGCCGGCGTGATTGCGCTGCTGGCGATGCTGGGCGGGCGAAAGCGCCGGGCCAGCGCTCGCCAATTCATCGGCGCCAGTCGATGAACATGTAGACAATTCACCGACACGCCCGAAGCGCGAGTCGGTGAACACCTGCCAGAGCCAGAAAAATCCCTATAAATTAGATGGTTAGCGTTTGCTCGGACCAAGCAGCCCCAGCGGCGCCGGTGGGGATCCGGGCGCCTGGGTGACGAGCGGAGCGAGGCGCCCGGGCGCCGACGCAGCCGGCAGAACTTTTTCAAACCGGGTGTCGACCGGGCACAATGGCGCCATGAAAGACATTCGAAGCGCCGAAGACGACCGTCGCGACAGCCCCCGCGTCCCGATGACCTTTCTGGTTCGCGATGCCGATCACGACGAGGGCGAGTGGGAGGAGCGCGAGGGTGATCTCTCCCTCGGCGGGATCTCCTGGCACGGCAAGACGGCGCCCCTGGGCCGCGAAGTCGACGTGCGCTTCCGCCTCCCCGGCGTGGCGCGGGAGCTGCGGGCCCGTGGCGAGATCATCCGGGTCAAGCCCGACGCCACCGGCCTGGGCTTTCAGCTCCGGTTCACGGCCCTGGACCTGCAGGAAGAGCTCGCCGTGGCCAAGTACCTCGACGACCTGATCGCGGCCGCACGCTGACCCTGGCTGCCCGCTGACGCAGCGCCCGCGCCGAGACGGCTGCCGACGGCGGAAACGATGCTATCGACCTGCATGGCTCGTGGGCGTGTGCGCGTGGTGCTGATTCTGCTCGGGGTGCTCGGCGTCCTTGGGGGCGCCTGGGTGCTGCTCGCTCCCGGGACGACGACGACGCCGATCACGACGTCGACCAACCCAACGGACCCAACAGACACCGCGTCGGCGGGCGACGACCCCGTCCTCGACGAACGCACCCGGTCCCGCGTCATGCTGGGGGAAGTCACCGACGTGGGCGGCCGCGGCATCGGCGGTGCGGCCGTCGACGCCCTCATCGGTGACCGGGTGGTGGCCCACGCCGTCACCGACACCGATGGGCACTTCAGCCTCGACCTGCCGTCGGGCCCCGTCGACGCCGCCATGTTTGGCGCCCCTGGCTACACCGGGGTGCGCATCCCGGGGGCCGAGCTGCCCACCATGGCCGAGGCCTTCTGGTCCCAGACCCTGGCCCGCTCCCCCGACAGCCGGGTCCTCACCGTCGTCAGCGCCGGCAAGCCAGTCCCTGGGGCCACGGTGTTTCGCGTGGAGCGCGACCAGGCCGATGCCCGCCGGGGCCTGCCCCTCGTCCCCGTGGGGACCACCGACGACAGCGGCCACGTGGTCCTGCCGAAGGACGTCGGCCAGCTCGTGGTCGCCCACCTCGCCCACGGCGCCGTCGACGTCGAACCCGACGCCGACACCGCCACCCTGCCCCCGCCGGGCCTGGTGCGGGTCACCGTCGTCGACGAAGACCGGCGCCCCCTGGCAGGAGCCACCGTGATGCTGTGGGCGGGGCTGTTCGCCAGGCGGCCCGCCGATGGCGCCCTGCCACCGACGACGACGGCACCAACACCAGCACCGACAACGACAGCGCCGACGCTCTCGGCGTTGCGTCAACTGCAGCGGCGACAACGGCCCCTGACGACGGACGACGACGGCGTGGTGGCCTGGCCGACGATGGAGGGCGATGTGGTCGTCGACGTCGCCATGGACGGCTTTCGACCGGTGTCCGGCCTTGAGGATCGGGCCCGGGCAGACCGCCCCACCGAGCTGCTCGTCAAACTGGGCCAAAGCCCGGTGGTGGGCGGCATCGTCGTCGACGCCGTCACCGGCGCCCCCGTCGTCGGCGCCAGCGTCAGCGGCGACGTCCGCGGGGCGGCCCGGCTCCAGGCCCAGACCGACGACGACGGACGCTTCACCCTGGGCCAGTGGGAGGCCCGGGCGTCGTCGCTGACCGTGGCCGCCCGCGGCTACCGGACCATCACCGTCGGCGGTGTCGACGGCAGCCGCAGCCGTCTTGACGACGTGCGCATCGAGTTGGTGCCGGGCTCGGGCGACACCGTGGTCGGCATTGGGGTGTCCATCACCCTTGATCCCCGTGGCCTGCGGGTGCGCTCATTGGAGGCAGGCTCGCCCGCCGAAGGCGCCGGCCTCGTCGTCGGCGACGTCATCGTCACCGTCGACGGCAGCGCCGTCGGCACCAACATGGACGCCGCCGTCGGCTCCATCCGCGGCACCCCGGGGACGTCGGTGGAGCTCGGCATCGAGGCCGACGACGGTGCCCGCCGGCAGGTGCGGGTGGAGCGGGCGGCCATCACCGTGCGCAAGCCGGGCCGCCACCGCTAACAGGCGACCAGGGAGCTCGCGAGCTAGCGAATGATGCGGGTGCCGTCGGGCAGCACGATGGCGTCGGGCTCCCGGGGGCCGTCGTCGACGCCTGGCCCTCGGGTGCCGCTGCGGGCGCTGCTGGCGTTGCGGCGATAGCGGGCCCAGGGATCGGCGGCGGACATGCCCATCCGGTCGAGCAACACCGAGCGCTGCACCTGGGCCAGTTCGGCGCGACCGAGGCTCCAGATGACGAAGGCCATCAGGATGAGCCAGGGGTCGCCAAAAGCGCCCGCAATGCCCAGACCCACCGCCACCACGACGCCGACGGTCACGGCCCGCTGGGTGCCTTTCACGAAGCCCAGGCGGCTGGCCAGCAAGGCCCGCAGCACGCGACCGCCGTCCATGGGCAGGGCGGGAAGCAGGTTGAATGCGAAGAGCATCAGGTTGGCCGACGCGACGAAGGTCAGGATCGGCGACAGCATCGGTGCCAACGACGGCACGAGCGACGGCATCACCTGCAGGCCGGCGACCGCAGCCAGGCCGAGGCTCAGGCTGACCAGGGGACCGGCGATGGCCACCAGCATCTCCTCTCGGGGTGATTTGGGCGGTTCGGCCATCTTGGCGGTGCCCCCGAACAGGTGCAGGTCGATGCCGCTGATGGCCAGGCGGAAGTGGCGGGCCACCATCGCGTGACCGAGCTCATGCAGCAGCACCGACGCAAACAGCAGCACGGCGACGACGACGCCGGTGACCAGGGACCCGGCCCGCCAGCCAAACAGCCCCACCGCCACCAGCAGGGACCAGTGGGCGGCAACAGGGATGCCCCGGACGGAAAACATGCGCAGCACGACGTCGACTCCTTCGTCGACCCCCTTGTTCGGGTGGGCAGACAGGCATGTCATAAGCACCAGGCGTGCCCAGGCAACGTCTCGTCGGAACCTGGAACCCCGCCCTGGGGCCCCACCCTCCGGGCCTGGTGGGAATCATCACAACCCGCTCGACGGACGGCCCCCGAGTTCGCAGACTGCCGACATGCGTCGTTTTCTGCCCTCCCGTCGGACCCGTGCCCTCCTCACGTCAACCCTGGTGAGCGCTGCCAAGCCCGTCATCGGCGGCCAGGCCGTCATCGAGGGCGTGATGATGCGCTCCCCCAAATCCTTCGCCGTCGCCGTGCGTACCCCCGATGGTGGCATCACGGTGCGCGAAGAGGCGTGGTTGTCGTTCGCCGAGCGCCTCCCCATCTTGCGGCTGCCCATCTTGCGCGGCGCCAACATGCTCGTGGAGAGCATGTTCAACGGCATGCAGGCGTTGTCGTTCTCGGCGACGACGGCGTTCCCCGACGACGAAGGCGCCAAGAAGGAAGCCGAAAAGACCCAGAAGGCCAAAGACAGCGGCGGCCTTGCGGCGGCCTTGCCAATCCTGTTCTCGCTGGCGTTTGCCTTCTTGCTCTTCAAGTGCGTGCCCCACGCCACCGCCTGGGGCCTCGGGCAACTGCTCGGTCACGATGGCCAAAGCGCCCTGCCGATGGACCGGCCGCTGTTTCACGTCGTCGACGCCGTCGTGAAGCTTGGGTTGTTTGTGGGCTACATCGTGCTCATCTCGCAGATGAACGACATCAAGCGGGTCTTCATGTACCACGGCGCCGAACACAAAAGCGTGCACGTGTGGGAGGCCAACCAGCCCCTCGACGTCGACCATGCTCGCCCCATGAGCACGGCCCATCCCCGCTGCGGTACCAGCCTGATCCTCATCGCCATGGCGACGTCGTTTGCCGTCTTCGCCGTCGTGCTGCCGTTTGTGCCCCGGGTGTTTGCGAGCGACGCCGCCCATGCCCTGTTTCTCCTCGTCATCAAGCTGCCCCTGCTTCTGCCCATCGCGGGCGTCGCCTACGAGCTGCAGCGCCTGGCCGCGCGCAACCCCGGCAACAAGCTCGTCCAGGCCCTCATCGCCCCCGGCATGCTGTTTCAGCGGCTCACCACCCGGGAGCCCGGCGACCTCGAGCTCGAGGTGGCCCTGGCGGCCCTGCGCAAGACCGCCTGGCGTGAAGGCCAGCCCGGCGGCCCCGTGAAGACGGCGGCCTCGGTGGAGGTCTTCCCGAGCTTCGCGGCCGTCGACGAACAACTCCCCCTCGCGGCCTGACTTGACCAGAGCCGCTGCGGAGCAGCACCCTGCGCCCATGGCACGAGCAAGCAGCAGCCCCGTCAAGGCCAAGGCCACCCTGAAGAAGTCCGAGCCCGCCACGCCGACTGCGGGCAAGAAGCCTGCGGGGAAGAAGCCTGCGGCCAAGAAACCCGCGGCCAAGAAACCCGCAGCCAAGAAGCCCGCAGCCAAGAAGCCCGCGGCCAAGAAGCCCGCGGCCAAGAAGCCCGCGGCCAAGAAGCCCGCGCCGATGGCCGCCACCAGCAGCCCGCTGACGTCGTCGACGGATCCCCTGGCGGCCCGGGTTGAGGCCTTGTCCAGCGTGTTCACGGCCCTGGGCGCCCGGGAGCCCGAACGCTGGGCCCGGTCCCACGTCGAGCATGGCCTCGATCAGATTGGCCGCTACGTGTTCTTGCGGGCCCTGTGGAGCCGGGTGGTCAAGGATGGCCGCTTCCTCGACAAGCTGCGCCACGAGCCGGGCGAGACCCGCGCCGTCGTCGAACGGCTGCTGGTGGCCGGGGCCCGGGAGGCGGACCTCGTGGCCCTGGTGCGGGCCCTGCAATTGCACCTGTTGGTGGACGTGGCCCAGATCCTCGACGACCCCAGCGACAACGACGAAGGCGTCCGCTGGGGTTTGTGGCGCATGGACAAGCGCGGCCTGCCCCTGTGGCAGCTGCCCGATCTGCGCCTGGACCTCCTCGAGGTCGACCCCGCCGACGATGTCTGAGCGAGCGGCTCTTGATTGGCGGGGAGGTTTCCCCGCCCGCCCCTCAAGAGACTCGCCTCGGCGACAAACCCCAGAGCGGGTTTCTCTTCGAGGCTCGCCGCCAAACCTGCGACACCCACCGACATGTACGCTGATGTCGGGGGACCCACGTCACAGCCCCCGGTCCAAACGTGCCGCACCGCGCTACACAAGGGCATGCGCTTCGTTTTGCCCCTGATCTTGTCCTCTGCCCTTGCCGCCCCGGCCTTCGCCGAGGACGCCCAGCCCCAGCCCGCCTATCGGGTGAGCTCGGGGAGCATCCGGGTGGCCCTGCTGCCCGTGCGCTGCGGTCGCGACATGCAGCCCGAACTGTGCGGCACCCTCGATGAGTCCCTCGGTGTGGAGCTGTCGCGGGATCCCCGCCTCGACGTGCTGTCGCCCCACGACCTCGAGGTCCTGATGGGTGCCCAGCAGCTCCAGGCCCTGCAGGCCTGCGAGGGCGAGAGCTGCTTCGACCCCAACAGCTTCCAGCAAGTCGGCGCCGCCTACCTGGTCTCGGTGACCATCGGCCGCATCGGCAACGATGCCCTCATCACGGCCCGCCTCGTCGACATGAAGCGGGGCACGGTCCTCGATCGCGACGACGCCCGGGTCTCCAAGGCCAGCGAGGGCGCCATCGACCGCGCGACCCGGGAGCTCGTCCAGGCCCTGTTGGTGCGACGGGGCATCGGCACCGCCCTCACCGTCGACAATGGCGCCGCGGCCAGCAAAGGCAGCCCCGGCGTCTTCTACACCGGCGCCACCTTGACCACCCTGGGGATCCTCGGCGTCGTCGGCGGCGGTGTCCTCGGTGGCCTCGGCTACCTCGAGGCCAGCGCCCTCAACAAGGCGTCCAGCGTCGACAAAGCCACCTTCGACCAGGGAGCCGCCACCGCCCGCGGCTATGCCCTGGGCGCCGACGTCGCCCTCGTCGCCGGCAGCACCCTCGCCGTCGCGGGCGTCGTCATGATGATTGCCGGGAGCCTGTGATGCGTATGACCACTGTTCAGCTTGGCCTTGCCACGGCCCTCGTCTCCCTCACGCCTGTCGCCACGGTGACCGGGTGCTCCTTCATCATCGACAACGAACTCGCCCAGGCCGCCGAAGACGTCGTGGGCGGCGAAGGCGAGGGCGAGGGCGAGGGCGAGGGCCCCGCCGAAGGTGAGGGCGAGGGCGAAGGGGAAGGCGAGGGCGAAGGTCCCGACGACGACGACCCCGCCTGCGAGGCCGAAGAGCGCCTCATGCTGGTGCGCGACGAGGAGGTCGACGCCCTGCAGGTGTACTCGATGGCCGACGGCGCCCTCGTGCGCCGCTTCCCCGCAGGCACCACCGCCAACGTCAACATCGACAACGACGACAACGTGGCCCAGCAGAACGGCTGGGGGGCCAGCGGCGTCGCCCTGGGCACCGACAACCGCCTGTACATCGTGGGGGACCGCTTCCTTTACCAGTTCGAGCGCTCGACCCTCCAGCAGCAGTCCATCACGGGCCGCCAGCAGGTGGTCCTTGAGAGCTTCGGCAGCGCCAACCACGTCGAGGTGCTGAACAACACCATCCTCACCTTCGGCATCGCCGTGCGGCAGCTCCCCGAGAGTGCCGAGGTGGGCGCGGGCTCCACGGTGTTGCACCAGGGCGACGACTACCTTGGCTCCACGGCCTTCAGCGTGGCCGACACCCGCTTCGTGGCCGCCAGCGCCGAGTACGGCTACGTCGTCATCGGCGCCGACGGCGAAAACCCGCCGACGGTCCGCGCCTTCCACGACGGCGAATTCGACAGCGACCGCATCCACTCCTTCGGCAGCGGCTTCACGCCCAAGGGCATCGCCTACGACGCCGCCACCCGCAAACTGCTGCTGGGTGACTTCGACCGCGTCATCGTCATGAGCGCCGACGACAACTTCCAGCTGCCGAATTCTGATGCCGGTGACTACGTCGTGCCCCAGGGCACGGGCTCCGACGTCACCGCCATCGCCACCCGCGGCGGCTTCGCCTACGTGCTGCTGCGCAAGGGCCGCGACAACCTCATCAAGCTCGACCTCAGCCAGAGCCCGCCCCGGGGCGTGGCCATCACCACCGTCCCCGTCGACAGCTTCGGCCGCGACCTGACCGTCGGCTGTCGTCGCGTCGTCATCGCCGGCTTCGACAAGGTCGTGGCCGTCCGTCGGGACACCCTGGAGGCGGCGGGCAACCTCGCCGTCCGCGACGTCACCAAGCTCCGCATCGTCAAGCGGGCCGACCTCGGCCTTGTCGGCGACGTGCCCTGACGCCTCAGAACCGGGAGCCGCGCCGCTCTTTGCGGAGCCAGTGGAGTTCTTCGTCGACGGCCTCAAACCCCTCGCGCTCGTAGAGTTCGATGGCGGCGGCACGACGTTTGTCGGCAACGACCTCGACAAAACGAAACCCGAGCCGTTCGGCCTGGCGAACGCCCTCGCGCACGAGGGCCCGGGACAAGCCCTTGCCGCGCATGGAGCGCATCAAGCCGACCTCGCTGATCATGGCGACGATGGGCTCCCCCGCCGCCGTGCGTTCGCCCTTCTTGGCGCGGTCGCTGGGCATCACGATGCAGATGCCGGCGTCGACGGCGTTGCCATCGGGGCCGGTGCCCTCGAGGTAGATGACCGCGCACCGTTCCCGGGCCAGGCGGGTCTTCATCCAGCCGCGATCGTCGTCGACGTCGTCACCCATGGCGGCGGTCAGGGTCATGATGGCGCGGCGGGCATCTTTGCCGGGGTCCTCGACGAGGGCCATGCCGTCGATGGGGAGGGCTGGCACCTTGGTGGCCTCGCGGCGCATCAAGAGACTTCGATGGCGTTCGGTGAAGCCCGCCCCGAGCAACAGGGCCTCAGCGCCGCCGACGCTGGACCGGGACGTGGCCAACAACCGCTTCTCCCGCGGCGCCAGGTCGATGAGGGCCCGGCCAATCCCCTGGCGCCGGAAGGCAGGGTTGACGCCGACGATGACCTCGGTGCGCACCGTGCCCACCAGGAACACCAGCATGGCGCCGATGATGGTGCCGTTGGTGCTTTCGGCGACCCGCCAGGCGGCACCGGCCTGGGCCGAGGGGTGGGCGAGCCTGGCCGCCAGCATCGTCGCCGACAAGGCGAACAGCCCACCATCAAAGGTGGCCACCTGCCCCAACAGTTTGACGACGCCGGCGTCGTCGCTGCCGGGCTGGAAGGCCCGGATGTTCCATGCACGCTTGGTGGCCACGGTCAGTCCCTCCCGCAACGGGCGTTGTGAGCGCCGGGACGATGGAGTCGTGGCCGCCGCGGGTCAAGCAAGGCGACGTCGTCGCCACGCAGGGTCCCGCCGCGGCGCTTGAGCATGCGCACCAGGTCCTCCCGCAGGGGCTCCCCCTCGGACACCGTGACCCGCTGCTCGGCGACGCCGAGGCCGCCATCCCCGCCGAGGGCGATGAAGTCCGTCGTGACGAGCACCAGCTGCTCCTCGTCGCGCAACGGCCGACCGTCGGCGCGCGTCAGGGTGACGTCGGCGACGCCGAGATCCGAGCAGGCCACCGTCGCCAGCACCCCCGACGTCGAGAAGATGCCCCCCTTCTTGCTGGCGTTCAGGTTGCGCCCGAGGATCGATCGCAGCTCGGCCACCGACACCGTCATCGTCGCCATGCGGTTGTCGAAGGGCATCATCTCAAACACCCCGCCATACGTGAGGGGCCCCGGCCGGAGGTTGGCCCGGATGCCGCCGCCGTTCATCAAGGCGACCTCGGCTCCCGGCGACGCCTGCACCATGAGGTCGGCGAACAGATTGCCGAGGGCGCTTTCGACGTCGTAGCCCCGCCGCACCTCGCTCTCGACGACGACGCCGAGCAATTGGGCCCGGCGCTGTTTGGCATCCTTGAAGTAGGGCGCGACCTTCTTGAGCAGGGCCTGGTCAATGACCGGTGTTTTTCCCTCATAGGGCGAGGGCTTGCAGGCCTCGATCTCGACGCTGTCCATCGCCTTGTCGTCGCCGCACAGCCGGCGCGGGGGATGCACCTTGAGCAGATGAGCGGTCGTCGTCGCTGTCGTCGCCTTCGCCGGGACGTCGACGTCCAGGTCGACCCGACCAAAGCCCCGACCGTTGGCCCAGCTCTCGATGATGGGGATGCCGTTGACGACGTTGGCGATGGTCTGGTGGGTGTGGCCGGCGACGATGACGTCGACCTGACCTGCCGGCAGGGCGCGCGCCAACTGCATGATCTCGGCGTCGGCCTGACAACTGTCGATGACCGCGGGCTGGCTGTGGTCCTGGCAGGAACCGCCGGCGTGGGCGACGACGACGACGACGTGGACGCCCGCCTGGCGCAGGGCCGCGGCCTCCCGCGTGACGGCGTCGGCGAGGGGCGGAAAGCGCAGGTCGGCGACGTTGCTGTAGATGGTGGTCTTGGGGGTGTCGGTGGTGCTCAGGCCGATGATGCCGACCTTGACCCGGGTCTTGCCGGCGGCGACGGTGACCACCGTCGTGGGCATGACGTTGGGCCAATCCACCAGGGCATTGGTGGCGCTGTCGACGACGTTGGCCGCCAGAAACGGGAACTTCGCCTCCCGGGCCCGCGCCTTGAGGGCACCGCGCGGATCGTCGCCGGGCTGCTTCACGACGACGTCGTCGCCCACGGGGCCAAAGTCGAACTCGTGGTTGCCGATGCACACGGCGTCGTAGCCGACGTGGTTGTAGGCGGCGACGACGGCAGCCCCCTCCTTGATGTTGCTCTCGAGGGTGCCTTGAAACATGTCGCCAGCGTCGACGAGGACCACGCCGCCGCCCTGCTTCTTCAGCTGCTGGCGCACGATGTCGACATGCCCCGACAGGGCCGCCACCCGCTCGACCTGGCCATGCAGATCGTTGGTGCCGATGATGGTGACGGGCACCGCCGCCGCTGAAGACGCCCAGCCAAGGGCCAGGCACAAGGATGCCGTCCGAAAACCATGCATGGGGCGACGCTAGCAAGCCTCCGCCATTGTCGCTCCGGTGACCGGATCGGGTAGCGTGCGCCATGCTGAAGCCTTCGGTCCCCGCCATCGCCATCGCCGTCGCCGTCACGAGCACTGCCGCCCACGCCGGGGCCCCGGACTGGAAGCGGCTGCACGCCGAGAAGGCGTCGGCCTCGTCGTACCTGCAGTCCAACTGGAACAAATACGACGAGAACTACCACCCCTCCTACGCCCTCGACGGCGACCCCAAGACGGCCTGGGTGGAGGGCATCGACGGCAACGGCGACGGCCAGACCCTGACCATCCCCCTCAGCGAGGTGAAGTCCGCCCGGGCCATCCGCCTGCGCATCTTCAACGGCTACCAGAAATCACCGAAGCTCCTCGACGCCAACGCCGCCCCCGGGGGCGTCACGGTCCTGGTGCGGGACGCCGGCGGCGACGTCGTCGGCACCCAGAAGGCCACCCTCACCAAGACCATGGGGGCCCAGGAGGTCATCGTTGCCATCGAGAAGGGGCGCGGCATCGCGTCTGTGACCCTTCGCATCGACAGCAGCCACGACGGCCGCGTCTACAAAGACGGCTGCGTGTCCGACGTCGAGGTCTTCGTCGACAGCGACGTCCCCTACGTCGCCAAGGTCGAAGCGGGCAAACTGGCGGCCCTCAAGGCGTGGATTGGCGAACGCAAGGGAGCCGCCAAGGCCTTTGCGAGCCTCAAGAAGGACTACCCGTTCGCCGCCACCCACTTCAAACCCACCGCCGAAGCCACCTGGGAAAGCGAAGAAACGAGCACCTATGACGAGGCGAAGGACACCTGGAAGGCCGTCCCCGGCACCTTGCGCCTCGACCAGCAGCTGAAGGCCGGCAAGCCCTCGGGGATTGTCGCCAAGCTCTTCACCGCAGCCGATTTCGCCAGTCTCGTCGAGGTCAAGGCCGTCGGCGCCGACAAGGGGGCCGGGGTATCGTCGTCGTGGCAACGCGTCGACGTCACCCAGACCCAGCCCATGCCCGATGGCTTCGGCGAGCTGGAGGGCTGGCTGCCCAGCCTGCGGGCGGTGTCGTCGTTCTTCGACCTCTCGTCGGTGACGTTCTTTGAGGCCCGTGGCGAGGCCGGCGGCAACTCCCGCAGCAAGCAGCGGGGCGAAGACAACGACTGGATTCGCGCCTGGACGACGACCAACGCCCGGGTGGCCCGCCACGCCGACAACAAGACGCCGAAGCAGATCTACTTTTCCGAGCTGCGGATCACCGAAGAGCGCGAGACCGTCAAGGAGACCGACCACTACGTCCTCGACTTCAATGAGGCCGGCCACCTGGTCCGCATCCGTCGCCTCGGCAGCAGCGACAGCTTCATGTCCGCCACCATTGTCGACGTTGACTACGACGACGCCGGCAAGGTTCGCGCCTTGCGCCAGCGCTCCGTGTCGGGGGGCGTCGACGGGGGCTCCGAGTGGAACAACGCCGTCTCGACCTCGACCGTCAGCCTCACCGCCGCCGGCAACAGCTGACGGGCCCCACCGCCACACCGGCCACCGTCACCGCAGGCCAAGCCCCCGGGCATCCCTGAGGCGCTGCTCGGCGCCTTCAAGAACGCTGTGGGCGAAGGTTGGCGCGTCGACGGCACCGGCGGCGGCCCGGTAGAGGGGCAGCGCCTCCTCGAGGGCAGCGACCGACTCCAACAGGGCCGCCCGGTTGTAGATGGCGGCGGTGTCGTCGTCGCCGGCCAGGGCGTCGGCGGCCTGGAGGCGGTGCATGGAGCCGCCATCCAGGGCGGGCCCCACAATGGCCATGACGGCGTCGTTGCGCTCATCAATGGGCACGTTGACGACGGTGCGGCGGGGCGTGATCTCGGCGATGGCTGCGGCGACGGCCACGGCAGCAGCCTGGTTCATGGCGTCGTCGATGACGGCGTCGTCGACGGCGCCGACCACTTCGTGGATGCCCTCGATCTCCAACTCGTCGACGATGATCCCCAGATGGTCGGCGGCCGTCAGGGCCAGCAGCGTGTGGGCCACCACCCGCTCCTCGACGACGATGCTGACGGTGCCGTCGCCGTTGTCGACGACACGCTCTTCGGCAGTCGCCACCGCCAGGTCCTCAAGGACATCGAGGCGCACATAGATGGCGTCGGCGGCCATGGTGCCCTGGCGGAGCCAGGCGTCGCGCCCGTCGCTTTCCAGGCGGTCCCGACGGGTCAGATCCGTAACCTCGACGTACCAGGGTTCGTATCGCAGCGCGTCAACCGTGCGCGCTCCAATGGCGGCGACGCTGCCGTCGCGGCCGAAGGCGTCGGTGACCACGATGTGGCGGGCGCCGTCGATGGGGGCCGGCGGGGCGACCCAATGGTCGACGCTGACGCTGGCGCCGCAGCCGCTGGCGGCAGCAGCGAGGAGGGCGATGACGGCTGTGACGGCTGTGTGTCTCATGAAAAGAGCGACGCTCGCGGCGTCGCTCTCCTTCACCGGACCCTGCTGGTCGGCGTCACACCCCACATGGACACACATCGGCGTACACCGACGCCCGCGGCGTCAGGCCGAGGTCAACGCCAGCTTCTGCATGGCCCGTTTGCGGATGACCAGGATGGCCACCAGGGACGTCACTGCCACGCACAGCGAGATGAACTGGCTGGTGGAGAGGACGCCGGGAATGAGGTAGCCGCGCTCGCCGTCGCCGCGGAACACCTCAAGGCTGGTGCGCCAGAGGGGGTAGAGGATGCCGTAGGTGAGCAGCACCTGGCCGTGGAACCATTTGCGCGAGCGCACGACGAGGAGGGTGAGGAACAAGAACGCTTCCCCAAACGCGTCGATGAGTTGGATGGGAACGAGTGGCGCCGTGGCCCCGGCGGACTTCATGGCCCGCACCACGTCGGCGCCTTCGGACGCGATGAGGGATGAGTAGGCCAGGGCCCCCTTCGGAAACTGGATCGCGAGGGGGATCGTCTGGTGGAAGGTGCCGTCGGCGTCGAGGGTGTAGGCAGCCTCGCCCCAGCAGCACCCCGCCGCGATGCAGCCGAGGCGACCAAACGCCGCCGCCAGGGGCAGGCCGACAATCATCATGTCGGCGAGCTTGAGCATGTTGGCGCCGTAAATCTTGCGGGACCGGGCGTACAACAAATACGAGATGAATCCGCCGAGGGCGGCTCCGTAAAAGACCAGGCCGCCCTTCCAGACGACGAGGACGGCGGGGACGCTGATGCCGGCCACGGTGTCCCAGGGCTGGTCAACGAAGTACTGCTTCCAGTTGACGATGATGAACACGATGCGCGCGCCAATCATGCCGCCGAGCAGGGCCCAGAACGCGAAGTCGAGGACCTCGTCGACGTATTCACCCTGCCGCTTGGCCTCCCGCCAGGCGACGAACATGGCCATCAGGAAGCCCGTCACGATCAGCACGCCGTAGGTGTGCAGGGGCCAGTCGATAAACGGCAGCTTGAACAGGACTGGGTGCACGCGCGCTCCTTCACGGCCGTGGCGCCGTCCCGGGTGCCTAGGAGCCCGCCCGGCCTTTCGCAACCACCGGCAAGCAGCTGCCGGCATCAAGCCGAAGCACCCCCGAAGGCAGCCGAAGAACAACGGTGCTTGCGTCGTTGATGCTCTCGGTGGGAAAACAGGCGGGCAGCGCGTCCGTCACCCCCCGGTGACCGCCAGGAACCACCGCCGGAGCCGTGTGAAGCCAGACGACGTCCCCGACGCACCCTTGACCGGCGACCCCCTCGCCCCGGTGGAGCTGCCCCCCAGCAACGGCGCCACAACCGTCGTTCCGCCAGCCGTGACGCCGACGATGACGACGTCGGCTCTGCCCGAGCCCCTGGCAGTCCTTGAGTTCTCGTCGGCGAGGCCCACCCTCGACATGGCCGCCGAGGACCTCGGCGAAGAAGTCGCCGGGCTCGTGCTTGAGGTGGCGCCCCTGGAAGCCGTTCATGCCCCGATCGGTGGCGGCGACGACGATGACCCGGTGGCCGAGCTGACCCTGGAACGCCCCTTGTCCCGCCTGCAGTCGGTGGATTTTGCCGTCGCCAGCGAGGCCCCGTCCTACGACGACTTCGAGAATCAGAAGACCTCCGAGCTTTCAACGGTCTTGATTCCCGTGCCCATCAGCATGGGTCCCCGGGCCCCCATCGTCGACGCCGGCGCCGTGCCAGCTCCCCTGGAGATCGGCCCCGACCTGGCAGTCCTGTCGGGCATGCCCGGACTGTCGGCCTTGCGCCCGACCCTCACGCCGTCGACGGCGCTCTATGAGGATCCGCCCGTCCTTGATGACATGTTGCCGCTGCCCGACGACGATGGGCCCCCCCCCACCCACCTCGACGAAAAGACCGCCGACATCATCCTGCCCCGTCCCGTGGCCACCCACGACGCCGGCAGTGACGACGCCTCCCACATTTCGACGGACGAGGGCGCCACCGTCGAGGGCGCCCCCCTCGAGGACCAACGCTCGGATAAACGT
>Ga0247834_1002496_pt1 | contig 27531 bp, 21 predicted proteins | sample LaCruzMarch2015__8_FD_187118 | JGI IMG/M metagenome (GOLD analysis project Ga0247834, IMG submission 187118) | Freshwater microbial communities from meromictic Lake La Cruz, Castile-La Mancha, Spain - LaCruzMarch2015_12m | ecosystem: Environmental > Aquatic > Freshwater > Lake | place: Spain...
GATGCCGCACTGCAAACAGCCTGGGCCTCGAGTTCCTCTGCGGGCGCCATACAGTTTGTTCCGGAAATCAAAGAGGATGTCTCTTCCTGGACGCCATCGGGCAACGCGCAGGTGGTGGCGGCGACATTGTTATACCTAGCGGATGCCACCAGCGCTCCTGCGATCCGGGCCACATTTCCCGATTCGGAATCGGTTCAATCCGGGGTGTGGACACCGGTTTCCAATCCGCCGGTCGAGGGCGAGAAGCTCCGCGTGTCGTTTCGGGCAAAAGGCGACCGTCCCAAGCTTGACGTTGAGCTTGTCCTCGTCGAGCGGCGGGCAAATGAAACGCGCGACTGTTCGAATCGGCTTTCTTTTACCGTTGGGCCGGAGACGGCGGAGTTTGCGGGCGAGTTCACCATTCGCCACGCTGCGGGTCGACCACAGTTCATGGTCCGGGCGGGGGCTCCCGGCTCCATTCTGGAAATCGGTTCGATTAAGTTCGAGGTGGTGCGGGGAACGGGCGAACGTACCCCAATGTTGCTCGATCCCCCGCCCCCGCCATACTTAGCCCAACTCCGTAGCATCGGGCCGGGGGCCGTCGCGGATTACTACGAGTTCCTTTTTTGGCTTGAGAAAAGGTTCTTTCAGGACATCCGGACGTATCTCGTTAACGATCTCGGCGTGCGCCAACCCGTGGTTGGTACGGCAGTGCACGCCCAGGGTGGGATTTTTGCCAATGAAGGCATGGACCTCACCAATGCCCATCACTATCACCCCGGATCTGTGTTGGCTGGCCGCAGTGCTCCGATCGACCGCGTTCCACCGCAGGCCGGGAAACCGCATGTGATGACGGAACTTAATTCTCCGAATCATCCGCGTGCTTCGCATGAAATGGTGGTATTAACCGCTTCCGCAGCCGCCCGACAGGGATTCGCGGGGCTTTGTTTCTTCGATTACACGCACGGGACTGCGCATCCTCGCCGAATCCCCAACGGCATCCATCTCGGTTGGGATCCTCTCTTTGCCGCGCTTAATGTGCCCGCACGGGCCCTCTTCCTCCGCGGTGACCTCCCGGAGGCGCGGGAGGAGGTTCTCGTCCGCCTGAACAGCGCGGACTATATCCAAGCCGTCATCCGCAATTCCAACCTGCTTGCAAACCTTAACCTGAAGGCATTGTTTGGCCTCGAGGGACGCCTCTATTTTCTCGAACGGATCCGCTCGGTCTTCGAGAACTCGGGCCCCATGGGACCGCTTCAGTCCCCACCATCGGGTTGGGAATCAGCTGTGGCATCATCGACCGACGGTACCGTTCGGATTGACCAGTCGGACCCGGAGCGCCCCTGGATAAGCATTGCAACGGAGCGTACTCAGGGAGTGGTGGGTGCGGTGGGGGGAAAGCGGATCGACCTGCCGGGTTCCTCGCTCTCGCTCGAAACCAACGCGCTCGATGCCCACGCGGTGTTCTTGACTCCGCTCGACGATGCGGCACTCGTGGAGTCTCGAAGCGTGATTGTTTCGGCGATCGGCCACGTTGCAAATCCCTTGTTTCCCGACCGACGGATTGCTCCCATGGGTAAGCGCTGGTCGAATGAAGAGTTTGCCCGCCCTGCGTTGATCGAGGGGGTCGAAGGGAAGGTGACCGTCCAATGGAAAGCCGATGCGTCCGTTCGGGTCTACGCCCTCGACAAGCTCGGGCGTCGCCGCGAGTCTATTCCCGTCGAAGCGTCCGAGGACGGATGGGTGCGGATTCCGATCAAACGGATCTATAGGACCCTCTGGTACGAAATCGAGAGGGGGAATCCATCGAATCCTTGAGTCTCTTCGCTGTATTGAGTGGGTAAAAGCAGCGAGATGAGGAGCTTCAGAGTTGCGGCCTGTGCTGGCGCTGATCGTTGCAATCCTTGCGGTGAACGGCATTCTGTGCACCACCGGTGCGCCATTCGTCAGCCCAGCCCGCCCAGCCCGTCAGGGCTGGGTGGGAAACCAAAGGTGACTCCGGCCTGAATGGACGGGATGGGTTGGGGGCGTGGCGTGCAGTTCTGTCGCGGAGTTTCAGCCCGCAGCTTCCGCTACTGCAAGAACCCAGCCCTCACGAGCTGGACTGAGGAACGCCGGGCCGTCGGCCCTGGAACGGCGCGATTCGAGCAGAGCTTTAGGAAAACCTCCCTCAAACGCCTGTTGGACTACTTCAGGGCGTAAACATCGTTGAGATCCGCCCCCTCCAACGCTTCCGGCGGACCGTACGGGTGGATGGATTGCCGCAGGCTGTCGGCGAGGGCCGTGACATCTGAGTTAAAGTTGATGATGCCGTAGCCTCTCTCAATGAGCTCCGCCGCGCTTGGTCGGTAGCCGACCGCCATGCAATGCTTCCCGTTGCGTACGGCGGCCTGCTCAATGCGCCTCCGCGCGGCAACCACTTCCGGATGTCCAATCTCGCCGGGATGACCGATCTGGTAAGCGAAATCCCCAACTCCAAACAGCAGGAATTCAAAGCCCGGAACCGCCGCAATCTCCTCGACGTTTTCAAGTGCCTCGACGGATTCGATCTGCAAAATCACAAACTGCTCGTTCGCGGAACGTCGAAAATACTCCGTAAGCGAAATCTGACAAAACGCACCATCCACGTTGCCCCCATCCAGCGGACGCCGCCCCAGCGGGCGGAATCTGGTCAACCCCACAATCTGCCGAGCCTCCTCCGCGTTCGCCACATGCGGCACCATCACCCCCGTCGCACCCGCCTCGAACGGCCGGATGTAGTCGCTGTAACTCCCTTTGCTCACCCGTACCACGGAATCAATCCCTCCCGCCCTCGCCGCACGAATCATCCCCTCCAAATTCAGCCAGTCGTTGGGAACATGCTCATTGTCCAGCCACACACACGAGGCCCCCGCCAGCGCGCAGATCTCCACTACGCGCGCATCGGATAAATTCAACTTCACGCAGGTGGCTACACGCCCCTCGCGAATCTCTTGCAAAACCCTGCTTCTCATATCTTTCGGAATCATTTAGAAACTACGTGCACATCAGGTATACACGCCAAACACGCTGTAGACCCTGTATACATAACCGCCATGAATATGCAAAGTCAGATCGCGTACGATTTCATTCGGAAACGGATTATTTCCGGGGAGTACGCGCCCGATTCCTTTATCTCCGGCAAGGGTCTCGCGGGAGAGATCGGAGTGAGTCGAACGCCCATCCGCGATGCGCTGCGGCAATTGGAACAGGAAGGCCTGGTCAAGATGACGCCCGGGTACGGGGCCCAGGTAAGATCACTCTCTCCAGATGAGTTTGCGCAGATTTGGGTAACCCGGGTGGCGCTCGAGGGAATGGCGGGGTTGCTGGCCGCGAAGTTCCGCAGCGAGGAGGACCTGGCGCTGATGGATGTCAATATGCGGGCGTTGTGGTCGGAGGCGCGTGCGTTCGACCCCGCCACTTGGACGGCGGCGGACCAGGCGCGTTTCGCGGTGCGCGACCGTGCCTTCCACGAGCTGATCCTGGCGGCGACGCGCAACCGGATTCTTGCGGATGAAGCGGCACGCTTGCACTTGATCCAGACCACGATTTTCGAATCCAGGGAGGATTTTGGAAAGTGGATGAAGTCCCCCCTTCTGACGTGCCAGGAACATCAGGGAATCATCGAAGCCATTCGGAACCAGGAGTCCAAACTGGCGAGATCACTCGTTGAGGAACATCTCGAGTACTCCGCCACCACAGGCGAATTGTGCCGCCGACCAACGACACGTCAAACTGTAAGCGATGTCGCTCCCGTGTCCGCCCTTGCGGGTTAGGATTTTCCGAAATCGGTTACTTCATCCGCGAGCGAGCGGAGATCGAACGGCGCCGGAATACGACGAAGAGTGTGAGAGTGAGTCCGAGGATGGCCGCGACGGAGGGCTCGGGGATGGGGGTGATGTAGCCCGAGGCGTCAATCTGAGCGCCGCTGGGCGATCCGGAGAAGGAAATGCTGGCGAGTTGAGCCACGGTGAGTGCGCTGCTGGATGTGCCAAAGCGCAGGGTATCGCTACCGGACGTCCAGCCAAGGATCGTCAGAGTGGAAAGCCCCCAGTCGATGCCGCTGCTGTCGGAAAACGCCAGCGCGCTGGTTCCTGCGCCGAGGTTCAGGGTAAGATTTGCATTCAGATCCAGCGTACCAAGGGTCTCGTTGAAGCCTCCCGTATTGAAGGTCGACCCGGCCGCTGTCGATTGCATATTGACCCCGTCCGCAATCTGATTTGCCTTGTTGAGAAGCAGCGTACCGGCGTTCATGAAGATGGTACCAGAAGCGATGGCATTCACGCCGGCCGTCTTATCGAGTCGAAGCGTTCCAGACGTGACGGTGGTATTGCCTGAGTAGAGGTTGGCTCCCGTTCCCCCAAGCGTCTGCTGCGCCGCACCGGTCTTGGAAAGATGAAGCGTCTGTCCGGTGCCCCCATTGGTCACCAGACCCGTGAAAGACTGATCCGCGCTCGTGCTGATCACGAGCGTGCCGGAGGTCGAACCCGAGGACATGCTGTTGTTCGAATTTAGGACGGTTCCAGCTCCGGCGATCCCCGTCACGGTCACGGTTCGCGAGTTCGTCCCCGTCTGCGGGCCGTTGGCGATGTTGAAAGTGGAACCTGTTCCGACAGTGATCACCCCGAGATTGGCACTGTTCGTGACGTTCAAACGCAGAGAAGTGGATCCGGAAATACTCACGTTGCCCACCGTCAGGTCATCAATCGATGACGTGGTAGTACCGAGAAACATCGAACCCGCGTTCACCGACATCGATCCGATCGAAACATCGAAGTTGGAAAACAAACTACTGCCATTGTGAATCCTGCCTTCGCCGGAGCTGTTCTTCGTCAATACTCCAGACACCGTCAGCGTTTGATCGGCGGCGCTCGCCTGGAAGGTGTGGACTTGGGAAGAATTCGCTTGAATCGTCAGTCCTGCGACGGTGCGGGATGCGCCCAAGTTGACCGTTGCGCTGTTGGACGGAACCCCTGCTGTCGACACGGTATCCCCTGCATTCGCGCCGGGTGTGCCATTGGGTGTCCAGATGGTGGTCGTGCTCCAAGTGCTCGTTCCAGTGGTATTCAACTCGTAAGCAGTTTGGGCCAAAACCGCCTGGGTCAGCATTGCTCCGAAGACGACGATGAGCAGCGAAACTTTTTTCATAGGTCTGAAGAACTCCGCTGAATGTGAGGAAAATCGACCCCGTCTGCAAGAAAATACATACAGTGCATACACAGAGCGGGAGCCGAAAGGAGCCGGGGCCTCCGGGCCCCGACTTAAAGGGCAAAGCCGGAAAGGAGCCGGGGTCAACAGACCCCGACCTTAAATCGCGAAGCCAAATGAAAGGCGCATGTGAACGATCGGGGTCTGATGACCCCGGCTCCTTTCCTAAAACGTCACGACGGTGCGGATGCCCAGCACCCACGCATCGCCGAGAGTGCGCGTTCCGCCGGGGTGCGCAATGTATTGTAGGTCCGGCTGGACCGACAGCCAGGGGGTCAGGTTCGCCTGGTAGGTGAACTCCAGCACGATCTCGTAATCCGGATGCGTTTCCCCCGAGGACGCGAGCACGTCTTTCGCCCCATTGGTGAGCTGACCGTATCCCAGCGCGATGCCGATCACGTCCTCATCCCGCCCGGGAATCAATCCCGTGTACGAGAGACCCGTATCGAAGTAAAACCCGAGAAAATTGCGATCCTGAGGTTCGAACGCGAACCGCGCAAACGTCCCGAGCCCCTGGTTGCTCGACTCCGCATCGACCGATGGAACCACGATTTTGTTTTTCCCCGTCACCGTCTTCCCATCCTTCGAAGCGGGCGCCGACTCCACCGCGGAGGGCTCCCGGTAAAGCATCTGATCCACGATGAAGTAGAATCCCAGATTCCCCCAGTACTCGTCTCCGTTTTCGCTGATGTCCGCATAGGTGCCCGACTGAAACCACGCGCCGGCTTTGTAGGTGCCGGGCAAACCCGTGTCATCCTTGCCCTGATTCAGGCGGAACTGACTCTCCGCGAGCCAAAGGAATCCCTGTTCGGAGTTGAGGCGCCACCGGAATCCCTGACGATTGACGTCCTGCGGAAAGACGTCGCCTTGAAACACCGCCGCCATCAAGGTGACGGGTTCAATGGGTGTGAGCGACAGGCGAATCCCCGGCGCTCCCATCGGATAGCCCGGACCGCCGTTCGGGATGCTGGTATAGATAAAGGCGGGCCATCCAAATGTGCCGTTGATGAACAGACTCCCGTATTCCGAAATGACGAATTCGCTGTCCGCCGCGAGTTGGCCGATGCGCAGGGAGATTTTGTCGTCCCAGAGATTCTGCTGAAACCAGAGCTCGATGTTCCGGAACGTGTTGAATCCCGCGATGTTCGAGATCGTGAAGAAATTGCCCACGAGATCCTCCGAGGCATCCCGGCCGGAAAGCCACAACCAACGGGTGTAAAAGCTTGCGCCCTCCCAGCCGACGAGTTTCTCAAAATCAAGACCGAGCGAAATTTGGCCCAACCCAGTGTACACCGTTCCCGTCTCGAGCCCTCCCGTGGTGTTGCCCCAGCCCTCCACGTAGTACTGGGCTTCCACATCGATACCTTTGTCGGACAGCGTCGTCCTGAGCCCACCCCAGTCGCCGGTCAACTTATCCCATTCGAGGAAACTCCTCGACCCCGTCGCTTCCAGCGACGTCATATCAGCCAGCAGGGGTTGAGCAGGCTCGGCAACGCCTTCGACCGCAGCGATGGAAAGCATGCCGCCGACGAGGCAAGATGACAAAAAACACTTCATCCTGCGGGATATAGCGAGTAAGGCGAGAATTCGTCAATGCAAATGAGATGCATTAGCAGTAATAAATTCTGTCGACCTTGACTTCTTGGAACGGGCTGTAACTAGTCAGGCCGAGATGAAAATGCGAACCCTCTCCCTCCTTCTTGCGGTGTGTGTTTCAAGCACGATGGCCGCCCCGGCGGAACCGCCGATTCCGGACTTCATGCAGTCCGTGGTGGTCCGTTCGCCTTTGCCTACGCCTGCGGCCGTGGAAACGCAGAACGCGCTCTCGTTGGACGAGGCGATGTTCGGGATCTACGACGATGCGCTCGCCGTATACCAGAAGAATCTGCTCAGTACGTCGCCGGTGATTTTGGCGCTTTTCACCGGGGCCGGGGGAAATTTTATTCTGTACCGTCCCGGTCAGCCGCCTCTCACCGCGGATCCTGTGCCCATTGGATATCAGATTGTGAAATCGATCTCGCACAGCAGCATGGCGATTTATCAGTTGATCGGTCGCTACACGGGCAATCCGACGGATCCGTCGTGGCAGGGTCCGATGCGCACCTTCCGCACCCAGCAACAGGTGGTCCTCGACGGGGCGAAAAACCTCGATCTGCCGGACGAGGTTCGAACGGCGGCGACGGACCTTTTGAAAGCGAACATTGCCTACATGGACGAGTGCTTGAAGACGGGAACCTTTACGACGGACGGGCTTGAAGCGTTCGCCCGCGGGTTGCAGCCCATGTTGCAGGTGACGATGGGCTACGCGGCGAAGCTGCAAGTGGGCCACTGGATGAAAACGATGGATGCGTGGAAGCGGCTCCTCGGAGATGATTGGAAGAAGACTTACGGGGTGACGAACAGCCTGTATGTGACCCGAACCAACAACATCTTCTTCACGATCCTCGCGCAGTATTTTGGGAAGGATGCGATCAATGACCGGCTTCTCCTGCTGGAAACGACGCAGTTCACCACGGAGCCGGAAACGATGCTAAACCTCCTCGCCCGCATTGTGGCGGATCGTGCGTTGGGGAAGGTGTTTTTTAAAAACTATTTCCTGATGGATGCGGAGTTGCTGAGCAGCGTGACGCGCGATGCGACGGCAAATGAGATGTCGAAGCGCATTCCCGCTTCCGCGGGCGCGTACACCGTCTTCAGTGCCCGCAAGGCGATTATGGATCAGGCGAAGGCCCTCGGATTGGATCCGTTGATGCCCCCGCTCGCACCGTTTCATTCGAGCGATTGGCCGTGGAGAACGGGAGCGTCGAACGGCGAGGGACCCTCGAGCATGAAGCAGGCCATGGACGGCAGGCAGCCGGAACAGGACGGCTCCTCCGAGAAGGAAACACCTTAGTGGCAGGGGCAGCCGCCCCTGCTTCTGCGCGATTGCAGGGAAAGGAGCACGGGTTTTCTTACCCGTGTATTTGGCAGTTGCCCCTTCAGGGCAAAGAATCGTGCTACCCAATACCCAGGGCGGCGCTTACGCTTGCCCTGGGCTAAGGGATATCGCCCCCTTCGGGGCTCAGCTTCATGCAGCCCCTTCGGCACGTAGCTTCATAACAGCCGCTTCGGGGCTTCACTTAATGCCATGCGCATCGCATGGCGGACCGCATCATTTGCTGGAGCTTCGATCTCCGCCGAAACGGTCAATCCGGCCTCTGTAAACACTTTCTCTTGGCGTTGACCGCCCTCGCGCTCCAAGCTGCCCCATGCAGGAAAGGCGTGCCCCGAGCGAACAGGCTCTGCTTAACCTGATTCAAAGCCGGCAGGCGACGAGTCAGGTGGAACTCGCCCGATCCCTTCGGGTGCCTGCAAATACGGTTCACGGGATTGTGCGACGCCTGCTCGAGGAAGGCGTCATCGTCGAATCGAACGCGGAGCGGCGGGGTCGGGGTCGACCGCACAAGCACTTCCAAATCCGGATCGCAGGCCCGATCCTGACGATCACCGTCTCCGGCACGGAATGGCAGTCGGCAATCGTGACCGATCCCTCCGTGCCATTTGAAGTTTCGGTTTTGCGTGCGTCCCGCGTGCCCGACCGGACGCTTGCGATGGAATGGTTCGCGCGGATACGCGACATGGCCGTGGAAGCGGGAGGAATTCGGGTGGGGGATCTCCGCGGGGCCATGGTGCATGTGCGTCGACCGAGTACGACGCGGCGGAGTTCCGTCATGCCGTGGGTGGCCGAGCTGGATGAGGCGGTGTGCACGGAGGTGTTGGGGGTTCGGACTCTGGTGAGCCGCGACGTCTCTTCCGAGCATCTCGAGCTTTGTCGATGGTCGCGGGAGGGGGTTCGCAGCGTGGTGGTGTTCAATGTTGGGGATGGGGTGAGTGCGCATTATGCGGCGCACGTGGGACCGTGGGCGGAGTTGCAGACCCTTCCCGGGGAGGTCGGTCATGTGGTGGTGGATCCGGGTGGCGCACGATGTGGGTGCGGACAAAGGGGGTGCCTGGAAACGCTGCTTTCCGGTCGTGCGGTGGTGGATCGGGTTCGAGCGGAGCTCCAGAAGGGGGTGCGAAGCCAACTTGCCCCTTTCGTGGACCTCCCTCCGGTAGAATTTTTCAACCAACTCGAGGCACTGGAAGCCGGGGACGACCTGGCGCATCGGACCGTGGAGGAGCTTCTCCGCCGCTGCGCGTGGGGAATCGGGACGACATCGAATCTGTTTTGCCCGGATCTCACGGTGCTGCGCGGGTATGTGCTGTTCGGCAGGCAGGATTGGTTGAACCGGATCGCCGCCGCGCTTCCCGGGGTGGCGCTTCGACTCAAGGAGGAGTACCCCCCGCTTGCGTTTTCGCGGCTGGAGTCCCGCGACCTCTTGCGCGAACTCGCGAGTGAGTTCTTCCTCCGCTCGCGCGCGAATGGGAATTGAGCACAATGCACGAAATCGGCACGCGGTCACCATTGCCAATTCCCCGCGTGCCCGCTAGAGAGGCGGCGTGACCAACTCCGACGCATCGGTCGTCGTCATCGTGCTCAATTTCCGCACCCCGGAGATCACGATCGATTGTCTCCGCACCCTGGCCGCCGAGGCCGCGGGCTTGCCAGGGCTCCGTGTCGTGCTCATCGACAATGCCTCAGGCGACGATTCCGTCCCAAAGATCCGCGCCGCCATCGACGAAAACGCATGGGTTGGCTGGCTGGATTTCCGACCCCTCCCCACGAATCTGGGATTCTCCGGGGGGAACAATGTGGTCGTTCGCGAGATCCTGGCCGAGGCGGAACCACCGCGATTTCTTCTGTTTCTGAACAGCGATACGCTCGTGCACGCCGGGTGTCTGGCGCGCTGCATGCACATCCTGGCAACGGACCCGACAATCGGTGCGCTGAGCTGCATGCTCCTGAATCGGGACGGCAGCGTTCAGAATGTTTGCCGGCGCTTTCCCCGTCCGGATCGCGAAGTCGTGCGTGCGCTGGGGCTTCCCTGGCTGTTCCCGAAGTTTTTCTCCTGGGCGGATCTCGAGGACCCCGGCTGGGACCGGAAGGCGGGACCGCGCGATGTGGACTGGGTGGGCGGGGCCTTCCTGATGATGCCGATCGCCGTCGTCCGCAAAAGTGGGTCGCTCAGCGAGCAGTTTTTCTTTTACGGCGAGGATTGCGAGCTGTGTTTCCGCGTGCACCGGGCCGGGTATCGGGTGCGGTTCGATCCCTCGGCGTCGATCGTTCACCTCGGCGGGGCGTCGTCGGATGGCGTCCGTTTGCGCAATCGAACGAAGGAAATCTACCGCTGGCAGGCGCGCCTCCTCATTCAGCGAAAGTGCTACGGGCCCGTCGCGGAATGGACCGTTCGCGGAGCCTACATCCTCGCATTTGGGCTGCGAATGATCTTGCTGACGCTCCGGGGTCGGCGGAAAACTGATGCGTTCGTTGATGCCCAAGAAGGGTTTTCCCAACTCACCGGCCCTTTGCGTCCATGAGCGACCGCCTGACGGTGCTGTTTGCATTACCCGGACTTCACCGGCTTTCGCGCGGAGCAGAACTGGCTTTTGAGTCGATTGCAACCGGTCTTGCGGAGCGGGAGGAATTTGACGTGTTGCTGATCGGTTCCGGTCCGCCGATCGAGGGTCGACCCTACCGCTACCTGCAGGCTCCGATGCTCTCTCGCGAACGTTTTGTGGGCTGGCCGAAGATCCCTCCGTTTCGCAGCGAGTATCGTTACGAGGAATGTTCGTTTGTCCCGGGATTGCTTTACCGGTTGGCAAAGGAAAGGGTGGACCTCGCCGTGACCTGCAGCTTTCCATTTGTCAGTCTCGCCCTGCGCCGGGCGAAGCCCCGCCGGACGCGGGTGGGTCAGGTGTTTATCACCCAAAACGGGGACTGGCCGGCCAGGCGGGTGAATGCGGAGTACCGGGCATTCAAGACGGACGGCCTAGTTTGCACGAATCCGCATTACTTCGACCGGCATCGGGAGACGTGGGATTCGACCTTGATTCCGAACGGGGTGGATCCCGAGCGGTTCCGCCCGGGGCCACCGAACCGCGTGCTGTTGGGATTGCCGGAGAACGTGCCGCTGGTGTCGATGGCCAGTGCGTTCATTGCGTCGAAACATGTGGAGCTTGGTATCCGGGCGGTCGCGCGGCTGGAGGGGGTGCATTTGGCGGTGGCCGGGGACGGACCTCTCCGCGAGGAGTGCGCGCGGTTGGGGTCGGAACTCCTCGGCGATCGCTATCATCAGATGAGTCTTCTTTCCGGCAGAATGCCGGATTATTATCGTGCGGCGGATGTCTTCCTGCACTTGAGCCGCGAGGAGGCGTTTGGAAATGTTTACATCGAAGCGCTGGCCTGTGGGAAACCGGCGGTTGCGCATGATTACCCGACCGCGCGTTGGATTCTTGGGGATTTCGGGACATTCGCGGACACGTCAAATTCCGATGCGCTCGTGGGCGCGCTGCGCACGGCACTTGAGGCGGCGCCCTCGACGGAAGCCTCCGCTTGCTGGCGGCGGGTGGATGAGCGATTTTCGTGGTCGGTCGTGGTGAGCAAGTACGCGGAGTTTTTTCAGGAAGTGGCGGGGAGGATGGGCCAATGAGCTTGCGCACGGGTTTTGTGACGATTGGTCGCAACGAGGGAGAGCGGCTCGAACGGTGTCTGCGTGCGGTGCGCGCGGTGTCGGATGCCGTCGTGTACGTGGACTCCGGGTCAACCGATGGCAGCGTGGCCTTTGCGCGTTCCCTTCGGGTGGAGGTCGTCGAACTGGACCCCACGCTTCCGTTTTCGATGTCGCGGGGGAGAAATGCCGGGTGGCGGCGCCTGTTGGAAATGCACCCGGATCTCGACGCGATCCAGTTTTTGGATGGGGATTGCGAATTGATTGTGGGGTGGATGGAAGCGGCTTCGGAGTTCCTGATCGCGCACCCGGATGTCTCGGTGGTTTGCGGTCGGCGCCGCGAGCGGTTTCCGGAGAACTCGCTCTACAATCGGTTGTGTGACGTCGAATGGAATTCGCCCGTGGGTGAGGCGCGTTCGTGTGGGGGCGATGCCTTGATGCGGGTGGCTCCGTTGCGGGATTCTGGCGGGTTCAACGAGGAGTTGATTGCCGGGGAGGAGCCGGAGCTTTGTCTTCGCATTCGGGAAGCCGGGGGGAGGATTTGGCGGATCGATCAGGACATGACGTGGCATGATGCGAACATCCTGAGCTTGAAGCAGTGGTGGAAGCGGCACGTGCGCGGGGGCTACGGGGCGGTGGATGTGGCGACCCGGTGCGCGGATCGGAGCGAGGTGCTTTTCGCGTCCCAGGTTCGCAGCGCCAGGCGGTGGGTCATCGTCTCGGTCCTGTTGTGGTTTGCTTCATACGGATTCTCATTTGTCGGTTCCTACGTGGCGTCTATGTCGCTCAAGGTGATGATCCTTGGAGCATGGGCTGCGCAGGCGGTGCGCATCGGGTTGGGGGTAAGACAGCGCTGCGATGGGGATATCCCGCTCGCCTTGAAGTACGGGTTTATGACCATGCTCGCCAAGTGGCCCCAGTCGATTGGCCAATGGAGGTACTGGCGGGATCGGGCGGAGAAGCGGCCGACGCGGTTGATCGAGTACAAGAAATGAAGACGCCGTTTGAAGCTGACCGCGCGCGGTACCCGGCCCAGGCGTGGGTGCGGGAGCAATCCCTCTGGGCCGTGGCCGTGTACCGCTTCGGACGCCGCAATGACGAGCGACCGGAGGGGCTCGCACGGCGACTCGGTGACCGTCTGTACTGGCTCCTATTTCGAGTCGTCGAAACGCTGACCGGGGTCAGTTTTACGAAGCAGGTGGAAATTGGCCCCGGGCTCCGGGTGCACCACTTCGGGAACATTTTTATCCACTCCGGAGTAAAGATTGGCGCGCGCTGCACGTTGCGGCAGGGCGTGACGATTGGAAATCGCGTAGAGGGTGGGCCTGTCCCGGTGGTGGGAGATGACGTGGAGTTTGGTGCATATGCCCAGGTCCTGGGAGGCGTGCATATTGGGGATGGGGCCCGAATTGGAGCGATGAGTGTGGTGCTCCAGGACGTGCCGGCGGGCGCGACGGCGGTCGGAATTCCTGCGAAGATTCTTCCTCCCAAATCGCCGGATTCCCCCCCGGGTTAGCCCGGGCCCGCCATGCACCTCCTCTATCTCAGTTCCCTCCTGCCGAAGCGCTCGGAAACGTTTGTGTACCGCGAAGTGCTTGGTCTTCGGGACCTGGGGGTCCGTGTGTCCGTTGCCTCGCTTTATGCTCCGGAGCGACAACTCGGGGATCCGCGACTCGATGCCCTTGCCGACGAGGTTATTACCGTTTACCCCGCAGGCCTCGGACGGCTGCTGGCGGACGCCACCGCGTTCGGCGCCGCGCATCCGATGCGAGCGGCGGGTGTCAAATTCCGGGCTATCCAGGACGCCGTCACGGCAAAGGATGTGTCCCCTGCCGGGCGACCAAAGATTTTTGTCCAAGCTCTAGCCGGACTCGCGCTCGCGCACCGGTTGCGGGATCGCGGCATCACCCACCTGCACGTGCACCTCGCCCACGCCCCGGCCACCGTCGGGATGTACGCGGCGCAGGCGCTCGATGTTCCGTTCAGCTTTACGGGCCACGCGGCGGATTTGTTCCGCGATCGAGCCCTCCTCTTGCCCAAGTTGGAACGTGCGGCGTTTGTGGCCTGCATTAGCGAATGGCACCGGGAGTGGTACCAAAGCCTCGTGCCGCGCGACCCGAACGACTATCCCGTCATCCGGTGTGGGGTCGGCGTTCCTGCCAACCCCACCGCGCGAATCCCCGACGGAAAGTTCAGAATGCTGGCACTCGGACGGTTGGTGCCCAAAAAGGGATTCGACCTCCTCCCCTCCGCAGTGTCGAAACTACGGGCTGCTGGGGTTCCCGTTCACTGTGTGGTGGCCGGGGACGGACCCGAACGCATCCGGTTGGAGGCGACGGTTGCGGACAATGGAACCGCGGGTGATTTCGAGTTCCTCGGGGACGTTTGCAATGGCGACGTGCCGGGACTGATTGCGGGCGCGGATGTCATGGTGCTCCCCTGTCGGGTGGATGCGAGTGGCGACCGGGACGGGATTCCGGTGGTGCTGATGGAAGCGATGGCGCAGGGGCTTTGCGTGGTCGGCGGAGATTTGCCGACCATTCGCGAGTTGATCCAGTCGGGGCAGAGCGGGTTTTTGATTGGCCAGACGGAAATGGGCAAGCTGGCGTCGGTTTTGGAGGACCTCTATCGCAACCCTGAGAAGCGTCTGGCGGCTGGGTTGGAGGGTCGGCGTCGAGTGATGGACGAATTCTCTTCCGCGACGAATCTTGCCAGATTGCGCGAAGCGTTTCAAAAGAAGGCATCATGAACGAGGCACCCACCGGAAGCCGTTACGTCCTCATCACGCCGTGCCGCGACGAGGCCGCTTACGCGCGACGTTCCATCGACAGCGTCCTGGCTCAAACGGTTCGGCCGACGCTTTGGGTGATTGTCGACGACGGCTCCTCCGATGCGACGCCGGGGATCCTCGCGGAGGTCGCCGCTGCCAATCCTTGGATCCGCGTCGTCCGGCGGGAAGACCGGGGCCGTCGCGCCGTGGGGCCCGGGGTGGTGGATGCCTTTTATGCCGGCCTCGCGGAGGTGACGCTGTCGGAGTTCGATTTCCTGTGCAAATTCGACATCGATTTGGACATCCCGCCCCGGTACTTCGAAATCCTCATCGCCCGCATGGCGGCGGATCCTTTCCTCGGGACATGCAGTGGGAAGCCCTATTTTGAAGAGGAGGGATCAGGGAAGCTCGTCAGCGAGAAATGCGGCGACGAAATGTCTGTGGGGATGACGAAGTTTTACCGGGTCGCCTGTTTCGAACAAATCGGGGGGTTCGTGCGCGAGGTCATGTGGGATGGCATTGACTGCCACCGCTGTCGCATGCTTGGATGGAAGGCGTGTAGCTGGGATGATCCGGAACTCCGGTTTATCCACTTGCGTCCGATGGGTTCGAGTCAAAAGAGCATCGTGACCGGCAGGCTGCGTCACGGCTATGGTCAGTATTTCATGGGAACCAGCCTTACTTACATGACGGCAAGCGCGATATTCCGCATGGCGCATCCTCCCGTTTTCATCGGTGGCTTGTCGATGTGGTGGGGCTATGTGCGTAGTGCGCTTCAGGCTAAGCCGCGTTATGCCGACTTGGAATTCCGCGCTTTTCTTCGCGCGTATCAGTGGCGGTGCCTGGTGGAGGGGAAACAGCGGGCCACACAAGCCTTGGACGCCACTGCGCCCGAGCGTCGGAGTAAGCTTTTGAAAGAGGGAGGCATGGCACGTGCCGAAAGTTAAGAGCGGCCCGCATTGGGCTGCTGCGGAGAATTCGCCCGCACTTGTTCTTGTTTTCCTTCTGATCCTGGCCGGTTGCATTGGTCCGACGGTGAAGCCCGGCGTTTATGACGCGGTCGGGAAAAAGGGCGAGTTCCAGCCCATGCCGAATGTGCCGCCGACCCCGTTCTTTACCAATCGGGCGGATGGAGCCCGGGAGTACGCAACCAAGGGCATCCTGGAAAAGGCGGCGGCCGCGGTGGAAAATGAGTATCGCATGGGGCCGGGTGACCGTTTTGCGTTCCTCGTTCGGGGTCGCGATGACATCTCGCAGCCCGACGTTCTGGTCTCGCCGGACGGTTCCGTTTCGCTTCCCCGGGTCGGGATTGTGAGCATTAAGGGGCTCACCGTGAAGGAAGTGACCGAGACGTTCTCGAAGTCGCTGAGTGTGTATTACGAGAAACCGGAAGTAACCGTGCTGATCAAGGAATACAACAACAACCGCGTGTTTGTGCTCGGGCGGGTGGCGAATCCGGGCGCGGTGAGTTTCCAGGGCCGCGGCACGTTGCTGGAAGCTTTGGCGCTTGCGGGAGGGGTTCCCGCCGATGATGCGAAAACCTTCCTTAGCCGATGCATGATCGTGCGGGGCAACGAACTCGTGATGTGGATCAACCTCAAGGATCTTCTCGAGCGCGGAAACATGTCGCTTAATACCCGCCTCCAGAACAACGACGTCATCTTTATCCCGCAGAGTGATGATGAAGTGGCATTTGTTCTCGGTGAAGTGAAGACCCCCGGAGTGGTTCCCCTGCGCTCGAATCTCACCGTCATGGACGCCCTGATGTTGCAGGGTGGTCCGCTGAAAACCGGCAACCTGCGCGAAATCTTCCTCATCCGTCAGAAGGATGGCAAAGGATTGGTCGAGAAAATCGACTTTGAAGAAATGCGGAGCAAAGGGGACATGCGGCGCAATTTCCTGCTCCGGGAAGGCGATCTGATCTATGTTCCGGACACGACCCTCACCCGGTTTAACTTCTACGCAACCCAACTCCTCCCCGCGTTTTCGGTCATCGGCGTCACCGCAAACATGCTCTCCACTTTCGGTCTGCTCAACTCGCTTTCCGGCCTGATCGGGGGGTCTTCCGACTGATGAAGACGCAGGGTGGGACACGGAATGTCTCTGGGTGGGGTTTCGGATGAGCAGTCCGTTTGTGGGTTTGTCGCCCATTCAGCGTGGGGCGCTGGAGGAGGCGAAGAAGTCGAAGCCGTTTCGTCCGATCGACTTCCTGCTCCGTCGCGCCGTGCTAATCCTCGTCATCGGAACGCTTTCCTTCATCGTGCTCGCGATCTTGGTCACGCCATTTGCGAGTCCGTCCTATTTGGTGGATGCGCTTTTGATGATCAACCCGGCGAAGGAGCCGACGCTTACCGGTCGCGAGCGGGACATTGTGCCCGGGGACGTGGGGCTTTTTAAGAACACCCTTGTGTCGCGGGTGAGCGACCCGGATGTGCTGCGTGCTGCGTTGAGGAATCTGCCGGTGGAGCGTCGTCCGGAGTTTTTGAGGAAAGTGGGGGAATCCGATCGTGGCGTGTTTCGGTTAATGTCGCGGGTTAAGGCGGAGGAGGTGCCGCGAACCTATTTGATTCGCCTGTCGATGAGCAGCAATCAGCCCGGTGGGTTGGCGGAGACTCTGAACGCGGTCGCCGAGGCGTTTATTGCGAAGCTAAGGGAGGAGCAGGAGAGTCAGTACCGGGCGAGACTCACGTACCTGCGGAACGAGCGCAAGGATGTGGCGGATCGAATCGAGAAAGAACGGGACCGGCTCATTGGTCTGGCCGACTCGGTGAAGAATCGTTCGTTCCTGCAGGAGTCCTACACGGCGCATCTTACCAAGGTGGACATCATCCAGAAGCTGTACTGGGAGGCCTCCTCGGACGCGGCCACGAAAAAGGGATTGCTCGCGCAGGCGGAACAGAACCGGAAACTCCTCACTGAACTGAGCCTCGAGCCGTTTGCCCAGGAACGGATGTGGGACAATTTCGGCATCAACCAAATCGACCGCTGGACCTACGAGCAGGCGCAGGATCTTCGCGCGACGATCGATGGCCTCACGGCGGACAACCCGGATCGCAAGTACGTGGAGGGAAGGATCACGGCGATGAATGACTACCGCACCTCTTACAAGGCTCAGGTGAGCGAGTTGACCATCAAGAACCTGGAGTCGAAGCGCCTTTACGATCTGGATACCGAGATCATCAAGGCACGGACGGCCTTTGAATCGGCGCAAGCCACTGCGGATGATTTGGCTGCGCAATTAAAGGTGGCAATGGAGGAGGCGTCGCGGGTTTCGGAAGCCATGTTCAGCGCGGCGGATGTTTCCTATACGATCGAACAATTGCGGACGCGGTTGGTGTCGATCGACACCCGAATTGACGACTCCGAGCTCGAGGCGAAGGCACCCATTCCGGTGAGTATCGACAAGTTTGCCGTTCCGCCGGTTCGCGCGGTGAAGACGAATCTCAACCTGCTGCGGATGGCGGCGCTCCTGCTTTCGTTTGGCTTTATTGGGGGCGCTTGCCTGGTTTTTGACTTCATTGATTCGCGCCTTAGGTGTCGGGAGGATTTGGGCGCGGCTTTGGGGGGACGCGGGGCCGAGCCGGTTCCGGCGCTGCGGAGGGACGGGCATGAATCCCCGGAATTCTATCGCATTTACGACGTGGTCCCGACGCATCCCGCCGTCTTTGCCATTCGCGACCTCGCGGCGCGTCTCGTGCTGGAAAGTCAGCGCAGCGGGGCAAAGCGGATTTGTTTCCTCGCAGCAAACCCGCGCGTGGGAACCACCACCCTCACGCTGCATACGGCTCGGGCGCTCGCAGCGTACGGGCTCCGTGTCCTTGTGGTCGAGATTCCGACCGAGCGTCCCGGGCTCGCCGAGGCATCGCGGCTGTCCGCGCATGCGAACCACGAGGCGGGCAAGGTTTCGGTCAGCGCGGATTGGAGCGCAATCGAGTCCGGTCCCGTTCCCCGCGTGGACATTCTTCCTTGGCACCGGGGCGACGACGAGGACGTCGTGCGGGCTTCCGTCGAGGGTTTTCTGACCGCAGCGGGAATGTCGTACGACATGATTTTTCTGGATGCTCCGTCGATTCGCACGTCGGACATCGCGCATGAGACCTCAACGGGATCCGACGTCGTGGTGATCGTGGCGAGGAATGATCAAACGGAGTTCGTCCAAGTGCGCTCTGCCATCGAATGGGTGGCGGTCGGCGGCGTTCCTGCCGTGACGGCGATCTTGATGTTCTCGCTTGATTATCCGGTCTTAACTCGCGTGTCGTATATCTTGCGATCTGCACGGGTCATGGTCTCCGAGCTGCATGGAAAGTTCGCGTGGTTTGGCCGGCACATCTATTATGGCGTCTGGGGCTCACCGAGGATCCAGGCGATGGTGCGTCGATTCAGCAGGAAGGAACCGGGTGGACCCGAGTCGTGAGCGGCCGGTTACCAGCGGAGGCGGCCTGCGCGGAGATCGCCGAGGCAGACCCAGGCGACGCCGGCGTTGAGTACCGCACGGAGGCTGGCCACAGGAAGTGCTCCGAGGCGTTTTGCCAGCGGGAGTCGGCCCAACTGGACCAGCGGAGCGCTGACGAATTCGAGTCCGCCCGGGAGGCGACCCCTGAGTCGCTCCTTCACCAGTTCCGCGACCCATCCGGGGTTCGAGGCGTTACGCTGGCGAATTTGCTCTCGGGCGTTTCCCCCGGAGGCGACTTGTTCGCGCAGAAATTCGAAAAGCACGATGTTCATGGCAGTGCCGTTTACGAGGCGGCGTTCGTGCTGAAACCAACCGTTGAAGTCGCCGACTGCCGTGAAAAAGTGCGTGGCCCCCTCGGCGCGAACGATCCCGTTGAGATTCTCGGGTTCGCGGAAACTCTTCGTGAGCAGCATGGCTTTGAGGAACCCGTCCTCGACCAGCAGCCCGATCGGCATTTCGATGTCGCGAAGCGCGTGCGATCGAGCGCAATAAAGCGAGCCCGCGATTTTTGGCGCACCGGCCCGCTGAAGGTTGGACGCGGCGAGAGAGACCTTGTCGCGCAGGGAAGGGTCGGTCTTCGCCGCAATGTCCTTGAGCGGCGTGTCGACCGCAACCACCGCCTCGGGATGTCGGGCGAGGGCTTCCACCACCAGGCGCAGGCACTCGGGTTGGCCAAAGCGAATGTCTGCGTCGAGCAGAAGCAACGCGTCGGCGTTCGGGGAACTGAAGGAGTGAACGTACTGATTCCATGCGTTCGCTTTTCCCGGTGCCTCGACGACATCGACTCGGGTGAAGACGCGGGGATGGCGAACCTCGAGTGCGGAGAACGCTGCGGTGGCACAGCCTGCCGTACCATCCCTGCAACCGTTGGGAACACAGTGAATCTCGACTTCGTGCTCGGGATCCTCCAACAGGTCCTGCTCGGCGAGGGACGCGATGGTTGCCGCGATGTTTTCTTCCTCGTTGTAGGCGAGGATGCCGATGCTCACTTTCATGGTGTGGGAAAAGTCATCCAATCCTTTCCCCGTCTCCCGGGGCAATAGCAATCTGCATGAACGCCGTCACCTATCTTGCGATGATCGGTTGGATCCCGTTCTCGCTGTTCGTGTTTAGTAAGTATCCGGGTCGATGGGCGTGCATCATTGTTTTCATGCTCGGCTGGATGTTCCTGCCCCAGGCGAAGTTCGACCTGCCGGTTTTACCCGATTACAACAAGACGACGGCCGTGACCTTTTTTGCCCTCGTTGGGGCGATGATGTTCGACCAGCGAAGTGTCCTTGCGGTGAAATTCCATCCGGTGGACCTGCCGGTCATCGCATGGGTCGTGTCCTCGATGCTCTCCTCGGTGACGAACGGTTTGGGGCCCTTCGACGGGCTTTCTGCGGCGATGGAAAAGATCATGGTGTGGGGACTTCCCTACTTTCTGGGACGCGTGTACTTCAGCACACTGGATGGTTTTAAGGATCTCGCGATCGGCATGTTTATTGCAGGGCTCGTGTATGCGCCGTTTTGTTTGATAGAGATGGTGATCAGTCCCCAGATGCATCGTTTGGTGTACGGATGGTTTCCGCACGACTTTAGTCAGACCCGCCGCTGGGGCGGGTGGCGTCCGGTGGTGTTCATGATCCATGGTTTGATGCTGGCGATGTGGATGGCGTGCGCGACGTTCATGGGTTGGCAGTTGCTGCTGCGGGGCGTGGTGCGTAAATCGGTGCCATTTTTTCCTTTCCTGCCCCTGCTTCCCGCGGTGGTCGGGTTGTCGGCTGTGATGTTTTTGTGCAAATCCTCCGGAGCGCTGCTTCTGCTGGCGATCGCGTTTGCGGTTTTGCTCGGAGCAACGTTCACGAAAAAGAGCACGCTCTTCGTGGTATTGCTGGTGCTCCCTTTGCTCTATATGGGGACGCGGGCGACGGGACTCTGGGATGGACAAAATTTGATTAACGCGGCTGGAGCGGTGACGCGGAGCGAGGAGCGCGCGGGGTCCCTCGAATTTCGCCTGCGCAATGAGAACGTCCTGGTAGAGAAAGCTCAGGCGCGTCTGTGGTTCGGTTGGGGGGGGTGGAAACGCTCGTTCGTGATGAACGAAAAGGGGGATTTTACTTCTGTTCCGGATGGATTGTGGATCCTGACCCTTGGGGAGAATGGGCTTTTCGGGCTGATTGCCCTGACCGCCAGCCTCCTTTTACCGGCCTTTCTCTTCGGTAAACGCTGGCCGGCCAAGTTTTGGGCGGATCCCGTGGTGGCTCCGGCTGCGGCGTTTGCGGTCTTTCTTGGCATCTTCATGGTCGACAACCTGCTCAACGACATGTTTAACCCGATCATGATGCTCGCAGCGGGAGGACTATCGGGAGTGGCCATCCACCCGTTGGGCGGACGGACGCCGGAGGTGGGAGGTCATGCCGCCGCCGCACCAGAACGCAGAATACCGGTCACCCGGGTGATCTGACCTCCCATGCACCAAGCCAGAAAACAGGCATTGTCGGGTTCGGCATGGACGGTTTTCGGCTACGGCACGTCCCAGGTGATCCGACTCGGCAGCAACATCCTGCTGGCGCACCTGCTTTTCCCGGCTGCATTCGGCGTGATGGCACTGGTGACCGTCGTCATGCAGGGACTCCAAATGTTTTCCGACGTGGGGATCGGCCCGAGCATCATCCAAAGCAAGCGCGGAGAGGATCAAACTTTCCTCAATACGGCGTGGACCATCCAGGCCATCCGTGGCGTGGTCCTTTGGTTGATTTGCTGCGCGCTCGCCTGGCCCGCGGCCGTGTTTTACGGAAAATCTGATCCCATGGCCCACGAATTGTTGTGGGTTCTGCCCGTGGCAGGGCTGTCCGCGATCATTAACGGGTTCAATTCGACGTCTGTCTTCACGCTGAACCGCAGCCTTTCGATGGCAAAGGTCACCCTGCTTGAACTCATCCCTCAGGCGTTTTCGGTGGTCGGAATGGTCGTGTGGGGATTCCTGGCCCCGAGTGTTTGGGCGCTGGTGAGCGGGTGGATCATCCAGAGTACAGCGAAGTGCGTGATGAGCCACGTCCTGAATCCTGCGTTCCGGAACCGATTTCTTTGGAATCCCGCTTGTGTGCACGAGTTGATGCACTTTGGGCGGTGGATCTTCCTGAGTACGATGATTTCGTTCATGGCGGGCAGTTTTGATCGATTGGCACTCGCGAAATTGATCTCGCTGACGGAGTTGGGGATTTACAGCATTGCCCTGACGTTTGTCCGCATAGCGATCGAGGTCTCGAATCGGCTGAGTAACACGGTCCTTTTCCCGTTGCTGTCGCGTTTTCAGGAGGAGCCCGTTCGGCTCGTGGAACTTTGTCTGAAAGCCCGATCGCTGGTTTTGCTGGTTGGAGGGGCGATGGTTTCCACGACGGCCATCCTGTCGCCGTTGTTTTTTGAACTGTTGTACAGTGCAAGTTACGCCGGGGCCGGTGAGGTGGCGCGGTGGCTTTCCATTTTCGTCTGGGCGTCGATTTTACTTTCTTCGATGGAACGTGTGCCGCTGGCGCTGGGTCACCCGAAGGCATTGGTGGTGTCCAATCTGATTGCGACGGCGGGTTACGCTTTGGCAATCCCCGGCTACCACTACTTCGGGCTCCCGGGATTCATCGTTTCCCTCGCGTTTGCGGTTCTCCTCGCCCACCTCTACCTTGTCCATTGGATGCCAAGCGGGAGAATGCGGATGCTCCGGCAAACCATGGCCTACTCCGCCGTCCACGGGAGCTATGCCATCGGGATCGTGCTCCTCGAGAAGTGTCTGCCCGGCGATCTTCCGCACGCGGCGCGCATCGCTTTTGCCGTCGTTTTTGGATTGCTCCCGTGCGGCGTGGCGGGAATCGTCACGTTGAAGCGACTCCGGAAGCCCGCGTGAATTCATGAGTTCCCCATCCTCCTCCTCTTCACCTTCGAAGGCATCTGCGGCGAAAAATCAGCGGGTGCTCTGGATCGATTACGCCAAGGGGATCGGCATTTTTCTCGTGGTCATCGGACATACGCTCCGCGGGATGGTGAGTGCCGGGATCGTCCGTGACGAAGGGATGGTGCGATGGGTCGATGAGTGGATCTACGCGTTTCACATGCCGCTGTTTTTTTTCCTCTCCGGCCTGTTCATCGAACGCTCGGTCACGCGGCCCTATCGATCGGTGCTGCTGAACAAACTCGAAACGATCGCCTATCCGTATTTCGTTTGGTCCATCCTTCAGGAGATGGTCCGGCGAGGGACGGGCGTGAGTCCCGAACCGCTCACGTCGATCTGGAAGATCGTCTACGACCCGGTGATGCAGTTTTGGTTCCTGTACGTCCTCTTTGCCCTATCGGTCCTTTACGTCGGTTTGCGCAAGCTGGGAGTGTCGATGGGAGTCTTCTTTGTCGGTTTCCTCGCGGCGTATGTGGCCACCGGGCTGGGCGTGAATCTGGGGTCTTGGGGAGTAGTTTACATGTTGATCGTCAACGCGTTGTATTTTGCAGCGGGGTCGCTGGTGTCGCGGGCGGGGTCGCTGTCTATTTTCGAGTCGGCATCGTCGCGGGTGTTGATTTCGACCGCGGTGATGTTGCTGGCGTGGATTGTGGCTGCGGTGGCGTTGGGGGTGGTGCATGTGAAGGCTCTCGTTCCGATCCTCGCGTTCATCGGCATTGCCGCGAGCATCCAGATTGCGATGGTCGTCTCGCGTACAGGATCCGCGGCGTTTTTCCATGGCTGGGGGGTGCTGTCGCTTGAGATTTTCGTCGCGCACACCATTTTCTCTGCGGCGATCCGCGTGGTGCTGTTGCGCTTGTTGCACGTCACCGATCCCTCGGTGCACTTTGTGGCGGGCGTGGTCGCCGGGATCGCCGGGCCGCTCGTTCTTGTGGCCGCGTGCCGCCGCGTCGGAGCCATGCGCCTTTTCACGTTGCGTCCAACCTGAAACATGACGCGATCCTTCCGTGCGGCAGTTTTGTTCGCCCTCTTTGCCTCGATGATTTTTCCGCAGGTGGCTCGATCGGCTCCGGAACTGGGGATTAACCTTGCAGGTCCGAACGACTGGAACACGGAGTTGCCGTTCGTCGACGTGTTCCGCCTATCGCGGGTTTTCTCGAGTCAAAAAACCGGGGCAAAATGGGGGGAGGGGGCCCCATTGACCTTCGATGCGAGCGGGTGGGTGACTTCCATTCCGCCCGGATGCTGGGCGGAGGCTCCGATGTGCAGCATCGAGGGAGGACACTTCCCCGCGGGCGAGTACACGGTGACCTACGACGGCCGGGGCGTGGTGGAATTCTGGGGGGGCGCAGCCCGCGTTGTCTCTTCGGAACCGGGTCGGATGCGGATTGATGTCGACCCCCGCCGCGGCGTGTTTCACATACGCATCCGCGAGACGGACCCCTCCGATTACGTGCGCAACATCCGGGTGGTCATGCCGGGCTTTGCGGATTCCGTTGCCGAGAACCCGTGGCACCCGACGTTCCTCAGCCGGTGGAAAGGCGTCAAGTGCATCCGGTTCATGGACTTCATGATGACCAACGGGTCGAAGATCTCCCGCTGGGAGGAGCGGCCGACCGTGGAGGATGCGACGTTCACCCGCTGTGGGGTGGCACTCGAGACGATGATTGATTTGTGCAACCGACTCCGGGCGGACCCATGGTTTTGCATTCCGCATCTCGCGGATGACGACTTTGTCCGTCGGTTTGCGGAGGTGGTGAAGGCTCGGCTGGATCCGGGACTGCGGGCGTACATCGAGTACTCCAACGAGGTATGGAACTCTGGATTTCCGCAGCACCGTTATGCCGCCGCCCGCGGGGCGGAACTGGGACTCACGAGTAAACCGGGCGAGGCGGTCTGGGTGTTCACCGCGTGGCGCTCCGTTCAGATCTTCCGAATCTTCGAAGAAACATTCGGGGGACGCGATCGCTTCGTGCGCGTGCTCCCGGCGCAGTCGGGGAATCTCTACATGACCCGAACGCTCCTCGATTTTCAGGGGGCTTCGAAGCAGGCGGACGTCCTTGCGATCGCACCCTACTTCGGGATGAGCGTGCCGCAGCAGCCCAATAAATGGTCGCCCATCCCTGCGGCGGAAGTCGCGGCGTGGGGTGTGGACCGGTTGTTCAATCACTTGGAGACGGTGGTCGTGCCGGAGGTCAACATCCGGATGCAGGAAGCGGCAAAGCTTGCGGGACAACGCGGACTCACCCTGGTCGCTTACGAGGGTGGTCAGCACCTTGTGGGGATTCAGGGCGGGGAGAACGATAAAGCCCTCAACGCGTTGTTCCGGACGGCGAATCTCGATCCGCGGATGGGTGAGCTCTACAGCGAGAATCTCCGCGGCTGGGAGTCTGCGGGCGGGGCGCTGTTTTGTCATTTCTCCTCGGTCGCGCGCTGGAGCAAATCCGGGTTCTGGGGTCTGCTGCAATCGTACGACGAGGATCCGGCGTCCTCTCCAAAACTTCAGGCGCTTTTAAAGTGGGCCCAATTGCCGGAATCGCGCGATTCTCCCGTGCATGACTAGCTTTTTCACCCAGCTTGCGGATGCCTTGGGGCGGGGTCCCGTGGTGCTGGTGAGCGTGGTGCACGCGAGAGGTTCGACCCCACGACTCGCCGGTGCGCGCCAATTTCTCCGCGCGGATGGTTCGACCGTTGGCACGGTGGGTGGTGGGGTGATGGAGGCCCGGGCGTTGGATTTGGCACGCCAGAGTCTGGGCGACGGAGAATTTCGCGAATGGGAGGCAGATCTGTTCGGGGATCCGGAAACGATCCGTGACGGGGTGTGTGGGGGGCGCATGAAGCTCTGGGTGCTCCGTCTGGACGGCCCGAGTGCAGCCCGAGTGGCGAGGTGTTGCGCCGAGCGCCTGGCGGTCGGCCGGGGCGTGGGCTTGGAGACCGCGCGGGGCGGAATCCAATTGAGCGAGACCCGCTCCAGGGAGGAGGGTCTGGATTCCGCCTCCGGGATTTTCTTTGAATGGCTGGTGCCCGCTCCCCGACTCCTGGTCGGCGGCGCCGGTCACATCGGCGAGGAGTTGACGTGGCTGAGCGCACGGCTTGGTTTTGACGTGATTCTCTTCGACGACCGGGCGGAGGTTCTGGAAGCGATGGAACTGCCTGCCTGCGTTCGACGGGACCACGATGTGGAGGAGTCTGTTCGTGCGTTGAAGGGCTGGGAGGGTCCGCGATTCGCGGCGCTGGTCACCCGGGGCTTTCCGCAGGACGTCGCGCTGTTGAAATCCCTTTCAGGAAACTCGGGTTCCGCATGGCTGGACTATCTCGGTATTCTCGGAAGCCGAAAGAGAATCGCCACCGTCATGCGAACCTGCCAGGAAGCGGGTTTGACCCCATTCTCCGCAGAAACGCTCCGCGCACCGGTCGGTTTGGAGATCGGCGCCGAATCTCCCGCGGAGATCGCCGTGAGTATCGCCGCGGAGATGATCCAGGTTCTCCGAAGAAACTCCGCCCGTTCCCTACCAGGGCAGGAGATGCCAGAAAATCAGCACCTCGCACGCGTAGAGGGCGCAGAGGATTGCGCTCCCCTTTAGCGTCGCCCCATCGTCGTTTTTCGGGAACAGCCACCAGCTGAAAGTTTTGACGAAGAACGGCATGGTCAAAAAGCTCGTGAGGGCGACGCTGATGCAATTCCCGATAAACGTCGCCAGGGACGCGTGCAGACCGAGTTGGGTGAGGACGGGACTGAGGAACCGGAGTTCGAGCAGGACGATCGGAAACAAGCCCAGGAGCACCAGCATCGCGGTCTTCCAATTCGGGGGTCCCTTGCCCGTGGAGGGGTCGATCGGAACCCATCCCGGAAAGGAGGTCGCGAGCTGCATCAACTCCTCACTTTCCAAAAACGGACGGGCCTCCTCGATCATGGCTTTCCGGTCTGGCGAATTCATCCACGCCTCGAGGCTCTGGGTCGAGTTGAACCTTAGGATGGTGGTCCAAGTGCCTCCTTCATTGCCTTTCGCCGGCGGTTGGACGTAAGCACCGGTGAAGCCCGGGTGGAGGGTTTGCAGAGATTGGATGCGCCTTGACCATTCCTGGTACGCTTTCGCCTTGCCGGGTTTGACCCGGGTGAAAATAACCTCCGTGACGCTGGTTCCCTGGCGGTCGTTGGCGTCGCTGGTCGCGACGGTCTCGGAGAAAGTCACCCCGTCGAGTAGCGGCGTGACGGCAACGATCAATTCCGCACGTTCCGGAGAGTGCATCCATCGATCGAGCGCAGCGGCGTCCTCGAACGTCTTGATGATCGTCCAGGGCTCAGCGGGGTTCGACGGCGGCATCATGTCGCTGCTGACAAAGCCGGGGAACTCTGCCGTGGCGGCCGCCTGACGGGCCTGCCAGGCCGCGAATTCGGCCTCGCACCCGGGGCGAACCCGGGCGGTTGCAATGAGGACCGTTCGTTGACTCACGCGTTCGCCGACCAGTCGGCAAAGATGCGGTCGGCACTGAAGGGCAGATTGCGGAATCGAACCCCGGTCGCGTCTGCAAGGGCATTGCTGATGGCGGGAGCGATGGGAATGATCGGGGCCTCCGCGACGGACTTTGC
>Ga0247834_1002502_pt1 | contig 27464 bp, 22 predicted proteins | sample LaCruzMarch2015__8_FD_187118 | JGI IMG/M metagenome (GOLD analysis project Ga0247834, IMG submission 187118) | Freshwater microbial communities from meromictic Lake La Cruz, Castile-La Mancha, Spain - LaCruzMarch2015_12m | ecosystem: Environmental > Aquatic > Freshwater > Lake | place: Spain...
CTCACCTTTTGCGTGAGCTTCAACTGGGATGATTTTGCCCGTCATCCGCCCCTTTTATCAGCCTCCGGGCGTTTCCAGTAGCTTTTCCATTCACGGATTTAGGGTAAAGCGGTAGAGCATCAACACCAGCACCTGACTGGGCCTAGGGCGCACAAAAAAAGCGGGACTCCTTTCAGAGTCCCGCCCGTGGGAGATCAAGCCTGCTGAACCGGATTACGCGGGATCCTTTTTCGGTGCCTCGCCTTCCGCTTCGGGGCGTGGGCGACCTGCGCCGCCTTCCGTGGGGGGACGACGGAAGCCGCCTTCGCCACCCGCGCCGCCTTCAGCGCCTGGACGGCGGAAGCCGCCGGGGGCACCACCTTGTCCAGGAGGGCTCCCCTGCCCGCCGCGCATCATGCTGCGCAGACGCTCGGTGGCGGCCTTCATCTCGACTTTGCTGACCTTGCCGTCCTTGTTTTCATCCATGCGGCCAAAGCGGGTCTCGATCTCAGCCTTGGAGAACTCAGCAAACTCTTCCTTGTCCACGCCGCCGTCGCTGTTCTTATCCATCCGGGCATAGACTTCGTCAGGATTCATGCCCATGGCACCAGCACCGGCCTGGCCACCGCCGGGAGGTCCGCCTTGTGGACGGTCGCCTTCACGCGGCATCGGACGGTCGCCACCACCTTCGGGACGCGGGCTGCCTTCTGGGGTGCCCTGGCCTGGCGGACGGCGGAAGCCGCCTTCACCACCTTCGGCACCAGGGCGGCGCATGCCTTCGCCTTCACCACCGGGGCGGCGTGTAGCACCTTCGCGCATCCGTTCGCCGATCTGGCCCATTTCGGACTGATCCACAAAGCCGTCGGCATTGGTGTCAATTTTGGAGAAGCGGTCTTCGGTATCGCGCTTGGAGAAGTTATTGAACTCCTCTTTGCTGATCTTGCCGTCGGCATCGGTGTCGGCGCGTTTCAGGAATTCGCCGATGCGGCTGCCGCCTTCGGCCTGGGGCGGGCCTTTTGGCGCGCCTTCCTGGGCTGCGGCGAGGCAGGTGCCTAGCGCGATCAGGCCCAGGCTTTTGATAAATGTAGATGTCGGTTTCATAGCTGTTAGTTTGGTGGGGTATGGGTTGCGGGAGGCTGAAACCTGCGCACACGCGGCTGGTTGCGCGGGTGGAAGCGAATCTGGAGATTCGTTTTACACGCGCCGCCGTCCATTCAGCGCCTGGTAGAGCGTCAGCTCATCCACATGATCCAGCGCGCCGCCAGCGGGCATCCCTTGCGCCAGGCGGGAGACGGCGATGCCCTCCGCGTGCAACAACTCGCCGATGTAGCTGGCTGTGGCCTCACCCTCCACATCAGTGCCCACGGCCAGGATGACCTCCTCCGCCCGCAGCGCCCTTGCGCGCTCCAGCAGCGGCTCGATCCGCAGATCCTCCGGCGTCACATTGTCCAGCGGGGAGAGCTTCCCGCCCAGCACATGATACAACCCTGTAAACGCGCCGGACCGCTCCAGGCGCAGGACATCTGCCGCCTGCTCCACCACGCAAATGATCTTCTGGCTGCGTTTCGGGCTGTGGCACAACGCGCAGTCCGCGCCGCGCTCAATGAAAAAGCCGCACTCCCCGCAGGCATGAACGCGCGCCGTGATCTCTCGCAGCGCGTCCACCAGCGGCTCCACCCGCCCGCCATCGTGCATGAGCCAGAGCACCAGCCGCTCCGCGCTGCGCGGGCCTAGACCTGGCAGCGCGCGCATCTGTGCGATGAGGCGCTGCAAGGGCGGAGGGTAGTCGAGGGCGGGCATGAGAAAGGCTGATCTCTCAGAAAATGCGCAACGTGTGATGAAACAGTTCCGTGAAAAATTTCTGCCGGTACTCATCGGACCTTAGTAGCTCTATCATCTCATAGGTCTGCTCCACCAATCGGTCCGCCTGGATACGACGTTTCAATTCTACTGTCACGACACCGCCGATGTAGAAGTTTTTGCAGCGGCCTGAATGGCGCACAGCGTGCTCGAAGGACTTCTTGGCGGCACCATAGCGCTCCAAAGCCCCGGCTGGATCAATGCCACCTTTAATTTCCACAGTAGCCAGCCATTCTCCGTCCTTTTCAAAGGTAATGTCCGGCTCGGCAGCGAACTTCATTTGGATGTCGTGGAGGAGAGGCAGCGAGCGCGGGAGGGATTCATGAAGCGACTCCTCCGTGAATTCTGCGTCGGCGATCAGTCGGTGCTCCAGCAGCCATAGAGTCACCATGCGGCGGACGCGCTCCTCGCCGATCTCACCGACTTTGTTGCGCATAGAGCCGTCGAGGCTGATTCCCATCGTGGCGATGATCGCGCGATGTCCATTTTCAAGGCTCCAGCCAGTCGAATTCACAATGATGGAGGAGAGATAAAGGTTGTAGGTGCGCGCCATTTTCAGCGCCTTGCCCTCCAGCAGTTTTTGCGGTGTCAGGCTCGCCTCCAAGGTCTCCACGCCGCCAAAGTAATCCCTGGCCGCCTTGATGGAGAGACCTGCCATGCCACGATAGTAAAGGCTCGTCTGCGGGTGCCTCATGAGGACATCTGGATGGCAGAATACGAGACGCGGCGGGATGCCCAGGCCGCTCACATGATCCCAGGCTTTCGTCTCGATCATCAAGTGATGCAGCGGTTCAAAGCTGATCTCCTGGTCGAATTCCTCGATCAACCGGCGTGCGCCTACGTCACGCCGCTTCTGCAATTCCGAGGCAACGAGCAGAGACTTCGTAAGCCTCAACTCCTCTCTGTAGTCCGGTTCTTTCTTCGCAGGCATGTTTTCAAGGCTTCCTCCAGCAATAAACGCACTTGCGCAACTCGACTCTGCCCCACTTACCCATCTGCTGGCTGCTGTTGCCCTTGCCACGCGGTAGCACCCAGATGCGCTCTACATTGAGGCCCGCACTCTCTGCAAAGTCACTGAGAATCAGGTCCACGGGCACCTCCTCTCCGTGGTAGCGGACATTGTCATTCACCATGAAGACGTGCCCGCCGGACTTCAGCACCCGGGCCATCTCAAAGATGATCACCGCCATCTCAAAGAAATAGTTTTCCACTAGGTTCGGCACGTTGTTGTTGCTCAGTTCGCCCGCATCCCTAGCCCGATGCAGGTGATGCAGGACTTCGCGCAGTGCATGCTGGCGGTCAAAGGCCGCACAGGCCGTACTGAATCTAGCAGCGGCACCGAGGCTGGCGTAGTGCTCGGCCAGCTCCGCACGTTTGCTCTTGTTTTCCACCGTCGCTGAAAGCAGCGCCTGACGTAGGCGGCGGATTTCGTCTTCTCCGCAGCCGCAGAAGGCAAGTTCGAGGGCGTAAGTGCGCGTGTAGTCGTAGCGGTTGCAGTAGGGAGGAGAGGTGAGGATGATATCAAACTCATCGGCGGGAAGCCTACCCATTTCCAACAGGCACGATCCCTCAATGACCTGGGCACTACGAGCAAAAGCATCGCCATTTCTCTGCGTCAAGTCAGCGGCAAACTCAGTTAGTCGCCGCTGCACAGCGTCCTGGAAAGACTCGATGTGCCCCTTGTCGAACTTCTGTGACAACGGTCGCCCACAGCGCTGATCCCAGCGGAGATACTGGCCGTCTTTGCGGGTGAAACTGACATCTTCCAGAACTGACAGCGCAGCGAACCAGAACAGGTAGCGCACTTGCTTATCCTCTATCCTGCTCATCAGCGCGATATAGCCGGACAGCTCTCTTTCCGTCTCCGCAGAGAAGGCGCTGCCAGTGATCCGCAAATGTGGGAAGTGGTAGCCTGAATGCACCGAAACCAGACTTGTCTTCCGCAGCAACTCCAGAGACTTCACGAATAATTCCAGATTCACTGTGTCCGCATACAGCCGCGCACGCAGCGCACTGGCACCTACGGGCAGCAGTTCGATGCCTGTAGCCTTCCATTTTCTGGCGCAAGCCCGCGTCAACGCAGTGCCTGTGCCGGCAAAAGGATCTAGGACATGCTTCTTTGTCTTTCCGGCGGGAAGCAGGTCGTAGAGGTAGTCCACAAGCTCCGGTGAAAAAGCCTCTTTGTATTTCAGCCAGCGATAGAAAGGCGTGGACTTGCTAGCCTGAAAGGAAACCAACTGCCGGGTCAGCACGGGATTCACCACCAACCTGTCGGCAAAGTGCTTTTTCAGGATGTCGCGCTCTGTGGTGACACCCAATTTATAGGCAGAGGGCGCGCTTGGCGTCGCAGCCTGAGTGCGCGGATGTTTTGAAGCCGCCTGCTCCAGTAATTGGGTCATCAACGCTGTGGCGGTAACTCCATACTGCACAGCATCTTCTTTTAAGATGAGATTGGCATCCTCGCTGATGGGAACGGTGACTGTCACTTTTCCCTCGGCCTTGAGCCTACTTCTATAGCGCGCCTTGGCGGCTTTGACGATCTCTGAGCGGCTGACCCCGGAGCGAGGGCGACCTTTCTTTGGCACGGGATCAGAAATCATGGTTCATGATGAGCCGGTTTTAGATTCCCTGTCAACCACCACTATCAAGGCATCTGCTCACGTCGCATTCAGCGAGCGCGCGTGCCTGGGCACGGGCTTGCCTTCGGCCTCGGCCTTGTCCTCCTTTTGCGTGGAGTCCAGCAAGTCCAGGAAGTAGCTCAGCGGTGGGTCATCATGGCCTTCGCGCCTGGCTTTGGTGAAGCTGGTGAGCGCCTGCTTCACATCGCCTTTGCGGAGCTGGACCACGCCTTGCCAGAAGGCGTCGCGGGCGCGGGTCTCGGTCTCGCTAAGATCGCCCTTGGCTCCGAGCAGCTCATACACCTCGCTGACCTGCTTCAGCCGTTGGGTGAAGACCATTTCCATGGGGCGCACCTCCATCGGCTCCTTCACCAGGGCGTAGGTGCGGGCGCTGAGCAGAAGCTGGGTGCCATAGACGGCGTTGAGCACGCAGAGGCGGTCGCCGAACTCCACGGCCTCCCCCACGGCGCTGAAGCCCTGGAAATCGCCATAACCAAAAAGACCGCAGGCCAGCGTGCCAGTGCTCAGGGAGCAACCGAAGCGCGGCTTCCATGACCAGCGCGTGTGCATATCCTTTTGCAGCGCGGCCAGAAAGTCGCGGAGCTGCAGCAGCACCTGGCAGGCATGGAGGGCGTGGTGCTCGTCCACCAGCGGGTAGCCGAAGAAGGCGCGCACGCGCTGCGCGTTGCAGGCATCAAGGTAGCCGCCGCGGATGACGAGGAACTCGCCCACCTGCTGCTCGAAGTGCGCGGTCATCTCCTCAAATGCCCTGGGTTCGATCTCGCCGGACAGCTCGATGTGGTTGGCTAGGCGGCAGGTCAGCACGGTGATCTCGCGGCGCTCCGTGAGCTTCAGCGGCTGGTTTTGCTCCGCCAGCTCGTCGAAGCGCTGGCTGGACAGCCTGCCCACGAAAAAACGGCGCATCTGGTGCCTGCGGTGGCCGGTGACAGTGCTGCTGACCAGAGCGCCGATGAGTCCCGCGACGAGCGTGGCAAGGATGCCGGAGAACGGCTCGAACAGCACGCCGCAGAAGGCCAGCACGGGCGTCAGCGAGGCGGTGAGAAAGGAGGCACCAAGGAGATAGGCGAGCCGCCGCCACAGTGAGAACAGCTCAATGCACACCCACGCGCTGGCAAAAGCCATGAAGGTGTAATAGGCATACTGGAGCGGCAGCGATGCACGCAGCCCGCCCGGCGGCAGGATGATGAGGCGCTCCAGAACGCCCGTGAGCCAATGCGAGATCCCGGCGAAAAACTCGAACTGATGCAGCACCAGCAGCGGCACGCACACCAGCACCCCGATGAACATGGCGGCGGCGCGGTTACGAGCCATAGACCTCCGCAGGTTCGGGTTGGCGATAGGAACTGACGACAAGGTCGCTGAGGAACTTGTCCGGCTGCTCCACAGTCCCGCGGGTCAGGTGAAAAACCTTCTGCCCGCGGCTGCGCGCCACGAGCTGGAGGCCGAAGGGATAGTCCTTGAAAAGCCTGGCGCACAGCGCGTTCACGCCGCTGCCCTCGCGCTCTGCACGCTGCACAAGCGAGCGGATGGCCCCTGCGTCAAAGACCAGATCAAGCCCGTGCTCGGCTGCGAAGCTGGCGGAGAAGGCGCGCACATCCTCGGCGCGCACGTCGGTTTGTAGGCTCTGCGCGTCGAGTCGGCAGCGTTCGAGAGCCTTCGCGGGTTCCTTCACCAGGTCGCCGTCCACGATCAGGTCGGGCAGGCCCAGGCTGGGCAGCTCGAACTTGAAATCCCGCAGCACTTTTTCCCACGCGGTGACGAGGCCGCGCGCGCCGGTCTTTTCCTCCGCCGCGCTGGCGGAGACGACACGCAGGGCGTCATCCTCAAACACCGCCCGCACGCCGTACGCATGAAACTCACGCTCATACTGGCGGATGAGGCTGCCCTCGCTGTTCTTCATGATTTTGAAAAGATCGTCGGCGGTGAGCGTGTCGCAGAAGACACGCACCGGCAGCCGCCCGATGAACTCGGCCTCGAAGCCATAGTCAATGAAGTCCTTCGTGCGCGCCTCGCGCATCAGATCCTCGCTGGCGCTCTTGTCCTTCACCACGGCACAGAAGCCGATGCTTGCCTTGGCCTGGCGTTTTTCGATGATCTTCTCCAGGCCGGAGAAGGCGCCGCTGACGATGAAAAGGATGTTGCGCGTGTTCACCACCTCGCGGCCCGTGCGGCCCTTGCGCGTGTCAAACATCATCTGCATCTGGCTACGAATGTCGTTAGGCGCGTAGAGCGGCACCTCAGTCTCCTCCATCAGCTTCAGCAGCGCGGTCTGCACGCCGCGCCCGCTGACATCACGGCCGATGCGGCCCTCGCCGCCAGTGGCCAGCTTGTCTATCTCATCGAGGTAAATGATGCCGTGCTCGGCCATCTCGACATTGCCGCTGGCCTTGGCGACGAGGTCGCGCACCAAGTCGTCCACATCCCCGCCGACATAGCCGGTCTCGCTGAACTTGGTGGCGTCCGCCTTCACAAAGGGCACGCCGATGAGGTCGGCGATGTGCTTCACGAGGTAGGTCTTCCCCACGCCCGTGGGGCCGGTGATGATAACGTTCTGCTTGGTGAACTCTAGGGCAGCCCCGGCGGCCTTCAGGCGGCGGTGCTCGCGCAGCATCCGGGCGTGGTTGTAGTGGTCGCACACGGCGGTGGCCAGCACCTTCTTCGCCTCGTCCTGGCGGATCACAAAGCGGTCCAGGTAGGCCTTGATGTCGGCGGGCTTGTAGTTGAAGTCGAAGGAGGCGGCGGGTGTCTCCGGCGCGGGTTCCTCGCCGCTCTCGTCCTGCTGCGGTGGCAGCGCGCGGGTGCCCTGCTGCTCCACACGCGAAAAGATCACCTGGCCGCCGAGGCTGTTCTTGATGAAGTCCTCCAGCTTCCGCGTGATCTCCTCCGGGGAGGGCGGCTTGGGCGGGGGCGGCGGGTCCGAGGCGGAGTCACTCATGAGACTGGGACTGTTCGCGATACGGGGCGCGCTGACAAGGAGGAAGCTCACCGCGCGGAGCCGGGACACGGCCCTCCTGTTTTGCGCTTGATATGGCCCAGTCAAGAATGGTATTGGCAGTGGGTAACAACCCCTCCTCCACGTCATGGCCCATAACCGTCTGCTTTCCTTTTTCAAAACGCCGATCTTCATCGCCCAGGAGTACATCCACCGGAAGCCCGACCCTAGCTTCCGCTATGAGTTCGTGGACGGCCCGCAGAAGTCTGAGGCGGCGCGCCATGCGGAGACAATGCGCCAGGACGGCATCGTCATGCTGCCGGGCTTTTTCAAAGGGGCTCGGCTGGAGGAGTTGCAGCGCGGTTTTGAGAGGGTGGTGGACGGGAAGGTGGACAAGCACAACCCCGACTGCCTGCTGAGCAACGACTACTTCCGCGATGATCCGGTCTTCCTGAAGGCGGCGCTGGATGACTTCCTGTTGGAGATCGTGGCCGGCTATTACCAGAAGCCCTTCTCCATCGGCCGCAGCAGCGCCATGCGTCTGCTGCCGCATCAGCCGGAGCGCTATGGCTCCTTCCAGTGGCATCACGATGCGCGCGGCCGCCAGGTGCATCTCATGCTCCTGCTCTCCCCCGTGACCGCTCAGGGCCAGTGCATGACTTATCTGAAAGGCTCCCAGCAGACCTATTACGACCACTATCGCGGCCTGGCGGGCGGCTCGCGTTTTGAGAAGGACATCAGCAGCGACCCCGCCTTGGCGCCGCGCATTGTCGAGGTCACCGGGCCGCCGGGCACAGTGGCGCTGTTCGACGCGAACGGCCTCCACAGCGGCAACCGCAGCCTGGCGGAAAAGCGGGACACGCTGACCTTCTGCTATGTCTCAAAGCGCCACTTTAAAAAACTGTCCGTGCGCCAGGCGGACGTGGAGGCGCTGGAGCCGAAGAAGCGCCAGGTCATCGAGTTCAACCCCTATTGCGAGATCACGCCCTGATCCGGCGCAGGCGGCATCCGCAGCGTGAGCATCCTTTTTCTCCAGAAGCGGCCCATCCGCGCCGGCGCGCAGACCTCCCTGGCGCGCATGGTGGACAGCACGCCGCTGCGCGTGCTGGACCCTGCGGTGCTGCTGGGCGGCGGCGGTTGGCTGGAGGAGCAGTTGCGGCGTCAAAAAGTGCCGGTCATGGTCACGGACTTCCCCAGCCCCAGGGCGTTGAAGACCCGTCTCCTGGGCCTGGGCGGCTGGGCGCGGCAGGCAGCGGCAGTGCTAAAGGCGCGCTCCATCTCCCCTGCGGCCCTTATTGCCAATGACCACCAGGAGTGCCCGCTGGCCCTGGCCCTGGCGCATGTGCTGGGCGTCCCGGTGCTGGGCATCCTGCGCACGCCGGGCATGACGCGCGGCGACTTTGACAAATACCACTGCGACCGCTGCCAAGGTCTCATGGGGGAGGGCGGCGAGCTGCGCGCGCGCATCTGCGGCTGGACCACGAAGCGGGTGGGCCTATTCGAGGAGGGCTTCACCGAGGTGGAGTTCATGCCACTGAAGCCCTGGCCCGCCGCCTGTCCGCGCCGTCTCATCGCCATCGGCTCAGAGGCACCGCGCAAGGGCTTCACGGACTTCATTGAGGCGCTGCACCTGCTGGAGGCGCGGCTGCCGGACTTTCCCGGATTTGACTGCGAGTTCACAGGCTCGCAGCCGCCAGGCAGCGCGGCCTTGCTGGCGCGGCCCACGCGCAGCACCTTTCGCTTCCTAGGCCGGGTGGAGGGCTTTGCCGGGCTGGTGCGCGGCCACGACCTCGCGGTGCATCCCTCGCGGGCGGAGACCTTCGGCATGGCACCTGTCGAGGCGATGTTGGCCGGCACCCCGACGCTGGTCTCCGTGACCGGCGTGGTCGGCGGGCTGGCCCTGCCGGAGGCGTGGAAATCCCCCCCTGGGGACATCGGCGCGCTGGCAGATCGCCTGGCCGCGCTCTGGCAAAGCTGGCCCGCGCTGGACCTGGCGGATGTGCAGGCGCAGATTCGGCGCGGGTTTCATATTGATCACACAGCGGGGTTTGTGCGTGCGGAGCTGGACGCGCTGGGTGTACGCTGATTTGATCCCGCCCCACTTATGAACAAGTACCTCCGAACCTGGATGCTCGGCTCCGGCATCCCCTTTCTGCGCGACATGGCCACCCGCAGCGTCCGCCGCACGCACGCGAAACGCCACGCCGAGCACCAGCGTACGATTCACGTGCTGCTCTACCCCGACGGCGGAGCGCCGCGCGTGCTCAACGGCCCCTTCGCCGGGATGCTCTACCTCAATGAAGCCGTCTGGGGGTCCATCACGCCGCGCTGGATCGGCTCCTATGAGAGCTGCCTGTGGCCTGCGCTGCGGGAGATCATCGCGCGCCGCTATTCGCGGATCATTGATGTCGGCTGCGCGGAGGGCTACTACGCCGTTGGCCTGTGCCGGGCGCTGCCCTCGGCGGAGGTCTTTGCCTATGACCTGGACCCGGACTCGCGCGCCCAGGTACGGCGGCTCTGGCAGCTCAATGACAGCCCTGGAAAGCTCACCGTTGGAGGGCTGCTGGATCATGCGGAGCTGCAGCGGCTGGCCGCGCCCGGCAGCCTGCTGATCTGCGACATCGAAGGCGGGGAGATGAGCCTGCTGGACCCGCAGGCATGTCAGGCGCTGACCGCCGCAGACCTGCTGGTGGAGGTCCACGAGACAGCCACCGCCAAGGTGCCGGAAAACGCAGCCGCACTGTGCCAGCGCTTCCAGGCCACCCATGAGATCACTGTGGTGGACGACGCAGGCCGTGTGCAGAGCTTCGACCAAATCGGGGCACTGGACACCGCGCAGCTAAAAAAGGCGATGTCGGAGGGCCGCCCCTACGCTCAGGTCTGGCTGTGGATGAAAGCTCGGTAGCAAGCCCGCAAAAAAAGACCCGACATCGCTGCCGGGTCTCTAGTGGATGCAAAGCCGATGGGGCGGATTAAGCCTTGGCGATGCTGGTGATCTTGCCGTGCTCGCTGTCCACCTTGACGTTCTTGCCGACGAGCTTTTCAGCGTCTTCAGCACCCTTGGCGGAAGGGGTCAGGGTCAGTTTGGCTTCTTTGCCGTCCTTGCCTTCGACCACGACGGCCTTAGTGGCGGCGTCAAAGGACTTCAGTTTGCCTTCGTTGGTGACGACCTTGCCGCAGCCTGCGAAGGCGGAGCCAAGACCGAGTGAGATGATTGCGAGGATGGATGCTGCTTTTTTCATGGTATTCTGGATGTGTGTTTGTTCCGGCAACATTTATGGTTGCTGATTGAAGAACGATTCTCCACGGACGTTCTTTGCCTTCAAGACTTATTTTTCACTCATGAAGCATCTTCTCTCCCCGGCCACACTACTCTTTGTCACCGCCGCCTTGGCACATCCGGTGCCGGACATCCCGGTGCGGACCTGGTTCACCACGGACGGAGGCTGCACCGTGACGGTGGAGGTGGATCCCCGCTGCTTTGAGCCGGACCCGAACACGGCCGCCTCCCTCATGCAGCCCATCCTGCCCACGCTGAGCGCGGAGAGGCGCGCGGAGCTGATGACCAAGGCGGCGGCGCTGGTAAAAAAGTATGTCGTCTTCGAGTTCGACCCCACAGGTCCGGTGCAGCCGGAGTTCACCTTTGAGTTCACCGGCCATGACCGCGCCCCGCTGGTGCGTGAGGAGGACATCGTGGTGCTGACCGGCACCTGGACCACCCGCGCGCCTGCGGGCAGCGCCGCCTGGCGCATCCAGGCCACGAAGGAGACGCCGCTGGCCATCGTCTTCCGCAATTATTTCGAGGGCCGTGAGCAGCCGCAGTTCTCCGTCCTCTTTCCGGGGGAGACCAGCTTTGCCTTCAAGTTCGACAAGCCGACGGCACCGCCGCCGCAGAAGTAGTCGTTGCTTGCGCAAAAGGACAACCTTCTCCAGAATGCGCGCCCACCTCCCAACCCAATCGAATTGATCCATGAGCAAGACCATTGCCTTTGTCGGAACCGGACGCATGGGGGCCAATATGGCCCGCCGCCTGAAGGACTGCGGTAACAGCGTCACCGCCGTGTTTGACTCGCACCGCCCCATCGCCACCGCGCTGGCCGCAGAGTTGGGCTGCGCCGCGCAGGAGACACTGGCGGAGGTCACCGCCGCCGCAGACATCATTTTCACCGTGGTGAGCAATGACGACTCCATGCGCGGCATCTTTTTCGCCGAGGGCGATAGCCTGCTCCAGGACGCGTCAGGGAAGGTCTTCATCAACTGCGCCACCGTCTCCCCCGCCATCCATCGCCAGGTCTTTGAGGCGGCGCGCGCCGTGGGTGCGCACAGCCTGGAGGCCAGCATGGCCTCCTCCATCAGCCATGCGCGCGAGGGCAAGCTCTACCTCATGCTCGCCGGCGATGAGGCCATCTACAACGAAGTGCTGCCCGTCCTGGAGCAGATGAGCGTGAACCGCCGCTTCATCGGTGGTCCAGGCCGTGCGGCGGAGGTGAAGGCGCTGGTGAACATGGTCATGAATATCAACACCGCCGCCCTTGCCGAGGGTCTCGGCCTTGCCGACGCACTGGGACATGATCTGAATATGATCCGCGAGGTCTTCAGCCAGACCGGCGCGAACAGCCGCGTGCTGGAGACCGACGGCGGCGACATGTGCGCCCGTGAGCACGACTGCTGGTTCTCCGCCGAGCACGCCGCCAAGGACAGCGGCATCGCCCAGGGCGTGGCCGCAGAGGCGGGCCTGCGCCTGCCGCTCAATGACGCCACCAAGGCCCAGTATGACACAATGGTCGCGCTGGGTCTCGGCGGCCTCGACAAGTCCGGCATCGCCGAGCTGACCTTCAAAGGCAGGCACGCGTGACGGTGCCCTCGCGCCTCACTTTGGCAGCGGCACTTGGCTGGGATGCATGAGGTAGGCGATGAGGTCGCGGATCTGATCGGGCTGGAAAGCAAGCAGCAGCCCCTCCGGCATCATGGACATGGGGGAGGTCTCCTGCTTCGCGATCTCCGCTTTCTCCACCGTCGTCTCCTCGGTGAGCATGCGCAGCGTCAGCGTGCGGTCAGTCTGCGCGGCTTCCACCCCGCTGAGCACGCGCCCGTCCTTCAGCGTGAGGACGCTCATGCGGAAGTCCGCAATCACCACGCCACTGGGGTCGGCGATGTTTTCCAGCAGGTAGTCAATGTTGGCACGGCCACTGCCGGTCAAATCCGGGCCGAGCTTCCCACCCTGCCCATACATGACATGGCAGGCACCGCAGACGGCGGTGAAAAGCATGCGCCCTTGGCTGAGGTTGGCTTTCGCCAAAGTGGGGACATCAAGCTGCTTTTTGAGCTTCCCAATGAGTTCCTTTTTGTCCGCAGCGGACTCGCGCAGCTCGCCCCAGACTTCGGTGAGCTTCTTCGTGAGCGCTTCATCATTGAAGCCGCGAATCTGCCGCGCGTAGAAGGCCGTGACCTCCGTGCGGGCGATCTGGCCCTTGCCCACGCTCTCCAGCATCGCGGCGGCCCAGGCGGGGCGGGACACCAGCGCGTCCAGCACCGCGGGGCGGTCGGCGGTGGCGAACTTCCGGTAATCCTTCGCCAGTCTCTGGCCGATGGTCGGGTCATCAAAGAGCGTCAGCCCACGCACGGCGGCCACGTTCAGCCCACGCACATCAAGCAGCCCTTCACAAACCGCGCGCAAGTCCGCCGGACGGGCCTCGATCAGCGTCCTCAAAGCCGCCTCACGGGCGGGGAGTTCTGCCTGGGAATCGAGCACGATCTTCTTCACATCATCCAGAGCGCGGCCATCGCCGAAGAGGATGGAGAGATCACGGATGAGTTGTGTAGTCCCGTCCCGCACGCGGGACGGTTCTTGGACGTTCCCAGCACCGGCTAAAGCCGGGACTACAAAACGGTCCCAGTTCGCGGGCTTCGGCACCTTCCGCAGACCTTTGAATGCCTCCGCCATCCCTTCGAGGATGGCTTGGCGCACTGTAGTCCCGGCTTTAGCCGGTTCTTGGACGCTACCAGCACCGTCCCGCGTGCGGGACGGGACTACAAAACTCTGAAGCAGCACATTCAGGTGCTCCGGCTGCGAGGCGAGACTGCGGGCGATCCACTTCAGCGTCTTCGGCCAGGTGCAATACTGGGCGATTTTCACCAGCGCTGCCGGGTCCTGCTTCGCCAGCGGGCTGATGCCAAACCAAACCATGTGCGGCAGGAACGGATCGTCGGCATACTCCGCGTGCTTCAGCATCTCGATGGCGAGTTCGGGGCGATGCTTCAAAGGCAGACGCTGAAGTGTGCTGGCAAGGGTTAATTGGACGATGCTGGATTTGTCCGTGAGCGCCTGGTCCACGAGCGTGTGCAGCGCTTGGTTGATTTCTTCCTCCGGATACACGGCGTTGGGTGCCGGGCCGACGAGTGTGTCCAGCGACCATGTGTCGGTAAGCTGGCGGATGCCGCGGACACGACTGTATTCATACCTGGAGTTCATGTCAGGGCCTGGGAGCGGCCTGCGCCAGGCGAAGGGCTTCTCCGGCTTCTTCGCCTCCCCATAGCTGATCCTGAAAATCCTCCCGCTCGTGCGATGCACGCCGGTGCTTTCGTGGCATTCGCCAGTGTCGCTCCAGTCGAGGATGAAGCCGCTGCCGTCGGGGCCGGTGCTGATCTCGATGCCTCGGAACCAGGGATCGTCGGTGAGGAAGACATCGGGCTCGTGTTTGCCGACGTAGCCGCTGCCGTTGCGTTCGAGTCGCTCCACGTTCGCACGGCGACCGTGCATATTTAGGGTGAAGAGCTTGTTGTAGTACTGGTCAGGCCATTGATCAGCCTGATAGATCATCATGCCGATGTGGGCGTGGCCGCCGCCGAGGCTGTTTGCCTTGCCATCGCGGGAGTCGCTCCATTTACCACTGCGGTCGTAGTGGTAGTGATCGGCGATGGTGTCCAGCTTCTCGTAGATCAGTGGGTTCATCGTGTTCGAGTCCACCAGATGTGCGCCAGGGATGAGATGCCAGAGATGACCGGTGACGGTGTTGATGAAGAACAGCTCGCCGTTTTCATCCCAATCATGGCCCCAGGGATTCGTGGTGCCGTGCGTCAGCACCTCGACGATCTTCCGCTCGGGATGAAAGCGCCAGATGCCGCCCTTCATAGGGATGCGTTGCTCATCCGGCGTGCCGGGCACACCGAGTCTGCCGGGGCAGGAATGCCCGCAGCGGCCATACAGCCAGCCGTCAGGGCCCCAGCGCAGGCCATTGGCGAAGTTGTGGTAGTTATCCTTCGCCACCGTGAAGCCATCCAGCACCACCTCGGGCTCGCCATCGGGGATGTCATCGCCATTGCGATCCGGGATGAAAAGCACCTGCGGCGGGCACATCAGCCACACGCCACCGCGCCCCACCTCCACGCTGGTCAGCATCTGCACGTCCTCTGTGAAAACCTTCCTCGTCTCCGCCACACCGTCCCAGTCTTTGTCTTCGAGAATGATGACGCGGTCTTTCAGCCCCAGATCGAAGCGCTTCTGCCGCTCCGCATACGTGTAGTTCTCCGCCACCCACATCCGCCCCTTGGCATCCCAGGCCATGGCGATGGGATTTTGCACGTCCGGCTCGGCGGCGAAAAGCGTCGCTGTGAAACCCTGCGGCAGTTTCAACGCCTTTAGAGCCTCCTGCGGTGAAGTCGGTTGCGGGTTCCCCGGCTCGCTGTTGTAAGGCACAGGGAACTCGGCAACGGCGGGAACCGAGAGGGCGAGAAGCAGGCTGGTTGTCCAGATTCGTGTCATGAGACCTCTGAGCATGGAGAAAGAAACCCGAAAGGCAATCACCATGCAGCGCCGATCATCTTCGGTTAGCTTGCGATGATCTCCGTCAACACCTGCCCATACACGTCGGTTAGGCGGAAGTCGCGGCCTGCATAGCGATAGGTCAGCTTCTCGTGATCCGCACCGAGCAGGTGCAGCACCGTGGCGTGCAGATCGTGCATGTGGACTTTGTTTTCGACCGCTAGGTAGCCGAACTCATCTGTCGCGCCATGGCTGTAGCCTGGCTTCACGCCGCCTCCGGCCATCCAGATAGTATAGCCGTGTGGGTTGTGGTCGCGGCCCGGCGAGCCGCGATCAAGCTGCGACACTGGCGTGCGGCGAAACTCACCCGCCCAAAGCACCAGCGTGTCGTGAAACAGACCGCATGCCTCCAGGTCTTGCAGCAGCGCGGCGATGGGCTTGTCGATCATCGCAGCGCTCCTGGGCATGTATTTGTCAATGTTGCCATGATGATCCCAGTGATAGTCGGTCGCGACCTGGATGAAGCGCACACCGGCCTCCCCAAGCGTCGCGCGACGAGGCATTGGCGACCATACGCATTCGTTGGTTCCTCACCGATACCGTAGAGCTTCTTCGTCGCCTCGCTCTCTTTGGAAATGTCCAGCACCTCGGGCGCGACCTTCTGCATTCGATACGCCAGCTCGAAGGACCCAATAACGCCCTCCACTTGCGCGTCCTGCTCCAGACGGCGGAGGTGCTCTTGGTTGAGTGCCTGAATGATGTCGAGCTGCTCACGCTGCCGCTGCTGGGTGAGACGATCTCCCGTAAGATGCCGGATCGGCTGTGACCCGGGCTTGGCGACCTTGATCTGCGTGCCTTGATGCATGGCAGGAAGGAAGGCATGGCCATAGTTCCGCACGCCGCCGTGCTGCGAGGGATAGTCCAGGCAAAGAAATGCTGGCAGGCTGTCATTGTCGCTGCGCAGTCCATAGCTGACCCAGGAACCCATTGAAGGCCGCACCGATCCCTGTGAGGACATGGTCTGAGATTCGCGTCAGAGCCCTCCAAACCCGCGTAAGATCACAGCGCAGCCCTTCCCGACCGGGAAATGCCGTCGCTCTCCGAAAAACACCCCGCCTCGTCCGGCAAGCTGAACTTGGGTCATGTCTTGGCCGGGCTTTGAACTTCTCCGAGAAGGCGATGATTTCCCTCTCCAAATGATAGGCTACTTCGTTTTCGGGGCACGCTTGGGGTTCTTCGCCGAGCCGACTTGCACGCCAAAGCCCCAGGGTTGCAGGGCATCTTCATTGCCGCGATTGGCACCGAGCAGAATATCGCGAGCTTGCAAAGTGCGGAACAACAGCGTGCCAGGTGTCTGGGAATTCTGTCCATCGGCTGTGCCGAGCAGTTCAGCCCGCTGCCCGAGCTTCTCGGCCAATTGCGCTTGCAGCGCATCAATCTCATTGTCCAAGCCATCCGCCTCCAGGGCGTCTTTCGCAAAGGCTGCCATGTCAATCAACCCGCGTAAAGGACTCTTGTCTCCCAGGGCTTTATCCTTTGCCACGATGTCCTTCGTCAGTTTGATGAAGACCGTCGGATTATCCGTGGAGACATCGACTTTGATTGTTTTGCGTGCCATAATCGTAGAAAGGTTGGGGTTCCTAGGAGAAGTTGATGAGTTGCTTCGACAAGGTTATCATTTTCAAGAAGAGCAGGAAGTCAAACCTAAAAATGAGGTTCTTTGACCCAAATAAAGCTGCTCTTGGCTGGAAGGAGCTGGTCCTACCGAAAAGAAGATGATGCTGAGTAAAAAGGAGCAGGTTTCGCCGAAAAGCAGCAGGTTTTGCCAAAAAGGAGCAGGTCCTACCGAAAAGGAGAAGATTCTGGCAAAAAGGAGCAGGTTTCGCCGAAAAGGACATACCGGCAGCCACATCGCCAAAGCATGGACGGCCAGCGGGTCACCGTCTGCGGCCTCATCATCGTCAACCGTAGCCATTCGCAGCAAAGCGGCCAGCCCATGAAGTTCATCTTCCTCTGCGACCGCACCAGCACCGTCGAATGCGAAATCTTCGCCTCCGCCTACCGCCTCCACGGATTGAACACGGTGCGCTACCCCGGTGTGCAGGACACGGCTGAGGTGAAACCCTTCGGCAACCTCGCAGGCTACACGCTGGAGGTGCTGCGGGTGGAAAAGCCGCGAAGTGGAGGAAAGAATTAGCCTCCGACTCAAGGAACTGGCTCGCCAGAATCGGCCCCTGGATTCGATCTGAGTGCGTGGTTTCTGAAATGCGAGGCCGGAGTCGATGGCCGTTGGATTCCAGGGAGCAATTGATCAGCATCCTTGCCATGGGGGGCATCCGCCGCTTGGATAGGTAAAACAGTCCCAATGCCGACCATTTTTGACAACATCACGACTCCCTTCCTGGAGAACGATCAGGGCAACGGGGTACGGAATGCTTTGAAGCTGGCTCTTCGCGGAGATTTCTGCGTGGGCTACTTCAATCTACGTGGCTGGCGCTCGATTGACGATGTGGTGGAAAGCTGGCCGCAGGCAGGTTCCCCACCTTGTCGGCTGCTGGTAGGGATGACCATCTCCCCAGATGAAGAGTTGCGCCTCCTGCTCGCCTCCGGCTCAGACCACACACGCCTCGACAACGCGACGGTGGTAAAGCTGAAAAACCGCATGGCAGCCGAGTTTCGCCGCCAGCTTACACTCGGTATTCCCAATGATGCAGACGAAGCTGGTCTGCGTCGCCTCGCCCGCCAGCTTAGGGACGGCAGGCTTCAGGTGAAGCTCTTCTTGAAGCACCAGCTTCATGCGAAGCTCTATCTCGCTCATCGTCACGACACGATCAATCCGACCATCGCCTACTTGGGCTCCAGCAACCTCACGTTCGCAGGTTTGCGGAAACAGGGTGAGTTGAATGTCGATGTCCTCGACAAAGATGCTGCTGCCAAGCTCACCCAATGGTTTGAAGATCGCTGGAAGGAGAACTGGTGTCTCGACATCACTCAGGAACTCATCGCCATCCTTGAGGAAAGCTGGGCTCGTGAGTCGCTGATTCCTCCGCATCACATCTACCTGAAGATCGCGTGGCATCTCTCCCGCGACGCACGAGATGGGATCAAAGAGTTTCGTCTGCCATCGGATGTCGCGGCGGACTTGCAGGCTTTCCAAATCAAGGCCGTGCAGCTTGCCTTGCGTCATCTGAACAAGCGCGGCGGTGTTCTTGTGGGTGATGTGGTCGGCCTGGGAAAGACTCGCATCGCATCTGCCATTGCAAGGGTGATGGGGGATGACCACATGCTAGAGACGCTCATTCTTTGCCCGAAGAACCTCAAAAAGATGTGGGAGGATTACGCCCACCGCTTCCAGTTCCGGGCGCATCGCATTCTGTCGCATAGTGAGGTCATTCGTGACCTCAACGACAACTTCCCCCGCTACCGGCTGGTGATCATCGACGAGTCCCACAACTTTCGGAACCGGGAAGGCCGCACCTATCAGGCCATTCGTTCCTATGTGGAGAAGAATGACAGCAAGGTCGTGCTGCTGACCGCCACGCCTTATAACAAGACCTACCTCGACCTCTCCAGCCAGCTCCGCCTTTTCCTGCCCGAGCAGCAAGACATTACAATTCGGCCTGAAGCTCTATTGAGTGAAATGGGTGAAGCACAATTCAGCCTCAAGTACCCCAATACGCCGCCATCTTCACTCAGCGCCTTCGAGTGCAGCAATCATGCGGATGACTGGCGGCTTGTGATGAGCAAATACATGGTGCGTCGCACACGCAGCTTCATCATTCGAAACTACGCCGAGAAGGATGACCGCACCACCCCGCCGCGCTTCTTCATCACTCTGCAAGACGGCACACGCGCTTACTTCCCCGTGCGTCATCCGAAGTCGGTGAAGTTTCGCTCGGATGCCGACGACCCTGCCGATCCTTGCGCTCGCCTTTTCCGGGATGAGACGGTGAATGTCATCGACGGGCTGGAGCTTCCTCGTTACGGCCTCGCCTTGTATTTGAAGAAGACACTCCCGGCCGACTTGCCTCCCGGCACGGCCAAGCTCACGGATGACCTCACGCGTGCTGGCAAGCGGCTCAAAGGCTTCTGCCGCACCAATCTTTTCAAGCGCCTCGAAAGCTCCGCCGCTGCCTTTCAGCTTTCAGTTCACCGGCATGTGCTGCGGAATTACCTCTTCCTGCATGCCCTCGAAAGCAAGCTGTCCATCCCCATCGGCCAGCAGGGCGCGGAGTTGCTCGACACACGCTTCGCCGACTCCGGCGATGGAGAGCTCGATCTCGATGAAGAGCAGCTCGAATTGCCAGCCATCGGCGCATGGGATGAATCCCACTTCCGCGCTGTTGCCGCCGATTTGTATCAACTGATTGCCTCCACCAAAACGAAAGCCTTCCGCTGGCTTTCTCCTGCGGTCTTCAAGCCCTCGTTGGCCGCCGACCTCCGCAGCGATTCCGCCGCTCTGTGCGGCATCTTGAAGGAAACCACGGAGATTAATGCCGCCAGCGACTACAAGCTCCAGGCACTCATCCAGCTCACCCGGAATGACCACCCGGATCGGAAGTTCCTTCTCTTCACCCAGTTCGCGGACACCGCACTTTATCTCAAGGAGCAGCTCGAGGCCGCGCTTGTGCCCGGCGTGGACTGCGTCACCGGCCAGTCGGAAAATCCCGCCGCTCATGCCTGGCGCTTCTCACCGGAGTCGAATAGCAAGCTGAAGGACTATCCACCTACGAGGCAAAGCCGCGTCTTGATTGCCACCGATGTGCTTTCCGAGGGCCAGAACCTCCAGGATTCGTTTTGCGTCATCAATTACGACCTTCCCTGGGCGCTGATCCGCCTCATCCAGCGTGCGGGCCGCGTGGACCGCATCGGCCAGAAGGCGGAAGACATCTTCTGCTACTCCTTCCTGCCTTCCGATGGCGTCGAGAAGATAATCAAACTCCGCAAACGCCTCACCCAGCGGCTTCGTGAAAACGAGGAAGTCGTCGGCTCCGATGAGTCATTCTTTGAACAACAGGCAGCCAACGATGAGGAAGGCCTGCGGAATCTCTACGACGAGAAAAACGGCATTCTCGACGAACCGGAGGACGATGAGGTGGACCTCACCTCCGAGGCCTATGAAATCTGGTCCCAGGCCACCAAGAACAACAAACCTCTGCGGGATGCCATCGAGGCGCTGCCTGACGTGGTCTATTCCACCAAGCCGCACACGCCGGACCCTGAGCAGCCTCTGCTCTCCCCGCCAGGAGTGCTCTCCTACATCCGCACCCAGTCGGATAACGATGCCCTCCTCTGGTTCGATGAAGCCGGTGCCTTGGTCACCGAATCACCCGTTCGTGTCCTGCGTGCCGCCGCCTGCCCACCTGAGACGTCAGCCCTGCCACGTCAGCCCGGCCACCATGAGCTGGTGAAGAAGGCCGTCGAGACTGTGCAGGAGGAGCGCAGCCATCAGGCGCAGTCCGGTCGTTTGGGACCGCGCCGCGGTGCCCGCTATCGCACTTACGAAATGCTTCAGGACTACCTCCGCCATCGGCAGGGGGACCTGTTCCTTAGCGATTCCCTCCGCGCAGCCGTGCAGGCCATCTATGACCACCCGCTCACCACGGAAGCCGTCGATAAATTGAACCGCCAGCTCCGCACCGACATCAGCCTTGATTCGCTAGCCGAGATGGTCACCAACATGCATCGTGATGACCGCCTCGTGGTGGTGAACCTCCATGATTCCAATCTCAAAGAGCCGCGCATTCTGTGCTCGCTCGGCCTGGCATAAACGCGAGGCTTGCCCATTCGATTCCCGCCCTGCATACTTAGTCCATGCAAACGACTCTCAACCTTGACGACTCTCTGTTCACGCAGGCATCGGCTGCGGCTGGCATTGATCAGCCCAGCCAGTTGATTCATTTCGCGTTGCGGGTGTTGATCAATCAGACTCCCAAAAAGACACCTGCTACCGGCAAGTCCAGCGCTCCGTTTGTGATCACGGGACCATTCGCAGAAAGCAACCCTGCGGTGTGCCGCAGCCGCACCGCGAGCGAGATTCTCGGCGAGCTTGATGACGAAGCCTTTCTCGATCTCCAGGCACGGACGGCGCGTGGTGAGTCACTATGATTGTTCCAGACGCCAACCTCCTCATCTATGCCTACGATCAAGGGGCGGCGGATCATGCCGCTGCAAAGACTTGGTGGGAAGGCTGCCTTGCAGGCACTGAACCGGTGTTGCTCTGCCATCCAGTGATGTTCGCCTTTGTCCGCATCATCACCTCAGCTCGCATGATGAAAGTGCCCTTGTCCGCCGCTGATGCGGTGGCAGCGGTCAGGACATGGATACAGCAGCCGCCCGTTGAGCTGGTGCTGGCGGAGACAGCTCACCATCAGGAGGTGTTCGAACTGCTCACTCTGGCTGGCACCGCAGGTAATCTCACCACGGATGCACAGATCGCCGCCATCGCGCTCAATCGCGGAGCCATCGTCCACACCAACGACGCTGACTTTTCCAAATTCTCCGGCTTGAGCTGGCACAACCCGCTGACAGGCACCTCGGGTTACAATCCTTAGCCTCCGGCAGCCCCGGTAGTCACATCCTGGCAAATTCAGGTCACTCTCCCGCCCCCATGCCCTCTTCCCGTCTCAACCCCACCGAAGCCCGCGCCAAGCTCCAGAGCTTCCGCTTCGCCGACCTCTTCATCGAGGACCTCGGTTGGAACCAGCCAGCTTCACGTAAAGCCATCCCGGTCGAGCATGAGGGCACGGCTTACAAAGCGCAGGAGATCGCCCAGCTCTCCGGCTTCCGCGTGTTTGAGATCACGCCAGCGGATGCCACCACACCGTTGCCGGATGCGAAGACCCAGCAATCCATCTGGAAGCGCATCACGCTCGAAAGCGTGGAAAACATCCTTATCTTCCTTGATGCCCGCCGCACCCAGTCCCTCTGGCTGTGGATGAAGCGGGAGGAAAAGCGCCACGTCCCCCGCCGCCACACCTTCCTCAAAGGCCAGCCCGGTGATCTCTTCCTTTCAAAACTCTCCGCCCTCGTCGTGGACATCGCGGAGCTGGATGACCACGGCAATCTCCCCATCACCGAGACCGCCAACCGCGTCCGCGCCGGGCTGGATGTCGAGGCCGTTACCAAAGCATTCTTCAAGGACTTCCAGGCCGAGCACGAGAAGCTGCTCGACGCCATCGAAGGCATCCGCGACCCGCGTGAAAAGCGCTGGTATGCCTCCGTGCTGCTGAACCGCCTCATGTTTATCTGGTTCCTCCAGATGAAACGTTTCCTGGATGGCGGCAGCGTGGCCTACCTTCAGGCAAAGCTGGATGCCTCCACCGGCAGCGCGAAAAACCAGTTCTACTCCCACTTCCTGCGAGATCTCTTCTTCGAGGGTTTCGCCAAGCCCGAATCGAAACGAAAGCCCTGCGGCAAGCTCCCGCTCGGTGACGTGCCCTACCTGAATGGCGGCCTGTTCCTTCCGCACGGCATCGAAAGCCGCATCGAGGGGGATGAACTGCTCTCCAGCCCCTACCGCCGTATCAAGATCGCCGACAGCTTCTTCCAGGGCCTCTTCGATCTCTTCCGCTCCTACTCATGGAGCCTCGATGACACCCCCGGCGGCGACGACCGCGAGATCAATCCCGACGTGCTCGGCTACATCTTCGAGAAATACATCAACCAGAAGGAATTCGGCGCTTACTACACCTGCCCGGAGATCACCGAATACCTCTGTGATCAGACCATCCACCGCCTCCTGCTGGATGCCGCGAACGACGGCTTCGACGTGAAGCAAAAGATGCACCTCACCGCGCCGAAGAAGTTCCCCGCACCCCGCCGCTTCGAGAGCATGGACGACATCCTCCTCCATGCCGATGGCAACCTTTGCGGCAAACTGCTTCAGGACGTGATCCCGCGCCTCTCCCTGCTTGATCCCGCTTGCGGCTCCGGGGCCTTCCTCGTCGCTGCCATGAAGACGCTGCTCGGCATCGTCACCGCCCTCGTGGGTCGCTGTGAGGCGCTGAATCACAAGCCCGTGCTCCAGTGGATCGACTTCGAGAAGCAGAAGCACAAGGCCCCCGTGGCCTACTGGCTGAAAAAGAAGATCATCACCGAAAACATCTATGGCGTGGACATCATGGAGGAGGCCACCGAGATCGCGAAGCTCCGCCTCTTCCTCGCCCTCGTCGCCAGTGCCGAGTCACGGGACCAGCTCGAGCCGCTGCCGAATATCGAGTTCAACATCCTCTCCGGGAACTCCCTCATCGGCCTCATCAAGGTGGACTCCGCCGCCTTTGACAAGCAGCACCTCCCTGCCGGGAAGCAGGCCCACTTGAAGCTCCAAGGCGGCCAGGGGGCCGAACTCGGCTTTGAAGTGGAGATCTCCATCAAGCCCTCCCAGAAGGAAAAAGAGGCCGAATTCCTCGCCAATATCCACAGCAAGAAATACGGCGAACTGCTGGCGGAGAAGAATCGCCGCATCGCCCTCTATAAAGCCGCCACCGAGTGGATGGAGGACCTCGTCACCGTGAAGCGCGGCATTGAGCAGATCAAAAACGAAGCCCGCGAGGTGCTAAACCGCCTTCTGCTGGCCGAGTTCCATCAGCTCGGCATCGAGTTCCACGCCGCCACCTGGGATGCGAAGAAGGGCAGCGAGGGCAAACCCGAGAAGCGCAAAATCACCCTCAAAGACCTCGAATCCCTCACCCCCTTCCACTGGGCCTACGAGTTCGATGAAGTCATCGCCAATCGCGGCGGGTTCGATGCCATCATCACCAATCCGCCGTGGGAAAACTTCAAGCCGGATGCCAAGGAGTTCTTCCAGAAGCACAGCGAAGTCGTCACGAAGAACGCCATGCGCCTGGAGGACTTCGAGGAGGCGAAGGCCGACCTCATCAAAAAGAGCCCCGAGCTGCGGGACGAATGGCTGGCCTACCTCTCCGGCTTCCCGCATGTGAACCTCTGGTTCCGCAACGCGCCGCAATACGCCAACCAGACCGCCATCATCAACGGGCGGAAGGCCACCACCGACCTCAACCTCTACAAACTCTTCACCGAGCAAACCCGCCATCTCCTGCGCCAGGACGGCTACTGCGGCATTATCATTCCCAGCGGCATCTACACCGACCTCGGTGCCACCCAGCTCCGCCGCATGTTGTTTGAAACGACTCACATCAGCGCCCTTCACAGCTTTTCAAATGAGCGCGGCATCTTCGACAAGGACGCTGTGCATCATGGTTTCAAGTTTTGTCTCCTCAGCTACCGAGTCGGCGGGAGTTCGGATCGCTTCATGGCGAGCTTTCGCATCAATCCGCGCGTGGCTGTTCGTCCGTCTGAATTGACCAGTTTCCTGAGTTCAGAATCCCAGCACGTCGAAATCAGCGTTTCTCTGATTCGCAAGCTTTCGCCAGACTCCCTCTCGGTTCCAGAGTTCATGACAGCAAGTGAAGTCGTCACTGCTTCGAAGTTGGCACTGCAACCCATGCTTGGTGACCAGTTGGAGGGTGTTTGGAACATAAGTTTCCACCGCGAGTTTCATATCACGGATGATGCCAACCTATACCAACCCAACCCCAAGAAAGGTTTGGTCTATTTGGTGGAGGGAAAAATGATCCACCAATTTGTCTATCCTTTCTGTGAGCCAAGATATTGGGTGGACCTTGCAGAAGCTAGACTCGCGCTCATTCCAGGGAGGAAGCGTGCCCTGAAGAAGCTTTGCGATAGTTCAGAAATCAAATCAGCAGTCAGTGATGACGACCTGCTGCTCGACTACCAAAGCTATCGCATTGCTTTTCGCGACATCGCGGCCAGCACGAATGAAAGGACAATGATCGCCACAGTTCTTCCGCCGAATGTTGTCTGCCCGGACACGCTTCGCTTGGAGGAGATCTATTTTGATGCGGTGAAGGGAGCGAAACTGATTCTGAATCAGCAACACCTCACGATGGGAGAGCGGCTTGCCGCCACAGCCGTGCTCAACAGCTTCATCGTGGACTATCAGCTCCGACAGAAGGTGACTTCACACGTTTCGATCTTCTTCCTCAAGCAGACCAGCATGCCCCGCTTAACGTCAAAAGACGCCGCCTTCCGCCCGCTGGTGGAGCGAGCGGCGAGGCTGGTGGGCACGAGCGCGGCCTATGACGAGTTGATGAAGGAAGTCTTTGGCAAGCGCGCCACGCACGCGACCCACGGCCTGACGGACCCCGCCGCCCGCCAGACCGCCCGCGCCGAGATCGACGCCCTCGTGGCCCGCCTCTACGACCTAACCGAAGACGAATTCACCCACATCCTCAGCACCTTCCCCCTCGTGGACGAGTCCGTGAAGTCCGAAACCCGGAACACCTACCGGGAGTTGCTGCGTTCTGGAAAACTGCCCGCGTGATATGAGCGACCTGATCCCAGCACCCCAGCCCGGCGGCGGCGAGTTCCTCTTTTACCAGTCCGACGACGGCCGCATCCGGCTCCAAGTGCGCTTGGAGGACGAATCCGTGTGGCTGACGCAGAAGCTCATGGCGGAGTTGTTTCAGAAGGACGTGCGCACCATCAATGAACACATCCAGAACATCTTCGAGGAGGGGGAACTGCGGGCAGATTCAGTTATCCGGAAATTCCGGATAACTGCCGCCGACGGCAAGAACTACGAGACGGCGCACTACAACCTCGATGTCATCATCTCCGTCGGCTACCGGGTGAAATCCCAGCGGGGCACGCAATTCCGCATCTGGGCCACGCAGCGGCTGCGGGAATACATCGTGAAGGGCTTCACCATGGATGACGAGCGGCTGAAGCAGCGCGGCGGCGGCAATTACTTTGAGGAATTGCTGGCCCGCATCCGGGACATCCGCTCCTCGGAGAAGGAGTTCTGGCGCAAGGTGCTGGAGATTTACGCCACGAGCATCGACTACGACCCGAGCGTGGAGGCGTCGCGCCTGTTTTTCGCCACGGTGCAGAACAAGATGCACTGGGCGGCGCACGGACAAACGGCGGCTGAGGTCATCCATGCCCGCGTGGACGCCGCCAAACCGCAGGTCGGCATGACGAACTGGCTGGTAGCAAAGCCCAGCAAGGCGGAGGCCGCCATCGCCAAGAATTATCTGTCACCGGAGGAACTCAACGCCCTGAACCGCATCGTGACCGCCTTTCTGGAACTGGCGGAGGTGCAGGCGCTCAACCGCCAGCCGATGTACATGAGCGACTGGCTGGCTCGGATGGACGACTTCCTGCGCCTCGGCGGGCGGGACATCCTCACCCACGCGGGCCGCATCTCCCACGACCAGGCCGTGCAGAAGGCGGAGCTGGAGTATGAAAAATACCACCGCACCGAGCTGGCGAAGCCCTCCAAGGTGGAGCTGGACTTCGATGCAGCGGTGAAGGAACTGAAAAAGCTGCCTGCACCGCCCCCAAAAAGGAAAAAGAAGCCATGACTCATGCCCTGCTCACCTCCCTGTCTGACCGCAAGGCCGCGACTCTCGTGAGCCGGGCGCAGAATCGCGTGGTTTATGCCGCGCCGGGCATTCATGCTGGAACAGCCGCCGCCCTCGTGGAATTGAAGAACAACCGCGCTGGCGTCAGCATCACCGTCAGTCTGGACTTTGATGAACGCACCCTGCGCATGGGTTACGGCACGCTCGCCGCTGTGGATAAGCTGCGGGAGGCGGATATAGACATCACGCACTCACCGGGCTTCCGGGCGGCCATCCTGATCGTGGATGATGAGGGCTGGAGTTTCACTCCCACAGCGCTTTACCTCGAAGTGGAACCGCAAAGTGACGAAACGCCCAACGCCATCCGCCTTTCCAACGGCCAAGTGCGGGAATTGCTGTTGAGGCTGTGTCCAAGCGCCCGTGAACAAGCCATCGCCGCAGCCGCGTCGCCCGGGGAGGCGTCTCGTCTCAGTTCCATCTCGCTTGAAGTCAGCGAGCTGCCTATTTTTGACGTTCACTATGAGGAGGTCAAAAGCGCGCTCGAAGCCGCGCCGCCAGTGAAGTTTGACGTGGCACGACAGGTCCGTGTCTTTGAGCCCTACCTCCAATATGTGGAGATCAAACTGACCGGAGCGGCCATTCAAAAGCACAAGGTGGCACTGCCGAAGTCACTGCAACAGCTTGCCACGAGCAAGGAACTCAAAGACCGGCTGCGTACGACCTTTGACCTCGTCGAAAAGGGCAGCTCTCTCTCATCCAAGGACATGGATGAGAAGGTGGCGAAGCTGCGGCTGTTCACTCCATCCCTGGGTGAGCGGCTGGGCCGGGTGATGCTGAAAAGCGCCCGACCGCTCTTTGACAAGCGGCTTGATGAACTGAAAGCG
>Ga0247834_1002504_pt1 | contig 27430 bp, 34 predicted proteins | sample LaCruzMarch2015__8_FD_187118 | JGI IMG/M metagenome (GOLD analysis project Ga0247834, IMG submission 187118) | Freshwater microbial communities from meromictic Lake La Cruz, Castile-La Mancha, Spain - LaCruzMarch2015_12m | ecosystem: Environmental > Aquatic > Freshwater > Lake | place: Spain...
CGCTACGGCCTGCCAGAGAAAATGGGCGGGTGGACAGAGTTCGGCAATACCTTGGTCAACTTTGTCGGCGCGGCCAGTGAAATCTTCACGTGGAATGGGCTTGACGGCGTACCCTACGCGGCCCTCGGAACAAACCGTAAGGTCTATGCTTTCTATGGTGGCGCGTGGGCCGACATCACTCCCATTCGGGCCTCTGGGGCATGTACCTTTACCACCACCAACGGCAGCACTACAGTCGTTGTCAATGACACGGCCCACGGAGCAAATGAAGGAGACTTTGTTACTTTTAGCGCCGTCTCGGGAAACCCAGGAGGGATCACGAATGCCAGCCTTACCAATGAGTTTGAGATTCAAGAAGTATTGACCACTGGCACATACACCATTGTCTCCCCAACTCCAGCCACCTCCACGGTAGCGACGGCCGGCGCGGCCACGGCGACCTACCAGATTAACGTCGGAAGTGACATCAGCTTTGTAGACTTTGGCTGGGGTACAGGCACTTGGGGCTTGAGCACCTGGGGCACGCCACGGCCGGCTTCTACAGGGTTGTCGTTGCTGGCCAGGGTCTGGCAGTTTGACAACTTTGGTGAGAATTTAATTTTACAGCTGGCGGATGGCGGCATCTACGAGTGGGCTCCAAGCGGAGGCCTCGGAACGCGGGCCACGGCCATCTCAGGCGCGCCCACCAAATCCAAGTACGCGCTGGTGTCTACGCCAGACAGGCACCTGGTGTGCTTTGGCACGGAGTCCACGCTGGGGGACCCAACGAGCCAGGACCCGATGTTTGTGCGCTTTTCTGACCAAGAGGACATCAACGACTTTGTCGCTACTGCAACCAACACGGCCGGCGGACAACGGCTCACGGACGGTAACGAGATTGTCTCGGCCCTGCGTTCACGTGGCCAGATTTTGATTTGGACAGACACATCCATTCATGGCCAACAGTTTCTTGGCCCACCTTATACTTTTGGCTTCCAGCAGCTGGGTGCCAACTGCGGCATCATCGCGCCCCACGCGTCTGCTGACGTAAATGGCGTAGCGTACTGGATGAGCAAGGACGCGTTCTTTGTGTTTGACGGTACGGTCAAGAAGATTCCTTGCACTGTGCAGGACTACGTTTTTGAAGACCTGAACATTGCACAGGCCACTGCCGTGAACGTGGGCATCAACACCCAGTTTAACGAGGTGACGTGGTTCTACCCGTCCCTTAGCAGCGACTATGTCAACCGCTTTGTAACGTACAACTACATGGAAAACGTCTGGTCAGTGGGCACTATGTCGCGCACCGCATGGACAGACATTGGTACGTTTGAGAAGCCCTTGGCCACGGAATATGACCCAGCGGACAACGAGGCCACTCTCACCACAATCTACGGCCTCACAGCAGGTCGTAGCCATTTGTACAACCAGGAAGATGGTGTAGACGCCAACGGTGTGGCAATTGAGGCTTACATTTATTCTGGCTACTTTGATATTGGTGACGGTGACCAGATGCTGCTGATGCAAAAGTTCATCCCTGACTTTAAGCGTCAAGTAGGGGAGTTGATAGTGCGACTGCTTTTGCGCCCCTATCCGCAGGCCTCTGCAGTAGCAAGCTCCTTGGACCCTTATCCAATTACTCCTACCACACAGTTTGTCAGCACGCGTGCGCGAGGCAGGCAAATTCAACTGCGCATTGAGAGCGATGAGCTGGGCGGGTGGTGGCGCTATGGCACGCTGCGCGTAGATGTTCAACCGGATGGCTTGCGATGAGCAAAATTACCAACGTTCGCCTGCCCAACGCGTCGCCGTCGGGCTACGACCCACAGCAGTTTAACCAACTGGTGCGTTCGCTTGAGCAAATTATTTTGCAACTCAACAACACCTACACACCTATCGTTACGGAGGACAAGGACCAAGCGCAAGCCTGGTTCTTTGGAAAATAATGGGAAACGCATACAAACGATTTGAAGAAACCTTGACCTCTGCCGTTGCAAACACTGTACTGACGGTTCCTGCGGCCACAACGGCTATTGTCAAATCTATTTGGATAGCAAACACAAACGCGGCAAGCACCAATATAACCGTCACCTTTTCCCCTAGTGGAAGCGGAACACACTATTTAGTGCCTTTGGAAGCAGTAGCCCCCAACAAGTATGTAGACCTCTTGGCCGGTTGGAACGCGGGCCCTCTGGTACTTGAGCAACTTGACGCGTTGGTGGTCACATCTTCGCAGAGCAGTGTTTACGTTGTGGTAAGCGCTCTTTTAGTAGACAGAAGTTGAGAATCTAATGGATAATATTGCCATTAACGCGTCCTTTCCCGGCGCGCGGCCCGTGAGGCCTTTGGCAAAAACTGGAAAGGACTATCATGGCGAATGAAGGAATCATGGCTATGCCTCAGGGCATGGGTATGCAGGGCGAACAAGCCCAACAAGAACAACCGACCGTCACGAGCGCTGACTCGTATGACGCCGCGATGACCGCCCTTGGCATGGTCAATCCAGGCGAGGACGTTGCGTTAAAAGAGGCCATTCGCCAAAACATTGGTGACCTTCAGCTCACGCCTGTGCAGCTTGACGTGCTTATTCAGGTTTTTGAATACGTTAGCCAGAATCCTGGCGACTACAAAAACTTGCTTCAAAAGCTGATGGAAGTCGGTGCCCTTGATAAAGGGGACATGCCAGATGAATACGATCCTGAGTTCATTGGCTCAATGCTCGCGGTGCTGCAAGAGATGCGGCAGATGCAGGGCGCTGGCGCTCAAGAACCCATGGACCTGTCTCCTGTTGTTCAAAACCTGCAGCCCATGGGCATGGCCTCTGGCGGCTTGGCTGATGTTGGCCAGTACCTCGCAGGCAAGGGCCGTGGCGGTGACAGCATCCTGGCACACATTACTCCTGAAGAAGCTGAAATGTTGCGCAGCCGTGGCGGCTCAGGCACGATTAACCCTGCTACAGGCCTACCTGAGTTTAAAGGTGGCGTGCTTGGCAAGGTTGTTAGGGCCGTTAAGGGCGTCGTCAAAGGTGTTGTGAACGTCGTCAAAGACGTACTGAAATCACCTGTTGGGCGTATCTTGGGCACCATTGCGTTGGCCGCTGTCCTCGGACCAGCAGGCGTGGGCCTCTCGATGGGCACTGCAGCGGGTCTTGCGGGCGCGGGCACGACGCTCATGGCCGGCGGATCAATCAAGGAAGCCTTGATCTCTGGCGCGATGGGCTACATTGGCGGCGGCGGCACAATCATGGGCACAAGCCCCTTGTCCGCAGTTGGCGGTTACTTACCTGGCGCAGCTGGTAGTGCATTGAATACTGGCTTGACCACAGGCCTGCTTGGTGCAGGTATTGGCAAGATTGGCGGCATGAGCACGCAAGACGCCTTGAAGATGGGCCTGATGTCTGGTGCATCGTCAGCCGCGCTTCAAGGTCTTAAGAACAACACAAGCATGATGAACGAGCCCGTCTCACTTAACGAGCCTGGAACACCTGCGGAGGGCACTGGCCGCTTTACCGGTATCAACGAAACCGGACCTGCTGGACAAATTGGCGCAGCTGGCACAACGGGCACAGCGCAAGACCTGCTTGCAAATCAATCTGGCGGCACTTCTTCTCTGCAATTGCCGCCTGGAGCAGCCCCAGAGGCAGGATATACCGTTGCGGGCGCAAATGCTCCTAGCGGTTATTCTCCTTTGCAATTGCCCCCGGGTGCAGCTCCAGAACCGGGTTACACCGTGGCTGGTTCACAGCCGGGCTTCATTGACAAGCTGGTCTCGGGTGCTAAGGACTTGTACACTGAATACCTTTCTCCAAGCCGTGCTGGTCTGCCGGCAGACGCCGGCATCATCCAAAAATACGGTCCCTTGGCTCTTGCAGGTACTGCTGCCGTAGCAGCTGCAGGCGGCATGAAGACCGACCCTGTCAACCAGAATCCTGCGTTTAACCGCAACTACACGGGCTCTGACTACATGAAGGACAACCCTGACAAGTTCAGTGGTGGTCTGAGCAGTTACACCAAGCCTACGACACCGGACAGCCCTATTGTTCCTACACCGTCGTATGGCTCGATTCCTATCGGCGCACCCAGCACCGTTGTTCCTATGGGCGTAACCAACCGCCCTGCAGGGGTTGCACAGCCTTACAACGTATCCGGTTTGTACGGCATTCCAATCATCTACGGTCCAGACGGTAAGCCACGTGGTTATGCCAAAGGCGGCGATGCGCAGATGACAAACTTCCCGCGCAAGACCGGCCCTATCAACGGCCCTGGAACAGGAACTTCGGATGACATTCCCGCAATGCTGTCGGACGGTGAATTTGTGTTTACGGCCAGGGCCGTGCGCAACGCCGGAGGCGGCAGTCGTCGCAAGGGCGCGGCCCGCATGTACAAGTTAATGAAGAAGCTCGAAGGCGGAGCCGTTAAGGGGAAATAAATGGCAGAAGAAACAGTCACCCAACAGATAGTCCGGGAAGCCCCGGAGATTGAAGCGTATAAGCTCAAGCTACTGCAAGAAGCCCAGAAGCTGGCCTTCAACCAGAGCGGAGGCCAACCGCTTGCCCAGCAGCTTCCCGGCTATCAGGTAGCGGGCTTCTCTCCTGCTCAACAAGCGGCTATGAAAGCCGCCGAGCAGCAAGGTGTAGGGGCGTTTACACCTTACATGACCGCTGCCAACCAGGCACTGGGCGGTGCGTACAACACCACGGCTGAAGCCGCTGACATCTTGCGCGGCGCAGATACCCGCAACCAGTTTACCGATGCGCAAAAAGCCATCGGACAAGCTGCCGGTGCCACGGGCAACATTACCTCGGGCATTGGCCAAATTAACCAAGGCCTGGGCTACCTTGACCTGGCCGCGCAGCGCGCAGCTGCATCCGACACCACTGAGCAGTTTGGCGCGGCGCGTCAAGACATAGGCTCGGGCCTTGGAGCGCTGTCCACGGCCCAAAACATGGCCGCGTTGTCAAGCCAAGCGGACCTGCGTCCTGCAACGGCCGCGATCGCTCAAGGTATTGGCGGTTTGACTCAAGCGCAACAATTGGCGCTTGGCTCTGGCGGTGCGGACTTCAGCGGTTCTCAGGCTTTGATGCAGCAGGCTGCCGGTCAGCTTCAAGGTGCACAGCCCCAGTTTAACCAAGCCAGCCAGCTGATTGGTTACGGCGTTGGCCAAGGCCAGCAAGCTGTTGGCATGGCAGCGCAAGCTGCGCGGGCCCCGGGCATTCAACAGGGTGTAGGCGCAATGTATGGCGGCGCGCTTGCGTCTTCTATGGCAGCCGAGCAGCCTGGTTTTGGCGCAGCCGAGAGAGCGCTTGGTCAAGGTATTGGTACTTTGGGTGGCGCACAGCAAGGGTACGACCCCCGTTCTGCACAATCCTTTATGGACCCGTACCGTCAGCAAGTCATTGACGAGACGATGAAGCAGATGGACCGCCAAAGCTCGATTGCTGGCCAAGGCTTGGCAGCGCAGGCGGTAAGGTCTGGTGCGTTTGGTGGTGAGCGTGAAGGCGTTCAACGCGCAGAGATGCAGCGTAACTTAATGGATCAAAAGGCCTCCACCATTGCCAACCTCTTGTCTCAGGGCTACAGCCAGGCACAAGCAGGGGCGATGGCCTCCTTTGAACAACAGCAACAACGTCAAATGCAAGCTGGCCAGGGTATTGGCCAACTGGGCGCGCAGCAAGCCCAGGTCGCAGCACAACAAGCTGGTCTTGGCCAGAACGCAGCGCAGCAACTCTCGGCAGCGGGCCAGGGCCAAGTAGCTGCATCAGCACAACAAGCCGGTTTGCAGCAGCAAGCAGCACAGTTGGCCGCGCAACAAGGTCAGTTGGGCTTGCAAGCAGGCTCACAGCTTGGATCGCTAGAAGCACAGCGCGCGCAGCTTGGACAAGCAGGCGCTGGTCAACTTGCCAACATTGGCCAACAGGTGGGCGCGCAAGCGGCCCAGCAAGCTCAATTGGGCCAGGCGGCAGCCGGCCTTTATGGCAACCTTGCACAGCAGCAGGCCGCAGCAGGGCAAGGTCTTGGTCAACTTGGCGTTCAACAAGCGCAACTTGGCCAGGGCGCAGCAAACATCTATCAACAAGCCGCTCAGCAGTACGGCAACTTAGCGTCCCAAGGCGGTGCGTTGGCTGGCCAAGAGGCTTCCATCAACCAAAACATCTCCAACCTGATGATGCAACAAGCCCAAGCGCGCAACCAAGCCGCTCAGACAGCTGCAGGCATTTACGGTCAGCAAGCACAGCAGTACCAGGGCCTTGGCCAAGGTATCGGCCAACTTGCTTCACAGCAGTTTGGTATTGGCCAGCAGACCGCTCAAGGCCTTGGCCAGATGGCAGGTCAGCTGGGTCAACTTGGCGTACAGCAAGGTGCGTTGGGCCAAACGGCTCAGGCTTTGCAGCAGGGCGACATCAACTTCTTGTACAACGTCGGCCAGGCAGGTCAAGCGTTCAATCAGCAAACACTGGATGCGCAGCGCGCCAGCGAGTTGCAAAAGGTCTACGCACCGTATCAACAGGCTGGTTTCTTGTCCGACATCTACAAGGGCGCACCGTCCTCGCAGATGTCCACGGCCGTGGCAAGCCAGCCATCGGCAAGCCCGTTCCAACAAGCGGTCGGCATTGGTTTGGGAGCAATCTCAACCGCTGCTGGCGCGAAAAAAGCTGGTCTTTTCTAAGAGGTCAATATGAACAAAAAGATGATGCGCGAAGACGACGACATCGAAAACATGGGAATCATGCAAGGATTCATGGACTCCATGGCCGATGAAGGCGACGACGAAGGTGAGGGCGAAGACCCTGAAATGATGATGGAGCGTCGTCCTGACTCTCCTGAAATCTTGATGAACAATCTGCGGGGCGACATGCGCTCTGTTGATGCTCGTCGTGACGAATTGGCCGACCTCGTAGGTTACCAAGCTGCTACCGAAACGCCTGAGCAGGTGCTCGCGATGCTGCAGCCTATCCTGGCGCAGCAAGGCGGTGGCGGTATTGGCGCGCTTCCTCAATCACAAGACATGGCCCAAGGGCCACAGCCCCCGATGATGGGCGGTGCTCCTGGTATGCCGCCTCCCGGTATGCCCCCAATGCCTCCTGACGCTGGCATGGCTCCTCCTCCCCCTGATCAAGGCGGTATTGCGGCGCTGATGGCAAGCATGGGCGGCGGTGCTCCAGGCGGTGCTCCCCCTGGCCCACCGGGCGCTCCGCCCGCGATGCCTCCAGGTGACATGCCTCCTGTGGCCATGGCACGTGGTGGGTACGTCCAAAATTTTCAAACAGGGTCTAGCCCGGCGGGTGTGACCCCTGTAGAAGAAACAGCTGATTCCGAAAAGGAATTGCTGGTGTACCCGCCTGACCTGGTTGCAGCTGCCAAAGCGCAGATGAACACCCTGTTGACTTCAAAGCCTCAGGCTGTGCCGACACTTGCAGCAGGCATGAAGACACGTTTGCCTGAATACCAAGCCTTGCTTGGCGCTGACAAGGGTCGTGGCAACGCAGAAGCACAGCTCTTGTTTGAGTTGGGCCAGCGCGCGTTTAACTTTGCTTCTAACACGGATGAAGCAGGTCGTCCATTGCGCGGCGGTTTCTTTGGCCGTTTAGCCGGTGCAGCCAAGACGCTCCCAGGAGCCATTGGCAAGCACGTTGAGTCCATGAACAACATCGACCTGAAACTTAAGACTCTTGCATTGCAAGCGTCTGAGAAGGATAAGGACCAGGTTGTGGCACAGAACACCAAACTGCTGGACACCAAGGCTCGCGTCTTTGGCGACATTTTGAGAGAAAACGCCAAGGTCGAGGCTGCAAAGCTCAAGGGCCTTCCCAGCAGCATTTTTGGAAAAGGCGACTGGCAGTGGAACGTGGTCAACATGCCTGGCATGATGGAGCGTTACGCTGCTGGTGCAACAACGCCAGAAGAAGACAAGCTCGTCTCGTCTGCCATTACCGTGTTCAAGACACCTCGCTTTGAGACCCGGTTTGACCCAGTCACACGCGACCCGTTTACAGTGCAAATGCCTGTCATGATCCCTGACTTTGTAAAGGAAGCAGAGGCATCACGTTTAAAGATCGGCAAACCTGGTGCGTCTACTCCAGCATTGGTGCCTCCTGGTAACCCCGTGCGTGTACAAGGCGGCTCAACAACTGCTCCTGCAGTTAGCGCGGCCCCTGGAGCGCCGACCACGGACCAAGGAGCTGCACCCGCTGTAGCCCCTGCTGCCGCACCGGCGACTGATGTGCAAACTGGAAAATCTTCGTTGTGGAACGACCGCTTCAAGATTGCAGGACCAGCTGCTGCAGCCATTGGACTTTTTTCCAGCATTCCTGGTCTGGGTGACCCAGCCGCACAGATTACCTTGGCGCGTCAAAACGCCGAGTTGGAAGCAGAGCGCTTGATTGAAGCCATGCTCAAGAGCACACAGGGCAGTGTCAACGAACAAAAGCGCTTGGAAAAAGTGCTCAACATTCGTCCTTCAACTTGGAACGATCCAGACGCCTACGGCACGCGCTTGATAGCGCTTGGCGGTGCTTTGCAGTCCGGCATTAAAGAGTTTGACCAGCAGGGCAGCAACACGTCTCCTTTGGCTCCTGCCGACAAGGCAAAGGCCCGTCAAAAGGCCATGGAGTACCGTAAGTTTTATTTTGAGTTAGGGCTCCCACGAGCAGTCTTCAATCAAGCGGAGGTTGATAAACTGGCCCCTGGAACTGAGTTTCTTTGGCAAGGCACGACGCCTCTTAAGAAAGACTAGGTATGGCAGAAAAAACAGAAAACCAAGAATCAAGCATGCCTGTGGGGGCTTCTCCCATTGGAGGAAGCCCAAGCACGCGCATCGTCACTGAGCCTTTTGCAGGAGATGATGCAGCACTGCCTGTGGGAGCTACTACCTCGCGCCCGACTCTTGGCCAACGGGCCACGGAAGTTGGCATTGGAACCGTTCAAGGTGCAGCGCGTGACACGCCTGTCGTGGCTGGTGCCTTGACTGGCTTTCGCCTGGGCATCCCCATGGCCACAGCGACGGCTCCATTTATTGGGCCCTATGCAGGTGCTATCCCTGTTGTAACGACATTGGGTGGCATGGGCGCTGGCTTTCTGTTTGGCAGCGAGCTTGATCGCTGGTTCCCTGCTGTTGACCGCGAAGACCTTGTGCCTTACCGCGAAGGCGGCAAGACGTTTGGTTCTGCAATTGCCACGGCTCCCGCAGCATTTGGCTTGCCCCTCATGACCGGCAACCGTGTGTCTAGGTTTGTCTCTGCCCTTGGCGAGACAGCGCGTCGCAGCCCTCTTGCCTTTATGGGCACTGAGGCAGTTACTGCTGGAACAATGGGTGTTGCCGGTGGTGCGTCTGAATCTTACTTCCCAGGGCAAACAGGTGTTCGCCTTGGAGCGGAGCTGACGGCAGGTGTATTGACCCCTACCAAGCTGCTTGTCAGTGGCTTGGACCTAGCCAAAACTGGATTAAAGTCAATAAAGTCGAGCTATGCCAATCGGTCTAACTCGTTGGAATTGAAGTCTGCCAATATCCTCTTGGATGCGCTTGAAAAGAGCGGCGAAGACCCTGTTGCATTAGCCAAGGCCCTGCGCATGCAAATTCCTGGCAGCGTGCCTACGCCTACTTCTGGTCAGAAGACAGGCAGCCAGGCCTTGATGGACCTGGAAAGTGCTTTGGGTGAGCACCATGCCCAGTTCGGTGGTGAGACCAAGACACAGGCGATCAATGCAATGCGTGCCTACCAGGCGCTCATTGACAAGTTGCAAAGTATTGGCAACCCAGAGTCGTTGAAGATTGCTGCGCAGCTGCGTCAGCAGAACTTTGACAACATGCTCAACACGCGCTTGGCTGCTGCAGATGCCAAGGCCGCGCAGAAGATTGCCACGATCAGCAAGGACACCCCACAGGCCCGCGCTGCGATCGGTGACATCGTCAAGACTGAAACTGAATTGGCCTTGCGCCAGGCCCGCGACTACGAAAGTGAGTTGTGGAACGGGGCTATTGAACAGATGACCAAGCCGGTCACTACCACTAGACAGAGCAAGGTGCCTATGGAGGGCCGCGAGGCTCAACGTATTTTTGATCGCACCGGCAAGTGGCCCATGGTCACGATCAGCAACCAGGTGATCAAGGCTCCTGTCATCAAGCCTCAGGCCACAGTTGATGCGTTCTTAAACCGCGCTGCTAACGTAGGCGAAGCGTTGTACGACTCTGCTATTCCTGAGCCTGTGCGCAAGATTATGGAGTCGCTGCGCGTGGACAAGGACGCTGTGCAGCAGTTCAAAGCAGGAAAGGTAACACAAGAGTATTTGGATACCAAACAGGTGCCCTTTGGCTTCAAGCCCAACCCTAGCGAGATTGGTGTTGATGAGCTGGTCAACTACCGCTCTACGCTTTTGAAAATGGCACGTGAAGCTGCTGGCCGTGGCGAAGTAGGCAATGCTGACTTCTACGGCTCATTGGCCGAAGGCATGCTCAACGACCTAAACACCCTGAAAAACCCCCTATTTGACCAGGCGCGCCAGTACTCTAAGAGCCTGAACGACGTCTTTACCCGCACCTTTGCCAAGACAGCCTCCATCACTGGTGACACCACCCGCGCTGGTGCAGAGCGTCTGGCTCCTGAGTTGCTCGTGACCCGTGCTTTTGGTGCTAACGCGGACGTCACCGCATTGCGTATGGAGCAAATTGAAGATGCTGTAAAGTTTGGTCGCACACAATACGATGAAGCGGTAGCGAAGTTTGGCAAAAACAGCCAACAGGCCAAGAACCTTAAAGCCATGGCAGAGCTCTCCGACACGCAAGTGGTGTCGATTCAGGACGCACAAAAACGTGTATTGAATTTGCTTGCAGGAAAAGCAATTAAATCCTCGGAGGACCCCGCCACCGGCAGGATTATTCAGACACTAGATACTAACCAGTTACTTAGATTCGCCCAGGAAAATGCAGGAATGCTTGAAAAGCTGGGCCTTATGGGTGATTTGCAAGATGCTTCTCGTGCCGGCAATTTGCTTCTTCAGGTGAAAAATCAGAACAGCGCCATCAATAAAACTTTGCGCAATCAAACAGCCTTTTCACAGGTACTGGCAGATGAAAATCCGAGCCGGGTTATTCGTGACGCCTTGACAAGCAAGTTCCCTGTCAAGAACATCACCAACATCGCCAAGCTGGCCAAGGCAGGCGGGAGTGGCTCTACTGACGGCATGAAGTCCGCTTTGTACGACTACGCCTACACCAAAGCAGGCGGTAACTCTGGCAAGTTCAATATCCAGGCCTATGAAGACGCACTCTTCAAGCCTATTGCACAGAACCAGCCTTCGATGATAAACATCATGCGCTCAAGTGGATTGATGTCCCTCACTGAGGTCAAGGATTTGCGTCGTTTGATCAACCCGATGGTCAAGATTGAAACAGCGGTGAAGAACAACATCCCACTGGATGATGTGATTCAAGGCGCTGATGCGGTCACTGAACTGGCTCTGCGCGTCATAGGCGCGCGAATCGGTACGGCTGCATCCCCTGGTGGCCCAGGCTCCCTGATCGCCGCTTCTGCAGGCTCTAAGGCCGTGCGTCAAATCTTTGACAACCTGCCTAATGCCACTGTGCGTCAAATCTTGGAGAACGCGGTCAAGGACCCTGAGGCCATGGCCATCCTCCTTGAAAAGGGACGTACACAGAAACAACAGGCGGACACCGCCAACCGCTTGCTCAACTACCTGGGCAGCATGGGTGTGTCGGTCGGCAAAACCGCTATTACGCCAGCACTGAACTACATCGCGCCCGAAGAGCCACGGCCCTCGCAACTTCCACCGTTTGCTCGTGGCCCAGTGCCAGCGGGCATGAAGCGCCTGTACTACGACGTGTCCAAAGAGAATAACCTGCAAGTTCCTCCTTTTACACCAGAAGGACAGGCCGCGCGCCAGCTGCGTTTGTTGCCACGCGACAAGAGAATCCCACCAAAGGCTCCAAGCACGCGTGGTGTACCAGGGCTCACGGACCAAGCGCCAAAGCCTCCTGGTGCAGGTGGCAGCGGTGCTCCGACCAATGCCAACGCACGTGCAATGTTCCAGTCACTCTTCCCGTTTGATACGGTCACTCCGATGGTGGGCGCGCAGCCTCCGAAACAGTAAGCCGGTCGAGCCATTCGGACTTAAAAATGTCCCAGGCTCGGCCCGCAATCGTAAACTCCTGCGTCGTCCCGTCCTGCACTGCAATCAGCACTGCAGCGTAGTCAATTAATGTGCCGTGTTTCCAATCATGCGCAACAGCATAGGCTGCCAGCTGGTGAAAGTAATCGGTAATGTACTCGTAGCGCTTGGGCTTGACGGATTGCTTAAAGTCAATGATGGCCAACTTGCCACGGTACGTGGCTACCAGGTCAGTGGTGCCGGCGTAGCGGTCCTGGTAATACAGCCCCACCTCAGAGCCGTGAATGGCAGAAAGCCCACCGAAGTATTTGTTGGCCAAGGTAAACGCCATCTCGTGGCCTTTCATGGCCTTCCAATCAGTGCCAAACTTCATCGCATCGCCATTGATGATGCACTCAAGCGTGGCGTGCATGTTCGTGCCAATGTAGGCCGCTTGCTCACGCTGCCTGTCAGCCTCTGCCTGGCCCACGCGGTTGGCCCATTCCTTGAGCGCTGTCTTGTCTTTTGTGCGGTCCAGCACCGTGGTCACAGACGGCACCTGTACACCGTTTGGCAAAACATAAACACGTCCTGTGGGCGCGTCGTTTCGCTCGAGCGTTTCGTACATGTAGTCGTTTGACCAGGGGATTAAATGAGCCATTGTTTAATTTCCTCTCCAAGTACTTGTGTTGCGATGTCAATCTTTGCCCGCAGCGCCTTGACGATTTTTTCGTCCACGGTGCCCACGGCAATCAGGTCAATGTAAGTTACGTTTTTGGTTTGGCCAATACGGTGTGCACGGTCCTCAGACTGCAGCCGTTTTTCCAGGTCAAAACTGTTGCTGTAGTAGACCATTGTGTTGGCCGCTGTCAAGGTCAAACCATAGCCGCCAGTGCTGGGATTGCCCACAAAAAAGCGCATCTCACTGTCAGGGCTTTGAAACTCTTCCAGCACACGCTTACGCTCGTCCATCTCAGTGTCGCCGTAGTACATGCCCACAGAGTTCATGCCATATTCTTTTGAAAGCGCTAGCTTGATGGCTTCAATGTCATGCCGGTAATTGGCCCAAATGATCAGCTTTCCGTCGGTCTCTTCAACAATGGCAAGCAGTTCATCCATGCGCTTGTTTGGCAGCTCAATCACAGTGCCGTCGTCCAGCTTCACGTGGCCACAAACGATCTGATGCAGCCGCATCAGCTGCGTGAGCGCGTTCACAGTGCTAACCAGGCCGCCGTCAATCTGCGCCATGGCAAAGGCCCTCATTTCGTTGTAGTACTTGAGCTGCTCAGGTGTTAAGTCCACCTCACGCTTAACATACAGCTTGTCAGGTAAATCCAAGCATTCCTCTTTTTTCACGCGATACGCAAAGCGATCGAGCTTTTCTTTCAGCTCATCCAAGCGGCGGTAGCCAACCACCTGCTTGAAGCTGTGGGTGTTGAGCTGGCGCTCCACTGTGACGGCGTAGCGCGCCTGAAACACGTAGTAACTACTCACATCCAAACAATCGTCAGACAGGAATGCGCACTGTTGATACAGGTCCATTGGGCTCTTGGTGACCGGGGAGCCTGTGAGGATGCGCCTGTACCGCGCGCCACGGCCAACCTTCTCAGTGTTCTTGCTGCGCGCTGACCCGGGCGTCTTAATCGTTGTGCTTTCGTCGATTGCCATCATTGCGTTGTGCACAAGCAAAAAGCGCTTGGCGTATGCCGTGCCCTTGGCAGTGCTAAAAGCCTCGATGTTCATCACCAGGATTTTTAAATCTTCCGTGACGGTGAACAGATCATCCATCGCCTTTTGCTCGGCCTTCCTGGGGTTGGGCGACCATATGGCCATGCGATATACAACATGGTCGGGTAAGTGCTTAGGGATTTCGGTGTCGTACCAGTTGCGGTAGACGCCTTTTGGGGCTACGATCAAAAACCCGTTGAGTTTGCCCTTGTCATAAAGCATCGCCACGTTGTTGATCAGCATGAAGCTCTTGCCTGTGCCCATGTCGGCAAAGAGCGCAGCTACCTGGTATTCCCAGAAGCGCTGAAGATATGCCTGTTGATGTACAAAAGGCTTGTTCTTAAACGGATAGGTAGATAAAAATTGGTCCATGTGTTCTTCTTTCTTGCAGGGGGTTGCAATTCCCTGAAAAGATAGTGTACACTGGTCATTCGAATTTAGAAAGGAGAAATTCACGTGCCAAAGGTTTACGTCGTCTCAGAGACTACGCAACACAACATAGCAAGCGCTCTGGATTACGGCCAGATCGAAACCATTTTGCCGCCCAACGCGCAGATTGCTTTCTCTGTTGTGCCGACAGTCCGCCGCATCCAGCGTAAGCTAGAGAAATTTTCCGATGAGGACTTTTTGCTCCTCATTGGAGACCCCTCTGCCATAGGCATTGCCTGTGCAGTAGCTGCCAGTAAAAACAATGGCCGCTTTAAGTGCCTCAAGTGGGACAAGCGTGAAAGACGCTATATTCCATTGGAGGTTGATTTGTTCAAGAAAGGAGAAATAGATGAGTCTTACGAATTTGTTTGAAGATGACGCAGGTGCGTTAAAGGTATCTGATGACCAGGTATCTGGTATCGCTGGGCTTGCCAAGCGTGCCAAGATGCTGGAAAAAGAGATCGCTGAGATGGAGGAAGTACTCTCAGAGCGAAACGATCAGTACCGCAAGCTCACCGAGCAGACTATCCCTGAGGCTATGGCCGAGACAGGGATGAAGAAGTTTGTGATGGAAGACGGCAGCAGCATTGACATTAAGCCGTTTTACGGAGCAAGCATTCCAAAAGCACGTCAAGCTGAAGCGTACCAGTGGCTACGTGACAACGGCTTTGACGACATCATCAAGAACACCATCAGCGTCCGTTTCGGTCGCGGTGAAGACGAGCTGTCAGTTCGTCTACTGAATCTACTGGGCACGCAAGGCTACCCTGCCGAGCAAGCACAGAAGATAGAACCCCAGACTCTCAAGGCCTGGGTTAAAGAGCGTGTCGAGAAGGGTCAAACCGTCGACACAGAACTTTTTGGCGTATTCATTGGCCAAAAAGCAATCATCAAATCAAACTAAACAAGGAAAAGAACCATGGCTAAAACCGAAATCGCGGAACAAAAAGCCGGTACCGCACTGGCAATCATGAGCGACCTGGAACAGGACGCTGGAGCCGGCTTTGACGGCATGACTCAAGAGGACTACGCACTTCCCTTCTTGCGTCTTTTGACAAGTACCAGCCCTGAGGTAGGTGAAGTAGATGGCGCGCTGCCAGGCATGATGCTTAACAGCGTGACTGGGGAATTGTTTGACGGCAAAAAAGGTATCTCCGTTGTACCTTGCGCATACGTGCGACAGTACATCGAGTGGACCCCACGCGGTCAAGGCAGTGGTGCACCTGTGCATATCTATCCTGCAACCAGTGACATCCTGTCAAAGACTCACAAAGAGCCTGGCGACAACAAGGACTACCTGGACAATGGTAACTACATTGAGAACACTGCAAACTACTACGTGATGATAATCAGCGACGCAGGCGTGCCTGAGCCAGCACTGATCACCATGAAGTCTACGCAGCTTAAGAAGAGCCGCAAGTGGAATTCTATGATGCAGTCGGTCAAGGTTCAGGGCAAGAATGGCTTGTTTACACCTCCTATGTACAGTCAGTTGTACAGGCTCTCAACTGTTGCCGAGTCCAACGACAAAGGCAAGTGGTACGGCTGGGAAGTCGAGCGTACTGGAGCTATCGAGTCCGCTGACATCTACAACGCTTCCAAAACATTCGCACAGTCGGTCGGTGCGGGTGACGTGAAAGTGAAACACGAAAGTGAAATTGGAGCAGCCGGTAACGGTTCAGCGCCATTCTAATTTTCGGGGTCGAAAGTGTTTGGGAGACTGATAGTTGAGCCTTGTAAAGTAGCGCTTTACAGGCAAAACACGGGTACCCCTTCCGGCGTGAGTAGGCCCCACCTCACTAGAAAGAAGAAATGACCGACATCACTCGGTTCAAAGCGATCTTTTCCGGCCTGGACATCGCCTATGGAACATACAAAATTGAATCATCCCGGGGAGACGGGAAGCAGGCAGGTAAGGCCGTCGTGGTGCGCAAGCCACCGACTGACGACCTGTGGACTAAGCACCTTGAAGGCGTTGAACCGAGTCTGGGAATTATCCCGATCAGGGCGGATAACTCCTGCATCTGGGGCTGTATTGACATTGACCAGTATCCACTGGACCACGTTGGCCTCATAAAAAAGGTCAGAAGCCTTGAGCTTCCAATGGTTGTGTGCCGCAGCAAGTCTGGTGGCGCGCATGTCTTTCTGTTCACCAAAGAACCTATACCCGCTGCTGAGATGCAGCGGTTCCTCAAAGCCTGCGCCGCCCTCCTGGGTGAGGCAGGCCGCGAGATTTTTCCCAAACAAGCTGAAATCCTGGTTGACCGTGGCGACACGGGCAACTTCCTGAACCTGCCGTATTTCGGTGGGGACCAGACCATGCGTTACGCCATCAGGAATGACGGCACGGCTGCCACACTGGAGGAGTTCTACGAGCTGTACGAGCAGTGGGTGCAAGGCCCTGACCTTAAGTTTCCTGAAGAGCCAAAGGCCCCAGATCATCCGATCAAAGACGGGCCGCCATGCTTACAAGCCCTGTGCACTCAGGGCGTGCCCGAAGGCACACGCAACAACGCACTTTTTAACATCGGCATCTACCTCAAGAAAGTCATCCCCATACATTGGGACGACGCCCTGGTAGAGCACAACCTGAAATACGTTTCACCGCCGCTGCCCAACAACGAGGTTCAAATCCTGGTTAAGCAGCTGCACAAAAAAGAATATCGCTACAAGTGCAAAGACTCACCGCTCAACAGCTTTTGCAACAGCGGGCTTTGCAGAACACGCAAGCATGGAATCGGGGCCAACGGGCCAGATGCCCCACAGGTGTCATCATTATCCAAATACAACTCGGAGCCGCCGTTATGGTTCCTCGACATTAACGGCAAGCGCATCGAGCTGGATACAGAGAGTCTGTTTGCACAAGCGGCTTTCCAAAAAGCCTGCGTCGAAAAGCTCAACCTATTGCCCCCTACCCTGCGCAAGCAAGACTGGGAGCAACTTCTCAACGCATTGCTCAAGGAAATGGTAGAGACCGAACAGATCACCGAGGCCAGCGAAGACACCAGCATTACGGGCCGCTTCAACGACTTGCTTGAAGAGTTCTGCACACACTTGCAGCAAGCAATGGACCGCGAAGAAATTCTCATGGGCCGCCCATGGACAGATGACAACGAGGCCAAGACCTACTTCCGCATGAAGGACCTTGAAGCACACCTGGTGCGCAACAACTTCAAAGGTATGACGCATCCAAAGATGGCGCAGCGCCTGAGAGACCTGGGCGGCGAGCCGATCAGTCTCTTCCTCAAGAACCGCGCAGCACGCTGCTGGAAAATCCCGCGCTTTAGTCGCCAGGACGCACCGTTTGAAACCCCCGAGCAACGCACACAAAGGAGCCCATTCTGATGATGAAAATTGACGGACATGACGACGCAATCATCGGGCCTGCAATGGTCTGGACCGAGGACATGTGGGAAGACTGGGTAGAGGACGACGAATGACTACCACCAAAGTTTTCGGCCCACCCGGCTCTGGCAAGACGACGTTTCTTTTGAGCATCGTTGAGCAGGAGCTGGCAGGCGACGTGCATCCGATGAAAATCGGCTACTTTGCTTTCACTAAGAAGGCTGCCACCGAAGCGCGCGACCGGGCCATCCAGAAGTTCCCCAACCTGAACCCCGACACCGACTTCCCGTTCTTTCGCACCCTGCACAGCCTGGCATACCGATGCCTTGGCATCAGCACCAAGGACATGATGTCGCCAGAGCACTATAAAGAGTTTGCCCTGGAGGCAGGCATTGAGCTGGCCATCGAGAACGGCGACGAAGAGTTTGCGGTCAAGGCCGACAACCCCATCCTGAACGAGATCAACATCGCCCGCATTCGCGGCATGGACCTGCGCACGCACTACAACAACTCCAAGATGGAAATTGAATGGTTTCATTTTGAGTACGTCGAGCGCGCTTACCGTCACTACAAGACATCACGCAATCTGCTGGACTTCACCGACCTCCTGGAGCATGTGCTGCTGGAGCCCGAGCGCTTGCCCAAGTTGGAAGCCTTAATCATCGACGAGGCACAAGACCTCTCACGCTTGCAATGGAGGCTGGTCGAGCAACTTGCGTTGCGAGCCCAGAGGTGCTTTTTGGCAGGCGACGACGACCAGGCTGTCTACACCTGGGCCGGAGCCGATGTCGCGAGCTTCCTGGGGTTTTCGGGTGATGTCAAAGTCCTTGACCAATCTTACCGAGTCCCCTCGAAAATCCACGCCCTAGCCAACCGCGTGGTGACACGCATCAAGCAGCGCCAGCCAAAGGTCTGGAAGGCCCGTCAAGAGGAAGGCAGCATCAGTTACTACAACGACTTCAGCCAAGTCGACATCAGCCACGGCAACTGGCTTATCCTGGCCAGCGCCAACTACATGCTCACCGACATGCACGACTGGATTAAGAGCCAGGGCCTGCTGTTCGAGCGCCACGGACAACGCAGCGTCAGCGAAAGCATCCTGATCGCGGTGCTGGGCTGGGAGAAGCTGCGCAAGGGCGGAGAAGTGCCATACCACGTGGTTAAGATGATCTACAAGTATATGGACAGTGACTTCATCAAGCATGGCCACAAGATGCTGCGCACAGCTGACCCGGCAGCCATGTACACGCTTGATCTTTTGACAGAAAAGCACGGACTTCTTTCTACAGAAATTTGGCACAAGGCCCTGACCAAGATCAGCGAGGACCGCCGGGACTATCTGGTCTCTTTGCTGCGTCGTAATACAAAGCTCACGGGCCACGTGCCTATCAAGCTGTCCACAATCCACGGTGCCAAAGGTGGCGAGGCAGACAACGTGCTGCTGCTATCGGACCTGTCCACGCGCTTTGCGAAGGACTACGAAAAGAATTCGGACGACATCAATCGTCTGCTGTACGTGGGTATTACCCGCGCCAAGCAAACCCTGCACATCGTGCTGCCAAAGAACGAACAGAAAGGCTTCAGATTATGAAGCGCGAAACAAAAACGCTGCCAATGTTTCCTCGGATTTCCGAGTGGCTGCCACCTGCCTCTTTCCCTAATCTTAGTGAAGCTAAAGAGATTGCAATTGACCTCGAAACATGTGACCCGAACATGGAGAGCCTGGGTCCTGGTTGGCCTAGAAATGATGGCTACATTGTCGGTTACGCTATTGCTGTTGACGGTTGGGCTGGCTATTTTCCTGTCGCTCACGCTGGCGGTGGGAATCTGGACAAGCGCATCGTGGAACGCTGGATTAGCGACGTCTTGGCTACACCCGCAGACAAGATCATGCACAACGCCGCCTACGACCTCGGATGGCTCCGGGCCACGGGATTTGAAGTAAACGGCACGATCTACGACACCATGCTGGCAGCACCTGTGCTGGATGAGAACCGTTTTGCCTACAGTTTGAATGGTCTGAGCTTTGACTATCTCAAAGAAATTAAGTCTGAACAAGGCTTGAAAGAGTCCGCGTCTGACTTCGGTGTGCACCCCAAAAAGGAATTGTGGAAGCTGCCTGCCATGCATGTGGGCGACTACGCCGAGCAGGATGCGGCGCTCACCTTGAAGCTCTGGCATAACCTTAAACCACTCCTCATCAAAGATGAGGTTGGATCAATCTTTGAGTTGGAAACCGAAGTGCTGCCTGTGCTTGTGGACATCACGCTCAAGGGCATCAACTTTAACCGCGCCCAGTGCGAACGCCACATGACTGAGATGCGCAGGAAAGAAACCGAAATCCTGAAGTACTTAAAAAGCCAGGCTGGCATGCAGGTGGACATCTGGGCCGCGCAGTCCATTGCCGCTGCATTCGATCGCCTGGGCATCCAGTACCCCAAGACAGCAGCTGGCGCGCCGAGCTTCACCAAGAGCTTTCTGGACACGCACGAGCACCCTATGTCTAAGATGATCCTGGAGGCCCGTGAACTGAACAAGACCCACGGCACGTTCCTGGAGCCTTACCTGAAGCACAGTGCCAAAGATGGGCGCATTCACACCCACTTCAACCAGATGCGCAATGAGGAAGGTGGCACGGTCACCGGGCGTCTGTCGGCCAGCAACCCGAACCTTCAACAAGTGCCCGCGCGCCACGAAATTATCGGCCCGATGGTACGAGGCTTGTTCTTGCCTGAGGAAGGACAGGTTTGGGCGGCAAACGACTTCTCCTCGCAAGAACCACGCTTATTGGTGCACTACGCGGCACTTCTAGGCCTACCAGGTGCGGAGAAAATGGCACAGGCCTACCGGGAAGACCCCAACATGGACTTTCACCAGATGGTCGCTGACTTAGCCGGCATTAAACGCAAGGCTGCCAAGACAATTGGTCTGGGCCTTATGTACGGCATGGGCAAAGCCAAGCTGGCCACACAGCTGGAGCTGCCCATGGATGAGGCCAGTGATTTGATTAACACCTTTCACGCCAAGGTCCCGTTCCTCAAAGGCACCGTGGACGCTGTCATGAAACGCATTGAGCATCCCGTCTCTGGCGGGTCCATTCGCACCCTCTTGGGCCGCAAGTGCCGCTTCCCATTGTGGGAGCCAGTGGAGTGGGGCGTGAACAAGGCGCTGCCGCGTGAGCAGGCCGTCATTGAGTATGGGGTCAGGATCAAGCGTGCGGGTACCTACAAGGGCTTAAACCGTTTAATCCAGGGGTCGGCCGCAGACCAGACCAAAGCCGGCATGGTGGCGCTGCACAAGGCAGGTTTTAGATTGTTGTTGCAAGTTCACGACGAAGTAGCCCTGTCCGTCAGAAACATCGACGAGGCCCGCGAAGCCGCTGACATCATGGCCAAAGCAGTGACCCTGGAAGTTCCCTCCCGTGTTGACGTGGAGACTGGACCGAGCTGGGGAGAAGCAGCATAATTGAGGTGGGGATGACTGCAGTTGCCCCACTCTCCATTTGAGAAGTTCGGGCTGGGGGCTTGCTCCCAGCCCATTTTTTCCGATACACTGATAAATTCAATAGAAAGGAGAAATAAATGGGAAGATCACCAAAGCCACGAACTCAAGTTGTACCTGCTCATCCAGAGCCGTACATTCGTCAGCCAATGAAGAAACGTGGTAGACCACGGCGTTCAGGTCCTAAGAAGAAGGATCGATATGACGCTGTACGTGCGTCACCCTCCAAGCGCCCTGGACAACGGTGGATCACCGTGTCGTTACCAGAGAACGCGTACTACATGCTCAAAGAACTCGCCACGTTTTACAAAGTAGGTATGGGCGCGTACATGGCTGAGTTACTTAAACCCGCCTTTGACCAGGCCTACAAAGAATCACTGACGCTGCAGCGTATCGCCAATAACCGAGAGAAAGCTAAAAATGAAATACAAGACCGAGATGACGTTCCCCGTCGAACTCACTTTTGAAGTACTCCCCGCCATGCTGGTGGAGGACACCGAGTTGCCTGAGCAGCTGGACATCACCAGGATTTTGTTGACCATCACAGGCCCCAGCGGCAAACCTCGCCAAGTGGACATCACCAAAAGTTTTTCAGAGGAACAGATGATGCTGTTTGAAGACGAGATCATGGAGAACTACAGTGAAAATCCTGCGCTTTGAACGTAAAGATGAGGCCGTTGCCTGGGCCAAGAAAGTCATTGGCATCGACGGCATGTCAGGCGACGTCACGGCAATAAGCCTGCTGGACGACAAGGGCGACTTCCTGGCCGTCACGGTGTTCTCTGCCTACACAGGGACCAACATCGACATGCACATCGCTGCACGGCCCAAGAGTCACTGGCTCTCGCGTAGTTTCTTCAACGCGTCGTTTGAGTTGCCGTTCAGAGTGCTTGAAGTACCACGGGTCACGGGCCTTATCCGCGCCGAGAATTTAAACGCCCAGCACTTTGTTGCACGCCTGGGTTTCCAATATGAAGGGCGCATGCGCAAGGCTTTTCCCGATGGTGGAGACTTGATGCTTTATGGGCTACTTCGTGAAGAATATTTAAAACATCCATGGAGTAAAAATGAAGATATCAGAGGAGCTGTGGGTACTAGCTCAGAAGGCCCCGAAGGATCAACAACCCTTGTTGAAGGCAGTGGGCAAACTACTTGAAGATCAGAGATTGTGGCGTGAAGCCTGGTTAAATGCAGAAAATAAAGTTGAGTTGTTGACAAGTGAACTAAATGTGTTAAGATCACAGCTCAAACACAGAAAGGAGAAAGAGCGCAATGATTAAAAAAGCCCTTACCAGAGAGCAGCAGGTATTCAAAGAACTTGCTGCAACAGGGAAATACTTCAACACCGGCAAAGTATTGATTGGTCTTAAGTGCCAGCCAAAGCCTGCTCCTGTGACACCTGATGAAGCGTTTCTACAAAACATTTTGTTAGGTAACTACCGTCCTTTGTTTTGCCGTTCAAAATGAAAAAGCGCAGCAAGTACCGCCCCCGCACCGTGCTCCAGAATCCACTGGAGTTTGTGCTGTCAGGCATGAAAGCCGTCAAAGATTTGCCTGGCATTTACCTCGACGTACAACTTAGGAACCGCTCCGCCTTGGATCAAATTCGCAAAGGCGAAGCGACCAAAGAAGACATCGACATGTTGATCGGCGCATTCAATGTGACTGAAGCGCTGGCCACCATGGGCAAAGGCCATGATTGGCTTGAAGAGATTCATCAAGGACAAGATGCCCTGCTGCAGCTATCAAGACGCGGCGTGGCCAACGGAATGCGGTTCATCATGACAGCCAAGCAGTGGGAAGCCTTAAAGCTGGTGATGGACCTGCATGAGGAGCAGCTGGCGCATGCCACTGTGCATGACATAGAAAAAGCGCACGACCATGTTCTGTCGGTTATCCGCCAGGGCAAGGCACGTGCAATCGTTCAAACTCAAAAGGAAGCAACATGAATAAGTCAGACAAAATCAGAGAGTATTTCCGCAAGTACCCCAGCGCCGATGTGGCCAAGGTGGCAGCCAAGTTCCAGGCCCCCAAGCCAATGACCTATAAGCTGCGAAAGCAGGTTATTGACGGCACCCAGTTGATCACAACACCAGCAACGAATGGTCGCAAGGTTACGGTCACTGCCACGCAGCTGGCCGTTGCAAAGAAGCTGGGCATCAAGCCTGAGGACTTTATTCGCGAAGGCCTGAAGCAGGGAGTGCTGCAGTACGACGACGAGCGCAACTTCACAGGTGAGGTTCAAGACACCAACATCGACCAGACCATAGACGAGAGGGCCTTGGATTACGGTAAGTTCAAGGACAGTGCTGCGCTGATGCAGAGTATCAAACGACTGCTCGCGGACCACGCACACCGCCACGACAAGACGTTCGCTGACGACCAGTGGGAAGCCCTGGAGATGATCGTTCACAAGATGGCGCGCATCGTCAACGGCAACCCCGACAAGGTCGATCACTGGGTGGACATCGCCGGCTACGCCAAACTGATCGCGGACCGCTTGCAGGGTAACGCACGGTGATCGTTGAGGAGTACTTCAAACAGATCAGATTGAAGGTATTTATCTTCTTCCTGGTATCTGTTTGGATTTTTTACGAAACCTGGGTAAAGTACTAGACACAATTTGTACGATACCCGTATAATTTAATTTCCATTAACAGAAAGAGAGAAATAAATGAACTTCAGTTTGAACATCCATCGCGTCAAGAGCATTCGCTTGAGCGCGGTCCGTCTTAACCAGGCAAGCGCTACCCGTTACGCTACCAGGGACTTGATCATTGAAACCAGTGAGGGCAACTTTGAATTGTCCTTGTTCTCGATATACGTTGACGAGGACAGTGAACAGGAGCTGCTGGAGGTCAAGGTATGACCGAATTTGAATCCACTTTCTGCGGCATCCCTTGCATCATCCGCGTGACGCACTGGGAGGGCTACGTGCCCGCCAGGCTATCCGGCCATCCCGATAACTGGGCACCGTCCGAAGGTGGTGAAGGTGAATGGGAAATCCTCGATATCAAAGGCCGGGCCGCGCCCTGGCTTGAAGCCAAGATGACCGACAAAGAACGCGTCCGTATCGATGCAGAAGTTTTTGAACGCATGGAGAATCAAGATGAAGATTACTAAATACAAACGCCGCACCTTTAAAGATGTGGCAGCCGAGGCCTACGCCAGGGGCTGGAGTGATGGGCGCGAACAAGGGCGCAAGGATGCCCAAAGCACGCCGGTTGCAGTGTCCCTGCGCAAGTTGGCCTGGTCACGGATCACGGGCCTGTTCAAAAGGGATCGCCATGACTGATAAACGTATGGGCCTGGAAGAGACGTTGGAGTACGTCAAAACCCTGACCGAGGACCAACAAAAGGTCTTTGAATTGGGAGTTAACAGTGGCAAGCTGCAGCATCACGTAGGTGCCGTGACCCGACATTACACCGCAGGCTGGAACGCGGCCCTGGACCTCATTGCGTTTGACCTTATTAACGAATTTAAGCATGCATTTGGCGACGACACGCTCGAGAGTATCGCTGCATGGATCAAGGAGCATAAAGAATGAACTTTACAGAATGGTGGGAACAATTGACCAAGTTTGAACAACACGCCATCGGCGAACACAACGCCAAGTTTGTCTGGGAAGAATGCCAGAAGTACACCCTCATGACCATTGAAGACGCGTGCAAGGCCCAGGTGGCCTATGACCAGGGCATGAAGGACGGCAGAGAACGCTACGAGGTCCACGTGGCCGGCTGGGTCCTATCCCCAGGTATGCAGCCAGGCATGATTTGGATCAGCGACGCAGGAGGCGAAGGCGGTGATTTTCACATCGCAGAGCTGGCCGAGGTCATCGGCAAGTTTTATCGGGAAAAGTTTTGATTTAAGGAGAAACACATGATTATTAAACGTGCTATTGCGGTAGAAAGCCTCACGAAAGTATGTGAGGAAAGTTTAGGCCTTATTAAGCAAATGATTGAAGCTGACAACGAGGTGTACGCCAAAGGATACGAAGATGGTATGGCGGCTCAGGCTGAAGTTCAAAAGACTTTAAGACCTTGGGTTGGGTTAACGAAGGACGAACAAAGTTTTGTTTACAGCAGCTTGCACGAATCAACTTTAAGAGAAGATTCTTTTTGGGTAGATTTTGCAAACGCCATTGAAGCCAAACTCAAGGAGAAGAACAATGGATGAACTAACAGAAGCCAGCTTAGAAGCCGTGCTCATAAAAATTCGCAAACACTTGGATGAAACTAGCAAAAGGGTCAGCTTGATACCAACTCAGTTGATTGTCCGACCATCAGATTTAGAGGCGCTTGGACTAACTGTGGATGAAGTTACAAAAATGATTAAGGAGAAGAACAATGTATGACGATGGTCTACACGAAAAGGCATCCGTTTTTGCCAGCAATCGCAGAGATGGTTACCTTGCACAGATGCAACTTGGCAAGGTTAAAAAGAAAACTCAAGACGAATTAAATTGGATTTGGGTGGCGCACTACGAAGGTTACAAAGAAGGTTATTGGACGGCAACAGCCAAAGGAGAGCAAGCATGACACAAGATGAAATCATTGAGATGGCTAGACAGGCGGGATTTTTTGTTAAGGACGACGAGGCGTATAGCCCGTCAAACCAAGAAGACCACGAATTAACACCTTGCCTTGAGGTCTTTGCCAACCTTGTAGCAGCTAAAGAACGAGAACGAATCATTGCGGCGAATGCGCCAGAGCTTGAGAAAGCTAACGCGCACATCAAAAGACTTGAAGAGCAGGCATACGACTTGTTGGGCGAACTAAAAGTTGCCAACATTAAACTGTCCACCCCACCACAGCGCACATGGGTGGGGCTGACGGATGGGGAAATCGCAAGAGTTGTCAGCCTTGCGGGGTTTTCTCCGGACTGGGCTGAAGCGCATATTGCAACTCAAATTGTCAGGGTACTCGAAGCCAAACTTAAGGAGAAGAATACATGAAAACCATCATCCACGTCAACCAACACGTCGTTAAAGCCAACACAAAGAATGGCACAAACGACCCCGTTCTGACCATAAAAACCTATAAAACCAATAACTACGCACACGCCGTGGAAATTAAAGGCCCCAGTAAAATCATGTATTCTCCTAATAAGCCGCTATCGTGCGGAGCAAAAGTGTGGGTTGAAACCCAAGCACCAGTAGAGGTAATCGCATGAGACCCGCTATCTTTTCAACAGAAAATCCCCCGCAACCAATCACCTGCGTAGAAACTCTTGAGTACATCAACGGCCTGCGCAGAAGAATTGAAGTGCAAAACGACCAAATGGAGCAGCTGGCCGCCCAATCGCAGGAGCTTTTGGGAAAAGTCCAGCACCTGACAGGAGAGGTCGAGAAGCTCTCCCTGGACCTGGGTATCCAACAAGGGGATGCCGGGCCAGGGTGGCAGAAGGTCGACCAGTGACCACCGACAAAGAGCTGGCGGCAAAGTTTGCCCAAGCCCTGTGGATGGGCCACGAGCCACGGCCCATGGTCCAAGTGGTTTGCCTCACCATCGATGGACAGAAGGTTGTGTGCCTGGGGCCCGTGTTGCATGTGCCGCCCTTAGGCCTGCACGTCGGGGCTATCCAAGAGATTGAGTTCGGGGAGCTGATCCCCGCTGAGATGGCCGCCAGGCTGCTTAATGGGGAGTTTGCACAAGGGATGGGGGTTCAATGAGCGCCAGGTTTTCGATTCGGTTGTCCAGGGTGTCGCCGTTGGCGTGCTCTACAGGGGCCACGGGCCACTCGCCATGGCCCAAGAACCAGGCAATGTCGTGTGCGTCCAGCAGCCTCCCGGCAATCCCGATCTTGAGACGACCATTGCGGTCCAGCGATCCGGCAGGATCACCGGCACGGACACGGTTGCAAGGCCTGCGACGCCAAAAAATCTCGCCGGTGTCTTCGTCATAGCGCAGGAGGTTGTCGATGGCGGTAAGATAGTCAGTGCTCATGTCGTTGCCTTTTAACGATGGTGGGAAGTAAGGCCCAGGTGGTCCAACACCTGGGCTTTGCGCATTTTAGGGGTTGCATGGTGGTTTTGGGGCGGAAAAGGGTGATTTGTTAGGGTTTGTAGGTACGCGGATCACGGATCACGGTCAATTTCGGCCTTTTAGTAGGACAGAAATGAAAAAGTAGTTTTATTTTTTTTATTTTTTTAAAATTAGACGTAATAGGAGTAATGGTGTAATAGTTAAATGAAATCAATGTGTTATGAGAACACGTTACATTACACATAGTCAATAGATGTAATTTACATAAAATGCGCGCGGACTGACTTTTTGAAAAAAAAAAAACATACTCTTCCTCCACAGAAGCTACATAAAACCCTGAATTTGCCCGTTTTTGCCCTTGT
>Ga0247834_1002507_pt1 | contig 27404 bp, 38 predicted proteins | sample LaCruzMarch2015__8_FD_187118 | JGI IMG/M metagenome (GOLD analysis project Ga0247834, IMG submission 187118) | Freshwater microbial communities from meromictic Lake La Cruz, Castile-La Mancha, Spain - LaCruzMarch2015_12m | ecosystem: Environmental > Aquatic > Freshwater > Lake | place: Spain...
AAGATAATCTATGTTTAACCCAACTTAAAGATTGGCAATGTTGTGTTAAATTAAATGTGGCAGAAAACAGAAATGTTATTAGAAGAATCTTTGCTGATTCCTGGGTTTTTGGTACCGCTTATTTATTTCAGTTTAAATATAAAGCTAAAACTAAAAAACGTACTGGGGAACTTCGAAAAGAAAAATTTTGTGGCCCAGGAGCCGACCAAAATCGAGCAGATAACTATAGAAATGTAAGTTGTTGTTTAGATACACAATCTAGTACCTGTGATAAGTGTTTAGTTAGAGGACCAGGTTTAAGTAACGATCCAAAGTTTATTCAGTGGGTTTTTGCTGAACCCGGAAGACTTCTTTTACTTTCTAAAGGGTATTTAGGTATCGCTATTCTTTATGCAGCATATTTATTAGAAAACCCACAAGTCACTGGTTATCAAGGTTTTAATCATAATAATGCAGTAAGTAAAGGTCAAGTAGGTTCTGTCGATGTTGAAGATATTATATACTGTAACGCTTTAATGTCAACAAAAATAGTATCTTTAGGTAGGATTGAAATGTGCCCAGAAATATTAACAGATATTGAAAACGCTATTTTAGAGAGTACTACATTAGATCCTTTAACACAAAATCCTAACTTCTATACCGGTACTTACTTCGAAAGAGGTTGGGATTCTAACATATGGGTTAATTCTATGAAAGAATCTTCTTATGAAGACCCAACTGACGTTTTAAGATATTTAGCCACAAAAGCTCAATGTAAATTAAATGATTTATTTGATAAACAACAAGGTTGCCATGAATATGAGTTGAAACCCAATAACTACTTTTTTGTTAAAGAAGTTTCCAAGATTTACAATGATGTTGTTTTGAGTGATATAAACAATGATGAAATTGACACTTTTGACCCGATTAATATAAATAACCCAATAGCTAATTCACCTATAGTAGATTTTAGTGCGTCTACAACTAATGCTTATAGTGGATTTGAAGTTACATTAGATTTGGCTAATAGATTTAGCCCTTGTGGTAGTTCTGGTGTTTGTGAACCATTACATAACTGGGATGGTGGTAATGCTTGGCCTGGTATGGGTTCAAATTCAACAGGGGATTATTCTGAAATATCTGCAAAAAATTCAGCTTTTGATTATATAACTGAGGCAAACAATAGAAACAATAGAAACACTAGGTCTAACGTACCTTATTACTATTTTGGTTTAATACCGGGTAAAACAGCGATAACCAAATTAAGGAAAAACTTTTTCATTAACAAATAAAAAAATAACAATTAGATATTTATAAAATAAAATTACAAAGTGAGCTATATAGATAAAAATTCAAACACGGTTATTTCAGCCAGATTAACTAACGAAGGAAGAAGATTACTATCTTTAGGTTTATTAACATTTGACACTTTTAGGTTAGGTGATTCCAATATTGATTACACAACTTTAGGTTCTACTTATGATATTTCATTAGAGAACATTATAAGAGCTAAAGCACAAAATCCTGATATTAAAACACCGATAAAACCAACAGTTAACGCAACAAATAGTTATTCTAGTATACCAACATTAAGTCCTGTTATTTTAGAAACTTTAACTGCGGCACCAAGATTAGGTTTTTTTCAGTATAATAGTGGAACTACGGTTATCCAATATACGGCATACACTGATACTGTTTGTCATGTACTTCAGGCTGATACCATTATACCTGTTACAGGTATGACAGGAACTAATGTGGTACCTGTTAAACAAGGGACAGCCTACGGTTCAAATACATATGAACCAAAAATAGGTGATTTAATGATGGTTAAAATGAGTAACGACCAGTTAAGTCAGACTTCAAAAGCTGTTGTCGACTTAACAACACCAGTACCTTATCTTTGGTACCAGGTTCAAGGTACATCAGGTACTTTAGCTGGAAGTACTTTACAAGTAACTGTTGATAGGAATTTTGCTGACTTCTCATCTTACGCTGGAAGTAATTATGCAAATGTAATATTTTATCCGTTAGGTACTGGAGGTACACAAAATAGTTTATTTAGTGACGGAGGATTCTTTAGCGGTGGTTGTGTTTGGAATATGAATAATGTTTGGAGTTACCCGATACCAGGTGTTAATGGTGCAACTTATGAAACATATGATAAATATGGTTCAGAAACTTATATCGGTACTAAAGAATATTTTGGTTATACTTCTGAAATAGCTTATTTATATACCGCAAATACGGCATGTAATTTAGTACCATCAGTTAGTGTCATTCATTACACCAACAAAGAAACCTGTGATAACCAAACAGAACAAAAATACGGTCAAAAATTTTATGTAGACACAACGGTCGGAGGTTCACCAAAATTGATTATGCCAACTTTAATGTGGCATAGAAACCAAACTGGTGCCACAATTGGTCATGTTTTTAGTGCTGGTACAGGAAGTACACAATATGTTACACTTTCTGGTAATAACACAACTGTTAAATATAATAATTTAGTAGATAATTTTGGGTTTAAAGTAGGAAGATTATTCCCTGAACTCCAAATGTTTAGTATTGACAACCAAGAACTAGTTGCGTCATTATCTTATAAAGCAAATAGAAATTGGACATTGCCAACGTTACAAACAGAAGTTGTGGCCAATAACGATGGGGTTATCGACGCAACCGAAAATCTTTTTGTAACTTATTTATTTGAAAGTAATTCTGGTTACACCACAGGTCTTCATTGTCAAGATATTGTTTGTGTTAACTTCCCTAATATAGACTGTCCACCAACTTTAAAACAGGCTGTTAATGTAAGTTTACCTGTCGGTCAGTTACCGTACATGAATTTAAGTGGCGGTAAAGGTTGGTACGCTGATAAATTTTATATTTTAGCACAAAAACAACCAATAGGTACTTACCCAGATCCAACTGCTTGGACCGTAATTAATTACACATCACAGATTAACGGACATACTGTTGGAACTAGAATTAACCCAACAAACTTAGAGGCAACAACATTTACTATCACAAACAACATTTACGCAAACTCAGGTGTTACCTATAATTTAAACAATTTTATTACAATACCACAAATAGCACAAAGTGAATATTTGAATTTTGGGGATGAAAGATTTTTCTTTGGTAATATAGAATCTGTAGGTGTTACTGACAAATACAGAACAAAATTTGTTTTCACAGTTCCACCGACAGCATTTAATGTAAGTACAAATCCTACCTGGTCATCAACCGTAGGCCAATATGTACATATAAACGAAGTTGGTGTGTACGATGTTAATAAAAATTTAGTTGCGGTCGGTAAGATGAATTTACCTATAGAAAAAATACCAAACGCAACAATAATTATTGAAATAGCTTTTGATTTATAATGAGTTTTATTGGGGGTAATACTAATAAATTAAATTTTGTTTTAACTAAATTAGGTCAAAAAACTTTAGCCGAAAAAGGTTTAGAAAAAACAATTAAATACTATACTTTATACGATCCAGAAGTTAATTATAGGATTGACGCATACCCTTATCTAATGGTAGACGTTTGTGGTAGCAATAAAACAATAATACCTAATAGCATAATATTTAGAGATGAATTAATACCATAATAATGACAACGATAACAACAACTATAACACCAAACGGATATAAAAAATTAATTGCAGACGGATTAGTTAATTCCATAAAATTTTATAATTTTATGGATAACACTCATAACTATACTGATACAGCAACAGAAAGTTTAATCAATCCGGTAATTGGATCTCATTACCAAATTACAACATCAAAACCTAACTTTTCTGATTATAGAGGTGTTTTTAATACAACACCAACAACCAAAGAAGTACAAAGTGTTACCAGTCAGGTGAAATTAACTTTTACCAATTCTGATTGTACCGATTCTTTTGAAGAATCTTATTTAACGCTAAATATTAACATGTCCCGTTGGTTTAACGCTTTAACGAATCTAACGACTTATAGTACAAATATGTCACCAGGTTTAAGTTTAGGTTTAATTAACTATGTTACCGCCTATATACAAACACTTAACATAAGTACACAGTCTTACGATACGAGTAAAATACTTAATGATTTATTTTTATCTTGGAAGCCGGCAACAACATCTGATAGCGAAAGGTTGGAATTACTTAGTCCTGTTTATGTTACTTTAACAGGTAATAAACAAAGACAGTTGGTTGATAATAGTGGTATTAGATTTGGTTCACCTTTTATGTTGAACTTCTCGACCAGTGAAATTAATGGTATGGCTGTTAACGGTACAGGTGTTGATATTAGTTTTTTACCACAATTCGGTTATTGGGTTAACGGAAACACTTTTTTAGATAATAAAACAGTTGAAGAATCTGATTTAAACAATTATAAATCGATTATACCGGCAGCAAAAGTAGGAAATAGTATTTACACTTTAAACACGACAACACCATATCCAACTAATGAACGTCTTATTGGTTATGCTTTAAACATGACAAACGTTAATGATAGTGGAGAAACTTTAATAACTGCTTTGGTTAACGCTGGTAAATTGTTCTTTAAAACTTATGGTAAAGTGGACGGTAGTGTTTATTCGATGCCAATTACGCTGAATGTTTCTGCTTCAAATCAAGATTTAAATTCAATAACAAAAATAATAGGTGGTGAAGTTATTCTTAACTTTTTTTATGACGAAAATGACACCACAACAACACCGTTAATATATCAATAAAATGCCAGTACTATTACCACAAATACCAACAAATAGTGTTGCATATAGAATACCAGATTCTTTATATACAACAACCCCACCAGCAATTACTGGGGTTAATTTTTTTATTACACCAACGCAAAAACAATTTTATTTTAAACCTGAAAATGGTACTGTAACACAAGTTACAATAGATTTTATAGGTAAAGATTGTTTATATAAAATTAATAATATGTATAAAAAAGTTGCATAATTTATAGAAATAATAAAATTTAATCAAAAATAAAAATGGCTTTATTACCAGTATCAGACGTATATCAACAAGAAAAAATTGATATCTCCACAGTATATACAATAGCACCAGGTCCTTTAGTTTCATACTATAAACTTCCGGCTTTTAATGACGCAACATTCACAACCAGTTCGTTAAGTCATCTTTGGGGGCATCTTAGTTTAAGAACCCAAGGCGATTATAATACAGTTAATCAAACTTTTGGAAACGGAGGTTGGTTGGGTACTGCATTAGAAGGTTTGGTTGAGGCATTCGGTACTTATGGGGCCATCGCCTTTTCAGTCAATAACACAAGATACAGAACTCAGGTATATGGTCAAAATATTGGTATGATGATACCAGTAAATTCTACCTTTTCTGGGTCAACTTCTGGTTTATCAGCAACAACTTTATATAGTTCACTTGTTTATAACTCGGATAATTTAACAACAAATCCTGCTTCATTATGTTCAGGAACAAAAGCTGATTCTTATAAAAGTGAACCATCCATTCCATGGACAAACGACCAAGGAATCGGGTTCCAATTTTTACAAGGAACAAACCCGAACCCAAATGACACTAACTACCCTTATTATGATAGTGGTGTTGTTTATTTAATGTCTAATGTTGTTTACAACACTTTTTCTGGGGCAACAGGTTCAAGTTCTAGTTGGGGTTATTTATTTGGTCAAACTAATAAGTACACAAATGGTGCAAGACAAATAAGTACCGACCCAAGTAATACGCAATATACAGGCACAGGTGGTTATGATAGAATTGCTGGTGTTATGTTTCTTAATTTTGGTTTTGGAATCATCTTCGATAAACAATTGGTACAGGCTTTTGATACCACAAAATTAACAGGTGACTACACCAAAATAACTGGGGCAACAACAACTTCTGGGTTTACTAATTTTGTTGGTGCTGACTATGATATTGCAGAAATTTTAAATATCGATATCATAGCGAAACCCGAAGAATGGCCAGCGTCTTCAAATTCTTCTTATGTTGGTACAGGTGAAGATTGCGGTGTTGCCGTTTCAACCATTACATTACACGGTGAGGATGGCCAGTGTTTAGCCATAGCAAAACCAGATCAGGCTATAGTAAAAGAACAAGGGCAGTATTTAATTTTAAACCTTAAAATACCTGTATCCGAAGATATTCAAAGTAGTTTAGCTGACACTGTTGGTAGGACTGACTGTGGTGTTAGCGGTATACCTTGTTAATAATAATAAATTATAAAAATGTTTTTTAATGTCACAGATAGAAAGTAAGAAGGCTGAAAAGTCTTATGTTATGGGATTAGATATAAGCACCAAAACAATTGGGATGTCTCTTTTTGATATTCACGGAAAATTAGTTGAGTTGACACACTTTACACCAAAAATTAAACCACAACCTGAAAATAAGTTGGAAGAACTTTTTAGAAAGGTTGATGCGTTTGAAAAGGTTTTAACTAGATATGTTGAGTTAGACATTCAAAAAGTCATTATTGAAGAACCATTACTTAATAGTAATAATGTAAGAACTGTTGCTACTTTATTAAGGTTTAATGGTATGATTTCTAAAATTGTAGATGAAGTTTTAGGGGTCATCCCTGATTTTATTTCTTCATACGATGCTCGTGCTTTCGCATTCCCAGATTTAATGGCAGTCAGAACTCATGACAAAAAAGGACAACCTTATAAGGAAAAAGAATTAAAAGATAAGAAACCAACCCTATTTGGTGGTTATCCTTGGGATGTTGATAAAAAAATGGTTGTTTTTGAAAAAGTTGCTGACCGTGAACCACAGATTGTTTGGGAGTATGACAAAAACTTTAAATTAAAAAAAGAAAATTTCGATATGACCGATTCGTATGCGGCCGTCATGGGTTACATGAAGAAAAATAGTTATTGGGTATAACACCAAAAATAACCAGCATAAACACCCCCACCATTTTTACATAATTTACTAAATTTTATTTAGGCTAGTTGTTGTTTGATGGTATTAAATTTTTGAAATTTTCTTTCAAGACCAATCCCATCATATTCATCACCATAAATGTAGTTACCTAGTTTAATAATTTCTTTAATAGAATTTATTGTTAAAGACGAACATTTAGAATTATTATTTTTATTGGAACAGATTAGATGATAATTAGTTATACCAATATCGTTCAATATTGAACAAAAAGATGACCAATCGTAACCAGACGCATTAGTTATTACAAATTTTTGATACTTTTTAATATCGTACTTAAAATAAAAACACCCATCACCGTCTATAACACCTCTAATAAAATATTTTATTAAATCTTGTGGTATGAATTTTAGTACTAAATCGAAATCATTAAAACTTTTTTTTTGATAGTTTAGTGATTTAAAAAAACCATGTATTTTTTTATTGTAAACATAAGATCTAATTTGTGTTTTCCATTTAGTATCTTTTCTTGGTAAGATTACCCTATTTTTCCATAAAATATGTTTATTTATAACATGTTTTATATTTATATAATCCTCTTCTGTGATAGACAAAGATACAACATAGTTATTATCTTTTGAAACAAAACCATCTGACCAAATAAAACCTAACATATAACTAAATTCGGCATCAATACCACCCATCAAAATACGATCATCAACTCTAACACTATTTTTCATTTTAGGTAGGTAATTATCTAAAATTCTTTTCTCACATTCACTATTAAAATGTATTTTTCTTTCGAATAGATGGTAGCATTTTTCCTTTTTCAACCAATTTTTCACTTTAGTTTTACTCAAACCATTTTCTATTAGAAATGTCTTTAAATCTTTCATAATTTTTACTATATTTATACAGGGTTAATCATTGTTATTATTATGGATTTATTAATAAATATCTTAACAGATATATTAGGGCAAAAAAAAGATAGAAATTTAAATAAAGGTCAACATGCTTTTAACTGCCCAGTGTGTTCGGCTGAAAAAGGTGTTGAATACGATAATAAATTTAATTTAGAAGTTAACATACAAAAAAACGTGTGTCATTGTTGGTCTTGCCAATTCAGTGGTTCCATAGGTAAATTGATCACCAAGTTCGGCCGTAAAGAACACAAGAAAAAAATAAAACAATTAGGTATTGTTTTAAGTGAAACCAAAGGTAAGAAAAAAGAAATCCAAGAAATCAGGGAAATCCATTTACCAGATGAATATATTTCTTTTGAAAGTAGTAATCAAAACGATTTAATTTATAAAGAAGCTTGGAATTATTTAACGAAAGAAAGAGGTTTATTACCTGAAACTATTTATAAACATAAAATGGGTTTCACTAAAACGGGTGAATATAGTCATAGAATTATTTTACCTTCTTACGATAAAGATGATAAGTTAAATTATTTTACAGCAAGAACCTGGTTAAAATATAGAAAACCAAAATATAAAAACCCAGATTTACCAAGAGAAGAAGTTATTTTTGGTCAGAATTTAATTAATTGGGATTCAACAGTTTATATTGTTGAGGGTCCTTTTGACCATATAGTAGTTTATAACTCAATACCGATGTTAGGTAAAGAACTCCACCCAAAATTATACGACAATTTAATGAAAAAAGCAAACGCATGGGTTGTTGTTCTATTGGATGATGATGCATGGGATAGAGCTAAACAAATATATAGTCAGTTAAATACTGGTCGATTACATGGTAAAGTTAAAATTATAAAAATGGCGACAGGATTTGATATATCACAAGTTAATGAAGACTTTGGGAGAGAGGGTGTTGTTGACGTTTTATCCTCAGCAATTAAACTTAAAGAAAGTGCAATATAATATGGGACTCAACAAAAGATACATCAACCAAGAAAATTTAAAAAGGTTAATCCAAAACAAGGGTGAAATCACCCAAATAATTGAATACATTAAAAACCCAGATATCTTAATTATTGAGGATGATTTCTCAAAAAAAGTTTGTGATGCGGTTTTAAATAATGAAATAGGTAATTTAATAGAAATTATAAATGGCGAAAAAAAGAGATAGTTTAGTTTATTTAGAACCGATAGAACATAAATACCATCACAAAGAAAGTGGTGAGGTTTTTAAAAGTGTAACAACAGTATTGGGAATGTTGGAACCACCTTTTAATGCTGAAGAAGTTGCTCTTGCTATACAAAATCAAGACCCGTCCAAGAAAAAAGAACAATATCAAAATATGTCCCAAGAAGAAATTCTTGCTGAATGGAAACGTATTAACGATGAGGCAAATATTTATGGAACCGAAGTCCATGAAATACTGGAACGGTATCTTTTAGCTGACAAGGTGTACATTCCACAAAATGATTATGAAAGAAAAATTATTTCCAAGTTTCAAGAAATTGACCCCATGACAACTGGTACTATTTATCCTGAAACCATATTGTTTTCGGAAAAATATAAATTGGCAGGAACTTCTGATATTATTGAGGACTGCGGTGACTACTTTAATGTTTGGGATTTTAAAACGAACAAAAAATTACGTTATATTTCTGAATATAACCATTGGTTAAATAAACCAGTTTCACATCTGTCAGATTGTCAATACAGTATTTACTCTTTACAATTATCAATATACGCTTATATGTACCAACAAGAAACAAAAAAGAAAGTTGGTAGAATGGGTCTTTTTTATCTTAACCCAGAAACCGATAAGTTTGAGTTAATACCTGTTAGTTATCTTGGTTTAGAAGCAAAAGCAGTACTTGACCATTGGTTAGAAATAAATAAAAAAAATAAATAAAAAAATTATGGGAGAATTATTAAAAACATTAAAAGAACAAAACTCAAATGAATTAATCACAAAATGGGAAAACATTGGGTTTCTGTATAACGTTAAGAATAAAAGAAATTTAGCTTTGGCTTGCGAATTTTCTGCGTTATATTTATTAGATAATGTAGAAAAATATAATGGCGATATAACAACATTAACAGTTCCAGTTATTATTAGGATATTCAGAGAAATCGAAGAAGATTTACCTGCCGAATTAATTTTTGGTAAGGTTATTGAAATTATAACAGAGTTTTATATTAAAGTTAATGAATTTCAAAAAAGTGAAGAATGGCTTAATAGAGGAAATACAATTGAAAAGGATGTAGAAGCTGAATTTGTGGCCGAATTTTCTGATAATTATAACATAAATAAATAAAAAAATTATGCAACAATTAAATGAAACCAGTTACAATGATTTAATTACATCAGATAAACTTAGTGTTATTAAATTTGCTGCAGAATGGTGTGGGCCCTGTCGCGTATTAAAGCCAATAATTGAAAGTATTGTCTCCAAATATCCAGATGTTAATTTTGGTGAAGTCGATATTGACCAAGAAAGAAATATTGCTATAAGTGAAGGTATAAGAGGTGTACCTGCAGTTATTTTCTATAAAAATGGTGTCGCAGTAGATAGAATGGTTGGTGTAAGACCAGCTAATGAATACGTACAAAAAATAGATAGTTTAAAATAATGGGTCAAATAAAAAGAATTATAAAAGAAACTTTAATTTTAGAATCATTTGATTCACCATTAAAAAATTTTCATAAAGAAGATGACTTTAATTACATAGTATATGAAGATGATATAAAAGCCTATGTCACATTTACATTAAAGTTTAATAACAATAGGTTGATTGATTTCCCTAGTATAAAAAATGGTGAAATAGACACTTATTACGAAGTTTCATGGATTTTTGACGAACACACAGAAAGAAGTGGTTATAATTGGAAAAGGGTTACTGCTAGTATATTTAATGTATTAGATGACTTTATTAGAGTGAACAACCCTAAACTTATATCATTTTCATCACAATATGAAACAGGAAAAGTCTATTTTAATCAATACTTTTTAGATGTATTGAAAAAGTTATTCAATCAAAATTTCATAATAATGGCTTATAGTGAGGATATCTCTGATGTTGTGTTTTTAATAAAAAAAGAATATTCTACATTATTGGAGGATAATATAAAAAAACATATGGAACGATGTGGAACCAATACTAAAGAAACCACAGACATTTATTTTTACCCACATAAACTAAAAAAAACGAGTAAAGGTATTAGTAAAAATAATATCATAAAAGAACAGAAAGAAAGAGTTTTTTATAAACAAAAATTCTTAAAAGGTATTAAAAAAATTAATCTTTAATACGAAACTCAATAGTAAGACGGTCATAACCCGCCCAGCCTTCTTTAATTACCCAACGGTATTCTAGTTCAGATTGTAAAACAAATTTATCTTTTAATTGAATACCAATATTTGAATTGGTTATTTTTTCTAAAATATCAATACTTACAATCGGTTCTAGTTTTGAAATAAATTGATTGTATCTTTCTCTGCCCAAATGAACATCACCATTACCTAAATATTTGGTTACATTGTCGATATCTCTCTGACAAGTTACCTTAATTATTGGTTCCGAATATAAAACCCAATCTTTTAAATATTTGGAATCGTATTTTTTAATTTCCACTTTTTCACCTGTTTCAGTAATTGCATCGTATTTTTCAAAAAAAGATTTACTTGTTGGTATAAACTTAGTTGGGTCTAAATTTAATGAAGCAACTTTTTGGGTATTGTTACGACCAATGCCATCCCATTTAATTTTGGGTGACTTTGATACATGTTTCCAGCCCTTCTCTTCACAGATTACTTTTTCAAACTGAACACCACTTTTATTTCTGGCCTGACCCATTTACTGATTCGATTATTTAACTTATACTTACAACAGTAAGATAAAATTATTAATAAGTAAAATATTTAAATATGTCCACTAAAAAAAGTGTTGTTTTTGAAACAAAATTAACCCCAGAAGAAACATTAGGAATTATAAACACGTTGATGGGTTTTTATGATAATTTAGAAACCATTCAAGATTATTTTTTGGAAAGAAAAAAAGAAAAGGTAGAAAACATCGACCATGAGAAGTATGCTGCAATGATGTTCGATAAGTTTGATATGGAACCAAAAGATATGAATATCAGCATTGAAGTTATTGACGGTAAACTTTTTAATCCCGCAGTCCAAATTATAACATCATTACCGTTAGAATCTCAAATTGGTCGTCAGGTTACGCTGGGTGTTAAAGAAACAACCACCAACAAATGGATTGGTTTTATTCGATTGGCATCACCAGTACTTTCGATTAGACCAAGAAATGAACTTTTTGAAGGTATGAAAGTTACGGCGAATGAAGTCAATAAGTTTATGATTAACGGTGCAATCATAGTACCCGTACAACCTTTTGGGTATAATTATTTAGGTGGTAAGCTTTTAAGTTTAATTTGTTGTTCTCATGAAGTCAGAGAGCTATTAAAAGAAAAGTATGGTGAAAAAATTGATACCGTCTTTATGGAAACCACTTCATTATATGGGGATATTAAAGGAATGAGTCAATATGATGGTTTAAAACCTTTTATTAGATATGGTAGTATGACAGAATCAGACATCTTTTTATTCCCTGGTGATGTGGTTTACGATTCAATCAGAACCTTCATGAGAGGTCACTACGGAAACCCTGAATGGGGTGGTTCTATTGTTGACCCAGGACCGTCTGGCCCAAAAATGAGGGAGTTTAATAAAATTCTTTCTATTTTGAAAAACCATTTAAAAGTACAAGACCCATTAAAGTTTAAAGAGTTTTCCGATTTCACACAAACACATATGAAATCAAAAACTAAGAAAAGGTATTATTACTGTACTTATGGTTATGAAAATGTTTTTCAATATATCGCAAGTAATGGTGAGATTGAATTAATTAAAAAAGATAATTACGATAGATACCATTTAACTAATTTGATTGAATGGTGGAAAAATAAAGCACAAAATAGATTTCAAAAACTAAAAGATGAATCAAGAGTTAGAACTGAAATTGAAATTTATACACCTGAAACTATTAAATCGGGTAAAATCGATATGATAAGATAATTAAAAAAATTAAATATGGAAACAAAAGAAACTAAAACCTGGCCAACACTTGAACCCAAAAAAGAAAATCGTTTTGTAGTTAATTTTCCGGAACCTTTTAAGATTCCGCAGTATGTTATACACAAAACTAGTAGACCTTCTTTTTATATCACAGAATCAGGTATGATTAAATGGAATAATATTGCTTTTATATTGTACGACCCAATATCACCGTCGACTTCTGTTGCAATAATGGAAGGCGTTAAAGAATTAAGAAAAAAAGATTCACAAAATTTAGTAATTGGTATTGAAATACTTTCACCAGTTGGGGATGTTGTTGAGTCTTGGGATATACACGGTAAAATAAACTCGATAGATTTTGGTGTTTTAGATTGGAAAAATGGAAACCATTTAAACATAACAATTGATTTTAATGTTGATTACGCAAAATTAAATTTTTAAAATGTACGTTGAGATATCTCCCAGACAATCAGGTAAAACAACAAGGTTAATAGAGACTGTCATAAATCATTTACGTCAAGATGATTACGCTAGAATTGTTATCGTTGCCTCATCAATAGGGCAACTTCGCTTGATTAAAGAAAAAATTAAAATAAAAATACGTGAAATAACAACACCTAATTGGGGTGGAAGTGTTGAGAACCTTGAATTATTGATCGATGAATTTTATTTAAGAAGGGTGGAAACAGTATTTGACGTTAATTTGTTAAGAAGTTTAAGGGTTGATTATTATTTTTTCGATGATTTTTCTTTTCTCGAACCAAGAAGAATTATGCTTAACAATAGTATTATAGAAAACGGTTATTATTATACAACCCCCACGGATAGACGCTCAACAATCGATATGATTACTAATTATTGTTTAATAAACGATATTAATATAAATTATTTTAATACTTGGACCGAATCTAGACTCAGAGAACAAGAAGCGTTAAGTCCTTATCTTAGAGAACATGTTCTTGAATATTGGAGTAATTATATGGAATCAATAGGTATTACCACTAATAATTTAAAAGAAAATTGGCTAACAAAAATAATTAAAAAACATAGATTTGTTTAAATGAAATACCAGTTCCAAATAAAAGAAGTTAATCGAATAATCGCAACAGATTTTGTTCAAGAAAGACATTACTCAAAAGTAATGCCAAAATTAACCAAACATTGGTTAGGTTGTTTTTTAGAAGAAGAATTGGTTGGTATTGTGACTTTAGGTTGGGGTACACAACCACTACAAACAATTAAAAAGTTATTCCCTGATTTAAAATCGGGTGATTATTATGAGATTGGAAAAATGTGTATGGATGAAAAAATGCCAAAAAATTCCGAATCCCAAATGTTATCTGCTGTCGTTAAATGGATGAAAAAAAATCTACCAGAAAAAAAGTTTTTATTTACTTGGGCTGATGGCATTGTTGGTAAAGTTGGTTATGTTTACCAGGGTTCTAATTTTAATTATGGTGGCTTTATTTGGACTGATATCTATATATCGCCAACAGGTGAAAAGATTCACCCTAGAAGTTCAAAAAGTTTGTTAAAAGAAAACGCTGAGTTTTTGGGTAAAGATAAATTATTTTGGATGACACCTGATTTTATGGCAATTAAAGGTATCAGACGGATTAGAGGTAAACAATTTAGGTATATCTATCCTTTAAATAAAGAGGCAAAAAAAATTCTAACAAATAGTTCAACGGTTAGTTGGCAACAAAAATACCCAAAAGAAGTGGATTTATTATGGAAAGAACAAATGGGAAAAGGTTTATATGTTAATCTTGTCGGTAAACCCGAAATGGATTTAAGCATTGTTGAGTATAACGAAAAGAATGTTAATGCTCACAAAAAACAAACGGTTAACGATAAATAGTTAAAGAACCGACTTTGTAATCGTAAACACCTTTAATGGTAACAAACTCAACAAAATAAATATAGACACCAGTTGTGATATCCAAACCACCTACGGTACCATCCCAAACAAAACCCATATCATCAGTTTTATAAACCAAACCACCCCAGTTATTATAAACCGAAATAACCATGCTTTCGATATAATAACCTACAGGTCGCCAAGTATCGTTTAAACCATCACTATTAGGTGTAAAACTATTTGGTATGTAGACTACTGGTATACGACAAGGTATTACTTTAATAACATACTCTTGTGTTTCAGACTCACAAAGTTCGTTTTCTGAAAAAACAGTTATTTCATAATTACCTTCTTTTTCAAAAGTGTAAGTTATTTTTTCTGTTTTAAAAGTTCTAATTAAACGATTATTCAATTTAATCACCCAACTATAATCACAGTTTGGTGTACCTAACGAATAATAGGTGAATGTTTTATTACTATCTTCACATAATTCTACAATTTGATTCTGTGAGTACAGATTTAAAGTGATTAATAAAAATAATAGTGTTAATAATTTTTTCATTTTAGTTGTGTTCTATAGGTAATAACATTGGTTGAGGAAATACATTTACTGACATTACACTTACAAAAGTACATCCTGCATTATTATAAGTATAAGTTAAATTAAAGGAACTAGAACCACTTGTGGTGGGACAAAATTCATTCCCTAAAACACCGATACCAGACCAAACACCCCCTGTTGGGTTACCATTTAAAGTAACACAGTTACCACCTTCACACATATTAGGTAAAAGGGTTAATACGGGGTTGACGTTGTATATAAAAACATTCAGTGTAACAACAGGACTTAAACAACCTATATTGTTAGAGGCTTGAACCTGTACGGCATTTGGTATTAAACCAGGGTTAGCCCCCGACCAATCCACTTCGATCTGATTCGTGCCTTGACCACTAGTAATAACACCTGGAACTAATACATCCCAAATGTAAGTTAACCCTGCCGTTGGTGTTACGTTATAAATCGACATGCCTGTTTGATAACATACCGTATCGGGATTTACTGTAGTAAATTGTGCTAAACCAAACTTGGTAGTAGTGTTAAAAGTAGTAGTAATTTTTTCATAATTAAAATTGTTTGTTCCAGTATTTTGGTGGTATTTGTTTTATTTGATCACGGAATATTTTTAGAAACTTTAAAAATTGTTTTTTTAATTTTTTGCTCTTCTTCTTTTTACTCATATTAATTATGGTTTATGTTTGTTATATTAGGCAAGGCCGTGTTTATTACTCCGTTATAAATTGTAAATGGAGTCGTTGGGCAAGAGTTATTAATCCAGTTACCCCAATCACCATCTGCTCCCGCTGTTACTTGTATTGATAGATTTTGTGGTGTACATACGTTAGCAACGGTTACCGTAAAACAGAACGACCAAGTACATGAACCTGAGTCACCCCAATCATCTGCTGGGTTATTATTTAATGGGCCACTTATACCAGAATCAAAAAACCAACCTGGTCCTACTAATCCTGATGGCGTAAAATTATTTAACATCCAAACCCAATTACCACCACCTCCTTGACAATTTATTGGTGGTGCTGCCTGTTGTAAACCAACCCATCCTGGTCCTAAGTTAATATCAAAACCCTCCAACCAGTTGGATCCCACATTTAATCCAGGCCACCCTGTCATTGTATAACAAACAGTTACAACAGTTCCTGGTGTATATCCAACCACCGGAGGTACCGGATTAAGTGTAAATGTTTGAACACCAACGCACTGACTATATAGTGTGTTACTTATTAAAAACAATATATATAATAAAATTTTTTTCATATTTTAGATATTAAATCATAACCATCTATAACTTCAACATTGTGATCATACACAATAGATAACTTTCTTTCTTTATCTCTTTCATTTTCAAGATTTTTATAACTTGAAATTAAAAGTAATTTTTTGTCTCTTTGGTCAGCGTCCATACTACTATATCTTGTGTCAGAGGTATTCCAATTTAAACATTCAATGGTAAAAATCGAATCAACTTCTCTAGTTGTTAATCTCACCCCGTTTTTTTTGTGATACCACTTAAAACCTAATTCAAACAGTTTTTTTTGTAAAGAATAAGTTTGCTCAATACCAATACCGTTTTCAAAAAGAATAATAAAACCAGTTTTTAAAATTGGTTGACCCATTTCATTAAGTCCTACTTTTTTAATTTTAAGATCATCTTTCCAAGAAAAATCTTCTTTAAAAACTTTAACAAGACCTTTAGATGCTAAATCTTCTAAATAAGACTTACCAAGAGCCGCATGACCATGACCATTTACATCTGTAAACACATAAGCCTCATAAGACCCCCTACTACCATAATCCGTTGTATATTCAGGGTCAAACTTTAAAAAAATAAGGGTTTCCCAATTATTACCTGATTTAATTAAATACTTTTTACCTGGAACAAAAATTAATTTATCCATTTCGGGTAACCAACTGTAATCGTCTTCAAACATTTTTAAGGTATTTACTATTAATTTTTAAAATCTTATTTTTATATAAATATACAAAAATTATGAATAAAATCCAAAAAATAATTCACGTAGCCGACCTTCATATTCGTTTATTTAAAAGACATGAAGAATATAAGGAACAATTCCAAAAATTCTTTGATGAATGTCGAAAACAACAACCTGAACGTATTGTTATATGTGGGGACGTTTGCCATTCTAAAAATACGGTAACGCCAGAATTAATTAGTATGGTGACTTCTTTTTTTAATGAATGTACTAAAATAGCAAAAACAGTTGTTATTTTGGGTAATCATGATTTTTTGGTTAACAACTTAGATAGAATGGATACCTTAACACCAATTTTTGAAAGTATGCAAAACCCAGATATTATTTTTTTAAAACACACAGGTTGTTATGAGGATGAAAACATTGTTTGGTGCGTCTATGGACATATGGAAGGTTCTCAAAGACCAGATATTGAGAAAGCAAAAACAGAGTTTGGTGATGATAAAACTTATGTTGGTTTATATCACGACCCATTGGTTGGTTTAAAAACGGCAATAGGGTTTGAGTTTGAAGATGGAAATGATATTTCTATCTTTGAAGGTTGTGATGCGGTAATGTGCGGGGATATACATTTATACGATGTTATGTATCATAGAGAAACACCTATTGTAATGCCAGGTAGCATGATTGCCCAAGATTTTGGTGAAAAGGTTAAAGGTCATGGTTATGTTTTATGGAATGTTAAAGATAGAACACATAAACAAATAGATATCCCATCAGATTATGGTTTTTACACTTTTAAAATAAAATCTATTGAAGATATCGAAAACGAATCTGAAAAGTTAGTAAATGCCTAAAGGTGATTTTAACATACAAAAAATAACCAAAAAAGAGGCCGCAACCATCTTATTACAGTACCATTATTTAAAAGATAAATCTAAAACTTTTAAAAGTGGTTACAACTATGGTTTATTTAAAAACGGTGAACTATTAGGTGCTATTGTTTTTACGGGTTTACCAGTACCTGAGCTGAGTAAAGGGATGTTGGGTTTAGAGAGAAACCAACAGGAAGGTTTATTTGAATTAAGCAGGTTATGCGTTCATCCAAAAATTCAAGGCCAAGAACATAACATCACAAGTTGGTTTGTTAGTCGAAGTATTAGAAGTTTACGTAAAGAAACTGAGGTTAGATTAATATTAAGTTATGCTGACGCAGAATACCATGAAGGCGTTATTTATAAAGCGTGTAATTTCACTTATTATGGTTTAACCGATGCTAAAAAAGATTTTTGGATTTACCAAGAAGATGGTTCTTATGTTAAACATTCCAGGGGTTCGGTTAAAAATTTAAAAGGTGAATGGCGACCTAGGAGTAGAAAACATCGGTACATACTATTATTTGATAAAAATTTAAATATTAAATGGAAATCCCCTACGAATTAAAAGAAGAAATAACCGAATATTGTCGTTTAAATAGTATCGACGATACTCAAAAATTTATGGTTAAAATGATTCGTCAAGGATATACTGTTGAAAAATATGGAACATCACCGATAGTACCACAAGTTATTGAAAAAGAAGTGGAAAAGATTGTTGAAAAAATAGTTGAGGTACCTGTTGAAATTGTTGTTGAAAAAGAAGTTATTAAAGAGGTGGAAAAGATCGTTGAAAAAATAATTACCGACGATTCTCAAGTACGAGAGCTTCTAACTAAAATAGATTCATTAACTTTAGAGTTATCAAAAGAAAAAGAAAAAGTTTCTAACAGTGAGATAGATAGGTTACATCAAAAAATAAGTAATTTAGAATCGTTATTAGAATTGGAAAAAAATCGGAACACTACACAAAAAAAAGAAGTTAATCCTTTTGGTGATAAAGCTAAAACTACAATAAATTGGGTTACAAAAGAAGACAGGGACGGGAAAACAGACTTATACGGTGAATAATGGCATTAAATCGTCATATAGTTTTTTATATTCTAATCCAGAAGTGTAAGTACTGTTAGCCGAATTACCGATCTCCGCCTCTAAATCACTTAAATTAAAATCTTCTTTTTCTTTATAAATAAAAAAACTTAACTCACCGTTTGTATTCTTTTCAGCAATATAATAACGGGGTCTATTACGAGAAACTTTCTCCATATCTACAATATAATCTCTATTTAAATAACTTTTTTTACCTCTTAACTGGTTTCTTATCTGTAACAGCAATATATCTTCACTAGACATTTTATTTTTTTCTGGGTTAAGACCATAGTCATCGATCCAATCAAAATTATCTAATTCTTCTTTTAATATTTGTTTTACAATTCCCTTAATTTTCATTATTATTGTTCTATACTATATAAATATGTCTGTAAAAGAAAAAACCAAAATTACAATCCCATCAAAGGCAACCGTTAGGGTTCAATGGGAAGATGAACCACAAAACTATACCAAAGATAAGGTTAAAATAATTGAACGTTATTTTGTTGAAAAATATGGTATTGAAAAAGTTCAGGTTATTTTTAAACCTAAAAAAATAGATTCAAATTCTGATACGGTAGATATGTCGATAACTGATAATGTTATGGATAGTAATTACCAAAGACGTTTATTTAAAGAATGGTTGGATAACAACCAAATAAATGTTGATTGGGAACGTCTTTTACGCCTTGACGATAAGGTAAAGGATAAATTAAAACAAATTAGAGATGTTGAATATCGTTATCGTAATTGGTATATTAAAGAATTAGAATGGGATAATTTTCTATCCTATGGTGACGGCAATAAATTAACCTTTGATAACCTAAAAGGCATTACCGTTGTCACTTCTAATCCAGCAAATGCTGGTGGCAAAACTATTTTAAGTGTCGATCTTCTACTTTTTCTATTGTTTAACGAAACTACGAGAACTAAGGTTGCTGCCCAAATTTTTAACAAATTTAGAGATGTAAACCAAGTTAGGGTTAAGGGCGTTATTACTATCGATGGTGGTGATTATATTATTGAAAGAACTTTAAATCGTTCTAAAAAAAGAAATGAAGAAGGTTATAATGTTAAAACCGACCTTAATTTTCAGAAAATAATGGCAGATGGTTCCATCCAAAATTTAGAAGGTGAACAACGTCGAGAAACTGATGATTTTATTAAAAAATCTGTCGGTGATGTGGATGACTTTTTATTAACCATAATTGCAACTTCTGACAACCTGGAAGAATTGATACATACCCTACCAACACAAAAAGGCAAGTTGTTATCAAAATTTATTGGTTTAGAAGTTATTGAACAAAAAGAAGAAATCGTTAAAGAATTAAAATCTGCTTGGGCTAAAAATTTAAAGTCCGACCAATATAATACAGCTGATTTAACTGTTGAAATTGAAACTTTAAAAGAGAAAATAACTTCTTTAATAAATAACACTAAAGAATGTGAAACTAAAAAAGAATCAACCCAAAATGAAATTAAAGAAACTATTGAAATCAAAGAACTTTTAATTTCACAAAAAATTATTATTGATAACGAAATTCTTAAATTAAGGATTTTAGATATTAATAGGGATATTAACGATATCACTGAAAAGGGTAAGAAATCAAAAGAAAGGTATGACGTTTTAACGGAAGAATTTCAAAAATTAAGTGAAATAGAGTACGACGCAAAAACACATAAAGAATGGCAACAACAATTAAACGATTTAAATATTACAAAATCGAATAAAATTGTTAAAAGAGATGGTACTATTAGTTTAATTAAAAACCTGGAGGAAGGTGAGTTTTGTTCGCTTTGTAAACAACCTTTAAAGGATGTTGACCACTCTGAAGAAATTGCTCAAAATAAATTATTTCTAGAAACCTTAATAACTGAGATCACAGGGTTTGATACTGAAATTGCTGAAGCAAAGGCAGAAATATTAAAACTGGATGTTATTAAAACACAAGTAGAAGAGTACGATAAAAAATCTTTGATGTTGGATAAACTTAATTTAGAGGTAGATAATCTTAGGTTACAATTAAAAGAAAAAAAAGAACTAAAAAAGAAGTACGAAGATAATATTGAAAATATTGAAAAAAACAAAGATTTGGATACTAAAATATTAGGGTATTCTTCTAAGTTGGAAAGATTAAATAGAGAAAGAGATGAGTTTTTAACCAAAATACAAAGAAATGATTCTGATAAATTAAGGGCAGAAGATATGATTCTTAAAAACAGTGAGACTATTAAAGTTATTCAAACAGAAGAAGAAGTTAAAATTATTTTTGAAATCTACTCTAGAATGGTTGGTAAAAATGGTATCACAAAGTTAATTATGAAAAATGTTATACCTCTATTAAATTCAGAACTAGAAAGATTACTGGTTGACTCTGCAGACTTTAAACTTTTGGTTGATCTTAATGCAAAACAAGAGGTTGATTTTATTCTTCAAAGAGAAGATGAAAACGGTCAGGAGACATCTTATTTATTAACAGAAGGTTCTGGTTTTGAAAAAACAATTGGTTCTTTAGCATTAAGAATGGTTTTATCGAGGGTTAGTTTATTACCGAAACCAAATATTGTGGTACTGGATGAGGTTTTAGGAAAGGTATCAAACGATAATTTAGAATTGGTTGGTAATTTTTTCCAAAAATGTTCTGAAATGTTTGAAAACATATTTTTAATCACCCATAACCCACTGGTACAATCATGGGCAAATCATATTATAACAATTAAAAAAGTTAATAACGTTAGTTCTTTATCACAAAGATAGATTAATAAGATTTCTGTTTTGAAAATTAAAAAATAGTTCTTATATTTGTCGGAGATATTTATAAAAAAAAACAATTATGGACAGAAGATTTCTTTTAACAATTATCGGTGGTTCTGAAAACATCGAAAAAGATTTGAATTTTATTGCCAACGGTGATACAGGTGTTAATTTTGTAGATGGAAGGGGTATGTTTATTTGTACGTTTTACAGTCCGTATACCACATCGGAAATCCATGGAAAATTATCACATAGGTCAGCAATGATGCTGTTCGACATCACGGATAATGAAACATATGGCGTTAATCTACCAACTAAGTATTATTTAGGAATATTCCCTGAAAACCAAAAAATATTAGACCTAAGTCAGAATACTTTTAAAACTAAAACAAAAAAAGAAACCACTAAAAACACAAAAAAAGTGGAACCACAAATTGTTACTGAAGAGTTTGAAACAGTAAATGAAATTTTAGACAAAATTTCTCGTAACAACTACGATAGGTCTTGTTTAACCGAAAAAGAGTTAGAAATCTTAAATAAAGGATAACGATGAAATATTATGCAGGTATTGGTTCTAGAGAAACACCGGTAGAGTTAAAAGAAAAAATAAAAACCGTTGTTGAACATTTAAACCAAAAAAACTATACGTTACGTTCAGGTGGTGCACAAGGTGCCGACTCTTTTTTTGAAGAGTTTGCACGTAAAAAAGAAATATATCTACCTTGGATGGGTTTTAACAATAACACTTCTTTGCTCTTTAACCCAACAACTGAAGCTTTTTTAGTTGCCGAAAGATACCACCCAAGATTTAAATCCCTTAGTAACGGTGCAAAAAAATTAATGGCAAGAAACTGTCACCAAGTTTTAGGCTTGGATTTAAAAACACCAGTTGATTTTATTGTTTGTTGGACTAAAGACGGTACCATAAATGGTGGTACAGGACAAGCTTTAAGAATTGCTGAAGCATATAACATACCCGTTTACAATTTGTTTTTTGAAGAAAGCTTCGAAAACGTATTAAAAAACACATAGTACAGATATTTATATTTGTAGAAACCAAAAAGTTTCATACCTTTGTGATTGTAAAACATCGTTATTAATGGCAACAAAACCCTTAAAAAGTTCCGAACCCCTAAAAAAATGGGAAAGGATTTATGAGTCTGAAGAAACTATTAGTATTTGGAAATACGATAGTGAAATAAGTATGATTAATCCGTATGAAGTGGAAATTAAGTATAAAAAAGAATCTGAAATCAAAACCAAAAAAACAAAAAAATAATATGAAAGTTACTAACACAAAAAGATTTATCGATAATTCCGAAGAAAGTGTTTCAAAATATCTTAAAGATGTTAGAAAACTTACAATGTTAAAAGCGGAAGAAGAAGTTGAACTAGCAAAAAAGATTCAAGAAGGGGATGCTAAAGCCTTGGAAGTTTTGGTTAATTCTAACTTGAGATTTGTTATTTCAGTCGCAAAACAATATCAAAATCAAGGACTACCGTTATCAGATTTAATTGCTGAAGGTAATTTAGGGTTGATTAAGGCCGCTCAAAGATTTGATCACACTAAAGGTTTCAGATTTATATCATATGCAGTCTGGTGGGTCAAACAATCGATAATCCAATCTTTAAACGACCATTCAAGAACTGTTCGTCTACCCGTAAATATCACTAATACTGTTTCAAAACTTAAAAAAGAAATGGCATCTTTTGAACAAGAGTTTGGTCGTAAACCAGATTCAAATGAAATGGATTTAACCGTATTAAATCAACCTTATTGTATGTCTTTAAACGAAACCATTAATGAGGATGGTGATGAAATGTTAGATATCATTGAAGATAATACATTTATTAGCCCAGACCAATCGTTTCAAAAAAGTTCTGATTTATTAAAAAATGAGTTAAATAATATTCTTTCTAACCTTCCACCGCGTGAGCGAAAAATTATTGAACTTTATTTCGGATTAAACGGTACGGCTTTAACCTTGGAAGAAATTGGTGATGAATTTGGTTTAACGAAAGAGCGTATTCGCCAGGTAAAAGCAAAGGCTTTAAGAAAAATAAGATACAAATCTTTAGGTTTATTTAAATATATGAACGAATAAAATGGAACTATTAAAAGCTGTGGAGGTAATCCAAAAAAAATTTAATAAAAAACTGTCTATGATTGAGTTTGAAGATGGCAGTGGTTATAAATTCAATTACCAATTTTTTGGCGAACGAGATAAAAAATTTATTGACCTAAAAAGTAAATAGTTTAGTAACCCCAGGAACCTACCTGGGGTTTTTTATTTTACTTTATTTATTTTTAAGTTATATTTATTGTAAAAAAATGAGTATGAAAAATTTTATCACAGATTTTACGGACAAATGGGCGAATAGAATAATGTTCCCTTTAGTTTTTATTATTTTTTTAAAAACTTGTTCCACTAATAGTAAGATTGAAAAAACAAACGAAGGTTTAAATCAAAAAATAAATAAAATAGACAGTATTGTCACACAAAGTGTAACAAAAACCGATGTTAAAATAGAAGGTTTAAAATCAGAAAAAAGAATGATTCAGTCGACCGACAGAACAATTTTAGATGTCAACAGACAGACTGAGATTGATAAAGAAATTCAAGAATTAGAAAAATAAAAAATGATCAACTGGTTTAAAAAAAATAAAAAAGGCATAATAAGAAGTACTTTTTTAGTACCAATCATATTAACCATGATAGTTTCAATGGCACATGTTATTAAATGGTATGATATGTCTAACCCATTAAGTTGGGCTATTTTTATGTCTATATCAGTAGAAGTTGGTGCTATGACATCTATAATAGCAAGAAATAACAGGATAAATAGTGGTATTTGGTTTATGTTTGGGTTAGTGACATTTATACAATTAATGGGTAACATATTTTATTCCTATAATGAGATAGATAAAAATAGTATTTTATTTAGAGATTGGGTAGAATTAAGTTCACCCCTTTTTGAGATGCTTGGTTCTAATGTTTCAGACCTTGTTGCACAAAGAAGATGGTTGGCACTTTTACAAGGTGGATTACTACCGATGATTTCTTTAGCTTCTTTACATTTTTTCATTAAATACGGTGGTATGGATGATGAACCGGTGGTAAAAACAAAAGAAAAGTTACCAGAAGAATCAAAAGAGGAAGTTCTAGAACCTATCGTTGAAGAATTACCGAAACCACCTTTACAGGCTAAAATTGAAACAGACAATAACGGTAATTTTAGATTTTATTAATTGATTGATTTTAAAACATATCAGTTAACAGAAAACAATTACCATACTGAGGTTTATGGTAAAAAACAAATAGTCATTGGCAATACAAACCAACGTGGCATGTTACATTACGCTTCTTGGATTTATCGTTTAAATGGTAAAAATAAAAAAACTGCTGCTTTTACCGTAACCAAAGAAGGGGTGATATACCAACATTACAACCCAGAGTATTATTCCGATTTTTTAAGGCAAGAATCCGATAAAATAACAATACCAATTGTTTTAGAAAATCTTGGTTGGTTTCGTAAAGATAGTGTTAATAATAAATACGTTGATTGGTTAGGTAATTATCATGTAAAACAAGATGAAGAAGTTTTAATGAAACGTTGGCGAAATCATCTTTATTGGGATATTTATACAGAAGAACAGTTAACTTCTTTGAAAGGGTTAGTTACACTACTATGTGATACTTATAGTATAGATAAAAAGTCTATTGGTTGTAACGTATTTAACGAGGATGTTGATTTGTTTAACGGCATAACTTTTAGAAGTAACTATTATCAAGAGCTAACCGATGTTAACCCATCTTTTACTTTTGAAGCATTAAACAATTTATAAAAAATAAAAATGAAAAAACAAGACGATATTAGAAATCTTTTAGGTAAGATACGTAAACTACAAAAAGAAAATCACCAAATAGAGGTTACTGGTACTGAAGAGGTAAAAATCTTTTTAGAGGGTAAAAAAAGAGAAACCCTTTTCGAAAATTCTTTTGGCAGAAGATTATTAAAAGAAGAAGATGCTCAAGTGGTAACAGCCGAAGAACAAAGAGACGAAGAAAATAAATTTAAAGAAGTTGTTTCCAAGTTGGTAAAATTTGAAAAAATTAAAGTTTTTCGTCAAAATGTTGAATGGTCTGGAGAACTTGTTCGTGAAAAAATTAAATGGGTTTTTTCATTAAACGAAAATAACGGTTGTTATATTTCTATTGAAACCGAAGATATGTTACAATTAACTGACCAGGTTATTGAAACCCTTAAAAAATTAAAAGGTTATTACGATATCTGGGGGGATGATTGGGGTGGTCGTCTCGTCGGTGATAAACCAACAGAAGATGGTGGCCAAGCCGGTACTGCGATACCAGAGACAGGGGGAGAAGGTGCAACACCAGAAGCCGGTGGTTTTGGTTTTTAATAAAAAATTAAATAAAATAAAAAATGATTAAAAAGTTTTTCACAGAATTAGATTTTAAAAGTTGGGCAATTGTTATCTTAGGTGGTATTGTTATTGTTTTATTTCTACAGTTTATGTTATCACCATCAGGTTGGCGAAAAAAAATTAGAGAATATGAAAAAATTAATAAGGAATTACAAGCTAAAAGAGATTCCTTAAACACTGCCAATATAGAATTAAAAAAACTTGCAACACAAGATTCTTTAAATATTGTTATGTATCAAAACAGAGTTGATTCTGTGGCAAAAATTATTAAAGTTAAAAATATTGAAATTGCTAGATTAAAAAAAGACGCAAAAGATGCTGAAGAAATAATGAAAAAAACAAAAGAACAAATCGAAAAATTAACTAACGAACCTATAAAAAGAACAGGTGATGAGTTACTACAATCTATAAAACAAAAAACCAAATAATATGAAAAAGTTTTTATTTACTCTTATACTGTTTTTATTTATTTTTAATTTAAAGGCACAAGTTTCTAACTTACCCAAATACTATGTCGTAGACAAAGATACTGTAGGTATTATTCTAACCGTAGAACAGGTACAAAAACTTGATAACGATGTTGAATTGTTAGAACTTTTTAAAAAATTACAACTAGATTGTGAAAATGTAACAACACATTATATTAAAATAATAAATGGTTTAGAAGAAAAAGTTGTTCTTATGGAAGTTTCCATTAAAGACTTAAATAATAAAAGTAAAGAACAAGATGATTTAATAAATAATCTTAAAAAACAAGTGAGTAACAACGAGAAAGATAAGGCTTTGTGTGACAGTATTTTAAAAAATAAAGATGAAGAGGTTAAAACTTTAAGAACTGAAATCGTTAAACAAAATATTAAAAAAGGGGCTAGTTTAATCGGTAATGTTGTTTTATTCATTACTTTAATTGTTCTTATTATAAAAATGTAAAATTAAATAAAAATGAGCCATCAAATTCAAAGATTATTAGAAGACGTTAAAAACAATGGTGATAAAAAA
>Ga0247834_1002508_pt1 | contig 27402 bp, 25 predicted proteins | sample LaCruzMarch2015__8_FD_187118 | JGI IMG/M metagenome (GOLD analysis project Ga0247834, IMG submission 187118) | Freshwater microbial communities from meromictic Lake La Cruz, Castile-La Mancha, Spain - LaCruzMarch2015_12m | ecosystem: Environmental > Aquatic > Freshwater > Lake | place: Spain...
CAACGCCAGTCGACAACGCCAGTCGACAACGCCAGTCGACAACGCCAGTCGACAACGCCAGTCGACAACGCCAGTCGACAACGCCAGTCGACAACGCCGGTCGACAACGCCCTCAGTCGACGACGACGAGGAGCCATTTGGCGCTGCTGCGATCGACGACGGTGACGCGGCTGTCGGCGCCGCGCCCCAGGGCCGTCTTGAGGCCCTCGAGGCGGTCGGCCTGCACGAGGACAAACTCGCGGCCCGATCGACCCACCGCGAGGCGGAGGTCGGCGGCGTTCTTCTTGATCTGGATTTCGGCGTTTTTGCTGTAGAACGTCTCGCCCTTCCAATCCATTTGATAAGCAATCAAAGGTTGGTCACCTTCGCGCAGGGCGTGCCAGGTCTGCAGCAGGTGGCGCTGGGTCCAATGCTGGCTGACCCGGCCCATGAAGCCCTGCACCGCCACCACCGACAGCACGGTGGCCCCGACGACGGCGCCGACGATGAAGCCACGGCCGACCGAGGCTTTGACGTCGAGCAGATCGGCAAGGACCCCGCCGGTGCGGCTGCCGCGCCCCCATTGCCACAGGCCCAGCACCACCGGCAACGCCAGAGCCAGGGCCCCAGCGACAGCTGGCAGCAGCGAGAACGCCGACATCGTCAGGGCCTGGCCCTTGCTGCCCGTGGCACCGGCAAACTCGATCAAGTCCAGACGTTCAACCGGGAAGTAGTACTCGGGCTTGTATCCTTTATAATGATACGTGAAGAGGTCGGGCCATTCCCACGGTGACGACGACAGCTCGCGCAACACGATGGCGCCGACGATGACGGCGAAGCCACCGACCACCAGCTGGGCCCGGGGGGCGGCGTCGGCGACGCGATGGAGCAGATGCCCCACCAGCAGGGCCGCCGGCACCACGAAGGGCAAGGCGTAGTGATGGAACTTGGTCGTCGTCAGCGAGAAGAACAGGAAGGTGCCGCAGGCCCAGACCGAGGCCACCGCCAGCAGGCGCTCCTCGCGGGATGAGGCTGCTGTGCGCAGGCCGTTCAAGCCGTCGACGACGGCGATGGGCACGAGGCCAATCCAGGGGACCATGCCGAAGCCGAGGACCCGCACGTAGTATTCGATGCCGCCGCGGTCGCCGTGGACGCCCGCCCCCACCCGGCCCAGCAGGTCGTAACGGATGAAGCGGTCGAACCAAGTCTTGCGGGCCTCGTCGAGGCCGTCATAGGCCAGCATGACGAGGGGCCAGGGCACAGCCACCAGCAGGAACACCGCCGTGGCCCACAGCAGCCCCGGGCGCCACAGCACCTGCCAGACCCGGGTCGGGCCGTCACCGCCGTAGACGAGGCCGACGCTGACGACGAGGACGAGCCCCGACAACGCCAGCCCCACCGGTCCCTTGGCGAGGACCGACAAGGCAAAGCACAGGGCCGAGCCCACCAGCCAGGGGTCCCGCCCCCGACGTCGCAACACGGCAACGAAGCCAAAGGCGGCGACGACGCCGACGACGCCGACCACCAACCGGGTGGTGCGCTCGCTGCCGATGACGTCGACGCGGTTCAAGAATGCGCCGCTGCGGGCGATCTCCCAGAGCTGAGGAACGACACAGAAAGCCACCAGGCCCAGCAGCCACCAGGGCAGGCGCTGGCGCCCGTGACGTTCCCGCTCGTCGTCGTCACCGAGCAGGGTGGGCAGCACCAACAACAGCCCGATGCTCGACAAGCCCACGTAGGGCATGTCGGTGATGGCCTGGCGCGACAGGAACGCCCAATAGGGTGACGTCGCCAGCACCAGGGCCGACAACGTCGCCGCCCGCCGGGACCAGAAACGGCGGGCCACCACAAAGAGCACGACGACGGTGGCCAGACCGATCAGGGCCGATGGCAGCCGCCCCACCAGCTCCACGCCCGCGGGCATGGGACCGGGGTCCCCCGCTCCCAGCAGCCGGTAGAGGGGGGCTGTCAGCCAGAACAGCAAGATGGGCTTGCTGAAGAAGTGGGCGTCCTTCCAGAACGGGTAGAGGTAGTCGTCGCGCACCACCATCTGCCGGGCCACTTCGGCGTAGTTGGTCTCCCAGGGGTCAAAGAACCCCGTGGCGCCAAGCAGGGGCAAGATGACGCCGGCGGCCACGCCCACAACCAACAACAACGCCCACCGGTCACGGCGGGCGTCGTTGTCATCGAGCGGGTCGACAGCGTCGGCCACGTCGAGGGCTACTCTTCTTCGATCTCAAGGGCGAGTTTGAGGTCGTCGGGCTCGGCTTCGACATCGTCAACGATGAGTTCGTCGTCGTCGCCTTCGACCACGCGGCCGTCGAGTTCGAGGTACTTGCCGCGCTTCTTCTGGATGTTCGTGACGATCTTGGTGACCGTGACGATGTCCCCCGAATAGACGCGATCCACCAGCTTGGTGTCGGCCAGCAGGTGCAGGGCCTCGTCGATGGCCTGGGCACTCGTCGCCGAGATGCGGTTGGGGAACAGGGCTTCCCACACGCCATATCGGCCCAGGGGCTTCATGTGGCTGTCCAGGAAGCGGCGGTAGTCGCTGCCTGGACGGAGGTCCAAACGCTTGCCGCGCCCCTTCTGGACCCGGTAGGTCTCGTAATAGAGCTCGCACAGACTGTCGGCTGCTTCCTGCCGCCAGTCGTCGTCCTCTTCACCATTGCGGCGCTCGCGCGCATCTTCTTCCAGGAGCCTCTTCCAGTCGACCATCGTTCTACGCTCTCTCCCCTCGATCAATCATCCGTGACGCGCGGAGTCTAACCGTTTTTGGCAGCAAGTGCAGATGAACCTCGCTGCTTCGGCAGGGAAGCCCACGGGCCGCGCGGAATGACCCTGCCCGGCCCGCCGTTGTGTCCGGGTGGCCACACTGGTGTGGCATGGGAGACAGCGAATGGGCGTTCCACAAACAAGCCAGCACCCCTGCGCTCTCGGTGAGGGGCTGATCCACGGCCTGGCCGACGGCGAACTGGGCGATGCCGCCGGCGACGACGGCGACGTGGCCACCGACATCCGCGGCCACATCGCCGCCTGCGCCGGCTGCCGGGGGCGTTGGGACGCCGTCATCGGCGTGCGCCGCCTGCTGGTGGCCGCCACCCGCCGCCAGGATCACGCCCCGATGCCACCAGACCTGCTGGCCTGGTTGGGCGACTTCGCCCAGTTCCCAGCCGCTGTGGGCGCCGGCGACACCGACGACACCGACGAGGCCCGCGCTCCCGGCCCCTGAACGGCACCCGCTGTGACGGGCGTCATCCCCGACGAGGCCGCCGGCGCCGCCACCCGACACGTGTCGTGTCCCGATCAGCGGGCCTCCCCCACGATGCCTTCATCAACGCCGAACACCACGCGGCGTCGACGAGGGTCCCATGCAGCTCGCCATTGTCTCCTTCGCCGCTCCTGTTCGCTCCCTGCACGCCGGTCGCCGGCTTCGCTCGGGCAGCAGCGCCCGTGTCGGCCGCGGTGGCGCTGGCACCGTCGTGGCGCCTCCCGGGGCCCTCCCGGCGGCCCACCATGTGATCACCAACAGCCGGGTGGTGGGGGACGAACTCCTGCAAGCCGTCGCCTTCCTGAGCGACGCCCTCAACCTGCCGGCCCTGAACCCCGACGCCGAGCGCACCGCCAAATGCATCGATCTCAACGCGCTGCGTCGCGCCGCCGCCTGAGCCCCTGTGGGGTGGTCGCCGTCCGGGTGTGGACGGCTGAACACCCTGCTATCTGCGGCCCCATGTCTCCGTCGGCGTCACCTCGACCACAAGCCCGGGCCCGGCAGCTGCTCCTGCTGGTGCTGGTGCTTGTCGTGCTTGGAGGCCCGGGCGCCGCCTGCACTGATCCGCCGACGCCACGGGCGCCGGCGACCTTGTCCCTCCAGATCGGCACCCGCCAAAGCTGCGGTCTGTTCTCGGGCCTCGACTACGACACGAGCTGCCTGGCCGCCGCCTACGTCGCCGCCCGCGCCGTGCCCTCGGGCCAGATTGTGCTGGAACGCTGCCTCACCCTCGACGCCCGCAAGCCCGACCTTGGCCAGATTCTGCGCGGCGCCCCCCTGCTCGAGACCGCCGGGCTCTCGGCCACGGGCACCGTGATCTTCGAGATCCGCGGCCTGCACGACACCGCCAGCCCCGGCGCCGACCGCTGCGTCGACGCCAACGTCGTCGACCACTGGCTGTTTTGGGGCGAGAGCGATCCCGTCGACCTCGGGGCCTTGAACGACAATGGCGGCGACATCGCCGTCCGCATCTTTGTGGACTGCCGCGACTGCGGCTTCGACTGCGCCGCCGGTGATTGCTTCGGCTGCCAGGGCATCGGCGCCACCTGTCCGGCGGAGTTGCCGACGTCGTTTTGTGTCCCCGGCGTCGCCTTCCGCTGCGACAAACGCTGTGACGTCGACGGCGACTGCTTCGAGGGCGCCCGCCGCTGCGAGTCCGGCAAATGCGATACCCGCGACGAAACCGGCGAATTCTGCAGCCCCTGCGTGCTCAATGGCGACGTCGTCGACGGCTGCAATGAAGGCTTCGTCTGTGTGGGCCCACCGGGCGCCACCCAGGGCTTCTGCGCCATGAGCTGCCCGGACACCGTGTGCCCCGACGGCAGCCGCTGCAATCGCGTCGGCAACAACCTGTCGATCATCGGCGGCTGAGTCGTCTCGACGTCACTCGACGTCACTCGACGTCACTCGACGTCACTCGACGTCACTCAACGTCACTCGACGGTGAGGACCTCGACGACGACGCCATGCTTGAGCAGGCGGGCGGCGGCCAGGCTCAGGGTCAGGTGTTCGTCGGGCAGCGTGGAGCCCTCGGCCAGCTTCAGGCGCTGGGGACCCGCAGGCCAGGCATTGAACGTGGGGTCAACGGCGATGAAGCCGCCGCCAAGGTCGACCTCTACCCACTCGTGATAGCCGGCGTTGACCCCGTCGACGACGACGCCGTCGACGATGCGGGTGGGCAGGCCCGAGGCCCGCAACAGCGCCGACATGAGCACGCTGTGTTCGGTGCAGTCGCCGGCGCGGGACTCGAGGGTGGCGATGGCGGGGGCGTAGCCGCGGTCGAGGCCCTTTTTCTGCACGTGGCGATACACAAACGCGCTCAGCCGTTTGACGACCTCGACGGGGTCGGTGGCACCGGCTGCGGCTTCCCTGGCGGCGCGCACGATGCGGGGATCGGCCACGGCCTCGTAGGGCGTGGCCGACAACGCCCGGGCCCGCAGGGGGGCCGACAACGTCGTCGTCGTCGACGGACCGGCCTTCACCTCGATGTCGATGGCAGTGTCTGTGCGCTTGAGGACCCGCTGGCGGGCGTCTTCGGGGACCGTGAAGGTGGCGGCATCAGGGGTTGTGACGCGAAAGACGACGCGGCGGGCGTCGGCGCCGACGCTCCTGGTCTTCCACGTCGACACCGCCAGCAGGTCGGCCTTCTTCTCCTGCTTCATGAGGGCCACGATGTCGGCGGGCGCCTGGCCCCAGGGGTAGGCCACCAGGCCCACCGACGGCGTGCGGGCCACCAGGGTTCGCCCCTTGGCGTCGACGCGCTCGTCGGTGGTCATGCCCGCGAAGCTGGCCGTGATCATGAAGCCGTCGCCGTCCTTCTTGACGGTGGTGGTCATGGGCACGAGGGCCCCGAGCTCCTCGAGGACCACCGGGCGGGTCACCGTCAAGCCATCAGCCAGCTTGCTGCGGATGTCGTGCTCCAGGGCCACCGCGAAGGTGAAGTCCGCCGGCAAGGCGACAACGTTGTCGACGACGGCGCCGTTTTGGGTGCTCTTCATGTCCAGGCTTTTGCGATCCGCCGACACGGTGGCGTCGACGGTGAGGGTGCCGCCGGGATCGCTCTTTTCGAAGCGATAGCGTTGGGGACGACCCTTGCCGTCGAGGGTCACCGTCGTCGTCGTCGTCAACCTGGTGACCGTCGCCCCCCGGCGGATGGTCAGGTCGGCGTTGCGCAGCAGGGTGATGCCGCGGGCGTCTTCGGTGTCGCGGCTGGTCATGGTGCCGACTTCTTCGCCGGCGAGGTTCACCACCAGGTCCTGGGCGAAGAGCACCGTCGTCTTGGCGGTCTTGCTCTTGGCGAAGGCGGGCGCCGTCAGAAACAGCGCAACAAACCCAACAGACAGAACAGAAGAAACAAGGCGCATGGTCACTCCGACGGTGGGACGGGGTGGGGGATTCACGGGAAAACGGCCACCGCCAGGCCGGCCACCGAGGTAAACCACCGAAATGTCGGTGGTATTCCGCGGCGTTGGCCTGTCGATGCAGCTCAGCTGTCCTTGCGGTCGACCGCCGCCGACACGATGGTGTCGCCGCCGGCGGCCTTGCCCTCAAGGAGGGCGCGGTCCACCCGGGCCAGGAAGGTCAGCGGGTCTTCGTCCAGCTGGCTCTGCAACGTCGCCACCGCCACGGTGAACGTCGTCTGGTGCTTGATGGGGGGCTCCCGCAGCAGGCGAACCAGGCGCTTGGCCGTGGCCCGGGCCTGGTTGGCGGGCGTCATCGGCAACAGCACCACCAGCTCGTCACCGCCGAAGCGGGCCACGAGGTCCGCCGCGCGCACGGCCTTGCTCAGACGAGCCGCCACCTCCCGCAAGAAGGCGTCGCCGGCAGCGCGGCCGTGGGCGGCGTTGAGGGCGGCGAGGCCGTCGGCGTCTAGGAGCAACACCGACAGCTGGGTCTGGTAGCGCCGGGCGATCTCCACCTCGCGGGGCAGCGCGTGCAGCAGGGCCACCCGGGACACGAGCCCCGTCAGGGGGTCGGCGACGGCTTCGCGGTAGAGGCGGGCCTGCTCGAGATCGATGGCGATGGTGGTGGCCACCAGAAGAAGGCGGTCTTCGTCGCGGGGGGAGAAGCCCCGGATCTCTTGCCGTGACGCCGTCAGCACCCCGAGGACCTTGCGGCCCACCATCAAGGGCACAGCCACCATGGACCCCATCTCGGTCCGTTGGCCGTAGAGGCGCACAAAGCGGGGGTCCCGGGGAGCGTCGTCGACCCGGATCACCTGACCCGTGCGGGCGACGTCGCCGGCGATGCCGTCGCCGAGGCCGAAGCTGACGACGCCGGCGTCCACCTCGTGCAGACCATGGCTGGCGGTGAGCACCAGCCGGGTGGGCACGAGATCGCCGTCGCCATGCTCAAGCCGCAGCAGGGTGACGGTGTCGGCGTCGACGACGCGGGCGACCTCCTCGGCCACCTTCTTCATGCCGAGCACGCCAATCGAATAGGGCCGGGCAATGGCGCTGGCGACGAGGCCCGTGATGCGAAACAGGGCCCGGGCCAGGGAGCCGTCGACGTCTTCAACGCCGTCGGTGGACGGCGCTGGCGGCAGCATGTTGGCCGCCCACCAGGCCGGGGCCTGGCTCAACGCCGGGTCCTGCCCCGGCAGCGTCGTCGGCAGCGTCGTCGTCGGCACGATCGAGGCTCCGGCGGCGCCGGCCGCGGTGGTGCCGGTGGCTTGGGTGGCTGGTTTGTCGGTGACGACGTCGTCACCCTTCTTGGCTCGACGTTTTTCGGCGTTGCGTCCCACGTCAGCCCCTGACCACGCCGACGAACGGCAGATTGCGATAGATGCCGGCGGCGTCGAGGCCGTAGCCGACGACGAAGCGGTCGGCGATGGAGAAGCCGAGGAAGTCGACGTGGACCTTGGCCGTGTTCTTCTCGGGCTTCTCGAGGAGGGACGCCAGCTTGACCGATGCCGGGTGGCGGGTGGCCAGGTTCTCGAGCAGGTACTTCATCGTCAGGCCGGTATCGACGATGTCCTCGACGATGATCAGGTGCTTGCCCTGCACGGACTTCGTGAGGTCCTGGGTGACCTGCACGACGCCGGAGGACTCGGTGGCGTCGCCGTAGGACGACACCCCCATGAACTCGATGTCGACGGGGAGGTCGATGGCCCGCACCAGGTCGGCCAGAAACACAAAGCTGCCCTTCAGGATGCCGACGACGACGATCTTTTCGCCTTTGGCGACGAATGGCGCGTACCCGGCGGTGATGGTGCGGCCGAGTTCGGCGACGCGGGCCGCGATGGCCTCGGCGCTGTAAAGGACTTCGAGGGAGTCTTGGGCAAAGAACGACATACGAGGGGGATAGTGCAGCCGGGGCCGTGGCGGTAGCCCTCGTCCATGGCGAACCAAGTCCGCGGCAGCATTCATGTTCACGAAAAGGGCTTCGGCTTTGTGCAGGCCGAGGAGGGCGCCGCATTCGTGCCGCCCCCCCTGCTGAACCGGTTCCTCCACGACGACCTCGTCGAAGCCGACGTGGAGCGCACGGGGGACCGCAGCACGGCCATCGACGTCCGCCTCATCCGCCGCCTGCGAACCACGTTGTTCGGGCGCCTCGTCGTCATCAAGGGCGGCAAGCGCTTCCTCCACGTCGACCGGGCCGTGTGCAACACCGACTGGCCCATCGACGGCGCCGACGCCATCGACGACGGCGCCTGGGTCTCCGCCGCCATCGACGGCGTCCGGGCCCGCTTCACGGCGGTGGTGCCGGCCTCTGAGGTCTCCATGGCGGGCCTGCTGGGCCGCTACCGCATTGCCGGCGAGCCCCCTGCCGAGGTCACCGCCGCCGCCGCCGCCGCCCCCGACGTGGCCACCGTCATCGCTGCCGAATTGCCCCGCCGCCGTGATCTGCGCGAGCTGGTCCTCGTCACCATCGACGGCGAGAGCACCCGGGACATCGATGACGCCGTCGGCTGCTTCGAGGCCGACGACGACGGCGCCCTGCGGGTGGTGGTGGCCATCGCCGACGTCGCCGCCCTGGTGGTGGAGGGATCGGTCCTCGACGACGACGCCCGCCGGCGCGGCACCAGCGTCTACCTGCCCGACCTCGTCATCCCCATGCTGCCCCGCAGCCTGAGCGAAGATCGCCTGAGCCTGCTGGAGGGGGCCGATCGCCTGTGCCTGGCCTGCGAAATGCGGGTGGACGTCGACGGCGTGGTGACCGCGGTGGATGTGTTTGAGGGCGTCATGCGCTCCCACGCCCGCCTGACCTACGACGCCACCCGCCTCTACCTGGACGACGCCGACGAAGCCGCCGTCGTCGACGATGTCAAACCCACCCTGCGACGCCTGCGGGCGGCGGCGGCCCGGCTCGGGGTCCAACGAGCGGCCCGGGGCGGCATGGCCATCGAACGGGGCGAGGCCCGCCTGCACTTCGACGCCGAAGGACGCCCCGCTGGCGTCATCGACGTGGTGTCGACGTCGGCCCATCTGCTGATCGAACGCCTGATGGTGGCCGCCAACGAAGCCGTCGCTGGCTGGTGTGTGGACCGGGGCCTGCCCACCCTGTTTCGCGTCCACGACGCCCCCGACCTCGAGCGCAGCACGGCCCTGCGGGACGCCGCCGCCGCCCTCGGCATCGACGCTGGCTTTTCGGTCAAGCGACCCCTGTCACCCCTGGGGCTGGCGGCCTTCGACGCCCAGATCAGCGGCACCGCGGTGGAACCCGCCGCCCGCCTCCTGCTGCGGCGCCTGCTGGGTCCAGCCCGCTACTCGCCCGAAAAGATTGGGCATTTTGGCCTGGCGGCCCCCCTGTACCTGCACTTCACCTCCCCCATCCGGCGCTACGCCGACCTGGTGGTCCATCGGTTATTGAAGCGCTTCTTGAATGGCGACCGCCACACGGACGCCATGGCCAAGGGCCTGGAGGCCATCGCCGCCCACATCGACGATGCCGCCCGCCGCTCGGCCCGTGCCGAAGAAGAGCGCCTGCGGACCCTGGTGGCCACCTCGCTGCTCGATCGGATTGGCGCGGTGTTCCCCGGGCGGGTGGTCGGCCACAAGCCCTTCGGGGCCCTCATCCAGTTGCCGGGCATCGTGGCCACCATGCCCGAGGGCACCGTGGCCCTCGGCGCCGCCCTCGACGTCCGCATCATGGCCGTCGACGCCGAGCTGGGCCGGGTCGAGGTGGCGCCAGCGGCGACGTCCACCTGAAGGGGGTCAGGGCAGTGTGCAGGCGCCAGAGGTCATGACCCGCACGGCGCTGTTGGCCAGGGATGGCCCCTGCCCCGTGAGGTCGATGGCGTTGCCGGCGCCCTGACGGCTGACAGCCCCCGGAGCCACGATGCAGCCCCCGGCGCCTTCGATGCAGGCGACGACGACGGCGCCGGCGCCAAGGCCACTGACGGCAATCTGGTCCACGGGCAGCGCCACCCGATCGAGGACGGCGTCGAAGAAGGCTGCCCGGTCAGGCGCCTCGCAGATGGCACCGCGCTCGCCACCGGTGGCGTCGATGACGGCGTCGAGACGCGGTTCGGTTCGGGTCCCCGGGCAGCTCTCCGACGTATTCGCGAAGGACATGGCGCTGAAGATGGTCTGCCGGGTCTGGGTCGGCGACAGTCCCGCCAGGGCCGTCGTGACCGAGGCAACGGTGTTGGCGCTCTGGTCGGGGCTGTCGCCGACATAGACCACGTGGAAGCGGCTCCCCGGCCGCAACATGCTGCCGTTGTTGGCCGCATAGCGGGGCGGGCTGAACCATCCCACCATCGCCGCGAGGGCCATCTCGGTCCCGGAGCCGGTAAATGACCCGGTCCACAGACCATTGACAACGCAGCGCAGCTGGGCGGCCGACGTCAGCACCGACGTCGATGCTGGCGACGTGCACGACCGACCGAGGCCATGGGTGGTGGTTTCCTCGGGTCCGTCGGCGTTGATGACGGCCACCCGCAGGTTGCCGCCCCGGGCAACGAGGCTGTCGATGAAGCCGCCGGCATTGACGACCTCCGCCAGCAGGCCAGCGCTGGTGTCCTCGATCATGCTGCCCGAGTTCTCGAGGACCAGCAGGACGTCGTTCTGCAACGGCGGCACCGTCACCGGCGGGCTGGTGGCGATGGCCTGCAGATCGATGGAAACGGTCACTGGCATTGAGCCAAGGCCCGACGACGACAGGGTGACAATCACCGTCCGGGGACCCGCGCGCAGACCGAGGTCCACCGAAAACGTCATCGTCCCCGGCGTCGACGGCGACACGGTGGCCACGGTGCCCGACACTGTCGATACGCCCGCCGGCAGCGTCGCGTTGACGATGAGGTCGGTGGTCAGGGCGGGCAAAGCACGGAGCGAAATGGTGAACGTGGCCGCGTTGCCGGCACAGCTCACGGGCTGCACCACGGCAGTCGCCGTCGCCGTGATGACGGACCCAAGGCCTTCGCCTTCGCCTTCGCCTTCGCCTTCGCCCTCACCCTCACCCTCGCCCTCACCTTCGCCCTCGCCTTCGCCCTCACCTTCACCCTCACCCTCGCCTTCGCCCTCACCTTCGTTGGGGCGATCGGGGCGGGTGTCCTCGACGCAGACGCCGTCTGAACACCGGCCAAAGCCGAGGCAGTCGTCGTCGTCGTCGCAGCCGACCTCGCCCTGCAGGGCCCGACAGGCGCCAAGATCGGCAACAACGAGGCCAATGGTCAGGGCCGTGAGCAACGGGAATCGCATTCAAGGCTCCGTGGAGGTGAGGCCGACGCCGGCCACGACAGCGCCGACGACGACGGCGACAGCACCGACGCTGCCGATGATGAGGGCGGGCCAGGCGAGCTCGATGGCCTGTTCTTTGTCGGCGGTGGTGGCGCCTGAGCCTGGGCCCAGGCGGCCGTCGAGGACGAACAGCCCGCCGAAGCCGACCACGGCAGCGACCACGCCAACCGACGCCAGGGCCCCACCGCCGATCAGGGCGGCCGAGGGACCGCCAACCGCAGCGGGCGTCACGTCGTCGGCGGGGACCAGGGGACGCAGGAGTTCGTCGACGACGGCCGGCACCGCCGTCGCCAACGCCGACACGCTGGTGCGGGTGACGTTGCCCCGCGACAAGGTGCGCGTCGTGCTGGTGTCGAGGAGGGAGAGCTGCAGGACGACGTCGCCCTCCAGGCGCCCCAGGGTGCCGCTGACGACGTAGCGGGCCCCCAGGGCCCCGGCGAGCTCGGCGATGCAGGTGCTGCTGCCGTCGTCACAGCCCACCAGGGTTCGGCGGGCTTCGACGTCGCTCAGGGTGCGCAGCTCCTCGGAGGTGTGGACGAGTGGCCGAGCATCGGCAGGCAGACGCCCCACGGTGGTGGCCACGGCGGCCGCCACCAGACCGTCGACCACGCGGGTGTCTTCGGCGGCGACCCCCATGGGCCGCAAATCGAGGACCAGGACGGCGTCCGCCACCGGCGGCCCGGCAGCAGCGCCGACCAGGAACATGGCGACGAGCAGGTTCATGGTGGTGTTCTACCCTGCCCGGCTCACGCCGTCCTGGCGGACCGCGTTCGCCTCGCCAGGCGAGGTCAGCTGTGCAGGTCGGCCATGCAGGTCGGCCATGCAGGTCGGCCGAGGTCGGTAGTCTGGGTCGGTGGTCTGGGTCGGCGGTCAGTGGCGTGCAAGCGCAGTCAAGGCGCTCCAGTCAGCGGCGACCCGCGCGACCGAGGCCGGCTTTGGTGCGGGCCTCCAGCAGCTTTTTGACGTCGTCGCCGGGCACCGGCTGCACGCCACCGAGGGGGGCCGCCGCCACCACCATGCGGGCCCAATGCTCCACGAGTTCCAGCCGCAAGAAGGCCTGCTCGAGGTCGATGCCCACGGCGATGACGCCGTTGCCAGCCAGGATGACGACGTCGGCGTCACCGTCGTCGAGCGCTCCTTTGAGGGCTTTGTCCTGCCCCGGTGACTTCGGCATGGCGTAGTCGAGAGTGGGCACCGACGCCCCGAGGGAGACGACCATCTCTGGCAGGGGTGGAATGCCAAGCTGTTTGCGGGCCAGGCCGATGGCGGTGGCATGCACGGGGTGGGCATGGATGACGGCGTTGACGTCGGGGCGGGCCTGGTAGGCCGCGGCGTGGAGGTGCCATTCCCCGAAGAGCTTTTTGCGACCCGACAGCACTTTGCCGGTGACGTCGACGACGATGATGTCTTCACCGTTGATGAGGCGCTTGGAGGTGGCCGTCGGCGTCGCAAAGAACCGCGCGCCATCGGGAGCACGCACCGAGAGGTTGCCGTCGTGATTGGCGACCCAACCGGCAGCGTGGACGGCGCGGCTGTAGGCGGTGACATCGCGGGCAAGAGGCAACATCAGCGGGCTCCGACAGCGGCGACCACGGCGGCAGCGTCGACGTCGACAGCATCGACGATGCCCACGATCAGCGAGCGGACGGGCCAATCCATCGTGACGGCCTCGGCGGTGACCTTGCCCATGTCGCGACCGATGATTTGGCGAATCCCGCTGCCCTCGCGCAGGATCAACACCCGGTCGCCGACGCCGGCCTGGGCCCGGTCGATGGCCAGGATGACCTGGCCAACGGCGCGGCCGGCCTCGTTCAGCGGCTGAACGGCCATCAGCTTCTCGCCATCGTAGGCGGGGTGCTTGACGGTCATGACCACGGTGCCGACCACATCTGCCAACAACATGGGCGCAGCGTCGCCGAGGACGCCCGAGAGTTCAAGCCCGCCCGTGGGCCTCGCGCCCCTGCATGCGAGGGCCGCACACATGTCGGCAAAACACCGACATACCCCCACCATCAAAAAAAGAAGGGCGGGGACCAGCCCCGCCCATCGGCGTCACCCAGCGTCCCCGATGGGGGCGCTCAATGACCGCGCTTCTTCTTGGCGAAGGGGTCACCCCTGGTGCTGAAGACCGTCAGGACTTCGCGCTGGGCGAATTCGTCGTCTTCGCGGGCGACAACGGTGATCACATTCACGCCGGGCTCCAGCTTGACCGTGTGCCGCAGGGCGACGTCGGTGGGGCCCTTGCTGTCGAGGCGCTGGTAGAAAATCTTCTGGTCGCCGACGAAGACGTAGGCATCGGAGACGCGGCCGTCGTCGGTGATGCGGGCCTTGAGGTCGAAGGTGTCGGTGTCCACGGTGATGGCGTCGTCGATGACGCTGCCGTCGGCCCCCGTGAAGGCGATGGTGGGTGGGTCGCGCCCGTAGACCATGCTGAGGCCGGTGACCTCGCCCGTGGCCCCCAGGGTGGGCTTGCTCTTGGTGCTGCTGACGCTGGCCTGGGCGATGTAGCCGTACAGGGTGCCGGCGGCGGCGGCCTCGCCACCCAGGCGAACGCGCACAAAGCCGTTGGCTTCGCCCACTTGCTCCAGACGAGCGCCGGCGGTGGCCCGGGCCAACACCGCTGACGACGCATCGGCTGCCGCCAGGATGGGCAAGGGCGCGCTGGCCTCGACGACCCCCTTCACCTTGGTGGTGCGGCCGGTGGCCGCCTTGAGGGGGAAGGTCAGCTTCTCGACGAGGTAGTCGCCGAGGACCGAGTCAAAGACATGCAACCGGAGCTCAATCTGGGTCGGCGGCGGGGCATCGGCGGGCGCCTGGGCCTTGAACAGGAATCGGGCGACGCCGGTGGCGCCAGGGGCCAGGGCATCAAGCCGTTGGCGACCGACGTCGATGAAGACCTCGGCGCCGCCGAGGTTCTTCAGGTGGGCGGTGGGTTCGGCAGCTGCACCGGTACCGATGTTCTTGATGCCCACCACCAGGGCCACGCTCTCGCCCAACTGCACGAGGCCGTCGCCGTTGCCGGTGGTGTCCTTGCCGACGCCGTCGTCGATGAACAGGCCGTAGGAGAAGCGTGGCCGGTCCAGGCCCTCGATGGTCACGGGGACATCGATGGACGTGTAGACGCGGTTGTCGTCGGCCACAGCCACCCGCACGAGGTCGCGCCGCCCCTGGAGTTCCTTCGGCATCTTGACGTCGACGGTGAAGCGCTGGGTCTCGCCGGGCTTGATGGAGCCAAACAGGAATTCCCGGTCCGCCAGATAGCCCAGCGTCGACGTGGTGTTGCCGCGCAGGCGATGGACCGCCACGGCGCCGGTATTCTTCGCCTCGAGGGTCATGGCCCACACATCGCCGGCTTTGGCGGGTTTGTTGTCGACGACGGTGACGACGACGCTGCTGACGTCGGGGGGCCCCTTGGTCCAGTTGACGCCGAGCTTCATCAAGGCCCCATCGATGCGCTGCTCTTCCAGGGCCGACGTCGCGCCGACGACGCCCTTGGCCACGCGGAGGAGTTCATCGCGACCCGCCGACGACGGCGGCAGCGCCGGCGACACCCCTTCCAGGAGCTTGCGGGCCAGGGTGATCTCGAAGTCTTCGACGAAGGCGCTGCTGGCGTCGCGGCGTTCAGCCTCGGCCTGATCGATTTCCTCGGCGAGGTAGGCCAGCTCGTAGACAGGGCGGTTCTTGCGGGTACGGGAGTCGTCGAGGTGCCGGTCGAGGTCCTCCTCGCGGGTGTTCTCGTCGGGCAGCAGGTTCAGGCTCTCCTTGGTCGCCGCGCGGATGGGATGGAGGAGCACGTCGGGGGTGATGCCCACGGACTGGATGCTCTCGTCGCCAGGCGTCAAATACTGGCCAATGGTGAGCTTCAACGACGAGGTATCAGGGAAGTCGTAGAGCTGCTGGACCGAGCCCTTGCCGAAGGTGACGTCGCCGACGAGGAGACCGCGGCCACGGTTCTTCAAGGCCCCGGCGACGATCTCCGACGCCGACGCCGACCCGCCGTTGACGAGGGTGACGACGGGGAGGTCCACCCGATGGTTCTTGGCCCGGGCCATGACCTCGCGGCGACCGTCGCTGGCCTGGCCCTCCTGGGTGACGACGATGACGCCGTCTTTCAAGAACAGGTTCGAGACCTCGATGGCCTGGTCAAGGAGACCGCCGGGGTTGTTGCGGAGATCGAGGATGACGCCCTTGAGGGGAGCCTTGCTCTTGGCACGGGCCTTTTCGATGCCGGCCAGCACATCCTCGGCTGTATGACCCTGAAATTGCTTCAGTTTCACATAGGCCAGATCTCCCACCCGCTCCGCGCTGACGCTTTCGACGCGAATGACGGCGCGGATGATCTCAAAGCGGTGGGGCTCTTCCCAGCCCTTGCGGGTCATCCAGATGACGACGGGGGTATTCGGTTTGCCACGCAGGCGCTCGACGGCCTCGTCGAGGCCCATGTTGACCGTGGACTCCTCGCCAATCTTGACGATTTTGTCCTGGGCCTTGATGCCGACCTTGTCAGCGGGGGTGCCGTCGATGGGGGAGATGACCGTCAGGCCGCCGTCACGAATCGAGATGACGATGCCGAGGCCGCCGAACTCGCCCTTGGTCGAGAGCTTCATCTCCTGGCTGTAGCGGGGCTCCAGCAGCACGGAGTGGGGATCGAGCTTCGAGAGCATGCCGTTGATGGCGGCGTATTCGACGTCGCGTTTCTCGACGTCGGTGGCGATGCGCGGTTCCAGGAACCGGAAGATGGCATTGAGCCGGAACGAGACGTCCCACAGGCTCGTGACGTCGTGGATGTCAAAGATGCGCTCCTCAATACCCGCCGCCGTGCCGATGGCGACCTTGAGGGTGTTGTCGTCGACGTCTTCGACGAGGACTTCAGGCACGCTCTTCTCGACGGCGTCGAGGGCGGCGCGCAGCATCTCCTTGGGCTGGATGCGGTTCGGCTCGACGTACTGCTCCTTCACCAACAGCACGACCTTGTTGAAGACCCGCAGTTCCGTGAGCTGTTCGCCAGCGGCCCCGGCGCCAAAGGCGAGCAACAGGCCAAGTGCCGGCACCAGGCGTGTCGTGCGGAGAACCAGGGATCGAGTCGATGCACTCATGGGCGTCCTTCCAGGTCAGCCACTCACCACCGTCTGGCGACTGTGGTGAATGCACGGATGACCTTAGCGAAAGGTCTGGTGTTCCCGCACGTCCCCGGCGTTCGGCCAGAAGGGACTGATCTCGTCGGCCAGGCCGACGTGCGGTCATGCTGTGCTGTGTTGGGTGTGTGCGGGCGCCTGGCACCGCCCTGCAGTGGGGCGGCGGGCCCTGAGCCCGCTTGCCGTGACGCGTCCTGACGCGTCACACGGGGCTATTCCCGGGGAGGCTCGTCCGGCGAGGGGTCTGGCGCCTGCTGCCCCTCAATCTGCATGGAGGAGACTTCCTGGGTGTGGGCGGGGGCCTGAAACGCAACGGCCTCGGCCTCAATCTGGGCCACGGAGATTTCCTGCGTCATCGCCGGGGCGGCGAAGGACTGGGACAGCACCGGCGGCATCGAGGGCGGCGCGATGGGGACGGGGCCCGACGCATCAAACGGCAGCGGCGGCAAAATCTGGGCGAGGGAGACTTCCTGGGTCATCGCCGGCATCGGCGGGGCTGCCGCCGACGACTCGGGGGGCAACGATGGATTCTGCAGCTCGGGCGGGATTTCCGACGGTGGAAGATCGCTCAAGCGCATGACGCCCGTGAAGGCGTTGCTGCGTGGATGGGTCGCCTTGACCTCGCCCTGGCCCTCAACGAAGGCGGGCTCGGGGTTGCGGCCCCGCTCCAGCGTTCGCCGGCGGGTGTCGTTGTACCAGGGGATCCAGGTCTCGGCCGTCGGGGTGGTGGCGTCGGCGCCAAGCAACTGGGCACCACCCTCACCAGTCAACGCCCGCTTGATGCCATCGACGGTCAGGGACTCATCGCGGCCAGCCTGTTCTCCCAGGCGGTTGGCGATGACGACGAACCACTCCACGGCCTCCTGGATAAGGCCGATCAGATTGGCCTGGTCGAAATGGGGGCCCCGGGCGATGTGGTCGGCGAGACCGAGGCTCGGCGGCAGCCCTTGTTGTTCAGCAGGGGCGACCTCGGCAAGGAGGCCGCGGGTCCAGCGGACCAGGGTGTCGCGCCCCGGCTTGGCACTGAAGGTCTCTTTGAGGGCCTGATCGACGTGGTCAAAAGTGCGGCGGTGGAGGTCGGCGTCGGCCAGATCGGCCACCGACCGCCATTCGACCTCGAGGTCGCGCACATTGGGCACGCAAGCCTGCAGCCACAGGCGGGCCTGGGCCCGTTCAACGGCGGGACGCTCCCCGGGCGAAACCTGGGCCATCACCGAGGCCAACTTGGCTTCAACAAGTTCGTGGGACAGGGCCCCGAGGGTGAAGGACAAGCGGGCCATGGGCCCGAACTCGTTGCCACCGTTCAGGTAGGCCGACAGCAAGTTGGCGCGGGGCGTCGACGACGCCTGCAACTGCTTCTGCCAGCGGGCAGCATCGCTGCCCCCCGAGAACAGGCGACGGAAGAACGACATGCCTTTTCGCTCGACGCCGGGCAGCAGAGGCAACGTGGCCCCCAATGCAACGAGCGAAGGGCGTCGCGCGAGGCTCTCACCGATGAGCGGGTGGAGACCTTCGGCGAGGCGGAGCCGACGAGCAAAAGGGAGATGGAGGAAAAGGTCGGCCATGAGCGGCCCGAATCTAGACGCTTCCCGGCCAGAAAACCAACGTTGAACCACATCGGCGACGTTTTCGCGCCTCTTCGTGCCTTCGCCGAGGTGGGGATGCGACGGCGCCGACAGCCAGAGGCCCCAAACGGGGCGAGGGCGTTGTTAGGCGGTGTCGTGCTGCTACAGCCGGGCAACGCATTGTTTCCGTCGACAACAAAGGACCCTCGAACGTGATGAAGCTCGCTGCCGTGTCCGGTGCCCCTGAAGCCCGCGCCGCCGACCTCCTTGCCTGCGGTGTCTTCGTCGACGCCACGCCCCCTGCCAAGACCGGGACTCGCGCCAGGAAGGCCCCGGCGACCGTGCCCCACGGCCTGCAGGCCATCGACGCCGCCCTTGGCGGGGTCCTCGGCGACACCATTGCCGCCGAAGGCTTCACCGGCGCTGCCGGCCAGTCCCTGGTGCTGCACACCCACAGCAAGCTCGCGGCGGGCCGTGTGCTCCTGCTCGGCCTCGGTGCCGCCGACAAGGCCGGCCCCGACACCATCCGCCGCTTCGCCGGCCAGACGGTGAAGATGGCCGAGAAGCTCAAGGCCAAGAAGGTCACGGCCGTGATCCCCGACACCGACCGCGTCCGCCTCGACGTCGCCGTCGAAGCCGCCGCCGAAGGCGCCTTGCTGGCGAGCTACCGCTTCACCAAATACCTCACCAAGGACACGTCAACGCCGTCGATTCAGGTCTTTGAACTCGCCATTGGCGGTCGCGCCAAGGTCGAAGGCGCCATCGCCCGCGCCGAGGCGATTGCCGCCGGCGTCTGCCTGGCCCGTGACCTCGTCAACGAGCCGCCAGCTTCCCTCACCCCCGTCGAGTTCGCGCGCCGGGCCCAGGCCGCGGGCAAGGCCGCGGGCTTCAAGGTCACGGTCCTCGACGAGAAGGCCATTGCCCGCGAGAAGATGGGCCTCGTGTTGGCGGTCGCCGCAGCGGCCATGCCGTACACGCCGCCCCGGGTGGTGCGCCTGGAGTACCGCCCCAAGGGCAAGGCCAAGAAGCACATCTGCCTCGTCGGCAAGGGCCTGACCTTCGACTCCGGCGGCCTCGACATCAAGCCCGCCGACGGCATGCTCGACATGAAGATCGACATGTCGGGTGCCGCCGCCGTCCTCGGTGCCATGCAGGCCATCGCCCGCATCAAGCCCGACGTCGCCGTCACCGGCTACCTCGGCTGCGTTGAAAACGGCATCGGCGGCAACGCCTTCCACCCGAGCGACATCATCACGTCCCGCAAGGGGCTCACCGTCGAGATCAACAACACCGACGCCGAGGGGCGCCTGGTGCTGGCCGATTGCATCGACCTGGCCCTCACCCAGAACAAGCCCGACCTGCTCATCGACCTGGCGACGCTGACAGGGGCCTCGATGATCGCTCTCGGGCCAACGACCGCCGCGGTCTTCACCGACGACGACACCCTGGCCGCCGACATCCAGACCATCGGCAAGCGCTGTGGCGAGGACTTCTGGCGCCTGCCCCTCAACGACGATCTGCTGGGCCAGCTCAAGAGCCCCATCGCCGACACCAAGAACACGGGCACCCGCATGGGGGGCGCCATCACGGCGGCACTGTTCCTCAAGATGTTCGTCGATGGCCGGGCGAATTGGGCCCACATCGACCTCGCTGGTCCGGCGTCGTCGGACAAAGACGGCGACTACCAGCCACGCGGTGGGACGGGCTTCGCGGTGCGCACCCTGGTGGGCCTCATCGATCCCCGTTGATGCCCCGCTGATCGCGGCCGGCGGTGTCGCCGTCGACGGCGGCGCCTCCGACCAACGAAAAGCGGCTCCTTCGGGAGCCGCTGTTCGTTGCTGCAGGGCTGAGCGACGGCCTCAGAGGTGCAGGACGGTCTCTCGGTGCTCGGGGTAGCCGCCCACACCCGCGGAACCGTCGGCCCACCCACGGATGCGGATGTCGCCCTTGCCGGCCCACACCGCGAGGTCGATGACGATTTCCGGGGAGACAGACGCGGTCTGCTTCGTGGGTGATGGCTTGCTGCTGCCGAACTCAGGGGGCGAGTTGCCCTTGACGTCGAACTTCTTCAGCTCGCGGGTGCCGTCCGGGTAGACGACCTCGAGGTTGTAGACGTTGGTCTTGGCGAAGGTGTCGAAGTTCTTCTGGCACTCTTCCTCGGTGCTGCCGGCGTGGGTCGAGGGGGTGGCGATGAGGTTCATCGACAGTTTGCCGTCGGCGGGCACCTTGGTGAGCCAGGCTTCCATCGGCTTGTGGGTGCCGTAGCAGTAGGTGAGGGTGTGCAGGGTGGCGTTGTTGGCGACGACGACGGCGTTGCCGGCGTCGCGGCTGTCCTTCATGTCCCGCAGCATGGGTTCGAGGCTGCCGGCGGGGAGGCGGGCGCGGTCGACGCTGCCAAAGGGCATGTCCCGACCGTCGTAGCGCACCGTGATGGGCTTGCCGGTGGCGTCGGTGAACTCCGCCGCCTGGCGCTTCTCGGTGTCTTTGAGGGCGGTGGGGATGCCGTCGCGGCCCGCAGCGGCCTCACCAGGACGAACAGTGGCCGTCGTGCCGGTGATCGTGGAGATGATGCGGCTGATGCTCGGCATGGGCGACTCCTCAAAGGTGCGTGGGGTTTAGCCCGTCGTCGGCGTTTTTGGCGGTGGTTTTGGCGGGGCCTTTTTCCAGGCGTGAAACGCCAGGGCGTTGCCGGCTCCTGGCGGGCGTCCATGACCGGGGTCCGTCGGGGCGGCCGGGGCAATGACCGCCTGGGCCTTTTTCAGATGATCGTCATCGCCGAGGGAGGCGGCGGCGGCGGCGGCATCGAGGGCCGGGCCCCGACGACGGGGCGGTGCCTTCAGCAGTTGGCCGGAACGGGGGAAGCTGAAGCCCTCGGGCACGTCGTCGTCGCTGGTCACGGTCTGAGACTAGCAGCCGATGGTGACCCCGGGCACTTTCCCATCCGCCAGCCCCTGACATGTCGGCCTCAGACCCACACCTGTGGGCGGCGAGATCCACGAAGCTGGATCCGCACCAGTGGGGGAGGACACATCGTATGACGTGCACCACCCCACACGAGGTCCGCCCCATGAAGAATCCGTTCCTGACCGTTGGCACCGCTCTCCTTGTCGCCGCCGTGCCCTTTGCCGGCTGCGCCACGGCCCCGGCCGCCGCCCCCGCTGCCGCTGCCAAGACCACCGAGGGCTCCTGCGGCGGCGAGAAGAAGGCCGGCGAAGGCTCCTGCGGCGGCGAGAAGAAGGACGGCGAGAAGAAGGCCGGCGAAGGCTCCTGTGGCGGCGAGAAGAAGGCCGGCGAAGGCTCGTGCGGCGAAGGCTCGTGCGGCGGCAAGCGCTGAACGACGTCGTCAGCAGGTGCCCGTTCAGGGCTGAAGCGGTGCCGGCGGTTCGTCCGTCGGCGCCGCTTCTGCTTGTGGGGCCTCGGGGACCGCAGGGTCAGGCGGCGCAGTCCCTGGCACCTCGGACGGCGAAGGCTCGGACGCCGCCGGCGGCGGAGCGAGTTCCCGAGGCGGGCCGTCCGGCGATGGTCCCGTCGTCGTCGTCGGTGGGGGCTCCGTCGGCGAGCCAGACACGGCTGGCAGGGCCTCGGGGGCTTCCACCTCGGGGCGGGCACCCATGGCGCCGCCAAGCCCACCACCAACGGCGCCGCCGACAGGCGCACCGATACAGAAGCTGCCGATGGCCACACCGACGAAGAGGACGCCGGTGACGGCCGCCGCGCAGCTTTGGGCGCAGTCGGCGCTGGCGTCGGCCTCCTGAAAGGACGCGGCGGCACCGAGCATCCCCGGGGTGGCACAGGCAGCCCCGAGCACCGTCGCGCCAGCAGCCGCCGTCAGCGGTGCCGGTGACAGGGGATTGCCAGTGATCGACGTGCCGATGAGGGCCCCCACCGCCGCACCGGCCAACACGCCAATGGTGGGGATGGCGAAGACGTCGACGGTGACGACGGCACCGGGATCCGTGATGCCCAGGGAATTGGCCATGCTGATTTGGTTGTCGGCCATCAGCAGCACCGCGCCAAAACCAGCGAGGCCGCCGACGACGGCGCCGACACCACCGCCGACGGCGCCGGCGACGGCTTCTCCCGGGACGGCTCGAGCGGGCGTGGCCATGGCGGCCACCACTGCCGCGACGCAGACACCGGCGCGACACCCTCGTGAGGCTCTAGCGGCTCGACGGCAGATCATGGCTCCATGGTCCTCCACAAGCCCTGGCCCCACAAGCCGCGCGGCCCCGTCAGCCCGTTTCGGCGAGGGCGTCCTTGATGACCGCCCGCAGCTTGTGCACGACGAGGTCGAGGGCCACGCGGGCATCGCCCTCGGGGATGATGAGGTCGGCCCACCGTTTTGAAGGCTCGACGAAGGCCAGGTGCATCGGCCGGACCGTTCGGTAGTACTGCTCGCGCACGGACTGAAACGTGCGTCCCCGCTGCTCGATGTCACGGCGGATGCGGCGCATGACGCGAATGTCGGCGTCGGTGTCGACGAAGAGCTTCACGTCCATCGTCTGGCGCAGGGCCTCGTTGTCAAACACCAGGATGCCTTCGACGACGATGACCGGCGTCGGGTTCACCCGCACGCGCTCCGTGCGGCGGCTGTGGGTGACGAAGTCGTATTGGGGAATGTCGACGGAGTTGCCCGCCTTCAACGCCGTCAGATGCTCGACCATCAACGCCGTCTCGAGGCTCTCGGGATGGTCGTAGTTGAGCTGGGATCGTTCGTCGGGGGAGAGGTCCGAACGGTCCCGATAGTAGTGGTCGTGCTCGATGGTGGTGACGTGCTCGCTGGGGATCGCCGCCGTCAGCGCCCTCGCCAGCGTGGTCTTGCCCGAGCCGGTGCCGCCCGCGATGCCAATCACATAGACCATGGCCACGCCGCTAGCCGCAAATGTCGGCCCCGTCGACCGGGTCAGGCGATTGTCGTGAGTCCCTCGACAGGATCGTCCACCAGGGAGCGGCGCAGTCCGTCGACATCGATGCGAAATTTCGGCACCGGCAGGGCCGCTGCCAGGAACGACGTCGACGACGACGCGTGTGACGTCGGCTTCGTCGCCAGCACCCGCTCCAGCCGCGCCGACACCGGGCAGAACCTGGTGTGTGGGGCATAGCGCCACGGGCGGCCGTCGTCGTCGAAGACCAGGCCCCGCTCCACCGCCCACGCCAACGCCACAAACGACACGCCTTGCTCGCTCGCCGCAGTCACCGCGGCCACGACGTCGGCGTCAGCCCCTCGATCGACGTCGACCGCCTGGTAGCCGAGGCGGCGATAGAGGGCCGCCAGATGAAAGCGCTCGGGGACCGTGACCAGGCCATCGCGGCCAAGCCGTCGGCACAGAAGCACCAGCAAGCCGTGCACGATGCGTCCGAGGCCCGTGCCTGGATGGCGCTGGCCGGGCAGGCGGGGACGCTCCGCCGAGAACGGCTGCCGCGGGTGCTGCATCAGCAGCCAGTCGACGACGACCACTGCCACGGGATCGCCGTGGACGACGGCGGCCTCCCGCAGGTGCAGGCGCATGTCCATGATGGGCTGGCCGTCACTCAAAACGAGTTCGAGGCGGTGACGGAAGTCGTCCTCGCGGGTGATGCGCAGGGTGTGATCGCCCAGGCCCTTGCGGCGGAGGGCCTCATCGAGCCCGTATTCCTGCAGCACCCGGTGGAGGCCGGTGACGCTGTAGACGTCGACAAACGGCCGCTCGTCGTCTTCGAACAAGTCGCTGGTGTCGCCGGAGTCGGCGCGCAAATCCGCCGCGGTGAGCCGCGCGGCAATGCGCTCCAAAGCTGGGTCGACGCGCACAATGGCACCACGATAGCGCAGCGCGTCACGCCCGTCGCCGCCGCGCGTCCGGGTGTCTCATCCCGCCGGACGATTGTCGATTCGTGACCGCGAAGCGTTCAAGACCGCGAAGCGCACCCGAGCGAAGCCCAGCGGAAAAGGGCCGCCCGCGACGGGTATTCGGGAGACGGAATCAGCTCTTGGCGAGGCGCTTGAGTTGGCTTTGCAGGCGGGCGACGAACTGGGGATCGCTCTCGACCATTTCGCCGACGACCTCTTCCATGGCCTTGGCGCCCTTGCCCGTTTGCTTGCCGAAGCGTTCCTCGACGACGAGGCCCACGAAGCGCCGTGAGGCTTCTTCTTTGGTCGCCTTGCCAGCCTCGATGTCCGCCGCCAGCTCAGCGAGGGCCTCCATCATGCGGCTCTTGCCCTGGCTCGGCTGGTCCGTCGACGAGCCCGCCCGATCGACCATGCCCGCAAACTTGGCGCCTCCCTTGGAAGACGTCGTCGACGCCTTCTGGGCCTGCTGCGCTTGCTGCGTTTGGGTCGGCCCGCCGCTCTTGATGCGCATCGTGTTCCCGTGTGGGCCGTGGCCGTGGAAAGGGTCTGAACTGCTGCGCCGTTGCCTGGTGGCAGCGACGACTGCTGGGGAGTGTAGCGGTTGTCGTCGCCCGCCGTCGATCGGGTGCGTCGCGGCTCACGACGCCCCCGAAAACGCCGCGATCAAGCGCTCCGGTGTTCATGCCAGTCAACCGCGGGCGCGCAGTTGATCAGCGACCGACGGCGCCTTGCCCGTGGGCTTCCAGGAGGGCCTGGGCGAACGCCGCGGGCGCCCCCCCGGGTTCCATCTCGATGGCCTTCTGCAACGCCTTGACGCCGTCGTCGACCTTCTTGAGCCACAGCAGGGCCTCGCCGATGTGGGCCTGGGCGAGGGCGCTGTCGGGGCGGAGCTTGAGGGCCTCCTGGTGGTGCTTGAGGGCCCGCTGGAAATGCCCCTGGGAGAACTCCAGGTTGCCGAGGGCGACGTGGGGCACCTCGGAGTGGGGCAGCAGGGCCGCGACGCCGGCGAAGACCTCCTCGGCCTCACGGGGCTTGCCCATCTCCATGTAGAGGTACCCGGCCTCCAACAACAACGCCGCCTCGGGCTGCGGCACATCAATGAGGCCCTTCAACATCTCGTCGGACATGCAGATCCTCGTCCAGGCAGTCGGCGCGTTCGCCATCAGAAGTTCTGTTGGTCGGGAACGCTAGCACAGGCGCCCTTGTCGACGACAAGGGTTCGCCCCCAAGAAAAAAGCCAGGGCGGGTGCCCTGGCTTTTTCGGTCGCCCGTGTGCTGACGTGCTTCGGCACCGGCCGAAGCAGCAGACATCAGCGGACGTTGGAGATGGAGCTCTTGGCGGTGTCGTGCTTCGTCTTCATGACGTTGGACACCGTCGAGAACGAACGGTTCTCGGACTGCATCTTCTCTTGCAGCTGGAGGTACTGCAGGTTGAAGCTCTGGGCCATCTCCTGCATGTTCTTGGTGGCGTTCAGCATGTCCATACCGCTGTTGCCGGTGGAGCCGCCGCCAGCCGCCTGGCCGCCAGCGCCCTGCTGGGCACCGAGGAACGAACCGCCCACGGGGATGCCGTCAGCACCGATGTTGGTGGAGCCCGCGATGCCAGCGCCGCCGCCGCCCGCGCCGCCGAAGCCGCCGCCGCCGCTGACGTTGCCAGCCGCACCGGAGACCGCCGCCGAAACGACCGCCGCGCCGGGAACGAAGGGAGCAGCCACTCCGATGGCCGCGCCAGCCACGCCGCCGCCGGCAGCGACGCCGTTGCGGACCTGGGTGCCGAAGTCCGTCCGGGCCGACGTCCGGGGGGTGGTGGACGACGAGTTGAGCTGGACGCTGCCGCTGCGAGAACCAGGACCGGTGACGTTCATGGGGCCTTCTCCTGCTGTGGGCGCCGGGTTCGGACCGCCCAATGGTCAAAAATCTTCGAGGGTGGTCGGCGAACCGCGCAGCCTCTTTTCAAGGAGGATTATCGCGGCGGCGGGGGCGGCGTTGCGCGACCGTCCCGGGATCTCCTCCCGATGACGGAGCCGCCGGCCGGATCATGGCTGGGGCTGAGCCAAACGCGCTTTGGTTTCAAGGAGATAGCTGAGGAGGGCCTGGGCGCGCTCGTAGGCGCCGGCGGCCTTCTTGGCCGCGAGCTTGTCTTTGTTGCTGCCTGATTTGGCGAGTTCCCGCAGGGCCTCGAGGCGGCCCTCCATGCCTCCGAGGTCGCCGGATTCAACGAGGGCCTCGATGCGGGGGAAGCCCACCGACGGCGGCGGTGCGGCGGCTTCTTCCTTTTTGGGGCGGGCGCGGTCGACGGGCTGCTTCACCTGGTCGCTGATCTTGAAGCCCTTGAGGTCCGACTTGTCCGACTTGGTCATTGCATCCTCGGTGTCTGTCGTTGCGCCCCGGCGTCGAGCGATCGGGAGCGGGCGAATCAGGGGTTCTTCGTCGAGCGCCAGAAGAACGCGAAGCCACTATAGGACAGGCCCAGACCCGCCGCCAACGAGACGTAGAGGCCGAGGCCGATCTCGAGGGTGGGGACCTCGAAGCGGCGCACCACGCCGTAGACGAGCAGGAACCACGTGCCGGCGATGGTCGACAACAACGACAGCAGCAGCATCCACAACGCCGTCCGCCGGGCCCGCTGACGCTGTTTGGCGGGGGTGGGGCGCAGGCCACGCTCGTCGAGGGAAGCTTTGTCCCGCTGGATCAGCAACCAGACGCTCAGGCAGGCGATGACGGCGTGGACGACGCCGCCGCTGCCCATGCCGAGGACCACTTCTTCGTGGGCCCGACGGAGCCAGGGCAACATGGTCCCCAGCAACGTGAACATCGCCGACGCCAACGTGATCTTGTCGGCGAGGCTGAACCCCCGCCACAGGGTGCCGCCCTCGCGCAGGAGCTCCTCGGCCTCGACGGCGACGTCGTCGATGACGCTGGCGCTGCCGTCGATGTGCTGGGCCGGGGCCTCTTCACGCAGGGGCGCGCGCTCGGCGGGGCGGGCGGAGGGCTGCGGTCGCGGCGGCGGACGCTCACGCTCGACGGGGCGCTCACGCTCGGGGGCTCGCTCCTGCCGTTCGGCGGGGCGGGCCGCGGCGGGCGTTCGGCCCTCGCGACCGGCGGGATCAAGCTCGGGGACCCGGCTCTCGCGACCGTCGGCACGCTGGTCGCCACGCTGATCGCCGCGCTGATCGGCACGTTGATCGCGGTGCTCGGCACGCTGCTCGATCCGGGGCTCGGGGCGGGGGTCTGGACGACGGGGCTGGACCACCGGGGCACCGGGCACGCCGGGGACGCCGGTGGCGCGCCGCTCGGCCCGGGCCTTCATCTCGCGCTTGTTGGAGTGCTCCCGGCCCAGGCGATCGGCCTCGGCCGCCGCATCACGACGGCGCTCGTCGTCGGCGATGGGTGGGGACGGCTTGGGTGGCGGCGGCATGCCCGGGCATGGTCGGGCACGGCG